>ERZ1643249.5358-NODE-5358-length-10305-cov-4.537951_pt1 | contig 10305 bp, 5 predicted proteins | sample MGYA00579263_ERZ1643249 | MGnify/ENA primary metagenome ERZ1643249 (study PRJEB29033, sample SAMEA4952264) | chicken gut metagenome | biome: Broiler Chicken; feature: Gastrointestinal Tract; material: Caecum | place: Ireland | collected 2018 | study: Broiler...
CCCTGAGTTAAAAGAAATTGCACAAAATTCTTATTTATTGCCGTATGTAAGCAAGACCAACAAGTTTGCTCACAGAATGAGCCAGGCCGCTATTGAAGACGGTAATTTTATATTATCTCCTAGTGTCAATTTGTATAAAAAAGCATCATCAACAGCAGGTTTTTGCAGTGCGGATGATGTTTATATCAATTTAAAAAGTTCAAAAGATTTGTCTATGCCAAGAGAATCTCTCACCGAGACAATAGCTCATGAAGTCGGACATGCAAAATGGAATGAACGCGTTATGCAGCGGGAAATGTACCAAATGGGGATGGATGACCATTATATAAGAGCCTACAGCCCGTCAGAAAGAATTAAAATCAAAATGTATGCTGACGCCGCAAAAACTGTTGCCGACCCTAGAAAAGACTTTAAAAAATACTATGAAAATTTTAGAGAAGTAACAGCAAGAGAAGAAGGCCAAAAAGCTGTAAGAAAATATTTTGCACTTAAAAACTCAATCGACAATCAGTTTCCTTATTTACACGGATTCCAATTCTATCCTCCGGTACATAATGAGGATGATATTAGGGGATTGATTAGTTTTATAGGTTCATTGAAATAGTACAAGTTATTAAAAAAGCTCTCAAAACGGGAGCTTTTTTGTTGTAAAAATCTGCTGTAAAATCGCTATTTTGTTTGTATTAAAAATAGGTTTGTATTACCATATAAGTATGTAGTTTGGTATTGGTATAAGAATAAGGAGGTAGTTATATTATGCCAGGTAAAACAATAACAGTTGATGGTAACTACGCTGCTGCGCATGTTGCGTATGCATTAAGCGAAGTATCAGCAATTTACCCTATTACTCCTTCATCTACAATGGGTGAATGGGTCGATGAATGGGCATCACAACACAAGAAAAACATCTGGGGCAAAGAAGTAAGAGTTGCAGAAATGCAATCTGAAGCCGGCGCAGCAGGTGCTGTTCACGGTTCACTTGCAGCAGGTGCTTTGACTTCTACATATACAGCATCTCAAGGTTTGCTTTTGATGATTCCTGTTATGCACAAAGTAGCAGGCGAAATGCTTCCGCACGTAATCCACGTATCAGCTCGTGCATTAGCAGCACAATCTTTGGCAATCTTTGGTGACCACACAGACGTTATGGGCTGCCGTAACACAGGTTATGCAATGTTGGCTGCCAACTCTGTTCAAGAAGAAATGGATATGGCTTTAGTTGCTCACCTTGCAACTTACAAATCAAAAGTTCCTTTCTTGCAATTCTTTGACGGTTTCAGAACTTCTCACGAAATTCACAAAATCGAAGAAATCTCTTACGAAGATATTGCTAAATTAGTTGAACCTAAATACATCGAAGAATTCAGAAGCAGAGCTATGAGACCGGAAGCTCCTATCTGTAAAGTTGGTGCACAAAACACTGACGTATACTTCCAAGGTCGTGAAACAGTTAACAAATACTATGACGCTGTTCCTGATATCGTTCAAGAATACATGGATAAAGTTGCTGCTGTAACAGGCAGACAATACCACCCGTTCGATTACGTTGGTGCGCCTGACGCTACTGATGTTATCGTTGCTATCGGTTCAGGTTGTGAAACTATTGAAGAAACAATCGAATACCTCAACGCAAAACGCGGTACTAAATACGGCTTGGTTAAAGTTAGACTTTACAGACCGTTCGACGTAAAACGTTTCAACGAAGCTTTACCTAAATCAGTTAAACGTATCACTGTATTAGACAGAACTAAAGAACCCGGTTCTATCGGTGAACCTTTGTACATCGATGTTGTTGCAGCATTGGAAAACAAAGACATCAGAGTAATCGGCGGACGTTACGGTTTGTCTTCTAAAGAATTTACACCTTCAATGGTTCTCGCTATCTACAAACACGCTGAAAACAACGGTTTCCACGGCTTTACAGTAGGTATCGAAGACGACGTTACAAACCTTTCTTTGAAAGTTGAAGAAGAAATCGTTACAGAACCTGAAGGAACTACAAACTGTATGTTCTGGGGCTTGGGCTCTGACGGTACTGTTGGTGCTAACAAAAGCTCTATCAAGATTATTGGTCAATACACTAACAAAGATGCTCAAGCATACTTTGCTTATGACTCTAAAAAATCTTTCGGCGTTACAGTTTCTCACTTGAGATTCGGTGACAAGGCTATCAAATCAACTTACCTTATCACTGCTCCTGACTTTGTATCTTGCTCAACTCACTCTTATATCGGCAGATATGACTTGTTGAAAGGTATCAAAGAAGGCGGTGTATTCCTTCTTAACAGCCCTTGGTCTAAAGAAGAAGCATTCTCTCACTTAACAAGAGATATGCAAGAAACTATCATCAATAAGAAAATCAAATTCTACAACATTGATGCAGAATCTCTTATTGAAAAACAACCGGGCTTAAGAGGTAAAGGTGCTAACACAGTAATGATGGTAGCTTACTTCAAAGTATCAGGTATCATTCCTTTTGAACAAGCTTTGGAAGGTATGAGAGAAATGACCAAGAAAACCTTTAAGAAAAAAGGCGACGATGTTGTTAACATGAACCTTGCATTGATTGACGCAGCTGTTGATGCTTGTGAAGAAGTTATCATTCCTGCTTCATTAGACGGTGTTTGCTCTGCAGACCCTGTGAAATTCATCTCTGATGACGCCAGCGAATTCGCTAAGAAAATCATTGAACCTTCAATGAGACAAAAAGGCGACGACATCCCTGTATCAGCTATGTCTATCGACGGTGTTATCCCGACAGGTACATCTTGTCTTGAAAAACGTGCTATCGCACCGAGAGTTCCTCACTGGAATGCAGAAAACTGTATCCAATGCGGTATCTGTGCTTCTGCATGTCCTCACGCTGCAATCAGAACTAAATTGGTTGAAGCTAAAGACCTTAAAGATGCTCCTGAATCATTCAACACAATCCCTGCTAAACCTGCTTTGGCTGATGAACAGTTCAAAGTTCAAGTTTACTGCAAAGATTGTACAGGCTGCGGTGTTTGCGTAGACCAGTGTCCTGCAAACAAAAATCCTGAAAAACAAGCTCTTGTTTGGTCAACAATTGAAAAAGAAGAAGAAGCTTGTGAACTCGTTAATGAAAAATTCTTTGACGAATTACCTGATAACGTTATGGGTAAAAACACTACAAAAACTATCAAAGGCGCTATGCTTAGAAAACCGTTATTCGAATTCTCCGGCGCTTGTGCTGGTTGTGGTGAAACTCCTTACGTTAAACTGGTTTCTCAATTGTTCGGTGAAAATGCTATCGTTGCTAACGCAACAGGTTGTTCTTCAATCTACTCAGGTACATTCCCGACAATTCCTTACACAACTACAAAAGCAGGCAGAGGTCCGGCTTGGGCAAACTCATTGTTCGAAGACAATGCTGAGTTCGGCTTTGGTATGAGACTTGCTGTTGAGCAAAACAGAGACACTTTGAGAACATTTGCTCAAAAAGTTATCGAAAATGAAAAAACTCCTGCTGACCTTAGAGAAGCATTGACAGAAGCTTTGACTCACTTTGATAACTCAAAAACAGAAGAAGCTGTTGCTGCTCAAGATAAAGCTAAAGCTGTTCTTGCTAAGTATGCAGATGTTGATTGTGCTGATCTTGCTAAAGTAAGAGAGCTCCAGGACTACTTCACTGACAAATCTGTATGGATTATCGGTGGTGACGGTTGGGCTAACGATATCGGATACGGCGGTATTGACCACGTTCTTGCACAAAACAAAAACGTAAATATCCTTGTACTCGATACAGAAGTTTACTCTAACACAGGCGGTCAGGCTTCTAAATCTACACCTACAGGTGCAGTAGCTAAATTTGCTACAGGCGGTAAGAAAACTTACAAGAAAAATATGGGCTTGATGAGTATGTCTTACGGCTATGTATATGTAGCATCAGTTGCTTTAGGTGCTGACAGAGCTCAAACTCTGAAAGCATTCCAGGAAGCTGAAGCATATGATGGACCTTCTATCATCTTTGCTTATGCTCCTTGTATCGCACACGGTATCGACATGAGTAAAACTCAGACAGAACAAAAACGTGCTGTTGAAGCAGGATACTTCCCGCTTTACAGATACAACCCTGCTAACGAACAACCGTTCAGCTGGGATGCTAAAGATCCTAAAGGAAGCTATCAAGAATTCATTAAGAGCGAAGGACGTTATAAACAATTGGCAAAAACTAACCCTGACGCTGCTGAAGAACTCTATCAAAAAGCTGAAGAAGATGCAGCTAAGAGAATGGCTGTGTTCAAAGCTATCGGTGAACTTATTAAATAAGTTTGTCAGGCAAATAAAAAGAGGTATCGGAAACGGTACCTCTTTTTTTATGTTGTTGTGTTTTTAATTATGCCATTTGTTAAGCAACTATTGTTGATGATGATGTTACTTTTTGTTGCGCTGCTAGCTCCGGATGTTTGAGTTTTACAAAGCCGGGAACAACGTTTTTGGCTGCTTTAAGTTTGGCGTATTGCTCGTTTAGCTTTGCTTTTTCTCTGGCGGTTGCATTTTTTGCTTGATTGTTCATCTGGTTATAAAGCTCTTTTTCAACGGCATTGCCTTTAATGTAAACGTCCATTTCTTTTCCCTTTTTGAAGGTTTTTACATCGGCTGCGTATAAGGCCTTTGGCATGTTGTAAAGTGTATAAATAACGGCGCAGATTGCAACAAAGCCGGCAATAACAGCAAGAGGTGCTCCGATTTTTTGGATTGTGGTGAGTTTTTCACCCGGTTTCATATTACGTTTAAGGATTTTCTTCGAGATTTTTTCTGACATCTCTCCAAGAAACTGCGCTCCGTCTCCGTCGTCTGCGATTGCAAATAGCAGCCTTGCACCTGCTATGAGACCTGCACCTACTGTTGCAAGTATTGCAGTTGAACGCTCTCCGCTTTTTTTTATCGGATTTTTATCATACACGGGCTTTATATCAGCGCGAGACCCAGTTTTTGAAGCCGTGTCTGTGTTTTTTGCTGATGCCGTGAATGCCATACTGTGGTTATTTTTTACGGCTGAAATTATCATATCTTTTTTGTCTCTCGATGATTAGTGTTGAACTAATAATGCTTGTGCTCTGTTTGCTGTTTGGAGCTTGAGATTGTCATCGAGCTTTTTGTCTAACGATACTTCAGGATCTAAAACTTCTTTGTGAACTTCTTCTGTCAAAGCTGATTTGAGCTCTTTGTCTCTTGAGTAAACGTCCATTTCTTTTTCTCTTGCAAAAGCGTTTACTGCTGTATTATATAATTTTGAAGGAAGTGCCAACGCTGCTGTTACAACTGCTGTACCAACACCGATTAATGCTGATTTTTTAGTACCGATTTTAAGACAGCTGACAAGGCCGCCGACTACAGCACCAAGAACAGCAGAACCACCAATTACTGATAAAGTAGCAAGTGCTTTCTCTTTTTTGCGAGAAATAGGATTTTCATAACTTGGAGCTGCCTTTTGTTCAGCTTTCTGGCTTTGGTCATGGCCAAAGCTTGCTCTTGATACATTGTTCAACATTCCTACACGTGCTACATTCATCTTTGTTCTCCTTAAATAATTAATAACCTCTTGTGACCGTTTTAAAATTCGTAAATGATTTTTTTTGCCAGTTTTTAAAGTAAAGATTTACAATATTTTATAAATCAACGAGCCTCTGTCTCTCTGTTCGTAAGAGAAAGAAAATGCCTCTTCCATATGTTTTTGCGCAGCTTCCAGCTTGTCTGCATCATTTGCATAGAGCGTTGCAACAACTTCACCCTGTTTGACAGGCTCAGCGCAAATTTTGTTAAGATAAATCCCGGCTGAGTAATCAATCTGGTCGGTTTTCTTTTCTCTGCCTGCACCTAATATTTTACAGGCATAAGCTGTCTTGTACGCATCAATGTTCCAAACAAATCCGTCTTGCGGTGCTTTTACCTGAAAAGCATAATTTGGCTGCGGGAAAAGCCTGTAATTTTCTATTACATCAGGATTTCCGCTTTGAGAGATGATTAACTTTTTGAAATATTCCAGCCCTCTTCCTGATGTTATTGCATCAGACACTTTTGAATATGCCTCTTCTTTTGTATTTGCCAAACCCAGCTGTGTTAGAGTGAGAGCTGCCATTTCATAAGTGAGTTCTTTTATATCCGGTGTCATATTACCTTTTAAAAACTCTATAGACTCTATTACCTCAATTGCATTGCCAACAGCTCTGCCCAGAGGCTGCTCCATTGAGGTAATTACCGCATGGAATTTCTTACCGAGTTTTTCTGCAATATTTACCATCCACTGTGCAAGCTCTTGCGCTTCTTGCGGAGTTTTCAGAAATGCACCGGAGCCGTATTTTACATCCAACACAACATAATCCGCACCGGATGCTATTTTTTTAGATACAACAGATGAAGCAATCAATGGTATTGCATCCACTGTTGCAGTTACATCTCTTAAGGCATAGAGCTTGCCGTCAGCAGGCGTAAGGCGTCCTGTTTGAGACCCTATTGCAAGACCTGTTTCCTTAACTTTTTCAATCAATTCTTCTATCTCAAGGTCTGTTTTAAAACCAGGTATTGCCTCAAGCTTATCAATTGTTCCGCCGGTGTGTCCCAGCCCTCTTCCTGAAAGCTTTGCAATTGGCACATTGCATGCTGCAAGCAACGGGATAAGGATGAGTGTGATTTTGTCGCCTACTCCGCCTGTTGAGTGTTTATCCGCAATATGTCTGCAGTTTTCATTTCTTATAGGAGATAAATCAATTGTCTCGCCCGAATCAATTATTGCTTTTGTCAGATTTGCTGTCTCATCAAGAGTCATACCTTTAAAATACACGGCCATAAGCCAGGCTGAAACCTGATAATCTTCAGCCATAGCGTTCATTATTGAATTGACAATAAAGCTGATTTCTTCGTTTGTGTGTTCAAGCCCTTTTTTCTTTTTATCAATTAAATCAACAAATCTCACAATTTTTTTCCTGTCTATTTCTTTACTTATTAAAAATACCATGAATTTTAAAAACAGGTGTAATGTAAAAGATTCTAAATATTTATTGTTTAAAAAAACAACCTATGTGGAATTGTATTATGAACAGGAAGTCCGAAACATGAGGATAGAATATATGAATAATGAAGTATTGCATGTGTGTAAACCCTTGTGCTGCAACGGTTTAACCTCGAGGGGGCTGAAAGTGCCTTTGTCAATTATATGACTTATTTTGATTTATTAAAAAAATTTGCAAAAACTTTTTGCTTATCCTTGCACTGTCAATAGTTTTTCCTGCTTTTGCACAAGATGTTCCATTGCCAGAAGAGGAAAAAATATACACTCTTGTATTGATAGAAGATGCAGATCCAAACAACCTTCCAGAAAATGCAGTAACAAAATATGAATTTAATAAAGAAACAGGTAAGTTGGAACCCCAATATTATGAACTAAAGCTAACAAAAACAGAATTTGGAACAGGAGGAGTAGTAGAATATTTTAAATGGCAAAAAGATACAAACGGCAACCAAACACTGGTAGGCGCAGACAAAGAGTCAGAACAAATTACTGCGCAGTATGATAATTCAAAAACATACCAAAGAATAACAAATACGACAGATCTTTCTGTGATAGATAAAGGCAGTTTTATCTCACAGGGAGGGAGTGATGTTAATTCAGGTGGAGCAATATATATTGATAGTACAGACGCTAACATAGATAGTATAAATGCTGATTTTGTTGGTAATAATGTTTTTAATGCTCAAGGAACTCAAAAATCATCAGAAGGTGGAGCTATTTATCTTAATGGCGGAAAAATTGACGTTATATCAGGTACCTTTTTAGGCAATTATGCATCAAATTATACATCATCTTACGCAGGAGCTGGAGTAGGAGCAATTTACAATGGTGGCTCAATAAATAATATATCAGGTATTTTTATTTCTAATTATGCTTACAGTCTTGATGGCAGAGCAATGGGTGGTGCTATATATAATGATGCATATATACAAAATGCATATATACAAAAAATTGCTGGTAATTTTATTAGTAATTATACATTTTCTCGTCAAACATCAAGTGGTGGAGCTATCGCAAATTTTGCAATAATCGACAGTATTAACGCTTCTTTTATCGGTAATTCAGCGACTTCCAATTTTGCAGCATTTGGCGGTGCAATTTATAACGAAGGAACTATAGGCAACAAAGATGAATCAGGAAATCTTGTTGACGGCATAATAAATTCTTCTTTTATAAATAACTTTGCAAGAGTTGATAATTATACTGCCAATGGTGGTGCAATATATACAAAAGCTGATCTCAATATAATAGCAGATAATGGATATTCTGTATTTTCAGGAAATTATGTTTATGATAAAAATGGCAGGCGTCCTGAAGCAATTTATGTAAGCTCTAAAAGTAACACTCTAAAACTTGAATCAAAAAATAATGGCATTATTCACTTTGACGATCAGATAAATGGTGCACAGGGGTATTCTCTGACTCTGACAGGAGACTCCAGCGGGTTGATAGAGCTTAACAACAATGTAATCAACGCCAATGTAACAAGCGAAGAAGTAAAGCTGAACCTCGGAAAAAAAGATGTGTTCGAGAATTCAGACTTCACAATAACCTCCGGAACCCTCGGCTTCGTAAACGGAATAGCCGAACAGCAAATAATGCAGTCAGCCAACATCACCGGAAATATCAACCTCGCCCTCGATGTCGATCTCGCAGCAGAACAAATGGATACCCTCCCCGATAACACAAAAGTAGACCCCGGTGCCCAAATTAACGTCAACTCCTTAAACATCCTCAACGATGCAAACCAAAATGAAACAAAAATCCCCTTCGCCCCCGATACCTACGCAAACCAAGTAACCTACGCAGGCTCCAACCCCGTAGCCTACTCAGCTATCTGGAAATATGATGTGGACTACCTCAAAGAAACAGGCGAATTCCTCTTTACAAGAGGCAGCACAGGTACGTATACAGACTATAACCCCGCAGTAACCGCCCCCAGCGTCGCCACGCAAGCCGGCGCCTACACCACACAACTGCAAACCTTCAACTACGCCTTCCAACACTCCGATAACTTCATGCTCCTCCCCTCTTTCGACCGCTTAACTATTAAAAATCAATCAAAATACGCCCTCGCCCCAAACAACGGCGTCTACTCCCCGCTAATGACTCCTGCCGACTCCGCCAGCTTCTGGGTTAAACCATATGCATCCTTCGAAAATATCCCCCTCAAAAATGGCCCCAAAGTCTCCAACATCAACTACGGAACCCTCATAGGCTATGACTCAGCAATGAAACCTGTAAAATATGGCTTCGATAGAGTCCTCACCGGATATGTCGGCTATAACGGCTCAAGCCAAAGATTCCAAGGTGTCGATGCCTACCAAAATGGCGGCCTGATAGGCACAACAGCAACTTTCTACAAAAACAACTTCTTTAACGCTACTACCCTCTCCGTTGGCGCAAGCGCCGGAGATTCCACAACCATGTACGGCTCCGAAAATTATGCAATGCTAATGGCCGGCATAGGCAACAAAACCGGCTACAACTTCGAGTTTAAAGACGGAAAATATATCCTCCAACCCGCAATGCTGCTAAGCTACTCCTTTATCAATACCTTCGACTACAGAAATGCAGCAGGCCTCAAAATAGAAAGCGACCCCCTCCACGCTATACAACTGTCCCCCGGTTTGAAATTGATAATGAATGCAAAAAATGGCTGGCAGCCCTACCTGGCAATAGATATGACCTGGAATATACTCGACAAATCAAGAGTAACAGCAAATGATGTAAGACTGCCGGAAATGAGCATCAAACCATATGTGTCATATGGAGCAGGTGTGCAAAGACGATTTAAAGACGATAAATACACAGCCTTTGGCCAAACAATGGTGCACAGCGGAGGCAGAAACGGCGTCTCCCTAACCTTCGGTTTACGCTGGAAGGTGGGGAAGGAGTAGTAGATAAAAAAAATGGGACCTTTTTGGCCCCATTTTTTATTATTTTTTCGCAGGTTTAAATCTTGGTGAGTTTAAATAATTTATAACATCTTGTGACAAATCAACACCACCTGTAAATATTACTCTGTAATCAAGCACTATATCAATTTTTTTATCGGCTGCAACTGCTTTTGTTGCTTGCAGGATATTGCTTTCTACTTCTTGTGCTCTTTTTAGTTTGAGTTTATCAAATTCATCATTTTTAAGTTTAAAATCCTTTTGAACCTGATCTTCAAAGTTCTTTTTGTTGATAGGAGAATCGATATTTTTGTATTGTTTCTCTTTATCCATTAAGTATTGTTGCAGCTTAAGATATTTTTTATCAATTTTTTT
>ERZ1643249.5362-NODE-5362-length-10301-cov-4.685341_pt1 | contig 10301 bp, 7 predicted proteins | sample MGYA00579263_ERZ1643249 | MGnify/ENA primary metagenome ERZ1643249 (study PRJEB29033, sample SAMEA4952264) | chicken gut metagenome | biome: Broiler Chicken; feature: Gastrointestinal Tract; material: Caecum | place: Ireland | collected 2018 | study: Broiler...
ATATTTTTGGTATTTTTTGTAGTTTTTCCTTCTTGACTGTTTGTTTCTACTGATTCTTCTCCTTTTGCTGGTACATATATTTTTGCTCCATCTTCAATTTTCTCTGCTAGATTTATTTGGCTTGTGTCTGCTGTTTCTGTTACTCCTCCTGCTTTATTTATTGCATCTATTATTCTGCTTCCTTCTTCTAATTCATATACTCCTTCATTATTTACTTGCCCTGAAATGTGTATTATTATTTTTTTGTTTTCCTGATTTTCTTCATTCTTTTTTGTTGTTTCAGTTGTTTTGTTTTGCTCTATATTGTTTATTTCTAGTAATTCGTTTATGTTATTATTTTTTTCTTCTTTTGTTTTATATATCTGATATATTGCAAAAATTATTACGAATATTAACATTAAAATTATTTTTTGTTTTTTTGTAAGATTTTTCATATATTGCCTCCTTTTTATTGAAATTTTTTTTGTTTTATTGTATATTTATTCTTAGATTTAACTTACGAAAGGATTGTTATACAAATGATTTTTAAGAAATTTTTTTCTTTTTTAGTTTTTATTTTATTAATGTGTTTAATTTTTTCTAATATATCTTTTGCAGTTTCTGAGCCTCCTGAAATATCTGCTCAGGCTGCAATTCTTATTGATTCTTCTTCTGGTGAAGTTTTTTATGATAAAGCTTCTGAACAGAGGATGTTTCCAGCTAGTACAACTAAGATAATGACTGCAATTTTAACTTTAGAGAATGGAAATTTAAATGATGTTGTGACCGTGCCATATTCTGCTATTTCTTCTATTCCTGCTGGATATTCTATTGCTGCTTTGCAGGCTGATGAACAGCTTACAGTTAATCAATTATTACAAGTTTTAATGGTTCATTCAGCTAATGATGCTGCTAATGTTTTGGCTTTTTATATTTCTGGTTCTATTGAGGAATTTGCAAATTTAATGAATCAAAAAGCTTCTGAACTTGGAATGGCTAATACTCATTTTACTAATCCTAGCGGTATGCAAAATGAGAATCATTATACTACTGCTCACGATTTGGCTATTTTGATGAAATATTGTATGGAAAATAATACTTTTAGACATTTGGCTGGTTTGAAGTCTTGTTCTATTCCGGCTACTAATAAATATCAAGCTAGGTCTTTTACTACAACTAATAATTTGCTTATAAATAATGAAACTAATGTTGCTAATGATAGTTATTATGAGTATGCTATTGCTGGTAAAACTGGTTTTACTTCTGAGGCTGGAAATTGTTTGGTCTCTGTTTCTAATAAAGATGGTTTTGAATTAATTTGTGTTGTTCTTGCTGCTGGGATTAATGCTAATGGCAGTAGTTCAAAGTTTTCAGATTCTAAAAAGTTATTTGAGTTTGGATATGCAAATTATGGATTTAAAACTTTAATTGAACAGGGATATACCGCTTCTAGTATATCTATCCCAAATGCAACTGATGATACAAAAGATTTGGATTTAGTGGCTTCTGCAACTATTTCTGTTTTAATGGAAACCTCTAAAATGAATGATGATGTTCCTTTTGATATTGAATTTAATAGTAATTTATTTGCTCCTATTTCCCAAGGACAGGTTGTTGGAAAAATTGTGTATAATATTGATGGCGAAGAATATTCTTCTGATTTGATTGCTTCTCATAGTGTTATTCCTTCTAATTCAATTGTTACAATTGCTGGTATGGTTTTACTTGTTTTGGTTTTACTTGTTTTAATTAGGTTACTTTTCCCTAAAAAGCAACAAAAATAGATATCTATAAGTAATAAATAAAAGAATAGGTTTTACTTTCCCCCTATTCTTTTATTTTTATTTAATATCAATCTTATATTTTTCAGAAAATGTTGATATATCAATCATTTTCGTTTTATTCTATATTAATTTGTTATTTTTTGTGTTTACTTTAATATTTTTATTTTTACATTTTTTATTTATTATGATTAATCTTTTTATTGAAAATCTTTTCCTATTATAATTTGTACATCTACTTTACTTGTTGAAGATTTATTTGTTGATATGTTTCCTACACCTAATGTATTTTTTATTTCTGTTAATTCATCTGTTTCTAAATTTTTTCTGTTTGTTATTATTGTTTTTGATATTGTTGATGTTGTTCCTGTTTTTGTTACATCATATCCTTCTTTTTTTAATGTATCTACTGCATCTTGTAATTTTGAACTGTCTCCACTTCCATTTATTACTTCTATTTTTATGTCAGATTTGCTGTTTGTAGATGTTGTTTTATTTGTAGTAGAATTATTTGATGTTGCATTAGTTGAATTTGTTGTGTTTTCTGTACTACTTCCTGTTTCTTCTTCTGGATAGAATAATCGTTTTATAAGTGCTTCTGTTTCTTCTTTATCTACTACATAAATACTTACGTTGTTTGTTTTTGATAAATCTGGTGTTGTTCCTGGCAATACTTCTGTTTGCATATTTGCTGTTGAGAATTCTACTGCATATGGTAAATAGTCTTTTATTGCATTAAAGTCTACATTTGTTATTAAATTTCTACTTGCAATATCTAGAATTTGTCCTAGTTTTGTGATGTTCCCTGCTGTTACTGTTTGGTCTATTACGGCCATTATGAATTCTCTTTGATTTCTCATTCTTCCTATATCATTGTCTCCATATTCAGCTGGAAATGTTGTTCCATCATTGTTTTTTCTAAAACGTAGTAACTGTTCTGCTTTTTCACCATCTATTTCTTGCATTCCTTTATTTATGTGTATGTGTAAGTCTTGTGTTGGGTCATCATAGTTCATGTTTGTTGGTACATCATATTCAATTGGACCTATTGCGTCTACTAGTTCTATTAATGCTTCTGTCTTTACTACCATATAATATTTTATGTCTAATCCTGTTAATTCATTAACTGCATCTAAAGTTTCTTGAGGATCTTTTGTTAAATTATATATTGCATTTATCTTTTCTGATGCTGTTGCTTTTTTAGTATTTTTTCCTGTAAATGAATCTCTTGGTATTGATAGTAAAACTGCTCTTTGAGAATTTGGATTGTATGATGCAACCATTATTGTGTCTGTTAAGTCTACTCCTGCTTGGTCTGTACTTACTCCCATTATTAATACTTGAAATTCTCCTAGATTTTTTCTTGTATTTTCGTCGTGTCCTGCTGCTGTTGCTAACATTCCACTTAAACTAATTTCTCCTTCTATTTTTATACTGTTATATATAAAATATATTACTATTGCTATTATTATCGCTAATATTACTAATAGAACTTTTTTCCATGTTTTCATTTTTTTTCTTTTTCTATTATTTTTTGTATTACTTTTTTTTCTTATATTTTTATTTTCTTCTGTTTCTTTTCTTGTTCTATTCAAAATAATCCACTCCTAAAAAATTCTGTGCTATTAGTATATCAAATATGCAATTAAAAGGCAACAATATTAGACAATTTTTATTCAACTTTTTATTTTGGAAAGTCTCTACTAATTCTTAACTTTGTTTATAAGTTCGAAATGTTGATATGTAAATATTATTTTGTCAAAGATTTACTCGAAGACCCCAGTTTATGTTTTCGACAAAGAATATTTATATATCAACATTTCAAACGGCATATTTCTACGCTAAATTAAATTGCAACTACTATTTTATTAAAATATTTAAAATATTGTTTTGATACATTTCTTTTGTTAATAATGATTGATTAATCTGATTATGTAATTTGTTTTCTGGGTTTATTTCTCCTGCAAAGCTTATTATTAGTAATATTACGTAGATTAGTAATAAACCTCTTAATAATCCATATATTATTCCACCTATTTTGTTGAATTGTTTAATTATTGGAATTTTTGCTACTATATTTGCTATTGCTGTTATAAAGTGTAATGCTATTTTTATTACAAAGTATAAAATAATTATTACTCCAATATTTATTATATTTATTGATAGTTCTCTTGCTACTTCTGGTAGGATTTTTTCTTCTAATGATTGTTCTACTATGTTTCCTTCTTGACTTTCTGTTGCTTGAGTTGTTTCATTTTTTGAATTTGTATTTGCTGTTTCTTTATTTGATGATGTGTCATTTGTTTCTTCCTGATTGTTTGCTTTTTCCATTATTACATTTTGGATGTTTTCATCTAAATTGGTGTTATTTATGATTAATGCTGAAATTGGTTTGTATAGTATTAGAGTTGCAATTAGTGCAATTATTACTGCAAATAATTTTACTGCTAATGCTATTAAACCTTTTCTATATCCTAAGAATACTGATAGTGCTATTATCAATATGACTATTATATCTATTATTATTCCCATGATTTTTTCCTTTCTTTAAATAAATTTTAGCTTTAATAATTTATTTGTTTGTTTTTTTATTGTTTTTTTATTGTTTGTTTATTGTTTATTTTTTGATTTTTTTATTTTTGGTAAAAATTTTCATATATTATCTTTTGTATGGCTTATTTCTATACCAAACTAAATTATGACTTTTTATCCTACTATAGATTAATTATTTCTACTCTGTCTCTGAATACTATTCCTGCTATTGAGTTTGATAAAGTTATTTTTGTGATTTCTTCGTTTCCTAAATACCTTTTTACTAACCATCCACTTGTGTTTATAAATTCTAATTCTGTTCCTAAATTTAGCCCTATTATGTTTCCACTTGTGTATATTTCTTTTGCTACTGCATTTATTGTGTAATTTGTTGCTGTGCTTGTATCTGTATTTGTGATTGTTATTAAACTGTCTGCTGTGAATAGTCCTGATGATTGTTCTTCTACTGTTACTATACTGTTTTGTAAGTTTATGTCCATATAATTCATTTTTTTATTTTCGTTCTTTGATATGGTTTGTACATTTCCATCTTCTGAAATCACATTTATTTTGTCTGTGTACATACATACTAGTTTATTTTTTTCTTGATATTTTATATTTGTTATTAAATCATTATTTTCGCCTTTTATACTGTTTTTTTCTGAGTTGTCTGGGTTTGTTTTTGCATCTTCTATTGATATAATTTTGATGTTTGATTTTATTACTGTTCCAGATGTGTCTATTTCTGCTATTGCTAAATATTTATTGTCGTTTGATATGCTTATGTCTCCTACTCTGTTTGTTGCAACAAATGTTTTGAATAGTTCATTTCCTTTTTCATCATATATTTCTACAACTGTTTTGTAACTTGTATCTACTATTGCTATTGCTACATATCCATTTTGGTTTACTGTAATTTCAGAGATGTTTCCGTTTATTTCTTTTTCCCATACAATTTCTTTATCAGCTATTAGATAGAGTTTTTTTCCTTTGTTTTCTCCTATTGCTAAATATCTGTTGGCTGAGTCTATTATTGGTGTTGTGATTTGTAGGTTTAGTGTTTTTTCTTCTTTTCCTGTACTATTATATATTTTGAATTCATTTTTATTTAATATGCATATATTTTGGTTGAATGCATATACTGTTGGATTGTCATCTGCTTTTATTTCTATTGATGGTAAGTTTTCTTGGCTGATTTCTTTTCTTAATATGTTTTTGTCCACCCAATTTCTGAATTGTTCGTTTTTTACATATATGATGCTTAGTGTAATACTTATTATTAGTAATATTAATATTATTATGATAATTGCTAATTTCTTTTTATTGATTTTCTTGACAGGATTGTTTTGTTCATTCCAAAAATCTTTCATTCTTTTGTTCTTGTTAGTTCTTGACTAACTTCCTCCTTTTTTCTTTTTTATTGTTATATCAGTTTTTTTCTTTTTTTTCAATATTTGTGGAGTGTTTTGATAAAAAAATGTTGCTTTGGTGTTACAATTCAGTCTAGTATAGAAGTAAGCCATCTAAAAAGTTGATATATAAATATTTTTTGTCAAAAACAAAATCTTTAGTCTACCTATAGGTCTTTGAAAAAAAATATTTATATATCAACCTTTTGGACTACTCTACAAAATTTAGTCTAAACGGAAACACTTTGGCTATTCTATGATTTGTATTTTTTGGCTTTAATGATTATTGCTAAAATTTGTATTAGTCCTAAGTAGCCAAATAATGGATATAGTATATTGATTAAATTAGAAAAACCTATACCAGAAACTAGTATTGAAGATATGCACATTAGATTAATTATTTTTTTTCTTGACCTTTTAGTCATATTTTCTACAAAGCTGTTTCCTAGGGATATTGCTGTTGTTAATATTGATGCTGGTAGGATTATTGCATACATCCATTTGAAGTATGGATAGACATTTGAAATGACATATGCTACAGGCATTTCTAAGTTTTCAATATTTACATCTACTTTTACTAGCATAAAAAATATCATTAATGATAATGTTAGAGTTATTATTGTTACTGATATTGAGATTTGTGATATTTGTTTTTGGCTTTTTATATATTTTTGTAATGTTATTAATACTGGAACAAGTAATATTGCATTATAACTACTATATAGAATCCCACTAACTAGCCAGTTTGCGTTGTTTTTCTGTACAATGTAGTCTGACAAATTTAGTAAATCTATCTGACTAAAATTTAAAGTTCCTATTATTACGACAAATAAAATTAATACTGGAACTAATATTTGATTTAATAAAATTACACCTTTTATATCTTTGTTTAGAAAAATATAGCATATTGTTGCTAATATTATACTTCCTATTATTGGTTTTAGTTCAAATTGTTGATTACAATAAGCCCCAAATCCTGTTATCATTATATAAAATGAGACTAGCATGAATATGTTTATTATTAGTGCGATTGCTTTTTGTATTTTTATTTTTTTGTTTTTGCTCGTTATATCGTCTAAAAAGTTTTCATACTTTTTTATTTCTTTTTTATTTATTATTTGTAATACGTCATATATAATTATTCCTATTAGTATACTTGATATTATTATTGATATAATGCCTTTTTCTCCATACGAAAAGAAAAAAGTGTATATTTCTTTTCCTGATGCAAAACCCGCACCTATTAATGTTCCTATAATTACAAATATTACTTTTAAATTATTTATCATATAAAAAAACCCCATTTAATTTTATGAGGTTTTTTTATTTTTATTATAGTTTTTGTAATTATATTTGTAATTTATTTTTTGTGTTTTCTATAATATTTGTTTTTTTAAATATCTAATTTCTTATTCTTATCTGAGTTGATAAGTAAAATAGTTAATTTTATCTTTTATAATCTTTTTATCTGACTATTTATTTTTCACTTTTTCATTCTTTTTTGCTTTTTTGTTTTTCTTTTCTTCTTTTTCTTTGTTTCCTTTAGCACCTTTTCTTTGTCTTGATATCCATACAATTATTCCTATAATAATTATTATTACTGGAACTGCAAATATTATTGTAAGTATTATTTGATTTTCTTGTTCTGTTGCTGTATATGTTACTGCTCCAGTGTCTTTCCTTGCAGAGATGTCTTCTTCTCTATTTGATAGATATGCTATTGAGTTTAAAATTAAGTCTTTATTTTGTCTGTATTGTATTAATGGTGCTTGTGTTGATGAAGATAGTGGGACATCTGATGCAAAATAGTTGTCGCCATATATTATTAATTTTGATACTTTTTCTTGTTCTCCTGTTTCTTCATTTGCTTCTGTTATTGTTTTGTCTAATTCTACTCCAACTAAGAATGGTCCAGCTTCGTCTTCGTCTGATTTTTCACTTGATGAGTTGTAGAAGTTTGATCTGAAGTATGAACCTTCTGATGTGTTTAATATTTCTGTTTTTTCTACTTTTAGTTCTTCTAGTGCAGTATCATCTACTAGATTTATCTTTGTTGCGTTTAGGAATATTAAACCATTTGTAATGTCTTCTGTTATTTGATGATATGATGTTTCTGGTATTATTAAGTCTGGTGATTCATATACCATCTTACTTGCGTCTGTTTCTCTTATTCCTCCTACTTCAAATGGGTTTACTCCATACATTGCTAGTATTTTATTTACATTTGGAAAGTTTTGTTCTGTTGCTACTACTGCATTCATCCATAAGATATTTCTTCCTGAGTTTATATAATCTATTATTGCATTTGTAGTTATTTCGTCAAAATCTGAACTTGGTGTGTTGATTACTAAAGTGTCACAATCATCTGGTACTTTTCCTGTTGTTAATATGTCTAAGTTTTCAATTTCGTTTACTTCATTTTGTAAGTATATGTTTAAATATTGCATTGTTTGTGATAATGAAAAATCACTGTATCCTGTTAGAAAATATACTTTTGGTACTTCATCAGTTGATACTGATTGTATTGATGATGTTAGTTTTTCTTCTGCTATACTTATTGTTTGATATGTTGTTTGGTCATATGTTACTAGGTCACTGCTTGATAGTATTTTTGATTTTTCTCCACATTCTACTATTATTCCTGTGTCCCCATTTTGAAATCCATATTTTTCTGCTAGGTCTGGTCTGTTCTCTACTGATACATTTTCTACTTTTATTCTTTCATTTGCTTTTGAGTATTGTTTTGCTAGGTCTAATGTAGAGTCATCTTCTGAAAATCCTACGAAATATATATTAATGTCTTTATCTATATTTTTTACTTTTTCCTTACTTTCTTCTGTTAATGTATAAAGTTTGTCTTTGCTTAAGTCTATTGGTGTTAAGTCCCATTTTTGCATTGCAAAACTTATTGCGAAAAATACGGCTAAGATTAAAAGTACTAGTATTGTTGTTTTTGTTCCATCTATTAACCATTTTTTCTTTATTGTTTGTATGAATTTATTTGTTTTTTTCTCTTTTTTATCTTTTTTTATTTTTTTGTCGTTTTTTTGCTTTTCATTCTTTTTTGTCTTTATCTCTTTTTCTGTCTTCTCTTTTTTTTCTTTCACTATTAACCCTCCTTATCTTTACTTATTTTATGCTTTTTCTTCTTTGCATTACTATTATTGTTAGTAAAATACATGCTATTGTGAATGTTATAAATGTTACTGTGTCTGCTATGTCTATTTGCCCACTTGTGTATTTATATAGCATATTTATGAATGAGAAACTTTGTAGGTTACTATTAAAGTTTGGCATTACCCATGTGATTATGAAAAATGCTATTGATATTACTGCTGCTATTATTTGATTTTCTGTGATACTTGATGCTAACATTCCAAATGATATGTATGCCATTACAAATAATATGAATCCTATTAGTGCCGCAAGTGCTGTTGATATTTGTGGCATTCCAAAATAACATAGAATTCCGAAATACATTAAAGTAAAGATTGCTGTTATTATTGTAACTACTAATGCTGCTATAAATTTTCCTAGTACTATTTTTGTAATACTTAGTGGTGATGTTAGTAGTAATTGTTCTGTTCCGTTTTTTCTTTCTTCTGAGAATGATCTCATTGTTAGAAGTGGTATTAAAAATGCTAGTACAAATATTGTTGGTGTTGAGTAAAATATGTATTCAAAATTCACGTTTCCATATCCTATTACTGTGAAGTAAAAAGATACACTAAATGCTATTAGGAATATTCCTATAAATACATATCCTATTGGTGTGCAAAAGTACTGCTTTAATTCTTTTTTTATTACTGCCCACATTATTTATTACCTCCTTCTATTAGTTTCATGAATGCATCTTCTAGTGTTGCATCTGCTTTTTTCATCTCAAATATTGTTATGTTTTCTTTTGCTAGCTCATTGAATAAAGTTTTTCTTAAATCTATGTTTCCTTCTGCTTCTATTGAGTATTCTTTTGTTTTGTCTTCGTTTGTTTTGATGCATTCTATATTTTTTATTTCTTTTATTTTTTCTTTTATTGTATCCATTTTGTTTTCTGGGTCTTCTACTGTTATGTATACACAGTTTTTGCTTACTGCTTTCTTTTCTAGGTTTTCTGGTGTGTCTATTGCTACTATTTTTCCTTTATTTATTATTATTACTCTATTACATATTTGGCTTACTTCTGATAAGATGTGTGAACTTAATATTACTGTATGTTCTTTTCCTAGTTCTTTTATAAGGTTTCTTATTTCCGTGATTTGTTTTGGGTCTAGCCCTACTGTTGGTTCGTCTAATATTAAGATTTTTGGTTCTCCTACTAATGCTCCTGCCATACTTACTCTTTGTTTGTATCCTCTAGATAGTTTTTTTATAAGTCTTTTTTCTACGTCTTTTAATCCTGTTTGTTCTATTATTTTTTCTACTTTCTCTTTTCTTATTTTTCTATCTACTTTTTTTATTTCTGCCATGTATGTTACGAATTCTTTTACTGTTAAGTCTGTGTATAATGGCACCCCTTCTGGCATATACCCTATTTGTTTTTTTACTTTTTTTGGTTTTTTGTCAATATTGTACCTATTTACTATAATTTCTCCTGTCGTTG
>ERZ1643249.5363-NODE-5363-length-10299-cov-3.769231_pt1 | contig 10299 bp, 7 predicted proteins | sample MGYA00579263_ERZ1643249 | MGnify/ENA primary metagenome ERZ1643249 (study PRJEB29033, sample SAMEA4952264) | chicken gut metagenome | biome: Broiler Chicken; feature: Gastrointestinal Tract; material: Caecum | place: Ireland | collected 2018 | study: Broiler...
AAGCGTCCGTTATATGCAGACTCATAAGCCGCCTTACCGTTTTGTATATCCGGGACGTGTATACCGTAACGAGACCACGGACGCCCATCACGAGAGAGCATTCTTCCAGTACGAGGCGCTGATCGTGGATAAAGATATCACATTTACTTCCGGTAAAGTGATGATTCAGAGTATTTTGAGCAAAGTTTTCGGTACCCATGTGCCGGTGCGGATGCGTTCCGGTTTCTTCCCGTTTGTGGAGCCTGGATTTGAGATTGATATGCAGTGCCAGGTCTGCGGCGGAAAAGGATGCAGCGTATGTAAGCACGTGGGATGGATCGAGGTTATGCCGGGCGGATCACCGCATCCGAACGTTCTTCGGGCAGCAGGGCTTGACCCGGACGAGTACACCGGTTTCTATGTAAATATCGGTCTGGACCGTCTCGTTATGATGCGTTACGGCGTGGACGACGTGCGGCTGTTCCACAGCGCTGACTTGAGATTCCTGAAACAGTTCAAATAAGGAGAGAGAAAATGAAATTATCATTATCATGGATTAAGGATTATGTAAAGATTCCGGAAGATGCGGATTTAAAGAAACTTGCCTATGACCTGACCATGTCCACCGTGGAAGTGGAGGACGTGGAATATCTTGCCGAGCGTTTTGACAATATGATCGTCGGCGTGATCGAGGACATTGAGCCGCATCCCAATGCAGATAGATTAAGAGTATGTAAAGTAGATATCGGCGGAGGCGAGATCAAAGATATCGTCTGCGGCGGCATCAACCTGAAAGAAGGCATGCGCGTTGCCGTATCCTGCCCGGGCGCCGTTGTGCGCTGGCACGGAGAGGGCGAGCCGGTGGTTATCAAGAATTCCAAGCTCCGCGGCGTTGCCTCCTACGGTATGATCTGCGCGTCTGATGAGATCGGACTGGGCGAGCTGTTCCCGGCAGAGCAGGAGGCGGAGATCCTCGACCTTTCTGCCTTTGAAGTTCCGGCAGGTACTCCGCTGGCAGACGCTCTGGATATGAACGATGTACTTCTTGAGATTGACAACAAATCTATGACAAACCGTCCGGACCTCTGGGGTCACTACGGTATCGCCCGCGAGATCGCGGCGCTTTACGACCTGCCGCTTAAAGAGATCAAGCCGTTCGAGACCGATGTGCAGTCCGATTTCAAGGTGGAGATCGATGATCCGGACAGATGTACAAGATATATTGGTGTGGAAATGTCCGGCGTAGGCGTAAAACCGTCACCGTACAAAATGCAGAACAGAATCTGGAAGGTGGGCATGCGTCCGATTAACGCGCTGGTTGATATTACCAACTACGTAATGCTTGCCACCGGTAACCCGACGCACGCTTTTGATGCGGACAATATTACAGACCACATCGTGGTAAGGCATGCCGGTGAAGGAGAGAAACTGCTTCTGTTAAATGACAATGAGATTGAGCTTTGCGCTGACGACCTGGTGATCACAGACTCCGAGGGCCCGGTTGCCCTGGCTGGCGTCATGGGCGGCGCAAAGGATTCTATCCTTCCGAAGACAGAGCGCGTGATTTTGGAGGTTGCCAACTTTGAAGCCACCGGCATCCGTCGTACAGCGCTCCGTTATGATACCCGTACAGAGGCTTCTTCCAGATACGAGAAAGCCATCGATCCGGAGAGATGTGACCAGGCTCTGGCGCTCTCCATGCAGTATTTCAAAGAACTGTATCCGGAACTGAAGGTGACAGGATTCTGCGATAACTATGTAAAGAAACTGGAGAGAGCGCAGATTGACGTGAACCTGTCCTGGCTGGAAAAGAGACTGGGCAAACATCTGACCAACGCTGAGATGCAGGGCAAGCTGGAACAGCTGGGCTTTGACGTACAGATTGATGGCGACAACATGCACGTGACTGCGCCCACCTGGCGTTCCACCGGCGATATTTCCATCAAGGACGACGTGATGGAAGAGGTTGCCAGAATGTACGGATACGACAATTTTGAGGCGACAGAGTTCACCACCACATTCACAGGCGCCATCAACCAGAAGGACAAGAGCCTTGTGAGAAATATAAAAGAGTATCTTGCTCTCCGCTGCGGAATGCAGGAGGTGTACACCTATCCGTGGATGAACGATGTGTTTGTAAATGCAGTTCTCCAGAATACGGATGGAATCCTGAAACTTTCCACGCCTCCGGCGCCGGATATGAGCTATATCCGTTCTTCTCTGCTTCCGAATCTCTGCGAGGCGGTTGTGAAGAATGAGCGTTATTTCAACGATTTCTCGATTTTTGAGGAAGCGCAGGTCTTCTTTGACAGAAATTATTCCGCTGTGTACGATGAGCGGGAGTCTCTTCCTGAGCAGCGCAGACATATCGGAGCGGCGTTTGCAAGCAGCGTAAAGGATATCAATACCCTTTTCCGGGAGGCAAAAGGCGTGATCGAGTATATGCCGCGCTATACGCATATGGAGGCGTTTACGTTCAGAAAAGAGGAAAAGCCGGTATGGGCAGATCATGTGGTGTGGCTGAACATTTATCTTGGCGAGCAGAAGATTGGAGATATGGGCCTGGTGGCAAAGAAGGTTTCCATGGAGTGCGGCATCAAAAATCTTTCTGTTATGCTCTTTGAACTGGATGCCACAAAGCTGAAACCGCTGAAATCCAGAACAAATAAATTTACGCACCTTGACGAGTATCCAAAGACCGATTATGACATCTCCATGCTCTTTGATTCCAATGCCGTATGGAAGGATATTTACGAAGCAATCATGGGAGAGAAGAAGGCAAGCGCGCTTCTCAAAGACGCTTCCTTTGTGGACGAATACAGAGGCGAACAGATTCCGAACGGAAAGAAATCTGTGACCATCCGACTGACGATCGGTTCCGATGAGAAGACGCTGACTTCTCAGGAGATTGAAAGCGCTGCAAATCAGGTAATGAAAAAACTTAAAAAGAAAATGGGCGCAGAGCTCAGAACGCAGTAAAGCAAAAGGAGAATCTGTCACCGTTCCGTCTGCTGAACGGTGACAGGAACTCTCTGGCTGTTATGGAATGCGCAGTTCTGGCTGATCGACTGCAGCGGTTGCCAATATTGTGAGAATTTTCGTAAAATTTGCTTGCATTTTTTGGAAAAAGTGATATACTGTTTTATATGCAGATATAGTTCATCGGTAGAACGCCAGCTTCCCAAGCTGGAGAGGCGGGTTCGATTCCCGTTATCTGCTTACAGAAATATGCCTCAGAGTTTGTTTGAAAGTGCTTTCTGTGAGAGAATCTCACGGTTTGCGGGAATGGTATTTCAGATATACTCTGGGGCATAATGTTTTATCTCAGGAAATCCGACGGTTATCCAGGAGATCAGAAGGAAACGGAGGGAAACCCATGGAATACAGAAGGTTTGGAAATACGATTATCGCAAGAATTGACAAAGGCGAGGAAATCCTTGAGCAGGTGGAAAAAATTTCTCTGGAAGAGGATATAAAGCTTGGGACTGTGCAGGCGCTGGGCGCGATCAGCCGGTTTACGGCAGGGGTATTTCATACGGAACAGAAGCAATATGCGTCCAATGTGTTTGAGGGAGCCTTCGAGATTGTGTCGCTGGCAGGAACCATTAACACGATGAACGATAAATTTTACTGCCACCTTCATATCAGTGCGGGAAATGAAAAGGGAGAGGTGTTCGGCGGTCATCTGAATCGAGCGATTGTCAGTGCCACCTGCGAGATGGTGATTACATTGATCGACGGAAGGGTGGACAGAGCATTTGACGAGGAAACAGGTCTGAATTTGTTCAGATTCTGAAATTTTACCTGAGAGGAGTGAATCGGTATGGAAAAGGAATACATCCGGCAGGCGGCCGCAGCGGCGAGGGAACTGATGGAGACCGCAGAGATGAAATCCGGTCAGATTCTTGTGGTGGGATGCTCCTCCAGCGAGGTGGAAAGCTATCGGCTGGGGACGCATTCCAGTGAAGAGACAGGAAAAGAGCTTTTTGAGGCGATTTACGGAGAAACACAGAAAAGGGGCGTATTCCTTGCGGCGCAGTGCTGCGAGCATCTGAACCGCGCCCTGGTTCTGGAACGTGAAGCGGCAGAGCGCTATGGATACGAGCCGGTGAGCGTGGTTCCGTGGAAAAAGGGAGGCGGTGCTTTCGCAACGGCGGCATATTATGGAATGAAAGATGCGGTGGTGGTGGAGCATATCCGCGCACATGCGGGAATGGACATCGGAGATGTGCTGATCGGTATGCATCTGAGGGATGTCGCCGTTCCCGTTCGTCTCTCCATTTCCGCCGTCGGAGGGGCTCATCTGGTCTGCGCCCGGACCCGCCCGAAATTTATCGGCGGCGAAAGAGCGAGATACGAAAGGCAGCAGGGATAACCTGAAAAACGGTTGTGCAGTAAATGCACAGACCTGGCTGAACGGTAACAAAAAGAGGCAACAGAAAAGCCGTGATCGGCGCATCGTTTGCTGAAAAACGATGTGACGATCACGGCTTTTCTGTTGCTCCGATTCAAAAGGGTCTACAGCAGTTTTCCTGCCGCTTTCTGTTTTGCCCTGTGGCGCAGGATTGTTTTCTGCTTTTTCACGAAAGCGACCACATTTTCCACGAGCAGGTTCAGATAGCGGAGAACCGGTTCGGTGGCCACTGAGAAAACAACCAGAAGCATGACACATTTTCGCGACATTCCTGAGATTGCAAACAGCTGATCCAGGAAAATGCTGCAGAAAATAAAAGCTACGACGGAGATGATCAGGATAGCCCACCGCATCCAGTTCATCGGCTTGCTGATCCGGTAAAGAATCATGAAGCCCACGATAGCCATCAGGAAAGTGGAAGCCGTCGCAATGTCTTCCGAGCCGACGTTGAATTCCTGACCGAAGATTACCAGAGTCGCCACCATGATGAAATCGGTCAGCGCCGCCGGAAGGGCCTGGATCAGAATATTGGTGATGAAATGTCCTTCAATCCGGTTCTTATTGGGCATCATTGAGAGCAGAAATGCCGGAAATCCGATGGTGAACGTGCTGATCAGTGAAATCTGCGAAGGCTCCAGCGGGTATGTCAGCATGGACAGCAGTGAAAAAATTGACATCAGGAATGAGAAAATATTTTTCACCAGAAACAGGGATCCAGAGCGCTGCAGGTTGTTAACCACACGGCGTCCTTCCAGCACGACCGAAGGCATTTTTGCAAAATTGTTGTCAAGGAGCACCAGTTGGGACGCCTGGGCAGCCGCATCGCTTCCGGACGCCATTGCGATGGAACAATCGGCGTCTTTCAGCGCCAGCACGTCGTTGACGCCGTCTCCGGTCATTGCAACCGTTTTGCCCGCATCCTTCAGGGCATGAACAAATTTTCGCTTCTGATCCGGCGTTACGCGGCCGAAAACCGTATAGTTCAGCACGGCATTTTCGATCTCTTCGTCGGTTTTCAGAGACGAAGCGTCGATAAAACGCTCCGCGTTCGCAATTCCTGCCTGCTTTGCCACCTCTGAGACGGTCTGCGGATTGTCGCCGGAAATCACCTTGACTTCCACACCCTGCTCCTCAAAATAGCGGAAGGTATCCGGCGCTTCTTTCCGGATCGGATTTGACAGAAGCACATAGCCGAGGGGCGTTACCGGGCCGGTCAGCTCTTTGCCGTCCGGAATGCCCTGGTAAGATCCGAAGACAAGGACACGGTAGCCCTGACTGGTATAGGGTTCAATCTCCGGCTGATAAGCGGGGAAATCATCGCGGAGAACAAATTCCGGAGCTCCGAGCACATAGGAGCCGTCGGAGAATGTTGCGCTGGAATATTTGAAAGCGGAAGAGAAGGAGGTAATGGATACCGCCTTTCGGCCTGTCCCTTTCTGGAAATAAGCTTTCATCGCTTCCATGGTGATGTTGTCGCTGGACATTGCGGCGGAAAAATCGCTCAGCAATGATTCCAGCGAGAATGCCGGATGTTCCGGAGCGTCCTTTGCGGGTATCACCTGATTGACCTGCATGGTATTTTCCGTGATCGTTCCTGTTTTGTCCACGCACAGTACATTGACTCTTGCCAGCGTCTCAATACATTTCATATCGTGTACCAGGACCTTCTGTGTTGCCAGACGGACGACGCTTACTGCCAGAGCGACACTTGCCAGCAGGTACAACCCCTCGGGAATCATTCCGATAATAGCAGCGACCATGGAGGTGATGCTTTCACGAAAAGAATTGTGGGAAATAAAGAACTGTTGTCCGAACAGAAACATGCCAATGGGAATAATCAGAATGCCGACCACTTTGACCAGACGGTCCAGGGAGCGGATCATTTCCGACTGCTCGCCCTCTTTCATGGCTTTTGCTTCGATGGTCAGCTTTGAGATATAGGAATCCTCGCCGACCTGCGTCAGGCGGCTTTTACAGCTTCCGGAAACAATAAAGCTTCCGGACATCAGAGAATCTCCCGGCTTTTTGGTGATCTCATCGGATTCACCGGTCAGAAGAGATTCATTGACCTGTACCTCGCCTTCCAGCACAACGGCGTCGGCACAGATCTGTTTTCCGGCAGTGAACACAACGATGTCGTCCAGAACCAGATCCTCCGATTCTACCACCTGTTCCTGAGCGTCGCGGATGACCGTTGCTTTCGGAGCATTGAGAACAGACAGTTTTTCCAGTGTCTGTTTGGCGCGGATTTCCTGAATAATACCGATCAGTGTGTTGGCGATAACCACGGGAAGAAAGGTAAGATCGCGAAAAGATCCGGCGATGATTACGAGAATCGCTATGATCAGGAAAATCAGGTTGAAATAAGTAAAGACATTGCTTTTTACGATCTCAGCCGTTGTCTTTGACGGAGGTTCCACCGCGCGGTTATTCCATCCGTTCCGCATATATTCGTCGGCCTGTTTGCTGGTCAGGCCGATGGAAGGGTCTGGGGTATACCTGGTCGTAGGCTGTCTTTTATTAAGAATTTCTGTGATTGTTTTTTTCATAAAACATCCTCGCTTCTTGTTACTTGCTGTTCCAAGTATAACACAAATCAAATAAAAATCAGATAAAAAAGTATTAATATTTTCCTAAAAAAATCGAAATAGGATAGCCGTTTACTTTACCTCCTCGATCCCCTGAATTTTCGGCTCTGCCACCATGGAATAGTTGGTGTGATAGATGACGAATCCTGGTTTTGCGCCGTTGGGCTTTTTCAGATTTTTTTTCTGAGTGTAGTCGATTTCCACTTTTGGAGCCTGTCTTCCCCGGGAGTAATAGGCTGCCAGCCGCGCGGCTTCTTCAAAGGTGCGGTCCGGAAGCTCTTCTCCGTTGGACCGGACGATTACATGGCTTCCCGGCTGGCCCTTCGCATGAAACCACCAGTCGTTTCCAGTGGCAAACCGGAAGGATAGTTCGTCGTTCTGAAAATTATTTTTTCCCACGTAGATGTCGAAGCCGTCGCCGGAACGGTAATGAAACGGGCGTGAGACAATTTTTTTCTTTTTTCCGGACGGCCCTTTTCTGCGGATATAGCCGTATTCCATCAGCTCTTCCCTCACCTGAACCAGATCCTCCTCGTCCAGTGCAATATCCAGAGAAGTGCGGATGGACTCCAGATGCTCCAGATCGCTTCTGGTTTCCTCCAGCAGCTTATTCAGGGCTTCCTCAGTCCGCTTCAGCTTGTTGTAACGTTCAAAATATTTTTTCGCGTTTCCGGCTGCGCTTAAGGTCTCGTCCAGAGGAATCGTAATCTCTTCGTTGGTATAGTAGTTCAGCGCTTTCAGGGAACGCGCCCCTTCTTCCAGATGATATCCATAGGTATTCAGCAGCTCGCCGTAGACGCGGTATTTTTCTTTTTTCTCCGTATCTTTTTTCTGCTTCTGCTGAAGCGCGTACTTCTTTTCCGTGCGTTCCAGCGCCGTAGTGACGATTCTTCTGAGATCCGAGGATTTCTGCCGGATGACCGTGATCCGGTTTTTCATGGAGTAATACTGTTCCAGAACCCGGGACATACTGTCACAGGGGATATTTTCCAGATCCCGGTATTTTGTCAATGGAAAGGCGGCGAATTCCACAGGCTCCTGCTCCTGACAGAACATCGTCGGAGCAAACGCCTCCTGCCGGATCTGCTCCGTCAGATGCTCCACAGCCTGCCACAGATTTTCCTGCTCATGAGGCGTCAGAGCGCCGGCTGATTTTTTCGGATCAATGCCGCTTCTGATACAAAGTTCTTCTCCCATCAGGGGACTCAGGCCGGTCAGGGACTGATAAAGGGCCTGAAAGATCGGGCGGTCCATAGGGAAAACGGCATTCTCAAACATCGTTCTGTCCATGGCCAGCGGATCCAGTTTTTCCTGCGTATGGGGGATAAACCACGTTCTTCCGGGCAGTACCTCCCGGACAGAGCTCATGCTGGCGGAGATATGTTTGATACTGTCAATGATTGTGAGATCCTCCTGACAGAAAATAATATTGCTGTGCTTTCCCATGATTTCCACAATCAGTTTTTTCCGGCAGATATCTCCCAGTTCATTGAGATGCTCCAGCTCGAAGACGAGAATCCGTTCCAGCCCCGGCTGCGATACGGAAAGAATCCGGGCGCTGCCAATATGTTTCCGGAGCAGCATACAGAAATTCGGTGCTGTCAGCGGCCCCGGTTTGTTTTCTTCCGACAGATAGATCAGCGGAAGAGAAGCGCTTGCCGAAAGAAACAGCCGGTACTGCGTCCGGTGATTTTTTACCGTAATCATCAGCTCTTCCGCCTCCGGCTGAGCGATCTTGTTAATCTTACCGCCGACAACGGTCCGGTTCAGTTCCGAAACCACGGCCGCTACCGTAATACCATCAAATGCCATATCACATTCTCCTTATCTTTCACCTAAATAAATAGAACAGTTCCGTCAGATGAACTGTTGCTTTAAAAATTATATAATAAAAAAAAAGATTTGACTAGGGTTTTGGAATGAATTATAATAAATCTGTATGGGTTGAACAAAGCAGACAAGACAGTAACTGAAACCGTACGGAACAGTTACGGGATAACAGATTCGGTTCGGTCCGTGCAGGAAGGGTTCAGAACATGATAAAAAGTATGACGGGCTTCGGCAGAGCTGAATTGCAGGATGAAGTCAGAAGATTTACCGTAGAGATTAAATCCGTCAACCATCGCTACCTGGATTTTAATATAAAGATGCCGAAAAAACTCAGCGTCTTTGAGGCTGCGATCCGCGGAGTGCTGAAGGAATACATGCAGCGCGGCAAGGTTGACGTTTTCATTTCCTGTGAGGATTTTTCTTCCGGCCGGATGCAGCTGCATTATAACGGAGAACTGGCGGCGCAGTATCTGGAATATTTCCGGCGAATGGAAGAAGATTTTTCTCTGGAAAACGACATATCCGTTTCCGGCCTCTCCCGTTTCCCTGAGGTTTTGACGATGGAAGAGCAGGAGATTGACGCGGAGGAACTCTGGTCGGGACTGGAGAAGGCGCTCAGAATGGCCGGAAAGCAGTTTGCAGCTTCGAGGGAAGCGGAGGGACAGACTCTGAAGCGTGATCTGTTCGCCAAGCTGGAGGGCCTGCGGGCAAATGTCAGACAGATCGAAGCGCGGAGTCCGGAGATTCTCCGGGAATACAGGGCGCGTCTGGAGGCAAAAATGAAAGAGCTTCTGGCGGATACGCAGATGGATGACAGCAGGATTGCCGCTGAAGTAGTGATCTTTGCCGACAAGATCTGCACAGATGAGGAGACCGTGCGCCTGAACAGCCACATCGACAACATGAAGGCGGCGCTGGAGGACGGCGAGGGTATCGGACGTAAACTGGATTTCATTGCCCAGGAGATGAACCGGGAGGCAAACACGATTCTGTCCAAAGCCAACGATCTGGAAACTACCAATATTGCCATTGAGCTGAAGACAGAGATCGAAAAGATCCGTGAACAGATACAGAATATTGAATAACACGGTTTCTGCCGGGCATTTGCGCTCCGACAGGAACGGAAGAAGGGTGATGCAGATTGGCGAAACTGATCAACGTCGGCTTTGGAAACGTGGTCAATTCGGATAAAATCGTTGCCGTCGTCAGTCCTGAGGCGGCGCCGATCAAGCGAATGGTTCAGAAAGCCAAGGAGGAAAACAGGTTGGTGGATGCGACCGTCGGCCGCAGAACCAAGGCGGTGATTTTTACCAGTGAAAATCTCGTGGTCCTGTCCGCGCTGCAGCCGGAGACGATCAGCCGCCGTTTTAATGCCCACGGGGCGTCAATATCAGAAGAACAGGGAGATGCAGAGGATGAGTAAAGGAGTTCTTACCGTTGTGTCCGGTTTTTCCGGCGCGGGAAAAGGCACTGTAATCAAAGGGCTTC
>ERZ1643249.5364-NODE-5364-length-10296-cov-5.948931_pt1 | contig 10296 bp, 7 predicted proteins | sample MGYA00579263_ERZ1643249 | MGnify/ENA primary metagenome ERZ1643249 (study PRJEB29033, sample SAMEA4952264) | chicken gut metagenome | biome: Broiler Chicken; feature: Gastrointestinal Tract; material: Caecum | place: Ireland | collected 2018 | study: Broiler...
AGTTCCGCATGCAGGTCTCTCCTCTGGACTGCATGGGCTGCGGCGTCTGCGCGAATATCTGCCCCGGCATGAAGGGCAACAAGGCGCTTGTCATGGTCCCGCTGGACGAGATCGTCGACGCCGATGCGAAGAACTGGGAGTTCGCGCAGGAAGTCAAACAGGCCGACACCTCCTCCATCAAGAGGACGACGGTCAAGGGCAGCCAGTTCAATCAGCCGCTGTTTGAGTTCTCCGGCGCTTGCGCGGGTTGCGGCGAGACCCCTTACGTCAAGGTCGTTACCCAGATGTTCGGCGACCGCATGGTCATCGCGAACGCGACGGGCTGCTCCTCCATCTACGGCGGTTCCTCCCCTACCTGCCCTTACACGGTGAATAAAGAAGGCCACGGCCCCGCATGGGCGAACAGCCTGTTCGAGGACAACGCAGAGTTCGGCTACGGCATGAACCTCGCTTACAGCGCTCGCCGCAGCAAGCTCGCCTCCGAAGTCAAGGCGCTCGCCGAGAAGTGGGCGGATTATGCGGAAGGCAAAGAGGCATGCGAAGAGTGGCTCGCGAACATGGAAGACGCGGAAGGCAGCAAGGCGGCTGCGGCGAAACTCGTCAAGGCTTGCGAAGGCTGCAAGAACTGCGGCTGCGACTGCGACGCGCTCTGCGAAGAAGTGCTCAAGGCGAAAGATTGCCTCGTAAAGAAGTCCATCTGGATCTTCGGCGGCGACGGCTGGGCATATGACATCGGCTACGGCGGCCTCGACCACGTGCTCGCGTCCGGCGAAGACGTCAACGTGCTCGTGCTCGACACCGAGGTTTACTCCAACACCGGCGGCCAGGCTTCCAAGTCCACCCCGACCGGCTCTGTCGCGAAGTTCGCTTCCTCCGGCAAGAGAGTCAAGAAAAAGGATCTCGGCATGATGGCGATGAGCTACGGCTATGTGTATGTTGCACAGGTTTCCATGGGCAGCAACAAACAGCAGTTCCTCAACGCGCTCATCGAGGCGGAGAAGTACCACGGTCCTTCGCTGATCATCGCTTATGCGCCCTGCATCAACCACGGCATCAACATGAGCAAGAGCCAGGACGAAGAGAAGCGCGCGGTGGATTGCGGCTACTGGCAGCTGTATCGCTACAACCCGACGCTCAAAGAAGAGGGCAAGAACCCCTTCACGCTGGACAGCAAAGAGCCCACCGGCGATTACCAGGAGTTCATCCTCGGCGAGACCCGTTACTCCTCGCTCAAGAAGACCCAGCCCGAAGCGGCAGAAAAACTCTTCAAAGAGAATGAGGAAGAGAGCAAGGCTCGCTATGAAGGCTACAAGAAGCTCGCAGAAAAAGAGTGAACAACTAAAAGACAATAAATTCGGGAGCAGGCAAATGCCTGCTCCCGTTTTTTTGGCTTGCGAAAACCACCCGTTAAACGGGTGGTTCCAAAGAGGCTATGCCGATGAGTAAGAATTGAAAAGAAAAAACCTCCGTGATATAATTTGAGTGTCAGCTGCAAATTAAAGATCACGGAGGAGAACCATGGAAGATTCTGCAAATAGTTTAGCACATTGCCAATGGAATTGCAAGTATCACATAGTATTTGCGCCGAAATACAGACGAAAAGCGATATACGACAAAATCAAAGTAGATATCGGGCAAATATTAAGGAAACTGTGTAAATGGAAAGGAGTGGAAATAATAGAAGCGGAGTTATGCCCAGACCATGTACATATGTTGGTGAAGATACCGCCGAAATACAGTGTGTCGACATTCATGGGGTATTTGAAAGGAAAGAGTACGCTGATGATATTCGACAGGCATGCGAACTTAAAATATAAGTACGGAAGGCGGCAGTTTTGGTGCGAAGGATATTATGTAGACACAGTCGGGAAAAATACGAAGAAGATAGCGGAGTACATAAGGAATCAATTGCGCCAAGACGTAGAGTATGAGCAAATGTCAATAAAAGAATTTATAGACCCGTTTACGGGTGAGCCGGTAAGAAAGAACAAATAACAACAGCCGCCATAAGGCGGCCGTTGGAGAAAATTTGCAGCTGACAAAATATTCGAGGGCGTGAGCCCGGCAGGTATTAAGCCCTTTTAGGGCTTGTGCAAGCCACCCGTTTTACGGGTGGTCTTGACTATTCCGTCCTTATACAGGGCGCGCGATCTTGCCCCGTCACGCTCTTTTCGCTAAAAATTCGGCGTTGCCTGCGAACGGGCAAAATTATTTTACTTTCCGCGAAAGATTTTCGGCAGATGCGGCTTCTGCTCGGAAAGCATTCAGGCGTCAACGCCTGCAATGCGCGGACAAAGGAGCTTTTTTGTATACCTGCATCTTGCTGTTGGTAAAGCCTTTGTCGTGTTCCTTTTATCCATCGGCATAGCAGGTGGTTCTTTGTGACAAAAAAGGACGGGTGACCCGTCCTTTTGTCGTTTAAAGTATTCAGGAAAGACCGACGCTTCCAATGAAAAAGAGAAGGATCAGCGCGCCGATCACAAGGCCCGCGATCGGGAACCCGACCGCACGGAAGCGCCTGTAACGCGCAAGCCCCACTGCGGAAAGCACGACGCCCGTGACCGCAAAGACAAAGGAAAACAACATGGGCACGAGTACCGCAGAGACAAGCTCCATCAACTCATCCATTGTAGGCTGGAAGTTAGGATTTTCGAACCATTCCGCGTGCTGTCCTATAAAGGAAAAGACAGAAAAGAAGATCGCGACGAAACAGAAAAAGCTTGCCACCGAGAAGATAAATCCGATCAAGCCGCATTTGTTCATCGGAAATCCCGAGCGATCGATCGGATAGATGCCCCCCGAAGCCGCTCCGTAAGGCGGATACGGCGCGCCGTAAGCGTTATACCCCTGCCCGCCTGCAGACTGCGCGTTTGCGCCCTGGCCGCCTTGCGCGGATTCGAACGCGTCGGAAGCCCTAGGCTCACCCTGCGCGTCTTGCCGTGCATCCTGCGGCGCTGTCTCTGCCTGTTCGGCCGCCGTGTCTTCAACAGTACCTGCCTGCAGCTTTGCGCAATCGTCACAGATGTGATCTGCGTTGTCGGTCTGTTTGCCGCATTTTATACAATAGCCCATATCGAACCTCCTGCATCTATTTTATCACACAATGCCGTTGCCGTCAATTTCTTTTCCATTTTTTATACATTCTATATTAAATATAGACACCCGACAAAATATCATGCTGCAGAAATTTGTTTATTCCCGCTTCGATCGGTTAGATCGCTTTATATTCGGCAGCAACAAAAAGACACTTGACAAGAGAAGTCGGCCGTGTTATTCTAGTAAAGGAATTTTTTATTTTCCCCAACAAAAACCGCATTTCATTTGTTATAATTTTGGGAGCATATGAAAGAGAACAAGCTCGAACGCATGATCGAACGCTACAAAGCGGGAGATGCGCGCGCCTTTGACATCATCTATGAACAGACCAACCGAAGCGTCTATTTTGCCGTCCTGTACATCGTGCGGGACAAAATGCATGCCGAGGACATCCTGCAGGAGACCTACATACGCGCGATGCGGTCCCTCGACCGCTATGAGGCGGGAACAAATTTTATCGCCTGGCTCACGCGCATCGGGAAAAATCTCGCACTCAACCAATACAAACGCGCGAAAAGAGAAGTCTTTACCGACTTCGACACGGACGCCTATAAATACGGCTCCGCGGAGCCTGAGATCCCCTATCTGTTCGACCTCGCAGCAAAAGTGCTCGATGCGGACGAATACGAGATCCTGATGCTCTGTCAGGTCGCGGGATACAAAAGGCGGGAAGTCGCCGAGATGCTCAATATACCCATCGGAACGGTGACATGGAAAAACAACGAAGCGCTGAAAAAACTTCGGGCAAATCTTGAAAAGGAGGGCAGATCATGAAAGACATCAAAAAACTTTTAAAAGAACAGTCGGACGCGATCCTGCCCGACAAGAGCGTTAAGGAGAACATACGCCGCGAACTCGGACTCGAAGAGGCTCCCGCCCGCGAAGCCGCCTATGCGCACGGCGGCACGGCAAGCCTCGCAAAAAAGAGGACGATCGGACTGATCGCCGCCGCGCTTGCATTGGCTCTTATCCTTGCCCTTGCACTTCCTCTCGCACTGCGGCGTTCCCCTTCCACTCCTTCGCCCGGCGGCGGCATCTTTGATCAGATCAGCGACGACACCTCCTTCTATGCCTATGGCGCAGCTTCCGTCGGAGCGATCCTCTCGGGCGGAAAACAGAGCGGCTCGTCGACATCCCTGCGGCAAATGAAGCAGAGTTCACGCCCCGAACAGATCGAAAAAGTCACTCGCTATCTCTCGCTCGTCGAGGGACTGCTCAGCGATTCTTTCGATCACGAGGAGAGTCAAAACACCGCGGGATATGAGGAATACTCCTTCCGCATGACCGTGAAGGTCAAAGATCTTCTCGGAAATTACCTAAGCTACACGATGTATTACGACAAGTTCCCGATCTCTTCCGAAACCGATGACGACGAGACGGAGGAAAAGTACTCTATCCGCGGCATTCTGCTCGTTGACGGCGTGGAATATCCCGTTGAAGGAAGCGGCGAGACGGAGACAGAGACAGAACCCGACGAGACGGAAGAAGAGACGAAGATGACCTTTTACGTCTATGACCCTACGGATGCCGACGGCGACAGCTACATCCGCATGGAGCAGGAAATGAGCACGGAGACGGAAGAGGGCGAGACGGAGGTCGAACAAAAATACATCTACACAACCTTCCTCGACGGGCGTGAGACGGAACGAACTACCGTCGAATACGAACGAGACGAAGACGGTGAATTGGAATTAAAACTCGTTGTCGAAGGCGAAGACGTGAAGGACGAACTCGTCTTTAAGGATGAACGCGGCACAGGCACCGCCCTGCGCGTGGAGGGAAAACTGGACGGCGAAGACACTTCTTTCTATATCTATATCAAAAAAGACGAAAACGGAAACACGTATTACGATTTCGTTTTCGGACAGAACCACTATCAGCACGATCGTTTCGACGATGACGACGATGACGACGATGACAACGATCATGACGATGATGACGATGACGACGATTGAACAGACAGGAGGACGGCAAAAGAGCCGTCCTCTTTCTTTATTCGATTTTTCGCAGGAGGCAGGAAGAGCAACCGCTCCCTGTTTTTTGTTTATAAAAAATTTTTTGTATTTTTTTAGATTTCTCCAACAATTCCGCCGTCGGCGTTGTTGTATATGTGTAAAGAGAAAACAAAACGTTTTGAAATCTTGCATCACGACCCCAAAACAAAAATAAAAGGAGATCGGAAACATGAAAAAAATACTTTCTATGGCACTTGCAACGGTAGCGGGAGTCGCCCTCGTCTGCGGAGCGGCGGCGTGCAGCACTGATCCCGACAGACAGTCGGCGGAGAATGTCGCAAAGGCATACAGCTTCAGCGCAGGAACCGCGGGGCTTCTCGTCTCTGCAATGCAGGGAGGCAGCGCCGCGCAGAACCTCTCCTCAAGAGGTTTTGCTGTCCGCGAAACGGTCACGGACGAGACGACCATCAACGAACTCAACAACTACATGATGCTCGTGGAGAGCGTGCTTGAAGACGGCGGATTCAGCTATAAGACACAGACTTCGGACAGACCCGAATATACAGTCAAAGTCACGATCTCATACACCGACATGCTGGGCAATCGTCTGCAGAACGTCCTCTACTACAACAGAGCGGAAAACGGACGCCCGCAACAGCCTTCCACGCCCGAGACGACACCCGAAACGACGCCTGAGACGACGCCCGAGACGACACCCGAAACGACGCCTGAGACGACGCCCGAACAACCTGCCGTTCAGACGCTCGACCTGCGGGAAAGAGACCGCGACAGAGACCGTGACGATTGGGATGACGACGATTGGGATGATGATTGGGATGATGATTGGGATGACAGATGGGATGACGATCGAGACGATGACACAGAGATCAAGACGGAATACAACATTGAGGGCATCATGATCGTGGACGGAACGGAGTACCCCATCCGCGGTGAGGAAAAGACGGAGACAGAAGGCGACGAATCGGAATTGGAGACGGAGTTTGTTGTCGAACTGGGCGAAAACGAATATATGTACGTCGAACAGACGGTTGAGACAGAGCGCGGCGAACAGGAAAACAAATATGAATACTCCATCCGAAACGCAAGCGGCGTGATCGAGAGATGCGAATTCGAGTTCGAGACGGAAGCGGGCGACGAGACAGAGATCGAGATGACCCTTTGGAAAAAGGGCGAAAACGGCGAAGCGGATTTCAGCCAGGTGTTCTACTTCGAACAGGACCACGAAAAGAACAACGCAATGGAGATCAAGGTCGGAAGCCGTGAGTCGACGCAGAAATACTATGTGACCATCCGCACCAACGAAGACGGGAGCACTTCCTATGTCTATGAATATGCGGGCCAATCCTGGGAGAAGGACCGCGACTGACATGCAATACACATCTTCCCCTACTCATTGCGAAGAGGGCGGGCGCACAAAGCGCCCGCCCTTCTTCGTCTTTTCTTTGCTAATGAGCAGGCAAGACGCTTCGATTTTTTGCGCTCCTTCCGAACTTCTCTCCGCACCCTGTACACTGCGGCATGGATCCTATGAAACGGCATTTCCGTAGAAACGGCTTAAAATTTGCCGTGTGTCCGCAGCAAAGTGAAAAAGCAGAATAAAATAGATCCGCTCTCATATAGCAAGAAAACGCCCTTCTGCGCAAAATTATTGCGCGGAAGGGCGTTCGGCTCAACATAAAAACAAGCGCTCCGCATTTTGCAGAGCGCTTTGAAATCATTCGATTTATTCAGCGGGTCTCTCTCTTTACCGCCCTTCGCCGTGTATCGCATCCAAAAGGAGGGAAATGCCTGCCGTTCAAAAAGCTCTCTCCCGTACTGTACGAAAAACACACGCACTCGCAAAATATTTACGAGTGCGTGATTCGGCTTGAAGTATAAAAAAAGCGCTCCGCGTTTCGCGGAGCGCCTTGCGATCATTCAGTTGATTCAGCGGGCCTCTCTCTTTGCCTTAAGCGTAGCCTTGCGGCCGTTGTCCTTCGGCTTGATGAGGAGCACGACGACGATGCCGATCAGGCACAGAACGCCGATTCCGAAGAAGATGAGGGAAACATAGTTTTCCTGCAGCCAGTAGGTCTCGCCGGGGATGACCTCAGCCTCCGAAGTGACGTTGATGATCTTGTGCGCGCTGGTGAGCGGGAGGTTGGAAGATTTGACCTCGAGCTGGACCTTGTAGTAGCCGATCCTCTGCGGGATGAAGCTGAGCGAATTGTCGGGATTCCACTCGTATGCGTTGTCGTCCTCGTCTGCGTTCTCGCTGTCTTCGATCTCGATGACGACCCATTCGCCGTACTTGGAGATCTCGCCCGCCTTCTCTGCCGCGTTCACTTCCGCGAGCGTAGGCGTGGAGACGCCGTCTTTGAGTTCGAGGAAGTACAGCGTGTAACGGGTCTGATAATCCTTGGTCGCGACGATCTCGAAGTCGTCGACGTTGTAGACGATGTCGCGGTATCCCGTGTCGTCCCCTTTCGGTTCCTCGATGGAAGGACCGGTGTAAGTCACGTTGAACTCAAAGGTGACGAGGTTGAGCGCATCCCAGACATTGGAGCTGGTGATGGTCTTGCCGACGTACTCGCCGTTCTCTTCAAACACGCCCGTCGTGGTCTTGCCCGCAAGGTTGGTCGCGACGACGCGGAACTGATACTGTCCGGAATTCTCGACCTGGATGCGGAGCGCATCGTAGTCTGCCGTCGAAGACTGCGTCGAAGAAGAGTTGACGCCGACGTGTCTGTAATAGACAGTGAATTTCATGTCCGAATACCCGCAGTTGGGATCGGAGAAATACTGCTTGAGCGAAGGGATGTAATAGTATGCGCCCGAACCGACCTGGATGCTGCTGCCGTCCGCTTTCTTGGAAGCCGCAGTGACCGCCGTCCGGTACGCCTCGATCACGTCCGCATTCTCAACGGGCTCGGTATAGGTGCCGTCACCGTTCTCGGTGTAGTTGGTGAAGGAGAGAACGGGCTCGGAATCGAGCGCCTCGCTCTCGGGCTCTACGACGGCGATCTTTCCGTCCACGAGCCTGCTGTCCTCGACGTACCACTCCACAAAGGTATATGCGGAATTGCTGTTGCCGTCCGTGAGCTTGTATGCAATGCTCACACTCGCGTCAGTAGCCGATTCAAAGTCGTTTTCAAAGAAACGCTTGTCGCTGTCCAGCAGCGTATAGCCGTTGAGCGTGTCCCCGTCGAATGCGGGAGCATCCCCTTCCGAAGAGGGAATATAATAGGAAACTTCGGTCGTCGCCGTTGCAGAGCAGACATCCATCGCGACTGCGGAGAAGCTGACCTCCTGGCCCATCACGATCTGCTTGATCTCGCTGTCGATGACAAGAACGGGAGCGGTGTTGTCCGTGATCTTGTCGTCACTGTCCAGCAGGAAGGACTGGCCGTTGAGCGAGCGGACGGAGAAAGAAGTCTCCTGCTCTTCCGCGACCTTCGCCTTGAAGGTGAGCGGCGTCAGCGGCGTCGTAGCGGATGCGGACGCGTATTTTGCGTAATATTTGCCGATATTCTTAAAGGTGCCGACTTCGGTGCCATTGACAGAGACGACAAATTCGCCGTAGCCTGCCCCCGTACCCTCGGAGAGAGAGATGTCGACGATGCCGTCCGTGACGGAGACCGCCTTCGCCTCGCCGCCGTTGACGGACGCGGAATAAGCGCTGTCCGAGACGGTAAAGACGAGTTCGTTGGTCGTCTTGCCCTCTTTGCTCATGCTGAACTGCGTCGTTTCGAGCGCGACGGTGAAGCTGTCGAAGTTTTCGTCCAGAGCGAGCTCGACGTTCAGATACTGCGCCGAGTGTGCGCCGTCGACAGACGCTTCTCCGTCAAAGGAATACCATTTGAGTGCAAGGTTCTTGCGGAAGGTGACCGAGTCGCCGCCGCTGCTGTCGCCCATCGTGTAGGTCAGGTAACGGGCATCGCCCTCGGTGGGATTGTCCATGCTCGCGCCGCCGCTCGTGTAAAAGATGTTCTCGGTCGAGACAGAACTCTCCGCCGCAACGGCGAGAAAGTTCATGCACATGCCCGTCATGCAGAGCACGAACGCGACGAGTAAGGAAAATATCTGGATCTTTTGCCTCTTCATTCCGATAACTCCCGATTAGGAAATTGTGCGGAGAAAAACCGCCCGAAGGCGTGCCTTTCCCCTATAAAAGCTTGTACCTAATTATTTTAAACTATAAAGGGCGTTTTGTCAAACGCATTGATTTGTTTTCTATAAAAATTTAGCATGTTTCCCCGTATTTTGACGGAATTTTACATTCCTGTCACAGTTGGGTCGCTTTTGCCACGTCAAAATGCTTCCAGGGGTTGCCGTCGGCGGGAGGTTCCGCGAGAAAACGCATGCGCTCCTTGCTCACGGGATGCGTGAAGCAGAGCGAATACGCCCAGAGCGCAAGGAAGCCCTTCTTCGCGTTTTCGCCGCCGTAGCGCATGTCGCCGTAGACGGGACAGCCGATGCCCGCCATCTGAACGCGGATCTGGTGCGTCCTGCCCGTGTGAAGTTTGACCTCCGTCAGCGCACAGCCGCCCTTCTCTTCGAGCACGCGGTATTCGAGCGACGCCATCTTGGCGCCGTCCGTCGTCTGCGGACAGAGATAGACCATATTGTTGACGGGATTCTTTTTGAGGTAGTTGACGAGTTTTCCGCTCTCCTCTTTGGGCACCGCCGCGAGCACCGCAAGGTATTTCTTCTCGAAGTCGCCGCTGCGCATCTGCTCGGCAAGACGGGAAGCCGCCTTGCTCGTCTTGGCAAACACCATGACGCCGCCCGTCGGGCGGTCGAGGCGATGCACGAGCCCGACGTATACATTGCCGGGCTTTTCGTACTTTTCCTTGATATAGCGGCGCACCGCCTCGAGCAGGCTGTCGTCCCCGCTCTCGTCGCCGCAGGTGGGCACGTTCTGCGGTTTGAGCACAACGATGATGTGGTTGTCCTCGTACAGTATCGTCAGTTCATCCATTTATGAAAATCCCTCCCGCACCGCAGGGAAGCGGGATGCCCTCTTCGGTCGCAATGCCCACTTCGTATGCGTCGATTTGTCCTGTGTATTTTTTCAGGTTGAGTTTGAGAAGGTTGTGCAGCACCATCGGCTGCAGACCCGTCGTATAGCTGTTGATCAGGAAAAAGAGCGGATCGTCGGACAGGACCTGCGCGCACAGCGCGACAAATCCGTCGAGATCAGATTCGATCTTCCACATCTCGCCGCCCGGGCCCCTGCCGTAGG
>ERZ1643249.5366-NODE-5366-length-10291-cov-5.425655_pt1 | contig 10291 bp, 9 predicted proteins | sample MGYA00579263_ERZ1643249 | MGnify/ENA primary metagenome ERZ1643249 (study PRJEB29033, sample SAMEA4952264) | chicken gut metagenome | biome: Broiler Chicken; feature: Gastrointestinal Tract; material: Caecum | place: Ireland | collected 2018 | study: Broiler...
TTAAGTTACTCTCAATTCAAAAGGGTGATTTTTATTTTTGAACTTTCCCTAAAAGGATAAATAATACCTTCTTTATATCCTTCTTTATCAAACATTGTTTGTAAATCTCTTCTAGTAAAATGATTTTGTTTTGTAAAATTATGATAATACCATTCATTATCTAACAAAAGCATTATATTTTTTAAAGAAGCAATATTAGATATTTCTCCAATAATTACTCCATCTTCTTTTAAATATTTCTTTAAATTATGTATAAAATATAATGGTTTTTCTTCAGTTTCAAGAGCATTACCAATAAAAATAGTATCAAATTTTTGATTTAATTCATCTAAATCTTTTACAATTGTCCCAAAGTGTTCAGCTATTTCTCTTTTAAAAACATCTTTTTCTAATCCGATTATCTTAGCATTTGGAAAAAGATATTTAATACGGAGTAGAGAAGTTCCTATACCACAGTTATAATCTAATACATCATTAGGAGAATCTGCTAAAAAAATTGAATTATTTTTAGTACTATCAAAAGTAAAGACATTAAAATTCCATTTTTTTTCAAAATAATCTCTATTTTTTAAAATTATCTTATTAAACTTATTTTCATCTTTTCTAAATGAAGTACCTAAATAATGATGAATAAAACTATCATGGCATAGCATTAATCTGTAGCCTAATTTTATAATATTTAAAGATAGATCATTATCTTCTATATAACCTGGAGTATATCCCTCATCTAATCCATTTAATTGATCCATAACCTCTCTTTTAATAAGTAAACAATAACCAATTAAGCATACTTTTTCTTCCCATTTTTTAACATCACTTATATTATTTTTTGAAGCAAGATTTTGCATTTTATCAAAATCATTATAAGTAAAATCAACTCCCTGCAAATTAGCTCCATTATTAGAAACCGCCCCCACAGCACCAATTTTTTCATCACTATATAAACATTTTTTTAAATTAAAAAGCCAATTTTTAGTTACAACAGTATCATTATTTAATAGTAAAATATCATATGTTTTCTCAGAATTAGCAATACCAATATTACACCCCATAGGAAATCCTACATTAGACTCATTAAAAATAACTTTTATATCATCTTGCTCTTCTAAAAATAATTTAGTATCATCAGTACTATTATTATCTACAACAATTATTTCATAAGAGTCCTTATCAGTATATTTATGAATACTTTCAATACAATCTTTTGTCTTATCCAAATTATTATAAGTTAATATAATTATTGATGTTTTACTATTCATAAACACCTCCCTATGAATTATATGATGAATTATTCGATTTAATACGTTATTTTTTTAATAATATTTTTATATATTTTCTTGTTATAAAAAAAAATATATGTTATAATACACTTATGATAGGAGGAGAATAATATGGGGAACAATAAAATCATCACATTAGTTGATGGATATAGAGAAGTAGGCGATGTGGAATTAATTTGTGCCTTCAAAATACCTAATTACAAAGAAAAATATATAATATATACAAAAGATGAAAAAGATAGAGAAGGCAACACTATTATATATTCAGGTAAAGTAATAACCATTGATAATAAACAATTTATTGAAAATATAGGTGAAGGATCAGAATGGGAGCGATTAAAAACAATTATGAAATCTATAGCAAAATACAGTTTAGAAGGTGAAAATAATGTATAATAGTGATAATAGATTAAGAAATATTGAACTCCCTGAAAATTTATTTTCCAATTTAGGAGAATCAAAAAAAGTATCAACAACTATTCCCAAAATAGTAAAAAACTACAACAAAGATGAAGAACTAAAGTTAACCAATTATTCAAATCGTAAAGAATATAGAGATAGAATAAGCAAGATGTACGAAGATATTAAAGATATAACTCCAATTGATAATGAAATTGATAATGTTCTATATTATAATAATTACATTGAAAAAGGAATAGTAGTAAAACCTAAAAAGGAATCTATAAAACAATGGTGGACAGAATATCGCTTAATAAACAATGAAAGAAAATTACCAAGATACCATTTAGAAAGTAGAAAAAATCACCTAAAGAAAAAACAAGACAAAGAAATTAAAGTAAAAGAATTAAATAACTTTGATGAATTATTTGAAGCTCTATCCCAAAGAGTAACTGAAATAAACAAATATATTGATGAATTAAAAGAAATGCGTACTAATATCAATATATCAAGTAATAAATTAGAAGAAGATAAAGAACAATTAAAACAAGATAAGAAAGATTTTCTAAGCTATAAACGTGAAGAAGAAGAAAAAATAAAACAAGAAAAAGAAAGTCTAAAAATTAATTATGATAGACTTCAAACAATCATCGATGATTTAGATAAAAAATTAAATGAAATAGATAAGTAAGCTAAAGATAATCTTTAGCTTATTTTAAAAAGTATAAAAAGGAGCGATACAATGGACAAAGAACTAAAAAAAATAGACGCTTATTGGCGCGCAGCTAATTATTTATCAGTAGGACAACTATATCTTTTAGATAACCCACTATTAAAAAGAAAGTTATCATTTAAAGATATCAAACCCAAAGTAGTAGGCCATTGGGGCACAACTCCAGGACAAAATTTTATTTATGTCCATTTAAATAGAGTCATAAAAAAATACGATTTAAATATGATATATATATCAGGTCCAGGCCATGGTGGCCAAGCAGTAGTAGCCAATACATATTTAGAAGGAACTTATAGCGAAGTATACCCTAGTATTACAAGGGATGAAGCTGGCCTAAGAAAATTATTTAAACAATTCTCTTTTCCAGGAGGAGTATCATCGCATGTAGCTCCAGAAACTCCCGGTTCTATTAATGAAGGCGGAGAATTAGGTTATAGCTTAGCGCATGCTTATGGAGCAGTCCTAGACAATCCAGATTTAATAGCAGCTTGTGTAATAGGAGATGGTGAATTAGAAACAGGTCCATTACAAGCATCACTTCAAATAAATAAAATAATTAATCCCAAAACAGACGGTACAGTTTTACCAATACTTCATCTAAATGGCTATAAAATATCTAATCCAACTATATTTTCTAGAATAACTGATATGGAATTAGATGATTACTTCAGAGGTTCAGGCTACTTACCTTATTATGTTGAAGGTGACGATCCAAAATATATGCACAAAAAAATGGCTGAAGTTTTAGATGAAGTAATCGAAAAAATCCAAGATATAAAATACAAAAAATCCAATAAAAGACCAAGATGGCCAATGATTATCTTAAGAACTCCTAAAGGCTGGACAGGACCAAAAGAAGTAGAAGGAAAAAAAGTAGAAGGAACATTCCGTTCTCACCAAGTACCAATAAATGTAGTAAATGATCAAGAATCAATAGAATTATTAGAATCATGGCTAAAAAGTTATCATCCAGAAGAATTATTTGATGAAAAAGGAACATTAAAAAAAGAACTCCAAGAATTAGCACCAGAAAAAAATAAAAGAATGGGATCAAATCCCCACACTAATGGTGGAAAACTACTTCAAGAACTAAATCTTCCTGATTTTAGAAAATATGGAATAAAAGCTAATCATGGAGAAATAGAAGCTCAAGATATGATAGAATTAGGATCATACATAAGAGATATTATCAAATTAAATAAAGATAAACACAATTTTAGAATATTTGCTCCTGATGAAACTTTATCAAATAGATTAAATCATGTTTTTGATATAACAAATAGAAAATGGAATGCTAAAAAATTAGAAACAGACGAATATTTAAGTACTGACGGAGTAGTAGTAGACTCAATCTTATCAGAACATGTTTGCCAAGGACTTCTAGAAGGTTACCTATTAACGGGACGTCATGGTTTCTTTACAAGTTATGAAGCTTTTATAAGAATAGTAGATTCTATGGCCAGTCAACATGCAAAATGGCTAAAAGTATCTAAACAACTATCATGGCGTTATAAAATATCTTCTCTAAATTATGTCTTAACATCTCACGTATGGCAACAAGATCACAATGGATATACCCACCAAGATCCTGGATTCTTAAATCATTTAGTTACTAAAAAAGCAGACATCGTAAGAATATATCTTCCACCAGATGCTAATTGCTTGCTATCTTGCTTTGATCATTGTATCAAAAGTAAAGATTATATAAACGTTATAGTAGCATCTAAACATCCAAGACCACAATGGCTTAATATGGATGAAGCTGTAATTCATTGTACACAAGGAATAGGAATTTGGGAATGGGCGAGCAACGACCAAAAACAAGAACCAGATATAGTAATGGCTTGCTGTGGAGATACCCCAACTTTAGAAATATTAGCTGCAACATCAATACTAAGAGAATATTTCCCAGAAATAAAAATCAGAGTAGTAAATGTAGTAGACCTAATGAAATTACAGTCCAATACTGAACATCCACATGGCCTAGCAGATGAAGATTATGATGCCATATTTACTAAAAATAAACCAATAATATTTGCCTTCCATGGTTATCCAAATTTAATACATCAATTAACATATAAACGACACAATCAAGACTTACATGTCCATGGTTACAAAGAAGAAGGAACAATAACAACCCCATTTGATATGAGAGTCCAAAATGAAATAGATAGATATCACTTAGTTCTATCAGCTTTAAAAAGATTACCAAACCTAGGCAATAAAGGAGCAATTCTAAATCAATTATGCCGAGATAAATTAGTAAGTCACAAACAATATATAGAAGAGTTTGGTAAAGATATGCCAGAAATAGTAAATTGGAAATGGAAAGACAATTAGAAAAATAATTGTCTTTTTAAAAGAAGTAAGTAAGGAGATAATATGAAGTTAGTATATAAAGATAAAAAAATACCCGTAACAACAACTAATAATAAAAACATAATGCGTTATAAATTCCCCAAATTATATTATGCAATAATAATAAATAATTGTAACAGCTATAGCTCTATAGCCTCTAAACAAAGAATAGATGTAGTTATGATAGACGATGATTTAAATATTCTATCATATAAATTAGAAATGCATGAAAACACTATCTTTGAAAATAAAAAAGCCACTAAAACTATATTATTACCTCTAAATTCATTCAATAACTTAGAAGAAAATACATCTTTTAAACTAGAATAACTAAAATAATCCCTACTTATATTAATTTAACTACTAATATAGATTTTCTAGAAAAAATTTGATACAATAAATAAAGTAGGAGATGTGATAGAATGCTAGAAAAAATAAAAAAATATAAAATTCCTATTATAATAATCTTAACATTAATAATACTTATTATAACGCTTAGAGTAATAACAACCGAAGAACTAATAATAGATACTATGGCTTATAATTTATTTGTCGAAAAACTACGAAGTCCTAATCTAAATAAAGTTATGCTACTAGTAGCAACTCTAAGCAATACGCCAGTAACAGTTATCTTTATTATCGTATTATTAATACTTATAAAAGACAAAAAAAAAGCCTTAACCATCCCTGCCAATCTACTACTAATAACTATAATAAATCAAATATTAAAACTAATAATTCAAAGACCAAGACCTATTGGTTATAGATTAATAGAAATAGGAGAATATAGTTTTCCTAGTGGACACGCAATGACTAGTATGGCTCTTTATGGCTTTTTAATCTATTTATCATATAAACTAATAAAAAATAAAAATTTAAAAATATTCTTTATAACTGCTTGTATATTAATAATTATTATAATAGGAATAAGTAGAATATATTTAGGAGTACACTACTGTAGTGACGTATTAGCCGGCTGGAGTATATCAATTATTTATCTAATTATATATATCAATATTTTAAAAAGTCATAAAATAATTCCCTAAAATCCCAAAATAACCCATAATTATTTTATAATTTTTTGAAAATTTAATCATAAAATGTAAATAGAAACGAAAAAGAAGGAGAAGTATATATATGGAAAAGAATAATTTAGAAGAAGAAAAAAAGAATCTAGAAAAAAGATTAAAAGAAATAAAAGAAGAACAAAGAAAAAATACAACTAAGAAAATAAAAAGCAGGTTACTACATAACAGTACCAAAAAAGAAAAAGAAGAAATTCCAACTAGTGAAGCAAATTATTATACTTATTCTAACCAGAAAGATAATAGACACAAAAATAATAATATAAGCTTAAGTCTAGTATTTGTAATCACTATCATAGTAGCAGTACTAAGTGGACTTATAGGGGCAGCAATAGTATTAAAATTTAATACTATAACAACAACTACAAATGGTGTAACTACTAGTAGTGTTAAATTAGATGAAACTAATACTATTTCTGAATCAGTAGATAAAGTATATGATGCTGTTGTAGTAGTAGAAGGATATTCAAAAGACGAATTAATATCAACCGGAACAGGTTTTGTCTATAAAAAAGATAATGGAAAAGCTTACATTATGACTAATCATCACGTCGTATCAGACTGTGATTCCGTAAAACTTTTATTTACTAATGGTGATGAAATAGACGCCGAACTTGAAGGAAGTGATACTTATTCTGACATAGCAGTTTTAAGCGTTAAAGATTCTGATGAAATAAAAGCAGCAATTATGGGAGATAGTAGTAAAACTGAAGTAGGAGATACCGTATTTACAGTAGGATCTCCAGAAGGAGCAGACTATGCCGGTACTGTAACTAAAGGAATATTATCAGGAAAAGATAGATTAGTAGCTGTAGCCCTAACTAATAGTACAACATCAGACTATTACATGAACGTTCTTCAAACAGATGCCGCTATAAATCCAGGAAACAGTGGTGGACCAATATGTAACACTAATGGAGAAGTAATAGGTATTACTAATATGAAACTAGTAGATGCCTCAGTAGAAGGAATGGGATTTGCTATTCCAATAGAAGATGCATTAGATTATGCTTCAACATTAGAAAAAGATGGAAAAATAACTAGACCATATATTGGTATTAGCATGCTAGATATAAGTAACAGTTATTATTTATGGCAAGCAGGTATTAATTTACCAGAAAACGTAGAATCAGGAGTAGCAGTATATTCTGTTGAAAATAATTCTCCTGCAGATAAAGCTGGATTAGAAAAAGGTGACATCATAATAAAAATAGGTGATAACGACACAACAAGCCTAGCAGAATTCAGATATGAATTATATAAATTATCTCCAAACGATACAGTAAAAATAACTTATATAAGAGATGGCAAAGAGCATACAACTAATATAACATTAGGAGAAAGTGAAGATTAAACAAGAAAAAGTAACTATTAATTAAAAATCTAGTCTAATCTAGATTTTTATTTTATAAATATCAAAAAATATATAATATATACTTGGACACTTACAAATGTAATATAATAATATATATCGAATCTCCAAAAGAAACAAATATATATATTCTTAAAATAAACAATTATAATATTGAAAAAAATAACATAATCATGATATAATTTCAATATATAAAGAGAGGTAATTATGAATAATATAAATAATAGATATAAAAGTGTAAAAAAAGCCAGTATCTTAGGAATAATAGGTAACATATTTTTATTAATAATAAAAGGAGCAATCGGAATAATCTCCAATAGCCAAGCTATGATAGCCGATGCCTTAAACTCTGCTAGTGATATCTTTGCCTCAATAATGACATTTATAGGAAACAAAATAGCCAGTATACCTAGCGACGATGACCACAATCTAGGCCATGGCAAAGCTGAATACATATATTCTCTATTAATAAGTATAGCTATGATACTAATGGCCATAAAAGCCTTATATGATTCCCTATTATCTTTAATAATAAGAAATAACTATACATTCTCAATTTGGCTAATAATCGTTTGTCTAATCACAATAATAATAAAATTATCACTCTATATCTATACAAACAAACTCTCTAAAAAATATAATAACGTATTAATAAAAGCCAATTCTAAAGATCACCGAAACGACTGTATCATAACACTCTTCAATTTAATAGCAGCCATACTAAGCATATATAACATATATTTTATAGATGGAGTAGTAGGTGCCCTAATATCAATTTGGATTATCTTAACCGGAATTAAAATTTTCAAAGAAAGCTATGACGTATTAATGGACAAATCAATAGACGAAGAAACAAAAAATAAAGTATATACTATAATTTCTAAACACCCTGAAATAAAAAAAGTCACAAACTTTAACTCAACTCCTATAGGATATCGCTACCAAATCTCCTTAATAATATATGTAGATGGCAATCTAACAACCTTCGAAAGTCATAAAATAGCCGACAAAGTAGAAAAAGAAATAAAAAAAGAAATAGAAGAAATATACTTAGCTATAATTCATGTAAATCCTACAAAAATAAAATCTAATTCCTCAAAGTAATCTTCTTTTTCGTATATGGTAAATAATGGTAAAAAACTTGACTAATATAATTTTTATGTTATCATATAATTAATTTTAAAAAAGGAGATTTACTATGACATTAAAAGAAAGCTTAGAAGAATTTAACAAAGAATTATTATTTGATTATTACATAAGAATAATCCCAAATCATAAAAGCTATACAAAAACAACCAAAGAGCAAATGAAAGATGAAATACTACAAGAATATAAAAATTATAATAATATAATAGATATTTGTACAACTAGAGAACTAAAATATCTAAATTTATTAATAGAAAATAATAACAATCTCCCATATAATTTTAAATATGATTGGGAAATAAATTCACTAGATGAAAAATTAATAATAGTATATGATGATGAACAAATATATATTCCAGAAAACTTACTAAATATAGTAAAACAAGCTTTAGATAAAGTAAATTGGAATACTATCAAAGAAAAAGATAAAATTAATGAACTAGCAATAGGACTCTTTAAAGTTTATGCTCTCTTACCAACCAAAAAATTAATAGATATATTATTCACTAGATTAAAAGTACCAAAAGAAAACATAATAGAACATCTAAAAACTAATAAATTATTTAATTATTATGTAACTATGGATTCTAAATATACTAAAAAAGACCAGATATTAATATACAGAAATTATAGTGATATCATAGAACAATTAATCAAAGTAAAGCAAGAAAGAAAAATATTTAACTTTTCTCATATTAAAGCTACTGATTATACATCAATATTCTATAATGATTTCAATCTAAATAATAAAATTATAAATAAATTCTATAAAGAATTAATAAAACTAAATCATTATGAATTTCTAAAAGACATAATTATTGTAAATACTCTACTAAATGAAAAAAGAGAAGATCTTTATTATCTAATAAAAATTATCTATTCTAGTCAACTAAAAAATATAGATGAATTCTTAGAGTTATTAGATGCTGCTTTAGATGAAATGCCTTAAGCAACATCTAATACTTGATATAACTATATATATCATCAAAATTCTATATAATTTCATTGATTTTTCTAGTATTTTCATTTATTATATATATTAATACATGTATTAATGGCATTAAACATGTTAAAGAAAGGATGTAAAGATAATGAAAAAGGAAGAAATAACATTAAAAAATACTAAAGCTGAAATATTAGAAGCTCTAAATAAAGCATTAGAAAGAGAAAAGAAAAATAATCAAGCAAAATCTAACCCAGAAAAAGAAGAAGAAGAAAGAAAAGTACAGCAAGCCATAACATCATCAAAAGAAAATGTAGAAAAAAATATATTTTCCACGGAATTAATAAATAAATTCAAAGATTTAGAAATTGCAATAAAAGCTGAAGAAGAAAAATTAAAAAATTTATATGGTATAGAAAAAGAACTAAATAATCTTACATTAGTAACAAATGCTGGCAAAGACTTATTAGCAGATATAGATAACAAGAAAAAAATAGAAACAGATAGACTAAATAATAGCATTAAAGAACTAGAAGAGGAATACAAAAAGAAAACAGAAGATTTAAAGAAAGAATATGATGAAAAATCAAAACTTTTAAAAATAGAAAGAGATAGAGAAATAGAAGAATATAATTATAAAACAAAAAGAGATAGAGAGATTAGCAATAATAATTGGGAAGATGAAAAACAAAAAAGAGAAACAGCGTTAAAAGAACAAGAATTAGAAACTAAAAGACTATTAGAGGAAGCCAAAGCTAACGTCGATAACATAAAAGAATTAGAGAAAAAAGTAGAAAAAATACCTGAGTTATTAGAAAAAGAATATAATAAAGGCAAAAAAGAAGCAACAGAAGAATTAACAAAAGAAAATAAATATACAATTGAAATAATGAAAAAAGATTTTCAAAGTACAATTGATAGACAAGAAGATAAAATAACATCTCTAAAAGAAGAACTAGAAAAATCTAATAATCA
>ERZ1643249.5367-NODE-5367-length-10290-cov-15.750464_pt1 | contig 10290 bp, 6 predicted proteins | sample MGYA00579263_ERZ1643249 | MGnify/ENA primary metagenome ERZ1643249 (study PRJEB29033, sample SAMEA4952264) | chicken gut metagenome | biome: Broiler Chicken; feature: Gastrointestinal Tract; material: Caecum | place: Ireland | collected 2018 | study: Broiler...
CCAGACTTTACAATATATTCTTTAGATTTTAGTTCTGTTTTTGCAACATATTTAGTAATTAATATATTAAAAGTAACAAACATTATTAAAATAAATATTGAATCTATTAATACATTTTTTAGTTTTTTCATATTTTCACCTCTATGAACAAATGTTCTATATTTATATTATATAAAACAAATGTTCACTTGTCAATATTATATTATTATTTTTTGTTTTATTTTGATTTATTGTAGTTCACAAATAATGTATTTTATATGTTTGTGGTAAAAAAATAATGACTTCTTTGTCATTACTTCTTTTTAAGTACTTTTTCTACTATTTCTCTTGGAATTATAAATATTCTCTTATTCCCTCCAAGTAATCCCATTCTTTTAAATACTTTTATCATTCCCTTTTTTTTACTAATTTTATCATCTCTTTTTAGTATATATATTACAACTCTATATATATCCTTAAAATCTGAAACTGTACCATCTACATTTATACATATAGGCTTTACTCCTATAGCATCTATATTTTCTAGTAACATTTCATATATATCACGCATTCTACTAAGTTTATATGACTCATCTTTTTGTCTTGGAATTTCAAAAAGTAATTCTCCAAGTATTCCTTTACTCTCTCCTTCTATGTTATTAAACTGATGATATGTATATCCATTTTCCTTTACAACATAATTTTCTATCCCATTTTCATTAGCTTTATACGGAGTTGGGAAATAATATCTTTCAAGTAATGCAAAATATATTATTGATTTTTCCTGAAACTCTAATATCTTTGGTACATCATATAATCTTATTTCCCTTTCCTCATCATTTATCTTATACCTTATTTTTAAAGCTTTATCCGCATTTAATAAATCTCTGTTATAAATTATAACTTCTTTTCCAATTGCTATATACCTTTGTATATCATTATTTATCATAATTAACTTCCTCTATAACTTTCACTATATTTTCAAACTTAGAATCCACAATTTTAAGTTTTAATAATACTTTCTCATCAAATGTGCTTTCAATAGTAATAATTTGTTCTTTGTTTTCAAATTCTTCTAATTTTGATTTTAAAATATTATAAACACTATAACTACATTTAAATTCATAATTTATATAATTATATATTTCCTTCTTTTGACATAATTCTATACATATTCTTGCGGCATTTAAATATGTTCTAGATAATGGTCCAGCTCCAAGTAAAATTCCACCAAAATATCTTACTATGATTATACATATATTTGTTATTTTTTCTTTCTCTATAAGTTCATATATAGCTTTAGTTCCTGTTCCTTTTGGCTCACCATCATCTGAAAATCTTATGTTAGTTACATTATTATTTAATACTGAATATATATACACAACATGTCTTGCTTGTAAATTATCTTTTTTTATTAATTCTATTTTCTCTTGTGCTTGATTTTCATTATCTATTTTAAATAAAAAAGATAAAAATTTAGATTGTTTTTCAATTATTATCCCTTGAGCTATTTCACCATATTTGCCTTTAAAATTATTTTTACTAATTAATGTATAAAAATTCATGTGTACTCCTTACAATTTATATTATAACAAAAGTATTTTTAATTGTAAAGAAAAAGTAAGGCAATCTACTGTGCCTTACTTTCTACATTTGATGTTATATATATTGGTCTTTGATGTTTAACTACAACATCTTTTGTTATAACACACTTAGTTATGTCTTTATTTGATGGTACTTCATACATAGAATCCATCATAACATTTTCCATTATTGCTCTTAAGCCTCTTGCTCCTGTCTTTCTTTCGACTGCATAATCTACTATAGCATTTAATGCATCATCTTCTATTTCTAAATCTACATTATCCATTTTAAATAATTTTATATACTGCTTTAATAATGCATTTTTAGGTTTAGATATTATATCTATTAAAGCTTCTTTAGATAATTGATCAAGACTTGTTATTATAGGAAGTCTTCCTACAAGCTCAGGGATAAGACCATATTTTACTATATCCTGAGGCTGAACATTTGCAAATATTGAACCAACATTTACATCTTCTTTTGCCTCTACCTTTGCTCCAAATCCCATTGTTTTTGTATTAGTTCTTGCTTCAATTATTTTTTCGAGTCCATCAAAAGCTCCACCACATATAAATAATATATTTGATGTATCAATTTTAATAAACTCCTGTTGTGGATGCTTTCTTCCTCCTTGTGGTGGAACGTTTGCAACAGTTCCTTCAATTATTTTTAATAATGCTTGTTGCACTCCTTCTCCACTAACATCACGTGTTATTGATACATTTTCACTTTTTCTAGATATTTTATCCATTTCATCTATATAGATTATTCCTCTTTCTGCCTTTTTTACATCATAATCTGCTGCTTGAATAAGCCTTAGTAAGATATTTTCTACATCTTCTCCAACATATCCAGCCTCAGTTAAAGTCGTAGCATCAGCTATAGCAAATGGGACATGCAATATCTTTGCCAAAGTTTGAGCAAGTAATGTCTTACCACATCCTGTTGGCCCAAGTAATAATATATTACTTTTTTGAATTTCAACATCATCTAATTTGTCCATGTTTTTTATTCTTTTGTAATGATTATATACAGCCACAGACAATACCTTTTTCGCATTTTCTTGACCTATAACATACTCATCTAAAACATTTTTTATTGCTTCTGGTGATGGTAACTCTTCTGTAGATACCAATTCTTTTGAACCTGTAACACCATCTTCTAGCGCACTTTCATCATCTTTCATTATTTTATGACAAATTTCAACGCATTCATCACAAATATATACATTATTTGGTCCTTCAATTAATTTATCTACTTCTTGCCTCAATCTACCACAAAATGAGCAAAATATAGGTTTTTGACTATGATTATTTGAACCCTTATTTGGCATACTATTTCTTCTCCTTACCTATATTATTGATATTATCCATTACATCATCTATAAGTCCATATTCTTTTGCCTCTTGTGCTGTCATATAATTATCTCTTTCTGTATCTTGTTGTATTTTTTCTATTGATTGACCAGTTCTTTCACTTAATATTTTATTAAGTTTTTCTCTTGTTTTTACCATATGATCAGCGTGTATTTTTATTTCAGTAGTCTGTCCTGATAGACCACCTCCACCAATTAGAGGTTGATGTATTAATATTTCAGAGTTTGGTAAAGCATATCTTTTACCTTTTGTGCCTGCTGCAAGAAGTACTGATCCCATTGATGCAGCCATTCCAACACATATAGTACATACATCTGATTTTATATATTGCATAGTGTCATATATTGCCATACCATCTGTTATACTTCCACCAGGAGTATTTATATATAGGAAAATATCTTTCCCTGGATCTTCTGCATCTAAGAATAATAACTGTGCTACTACAACAGATGCTGAAGCACTATCTACAGGTTCAGATAAAAATATTATTCTTTCCTTTAAAAGTCTTGAAAAAATATCATAAGATCTTTCACCTTTGCTTGTTTGTTCAATTACATATGGAACTAAACTATTATTTATCATATTCAAAAACCTCCTCATTTAAATATTATTTTGTAACAATATTATCTGTTATAACTTTCATAGTTTTTTCATAAACTAATTGTTGTTTCATATAATTTCTAGCATTTTCATTTTTAAGTAATGAATCATCATCTTTATTACCATATTGAGCTGCTAACTCTCTTATTTTTTTATCTATGTCTTTGTCTTCAACTTCAACTTTTTCTTCTTTAGCAACATATTCTAATCCAAGATCTAATTTAATTCTACGTTGTGCTTGGTCTCTCATTTGTTTTTTATATTCATCTAAAGTAGTACCCATATATTGTAGATACTGATCAATATTTAATCCTTGATATGAAAGATTTGCATTCATCTCTTCTACCATTTTATCTACTTCTGAATCAATCATTTCTTCAGGAATATTTACTTCAACTTTTTCTATAAATTTATCTATAGCTTCTTGTTCCATATCCATTTTTGCATGATTTTCTTTATCTGCTTTTATTTTCTTATTTAAATCTTTCTTATAATCTTCTAAATTATCAAATTCTGAAACATCTTTTGCAAACTCATCATCAATTTCTGGTAATACCTTTTCTTTTATTTCGTGTAATTTTACTTTAAATGTAGCATCTTTTCCAGCAAGATCTTTTGCATGATATTCTTCAGGAAATTTTACATTTATATCTCTTTGCTCATCCACTTTCATTCCAATCATTTGATCCTCAAATCCAGGAATAAATTGACCTGAACCAATTGTAAGCTCAAAGTTTTCAGCTTTTCCACCTTCAAAAGCTTTTCCATCAGTAAATCCTTCAAAATCGATTATAGAAATATCACCATTTTTTAGCTCTCTGTCTTCTACTGTTACAATTCTTGCATTCTTTTCTCTTATTTTTTCAAGTTCCGCTTCTACATCTTTTTTAGTAACTCTTGTACTTACTTTTTTAACTTCTATTCCTTTATAGTCTTTTACTGTTGCTTCTGGTTTAACACAAACATTAACAACAAAAATAAAGTCTTTATCTTTTCCAATTTGTTTTATATCTAATTCTGGTCTAGAAACTATTTCAAGATTATTTTCTACAACAGCTGTTCTATATGCATCATCTACTGTATTTTCGATTACAAATTCATATAAAACAGATTCGCCATATGTTTGTTCTACTATAGCCCTTGGTACCATCCCAGCTCTAAATCCAGGAACTTTAAATTTCTTTGCATTTTGCTTATATGCTTTTTCTAATTCTTCTTCAAATTGTTTTTTGTCCATTGTAAACTCAATTTCAACTTTTGAGTTTTCTTTTTTCTCTACTTTTACATTCATTTTTAATTCCTCCACTACATAAAATTTAGTTAATTTAACTCCTATATTATATCATAAATAATATATTTTTCAACCCCTTTACCAATAATATCCTATTATAATATATTGTATTTTTTTTATTATATATGTGTAATTCACAAATAATGTATATTACTATATTAAAATATAAAAAATGTCTTAAATATTTTTTATATTTAAGACATACTTAATATTACAAATTTGTTTTTTTATTATCTGCTAAATAATCCTCTATTACTTTATACATCCATCCTGATGAACCAGTATACCAAGTCCATCCTCCTCTTCCTGGATGCTCACTATTAGAATAAATATCTGCCGCTACTACATAAGGCTCTACCATATAAATATCTGCTTTTTCTTTTGTATCTGAATGAGATATTGGATTTATCATTTTTAAAACTTCTTCTCCTTTTTTATACTCATTCATTTCAAAATATGCTTTAGCAAACCAAACAGCAGCATGTGTATATTGTCCTCCATTCTCCCTAATTCCAGGTACATAAGACCTTATGTATCCAGGATTATTTTTACTCTCATTATTAAAAGCAGGATATAAAAGCTTTACTATTCCAAGTTTTTTATCTACTAAATACTTTTGCGCTGTTTCCATGCACATCTTTAATTTATCTTGAACATCTTTATATGTTTTCATAGATATTACAGCCCATGCCTGTGATATTAAATCTATTTTACATTCTTTATTAACATATGCCCCTAGCACTTCTCCGTTTTCAAAAAATGCTCTTACAAAATGATCTGTATCCCATGCGTTTTTTAAAACACTTTCTTTAAGTTCTTCTATCTTTTTTTCATACTCATTAGAAAGTTCAAATTCAAATTTTATATTAGCAAGATAAATAAATTTTTCAAGTACATTCATCATAAAAAATGTAAGCCATACTGACTCTCCTCTTATATTACTAAAGCCATCATTCCAGTCTCCATCACCTATTTTTAAAAGTCCATTTTTTTCATTTATTCTACTTAATCCATATTCGATTGCCTTTTTAGCATGATTATATACAGTATCATATTTATCTATATTTCTATATACATCATACACTTCCCTTTTACCATTCATAGGTTTGTCTTCAAGATATGGAGTAGTCTCATCTAAAACAGAGATATCTCCAGTTCTATTTACATATTCAGATAATACATATGGAAGCCATAAATAATCATCACTAAAATATGTTCTTATTCCTGCTCCACTATGTTCATGCCACCAATGTAAAACATCACCCTTTTCAAATTGCTTAGATGAATTTAAAACAATTTGTTGTCTTGTTCTTTCTGGCCATGAACTAATTAGTGAAAGTGTATCTTGTAGTTGATCACGATATCCCATAGCTCCACCAGATTGATAAAATCCAGATCTTGCAAATAATCTACAAACAATAGTCTGGTAAAGTAACCATCCATTAGCCATTATATTTAAATATTCATCATCAAGTTTCATATTTTTTACTACTAATTTTCTCCAATAGTTTACTGTATTATCATATTCTCTTTTTATACTATCAGTAGTTTCAAACATATTTTGAATTCTATTAATATCTTCGATTTTTTCAGTACATCCAAGAATTATTGTAAATTCTGCTTCTTCATCTTTTTCAAGCTCTACTTCCACGTTTACCTTATAATCTTCATTCAAATATGTAATATTCATATCTTTACTTTTACCTAATACAGTAATATACACTATACAATCTGAAAATTCTAAACTATATGGATTTTTAAACTCTAAAGAATTTTTTGCCTCTTTACATAACACGTAATTTCTATTTACATCTTTTACAACTCCAAGTACTGGATCTATACTATATGATATATTAACTTTTTTACTTTCCTTTGATAAGTTCTTTAATAATATTCTCTGAAGTTTTATATTTTCATATGTAGATATAAAAATACACATATCTTTTTTTACTTCATCATCTTCTTGTGTTACTTTAGTGTATCCAAACCCATATATCATATTATAATTATTATCATATATTCCTTCAAAAGTTTCACCTTGTTTAAAACTAATCCAATCATTACACCAATTAGATATTTTAAAGCTCTGTGAATTTTTATAGTAGGAATATACGGTACCATAGCTTGAAACTATGGTACCAAAATTTTCATTTGCCATAACATTACACCATGGTACTGGAGTGTCTGTATTTAAAATATGATACTCATCACCACTTTTATTAAATCCACCATACATATTAAATGCTTTATATTTTAGTTCATCTTCACTCATATTTTCATATACCTCCTCAATAAATAAGATAACTTATTTATTCATCTTTGTTTATTAGCTCAACTGAATCTTTTTCAAGTTTATCTACATATAAAAGCTCACTTATATCTTGTATATATCTTCTTGATAAGAATGATAGTAAAGTAATTTCTTGTTTGTTTAAATTATTTAAATTTAGTACATATATATTTCCTTTTGTATAGTCCATATACACAGCTCTATCTAATCTTTGTCTTACATATGAATATATAGGACCATTTTCTTTAATCTTCTCATCTATTATAACAACTATATCTAAATCTATTTTCCTATTTTTTACATAATCCATAAATCTTATTACTTCTGTTATAATACCAGCATTTTTTATACTATCAATATATACTAAAATAATTGGTAGATCTCCTGATATAGAATATTTCCAAAGTATAGATTGATTTAATGATTCACTCCAAAATACATCATCATCTTTTTGTTCTTTCTTACTAAATAAAACTTCTTTTAATATATTATTATATATTTCCGCCTTAGTTGGCTCTAAGTTTAAATATCTTGCAATTACAGAATTAAGCTCAGATGTAAGTCTAAATTGATTTTCTATTCCTTGTTCATCTAAACTTACAGCGGCATTAGATATTTTATATTTAGTATCTGATGCTCCTATCATATAATAAAAATCTTGTCTTTCATATGGGTCAAGTATCATTTTTCCTCTAAATGAAAGTACTGGCCAAAGTGGATATCTTGTAATTTCTCCATTATATGCATCCAAATCATTATCGTATAATTTTTTCTTTTCTGTTTCAAAGTCTTTATCTAAACTTATTCCTATAAGTTTAGAAAATACATATAACTCACTGTCATCATCACTTCTTTTACTTGCAACTAAAGTATCAAGTTCTTTATCATAATATGTTTCAACTTTTAAATTACTAAATGAAGGATGTACTAAATTAGTCATATAATCTGTAAGAGCAGGTTCCATATACGTATTAATTAATATTTCATGCTTTTCATTAGTTGTATTATATACGCTTATTTTTCTAAGCTCTACATTATACTCTGGAGAAACACAAATATCTGTTGTTACTTCTAGTTCTCCAAGAGAAATAAAGCATTCAACTTTATTTAATGAGCTTACCCATTTACATTTTTCAGTATCTTTATTATATTTACTATGTATATTACAATCTGAAACAGATATCATTTTAGAAGTTGTAAGATCTGTTAGATATACATAGTTTCCTGTAGAATCAGGATCACTATAGCTTTGTCTATTGACTATTTTATCCTTATATCTTAAATATGTAGCTCCTGTATTTGTAATAATTGATGAAAGTCTTGAACCTCTTAAGAAAGCTATATTCATTTTAGTACTTGCGTCATTTAAAGTAGCATATTTTTTCTCTGCATAAGTATAACTTACATGAGTTGTAAATTGATTTACATTTTTCTGTTTAAATTGATTTTCTTTATCTCTAGTTTTCTTTTGAATTTTTACTCTTATTCTTTCTCTTTCTTTTAATAATATTTCTGCTGCCTCTATACACTCATTTTCATGAAATCTATTTCTTATTATACCACGATTTATATAGTTATTAATTGCAGTTAAAATCATTCCTTGATGATGTGCCATATATGTTTTTATAACTTCATGATCTACATTATCATGTAAATTTTCTTTTGTATAATCTATTGATTCATAAAAACCAAATGAAGAATACATTCCAAGTTTTTTTAGTGCTAATAAATTATTATATACTTTCTTAGGTGCAAGTTCTATCATAAGAATAGATGCATAAGATGCAATAACGAGTGAAGAATTTAGACCTCTTTTAAGTCCTAACCATGGTATACCAAAAGATTTATATTGATAATTTAAATCTGTGTCTCTTTTTGCATAAGCTGCCTCAGATATTCCAAAAGGTACTTTATTTTTCTTAGCATATTTAACTTGTGAATATCCACAGAAAAACATTGATTGATCAATTAAAGTATATGGATATGATTTTATAAATAAATATGGCATAAAATACTCAAATGATGTACCAGCCCATGACATAAGTCCTTTATATCCATCTACATCTACCATATTACGTGCAAGTGCAAACCAATGCTTTGAAGTAATATCTTTTTTGGCAATGGCTATTAAACTAGTTATTCTATTTTCAGACATTAACATATCATAATAACTATCTACGAGTACTCCTTGTTCCACATCAAATCCAATAGAAAATAAATTTCTTTCTTGCAAATATAACACACTGAAATCTGTATTATTTATTAACTCATCTGTATATACACTTAATTGATTTAATGCTTCAGTAAATTTTTCCACATTAGTTCCTGGCATATAATTATATAATTTGTTTTTTTCATCACTTAAAAACTGTTTCATTATATATAATGATGCCACAAAATTACCACTATCTACTGTAGATATAAATCTTGGTCTTAATGGTTCTAAAGTTTTTATATTATACCAATTGTATAAATGTCCATGCCATTTTTCAAGTTTCATAATAGTATTATATACTTTTACTAATCTTTCTATAGCATCTTCTTTATTAATAAATCCCAAATCATATGCATTTACAATAGCAAGTAATCCAAAACCTATATTAGTAGATGAAGTTCTTCCTGCAATTTTGTATCTTCTATTTTCTTGGAAATTATCTGTTGGTAGATAATTGTTAGTATCATTCATCATACTATCAAAAAATCCCCATGTTTTTTTAGCAATTTCTAATATATTTTTCTCTTCATTTTTATCTAATCTCTTTATTCTTCCAAATAAATGATCTTTTCCAAGTAAATATGCAAAAAATGGAGCTAATGCAAATGATATTGCTACAAATAATTTAAAATCTACAATTACAATGTTACTTGTATGAATTGCAAGTGGTAAAAGTATAATTGCAATTGCAAATATAACATTAATGCTCATGTTTCTATAGTAAAAAGAAAGTTTACTCTTAGATTGTTTTTCAAGCATTTCTCCTGTTGTCCACTCAAGAAGTTTTTTATGTGATATTAACATTCTATATATAGATAGTCCAAATGCACTAAGGCAAGTATATGCTTTATATGGCATTGTTATAAAATTAAAACACATTGTAAGTAAATCTGCACCTATTCCATGAATTAATGGAATATATTGCAACTCTTTTTTATGAATTCTTCTACCATAT
>ERZ1643249.5368-NODE-5368-length-10290-cov-5.929555_pt1 | contig 10290 bp, 1 predicted proteins | sample MGYA00579263_ERZ1643249 | MGnify/ENA primary metagenome ERZ1643249 (study PRJEB29033, sample SAMEA4952264) | chicken gut metagenome | biome: Broiler Chicken; feature: Gastrointestinal Tract; material: Caecum | place: Ireland | collected 2018 | study: Broiler...
GTCAGATGTTTCTCTTTTTAATCTAAAGCTGATTTCTTGCATTTTTGTTTCTGAATCATCAGCATCTTGTTTTTCGATTCTTAGATTTCCTGTTTGTTTCTCATTTTTTACTATTATTGTATCAGATGTTCCTGATCCTACTGCTTCTTTAGATGTTTCTGTTGATGGTTGTCTTGTTACTTCTATCGTTGCTGTTGTTGAACCATCTACTGTGCTTGTTGCTCCTCCACTAGCTGTAATTTCCCATGTGATAAAGTCTGGGTTTACATAGTATCCATACTTATCACCTACAGAAATTTCTTCTACTGTATAAGTACCAATTAATATATTATATATTTGTACCAAACCTTGTTCATCTGTTACAAAGGTGGTTGCTTCTTCTGGATTATCTGTTACTGTCATATTATCTAAATATATAGTTCCTGTTGCTGTTTCCATTGGTTTTGCACTGCTTGGAGGATCTCCTTGCATTGCTACAACATATCCAGAACCCAAACATTCGTCAGATGTTTCTCTTTTTAATCTAAAGCTGATTTCTTGCATTTTTGTTTCTGAAGCATCAGCATCTTGTTTTTCGATTTTTATATTTCCTGTTTGTTTCTCATTCTTTACAACAACTGTATCAGTTGTTCCTGATCCTGCTGCATTTTCAGATGTTTGTGTTGATGGTTGTCTTGTTACTTCTATCGTTGCTACTGTTGAACCATCTACTGTTGCTGTATTTCCTCCGCTAGCTGTAATTTCCCATTTTACAAAATCAGGATTTACATAGTATCCATATCTATCTCCTACAGAAATTTCCTCAATTTCATAAGTACCAATTAATATATTGTAGATTTGGACTAAACCTTGTTCATCTGTTACAAAGGTTGTTGCTTCTTCTGGATTATCTGTTACTGTCATATTATCAAAATATACAGTTCCTGTAGCTGTTTCCATTGGTGTTAAATTGTCTCCATCACCTTGTAATCCTACTACATATCCAGAACCTAAAGCTTCATCAGATGTTACTCTTTTAATTCTGAAGCTTACATTGTCCATCTTTGTATTTGCATCATCTGCATCTTGTTTTTCTATTTTCAAATTACCTGTTTGTTTCTCATTTTCTACTACTTGTGAAGTCATATTTGAATTTGTAATTGTTACAGAAACATTATTTGCTAAAACGGTATATCCATAGGTTGGATTATTAATCTCTATAATTTCATAATTACCAATATCTAATCCTGTAATTTTAATTGTTCCTGATGAATTTGTTACAAATGTCGTTCCATCTGCCTCATTTTTTGTATATCCTTTTAATTGATCTGGGATATTATATTCTCCTTCTGCAGTTTTTTCTGCTACTACATAATATCCTGTATCTTTATTTTTCAATTTGAATTCTACATTTTCTAATTTCGTATTGTGGTCATCTTTATCTACTTTTTCAATACTTAAGTCTCCTGTTTTTCTATAGTCTTTTAACATAATTTTAGTTGCTGTATTATTTGCACCCTTTAATTGAACTGTAATTGGACCTGCTGTATTTCCATCTATTTTTATGTTTGTTGCTTGACCATTTCCTGCTTGCACAGTTGCATTAATAATCTCTGCATCATAATTGGTATTGTCTGTATTAGATTCTTCTATATAGTATTGATACTCAATAGATATATTATCAATGGTAATTGTTCCGTTACTTGAAGTATATATAGTTGTTGCTGAATTAGCATCTGCTGTATATGATGTATTTGCTCCAATTGATACACTTGTTTGACCACTAATTGTCGCAGTATCATTGATTCTCAAATATCTTTTTGTTGAACCTTCTAAATGGTAAATTTTAAATCCGAAATCTCTAACATTTTCATAACTATCATTTCCACCATATGCTCCCACTTTTTGTATTACCATTTTTCCCAAGTTATTTTTAGCTGTAAATGTTACACTATCACTTGATGGTTGTCCTGGTTCTGCTTCTCCTCTGAATATAGCAGTTGCTTGTCCTCTAGAATCTCCCATAAAGATAATTCTTGCTCTAATATATCCTGTTGTTTGTTGTCCTGTTACAGGATTTATGATAGTTCCTCCTCCTGCTGTTCCACTTGTATTAATTGTTACTGATATATTTGTATTGGTTAGAACTGCTGTTGTAGCAATATAAAATTTATTTCCGTTTTTTGGTATAGCATCTATATTGCTATTTACCGTTCCACCTACTCCAACAGCATATCCTGCAACTGCAGGTGAACTGTTTCCATCTGTAATCGTAACACTTGTAATAGTTCCTGCTGTTTTTATTGAAAATGGTCCTATATAACTATAAGTATTTCCATTACTAGATGTTGCCGTAGCAACTTCTGCTCCATCACCATTTGATTCTGTAATCGTTGCACTTGATCCTGTTGTTTCTGAATTTGCATATGTGTCTGCATAACTTTGAATTGTACTATTATTATATGTGGTATCACCATTTCTTTTCAAACTAAATGCACCTATAATACTTTGTAAGTCTGTATTATTGTAGAAGTAATATAATGCTTTTTTAGAGTTACTAGCTGATGAAGTTCCTACCAATCCTTTACTTGAATCAACTGTAGCTGCATAAATTAAATATGCTAATTTTTTTATTGTTTTATTATCTCCATAATCTTGATTTGTTACTCCCGCTTCATTTTTTATTTGCGTTGAGTATTTACCTAAACCATTAACATTAATATCTAATATAGTTTTTACTTCAGTATGTGAACCAAATCCGTCAACTACCGTATGGTTTAGACATATCCAATATCTACTATTCTCTGTTTTATCGATGTCCTCACCATCTGCTACAATATCTCCTATTGCTATATCATTCCAGAAAAGAGAGCCATTGTTTGCTGCTGATTCTGATAATGCTTCTCCAGAATAAGTTACTGATATTACTTTATATACAAATAGTCCCATAAAAATGACTACTATAATAGAAATAATAAGACTAATTGCATTTTTTAATTTTATATTCATTTGTTTTTGCCCTCCTTTCCTTAAAAATCTATTTCATCTTTTTTTAATACTTTTTTGTTAATGAAAAATACACTAACTCCTGTTAAAGCTAATATTGTGAATATGATAGATATAAATATAATTGCTTTACCTGTTCCAACACTGATAATTACTTCTGCTCTACCATAGTCATCTTCTGATGCATTGTTATTTCCTGGTGTAGAGTCTGTATCACTTAAGTCTAATGCATTTGATGCATCTCCTATTTCTGCCATGTTAATAACTGTTCCTGTATTATTATTATTCATTGTTTTTACTAAAACTAAATCTACTGTTTTTGTTTCTCCTGGTGCTATTGCTGTGTTTGATAAACTATTATTTTGTAAGTTTGCACTTACTTGATACCAATCTGAATTTAATTCTGAACTAAATGTTAAATCAGATGGCATATAGTCAACAATATTTTGAACATATCCAGGTAGTTCTCCTGTATTTGTAATTCTAATTGTATATCTTATAATTACTGTTGCATTATTTAATTCTTTTGATGGTATCTCTACTTTTACTAAAGATTGATTATTATATCCATATTGTGTTGTACTCTTGTTTGTTTGCACAACAATCTCGCTTACATATTTATCTAATTCTAAATCAAATGTTGAAGCTTCTGTTAATCCAATATCTATATTGCTTACATTTTCTGAATTTACATTGATAATATCTGTTGCTCCAACTATACCGCTTGTTCCATCAATTGTAAGATTTCTGTTAATAACATCTGAGTTTTGATCCTCTGATACGCCTTCTTTTCTATATTCTGTTAAATTATATCTTTCCGTATTATATGAGAATACTAATATATAATTTCCTTTTCCTACTATTATTTGATATTGTCCATCTTCTGAAGTTGTTGCATTGATATTATTTACATATGTTCCCTTATCAGCATCTAGTACTCTAATTCCTACCCCTGATAAAGTGATTTCAGAAGAATCTCTCTTTCCATCTCTATTGGCATCTACCCATGCTATACCACTAATTGTATATTGTTTATTTTCCTCTGGATTTTCTGGATCTGGATCTTCTGGGTCTGGGTCTTCTGGGTCTGGATTTTCTGGATCTGGATTTTCTGGGTCTGGATTTTCTGGATCAGGGTCTTCTGGATCAGGGTCTTCTGGATCTGGATTTTCTGGATCTGGGTCCTCTGGATCTGGATCTTCTGGATCAGGATTTTCTGGATCTGGGTCTTCTGGATCTGGATCCTCTGTTCCTGGATTTTCTGGATCTGGATCTTCTGGATCAGGATTTTCTGGTTCTTCTGGGTCTGGCTCTTCTGGTTCTTCTACAACTACTTTATAAATAATATCATTTGAAGTAACATCTCCAGCAAGTGTTGAAACTGTTAAATTGTTAACTAGTTCTGTATTTGCTAATCCTCCTATATCTGCATATGCTTTTATTTCTAATATAGATGTTGAATTTGCAGGCATTCTATATCCTTCCACATAGATATCTCCATTTTCTAGTGTTTGTCCATCTAATGTGATAGATTCTGCCACAATTCCTTTTGGAATATAATCATATATAGTTGTTACTACTTCATAATTTCTTGTATTTTTAATCTCAAATGTATATGTAATTTCTTGTCCATTTGTTAATACAGAATTATTTTCTGGATTTCCTATTTGGATTACTTCAATTCCACCCTGATTTTCATCTCCTGATGACAATTTTATTTGATAATCTTTACTGCATTGTAAAGAATTATACCATGCAAATTGATAAGTATCACTCTCTGTATTTAATTCTCCATATGTCACATCCATTGTATTTGTAATTGTATCTTGTGTTATATATTCTATATCTACTTCTATTGTTATTACAATTTCCACGCTACTTCCTGCAGGAATATTCATTCCGCCTGTAAGTATATTATTAAATATTTTAAACTCATCTGTTTCATCTCCCAATTGATCAACAATTGGTATTTCCATTTCCGTTCCTTGAGATATTACTTTTCCACTTTGAACTGTAAATCCTTCAGGAAGACTATCTGAAAATTTGAAATATAAATCTTGTGCTTCATTATTTTCTACTCGTGTAGTTATGTCAAATACATCTTCATCTTTTATGCCAGCTGTCTCATCAATATTAGCTGTTTGTTCTGCATTTATATTTCTTTGTGTATTTGTAATCTTTACTGTTGCCATATTTGATACATATATATTTTTTGTCTCTAATTGATACATAAATGAGCAATCTTTTTCTGGTCCATTAAAACTATCAATTTCAACATATAATTCTAATGTTGTAATTTCTTCAGCCTCCATACGAGGAATTTCAAATGTTAATACCCTATTTTCTTGATCATATGAACGATTAATTATTTTATCTTCTGTAATATTGACATCTTCTCCTCCTATTACAACTGTGTCTAATATTAATGTATCAGCACTGTTCATATAAATTCCATCTGGTAATTGTATTCTTGCTTTTATATTGTCTAAACTGTTTCCAGATATATTTTCAATTATTAAATTCATATGCATATTTTTTCCTGTATATATCTTTTCTTCTTCATATAAAGAATTTTCTATAATTGCTTTTATTTCTGCTTGTTGTATAGGATTTGATATCGTATTTACTGTTGTTTCATTCAATTCGTCTGCTTGAATACTGATACTTCCATTTGTTTGTGCTGAAGCATCTTCTGTTTCTGAAGCAACAATTGTATATTGTAAAATAGTACTTTCTCCATTTGCTAAAGTATCAATTGTATCAAATGTTTTTTCATTTGTATCTAATTCATCATATCTATGATATGTTTTTCTTGAATCTTCACCAGCATTAGGGTCATATGTTTCTTCTTCAATTAAATCATAAAGATGTCCATTATTTTGTATTGCTTTTGCACTTACATTATGTAAATCTGCTCCTGTATTATTAGTTACTTGCATTGTATAAGTAATCATTTGTCCTTCATATATAGGTGTTCCCTCTTCTAATTCACTTCCACCAGATACGGCAGATATTGCAATTCCTAATCCTTCTTGATCAATTTGAACTGTATTGGCTAATGCTAAAATATTATTTGTAATAACATTTTCTGATTTAGCACCTATTGTAGAAGTTTGTGTATTGGCATTTCCTAAATAGGTATATGTTGCATTTGTTTGTGCATATATACTTTGTCCATATCCGACCATTTCTGGTATAGTCACTTCATATTGAATAGCAATTGCTTGTCCTGCTGCCATATTATCTAATCTAATCATATATGAAGCTGCATTTGTATAATCTGTACTCCATGAGTTATCATCTTGTGTTGCTTCTGCATTTGCAGAATATAAAATTTCAACACCACTAAGATTTGTACGAATTCCTTCTACTAATGTTGTATCGATTGTTCCATCATATACACCTTTTTTAGGAATTCTTCCTATGACAACAGCATCTTTTACATCTATATCATAATTGTTAATTACTGCTGTATTCACTTTTGCTGTCATAGATGATCCTTCTAAATCTAACACACCTACTGGCATATTATCATCTATGGTATATATAGAATCTCCTGCTGCATTAAATCCTGATAAATTATTATAAATCATCATACCTGGCTTAGATTGTATATTAACATCTACAGATGTTTGATAACTTCCTTGATTTCCGTTTTCATTTGTATAATTCATGATAACACTAGATTTTTGACTAGGTGTTAATACATTAAATTCTACATTTGCATTAACAACTACTGCCAATTCATTAATTTCTTTAGAGTAATCTTTTTGTTCTCCTGATAATGCAACTTGAACAACTTTCTCTCCATTAGCTCCCTCTACTAATCTAGCATATTCAATAGCAAAATCATCTGCATACACTTTATTTACTGAATTTACATATATATTAGATATACTGCTTGGTAATACAAGTTCAATCATTGGATTTTTAAATAAGTCATATTTTGGAGAAGATGTTTTTAATGTTACTGACAATTGAACATTTTCGTTCATTTGTAAAGTTGATAAATTGGTATTGCTAATCTCTAATTTTGCTTCTGTTGTTGTATCCAATAAATTGATACCAGTCTCTACTGTATCTACTCCTAAATTTGTTTCTACAACTTCATTTGTATTTAATCTTATAAATGTTTTTAGCTCATTTTTACTATATCCTGTGTTTCCTTGTATTGCTTTTACATTATGAATTGTAAATTGACCTTCTTCTACTGGTTTTGAAGTTTCAAAAACAATTCCTGTTACAGCTTGTCCATATGTAATATGAATATTTCCACTTTCATCTGTTTCTGATTGATTATTAACTGTATATATAATATTTCCATTAACATCTTTTACATTAATATATCCATTTTCACCAAATAATGTTATAAAACGATTTTTATTAATTAATGTTTCTTTATATAAAGTAATACTATTTGCATCATACATAATTTGATTACTATCTACAAAATATGAATTACTTGTACTTGCTTTGATGCTATCAATTATTTCTGCATTTGATATTTCAATCACATTATTTTCTTTATAAGTTGTTTCATTTGCAGAATTTGCATATAGATATCCTTTATATAACTCTTGTGTTGCAGTTTTTTCACTACTTACAACATTTCCATGAAATGCTAATGTTATTTGTTGTTCATCTGTTTTCACAGAATTTCCTTTTGTAAATAATTTACTATTCATTTCTGTATGTAAGGTAATATTAGGTGAATTCTCTTTTACAGATTGATCATACATATATATAACTGTATATTCTTCTAAATCACTATCCCATGAAACATTTCCTTCGCCATTTACTACAATTGGTTTCGTAATGTTTAATATTCCTGTTTCTTCATTATATTGAACATTACTATCATTTAGTTTTGTTCCACTTGCTAATACGTCAATATTTGTTGGTAAAATATCTCCTATTCTTGGAACAGTTACTGCAAATTGTTCTACTTCTCTTGGTAAATTACCATTCTCAACTGTTGTTGCTATTTGTTGTTGAATTAATACACCATTTTCTCCTAAGTCAATACATTTTTCTATTGATTGAGACATATTTACTTCTGCATTGTCTGTCCATTCTAATCTTGTTACAATATCTCCTTGTAATGCTTCTTCATCTTCTTCCTCTTTATATGTTCCTTCAATTGTAATGTTTGTTTCTTTTGAGAAATAGTCTGCATTTATATTATCTACTTTATTAAATTCAATTGGGATTTCAATTTCTACATTATTATTATAAATGATAGAATTTAATTCAATTTCATTTGTATCCAAGTTTATATTTTTTACATATTCACTTGAGTTACTACTATCTTTAATTTTGAAATTTGAATCATTGATTCTAATTTTGGCATTATCCACACTACCTTTTTCTAATACGTTTATATTAAGGTATAAATAGACTTGCTCATCACTAATATTTGCTTGTCTATAATGTGTATTACCATTATCTCCTTTAAAATATGCATCAAATTTAACATCAGCAATATTTGTATTGTTTCCTTGTGTTTCTAGTTCATCTGCTAATGCAACTACAATATGATAGCCTAAAAATACTACATTGATTGATGTTAGTACTATGATTAGTGCTATTACTGTTATTAATTTCAAAACTTTTTCTTTCATAAAAACCCCTCACATATTCAAATAACATTCTTATCTTATATTAGCTTTTACGAATTTAAAAATCAATATTAATTTTTTCCAATTACTTTTTTGTTACAAAAAATATCTTGCAAAGCTTTACGGATATTGCTTTCTCATGATTCGTATTATGTTGTTTTAAAATTTGTTTACATTTATGTGACATTTTCCTATTTTTTACAACAAAAACCTCCTCTTTTCCCTATTTGCGTATATCATTTTGAGGGATTTTGGCGACGGACTCATTTTTCCCTTTTTTAATAAATCAAAAAAATATGAGACTGGAACTTTTTCCAATCTCATATTTTTTTATTTATAGCTTTTATTTCTTTAAGACTTTTTTCTTGATTAAGACAACACCGACTCCTAGGATAACACATGCCATTACTGTAATAGCAATTGGTAATATGTAATTCATATTTTCACCTGTATTTGGTGTTACAATCACAATTTCTGCCATACTATCATCAGGTTCTACTGATGGTCCTGTACCTGGTACATAGTTTCCTGGTATTGAAGTAATATTTGGTCCTCCTGGTTTTTCTACTTTTACAATTTCTGTTTCATTTCCTAGTTCAATATCTTCTGATGATGTCAATAATTTAGATACATTTAGCATAACTGTTGCACTTTCTGTTGGTTGTAAATCATATCCTGCTAATGCTTCTGTATAGAATATTTTTGCCCCATCGATTGATGTTGAGTTTATAACCTCTTCTGCTAACTCTATTCTACTATCATCTTTTTGTATTGCTTCCCAATCAGGGTTACTTGCTGCATCAAAGTCCCAATCACTGTCTAGGTAATCTATAATTGCTGATGGTGTGATTGTTACAACATCACCTTCTATAATACCATATTTATAATAGTTTTCAGACATATACTCTATTTCACTATTATTTGTTGCTTTAATTTCATAACCGATTTGTAATCTTGAACCTTGTATAATTTCACTATCTAATTCAAGTCTTACCATTCCATTTGCTGGTATTGAACCTGCTGATGGTGGTAAATATGTTACATTTCCTGTTTGTCCTTCTAATTGTCCATCTTCTGTTATTTGTAAATCTACTAATGGTTGACCATTTGCTAATGTAAGTTTCATTGAACTTACTCTCTTATTTAGTGATATATCTTGTCTTGCTCTTTCTACGATACCGAAGTCAACATTTTCGATTCTATATACATATCTATCTCCATAAGATGCTGTGTATGTTGATTCGTATTCTACACCAATTCCTAAAGTTGGTGTTGTAGAATCCATTTTATTGATTGTGATTTCAGTTGCATTTGTGATTTCACTTAATTCTGCATCAATTGCTAATCTTGTGTCATAATCATCTACTGCATCTGTCCATCTTGTTTCTACATCTGTTTTATACCATTCCTTATTTGCCATATTGGCATCATATCTTTCTTTGTCATACACAGTTCCTTTATAGTTTTGTACTGTATATGTCTCATCTCCCCAAGTATAGGTTATTGTATAATCTCCTGGAATGAAGTCTGAGATATAGAAATCACCATTATCATCTGTTGTTGCTGTATACACTAATCCTGTTCCTGTATTTTCCGTAAGTTTTACTTCTACACCTGGTATTCCTGTTTCTCCTTCTTCATATTGTCCACTACCTTGTCTAATTTGTCCTGTTAATAATTCTCCTGA
>ERZ1643249.5369-NODE-5369-length-10289-cov-6.199336_pt1 | contig 10289 bp, 7 predicted proteins | sample MGYA00579263_ERZ1643249 | MGnify/ENA primary metagenome ERZ1643249 (study PRJEB29033, sample SAMEA4952264) | chicken gut metagenome | biome: Broiler Chicken; feature: Gastrointestinal Tract; material: Caecum | place: Ireland | collected 2018 | study: Broiler...
AAAAAAATTCGGAAAAGTGGGGAATGCGTATGACGAATCGACAGCTCGCTGCTCTGGAGACGCGAAAGAAGCTGCTGAAAGCCGGAAAGGAAATCATCTGCCGGAAGGGTCTGACCAATACTTCCGTCGAAGAGATTACGGAGGCAGCCGGTGTTTCCAAAGGAACGTTTTATACTTACTTTAAACGAAAAGAAGACATTGTCCATGAACTGAGCCGCAGTATGTTCGGGGAGATTCTGGAGTATGCGAAAGCGGCGGACGGAGATTTCCTGGAGAAGCTGAAATGCTACATGATGAATTTTTCCGGATATATTGAGCAGAGCAGTGTCAGACTGGCTCAGGAATGGGTGAAGAATGTTGTGACGCCGGCGCAGACCGGTGAAAATCCTGATGCGGGAAAGCTGTCGTCGGATCTTTCGGACATCAGTGAACTGCTCTCTTTTGGCGTCCGTCAGGGGATGCTGAAACCGGATACTCCGGTTCCGCAGCTGGCACATGGTCTGGTGGATCTGCTGTACGGCCAGATGCTCTGCTGGAGTATGAGCAACGGCACATACAGTCTGAAAGAGCGTACCCGCGAGTTTTGCGACACCTGCCTGGAGCAGATGTTTCAGGAGTATTGTTCACATTAGGCGTGTCTGGAAGCTGTTTCCGGGGAAAAAGTATCCGGCGCCTCAGTGAATGCCATCCCGAACAAAGCAGTTCGGTCTGTGCGTTTTTGCCGCGCAAACAGTATGAGAGGACAGCGCCTGTGCGCCTTCGGGCATCCGAAAGCGATCTGGTGCAGTTCTTGGCAATGGACCGGAACAGCCGCGAAGGTCAGGGTTCTGCGGAGAGCGGATGGCAGCAGCACATAAAGGAATCAGATGCAAAAGGAAAATGGAGGTTATCAGAATGGCTTATCTTGGCGAAGACATTAAGAAACTTGGTTTTGGACTGATGCGCCTGCCGCAGAAAGACGGCGTCATCGACATTGAGCAGACGAAACAGATGGTTGATCTGTTTATGGAAGCGGGATTCACTTATTTTGACACTGCATGGGCGTATGCCGGTTCCGAGGATGCGATCCGCCAGGCGCTTGTGGAACGCTACCCCAGAGAATCCTATCAGCTGGCCACAAAGAATGCCGCGTGGATCAACTGCAAGACGAAAGAAGAGGCGCAGGCGCAGTTTGAGACGTCCCTGAAGCAGACAAATGCAGGATATTTTGACTTTTACCTTCTGCACAACCTGGGAGAATCCAGGACAAAATATTTCGACGACTTCGATATGTGGAGCTGGGTAATGAAGAAAAAAGAAGAAGGCCTGATCAGACATGTGGGCTTTTCTTTCCATTCCACACCGGAAGAACTGGAAGAAATCCTCAACGCTCATCCGGAGATGGAATTTGTTCAGCTTCAGATTAACTATGCTGACTGGGAGAATCCTGCAATACAGTCAAAACGCTGCTATGAGGTTGCCAGAAAGCATGGAAAACCGGTTGTGATTATGGAACCGGTCAAAGGCGGAATGCTGGCGACTCCGCCGGAATCTGTGACAAAAATCCTGAAGGACGCAGAGCCGGACTCTTCTGCCGCGTCATGGGCAATTCGCTTTGCGGCAAATCTGGAAGGAATTATTACTGTTCTGTCAGGTATGAGCAGCGTGGAGCAGATGAAAGATAATCTGTCCTATATGAAAGATTTTAAAGGACTTTCCGAGAGTGAGAAGGCGACACTGGATGCGGCTCAGGAAGAGCTGAACCGTATTCCGCTGATTCCGTGTACGACCTGTAATTACTGTGCGAAAGTCTGTCCGATGCACATCGGAATTTCCGGTTCCTTTACGGCAATGAATTATCTGACGCTGTACAACGACAAGGAGAGAGCGGTCGGACAGGAGAACTGGCTGGTAGGCGGCCACGGACTGAAGCGCGCGGACGAATGTATCAAGTGCGGAAAGTGCGAAGAAGTGTGCCCGCAGCATATTAAAATCCGCGAGAATCTGGAACATGTAGCAGAAAAATTTTTAAAATAAGAGTTGCCGTTCAGCCAGGTATATGCAGGAAGGTTACAAATTCAGCCAGGTCTGCGCATTTTACTGCACAGATCTGGCTGAATTTTTAGGATTTCCAGGCTTTTTTTCGTTTCAAAAAATACTTTGGAACCGCGTTCCACGGATGATTTTCTGACGAAACAGCTGTTTTGTGCGGCTGATTGGCTGTAAAAAAGTTGAAAAACCCCATGAGGCAATGATATAATATTTTCAGACGATACCGAAGGAGGTTGCCGGCTGTGGAGTACAGGGTCAGAGAGACGTTGGAAAAGTTTTTCAAATCCTATATGAATGAAAGAAATCTGGAGAAGACTCTGGAATGTGTGTCGGAGGAGATCATCAGTGTGGGAACGGGGGAGCAGGAGATTGCGAAGAACAAAAGCGAACTGGCACAGTTGTTGAAGGAAGAGTTTTCTGTGAATTCTTCGCCGGTATATTTTGTGATGGGAAACTATACGGAGACAGTCATGCATCCGGAGGTATGCTGTGCCTTCTGTGTTCTGACGGTCAGAATGGAAGACTCCCACGGTGATTTTTATTCGATGAATACCCGGTTTTCTGCCGTCTGTGGGATAGAGCAGGGACAGTGGAAAATTTTAAGTATGCATTTGTCCACACCTACCGCGGAACAGAGTGAGGAGGAATTCTTTCCCCTGAAATATGGCCGTGAGGTGGTTCGGAAACTGAGCATGGAATCCAACCGGGAGCTGATCCGGCTGATGACAAATACATTTCCCGGAGGGATTATCGGAGGATATCTGGAAAAGGGATTTCCGCTGTACGTGATCAACGATGAGATGCTGGGATATCTGGGATATACTTATGAGGAACTCGTCCGGGAGACGAAGGAAATGGTAATCGAAACGATTGCTCCGGAGGACCGGGACCGGGTGGAACAGTATGTGATGGAGCAGGTACAGGAAACAGGATCCTATGAGATTCAGTACCGTCTGCTGAAAAAGAACGGCGAGCGGATGTGGGTGGTCGACAAGGGACGTAAGATCGTGACGGAGGAAGGCCGTGATGCGATTATCAGCGTCGTGATTGATATTTCCAAATCGATGAAACGACAGGAAATGCTGCAGAAGGAGGCGGATCATGACGCGCTGACCGGTATTCTGAACCGGAAGGCGGCGATCCGTCTGATTGAGGCGTCTTTTGAGCAGGACAGAGACGGTGTCCTCTTCGTGATGGATATCGATGATTTTAAGCTTCTGAACGACACCTGGGGACACCGGGCGGGAGACCAGGTACTGACAGGGTTTGCGGATATTCTCAAAAAGAACAGCCGGACAGATGATGTATGCGCGCGGCTTGGCGGCGATGAGTTTCTGGTGTATTTCCCAGGACTTGACAGAGAAAAAACAGCCGCGGAACGTGCGGAGATGATCCGCCGTCAGTTCCGGGAACTGAACCAGGGAAAATACGGGGAGGTACAGCTTTCGGTCACCATCGGAATCGCTGTCAGAGGTGGTCAGGAGACCTTTGATCAGATGTACAGTGCAGCGGATCAGGCGCTGTATCAGGCGAAGCGTACCGGAAAAGGTTCTTTTCTGTTCTCGTATCGTGAGGATGCAGATCACACGTAACCTGCGGTGGTATGTCGGGCGGATGCCGCAGATTTCAGAACTGAAAGATAATAAGAAAGCAGGGTTTCGAAGAAAAATCACTCCGAAACCCTGCTTTCTCTTTGCATTCGCTTATAACGACTTTTCGTTCATAACGACTTCAGCCCATCACAACTCTGACGTTCACAGTTTCTTTGCTTCCGTCGAATGGAATCACGTTTCCTTCCGCCGGGACGCCGTCCACGGTCATGGAGGCAACGCCTTTTTCCACGTTGTTTGGATTTTCAACAGTAATCCTGTATGTCACGCCTCTGTATTTTCTGGTTACGGTGAAATCGCCGAAGCCGGAAGGTACGCACGGATCGATGCAGAGACCGCCAAGCGTCGGCTGAATGCCGATGATATACTGAGAGATGTTGACAAAGGTCCATGCAGCCGTTCCCGTAAGCCAGCTGTTCTTTGCTTCGCCGAAGCGGGGCGCGTCTTTTCCGGCGATCATCTGGGAGTACACATACGGCTCTGTGCGGTGAATCTCGCTGATATCTTCCAGGAAGGCCGGACAGATCTTGCGGTAAACCTCGAAGGCTCTGGTTCCGTGTCCGAGCACCGCCTCGGAGATGGAAACCCACGGATTGTTGTGGCAGAAGATACCCGCATTCTCCTTGTATCCCGGCGGATAGGAGGAAATTTCTCCCAGGTTCAGGTGATACCTGCGGTACGGCGGCTGAAGAATTGTGATGCCGTATTTCGTATCCAGCCATTCCTCCACAGATTTCAGCGCCTGCTCTGCAAGGCCTTCTTTGACGCCGACGCCGGACAGCGGCAGGAAGCCCTGGGGCTCGATGTAGATCTTTCCTTCCTCACACTCGGAGGAGCCGACCTTTTCGGAGTTTGCATCGTAAGCGCGCAGGAACCATTTTCCATCCCAGCCGTAGTCAAGAATTGCCTGATATACCTTTTCCACTTCTTTTTCTGCGTAATCCGCTTCCGCCTGACGGCCGGTCAGGAGACACAGATCTTTGTATTCTCTTCCGTACTTCACAAACATTCCGGCGATGAACACGGATTCCGCCACAGGTCCTTCGCTGGGACCAAAGGTCTGGAAGGATTCGCCCGGATGCTCGGAGAAGCAGTTCAGGTTCAGACAGTCATTCCAGTCGGCGCGTCCAATCAACGGCAGGCCATGGGGTCCCTTGTGCGTCGTGGTGAAATCAAAGCTGCGTTTCAGATGTTCCATCAGGGAAACCGCCGTATCCCAGTCGTTGTCAAACGGCACCTGCTCGTCGAGAATTGTGGTATCGCCGGTCTCGCGGATATAGGCGGAAACTGCGGCGATCAGCCACAGCGGATCATCGTTGAAGCCGCTTCCGATATCGGAGTTTCCTTTTTTGGTCAGAGGCTGATACTGGTGGTAAGCGCTTCCGTTCTGAAACTGGGTGGATGCGATATCGATGATTCTCTCGCGGGCACGTTCCGGAATCAGGTGTACGAAGCCCAGCAGATCCTGACAGGAATCGCGGAAGCCCATGCCGCGGCCGATGCCGGATTCATAATAGGAAGCGGAGCGGGACATATTGAAGGTTACCATACACTGATACTGGTTCCAGATATTGACCATCCGGTTGACTTTCTCATCCCTGGTGGAAACCTGGAAACGTGAGAGGAGTTCATCCCAGTAAGCTTTCAGCTCTGCAAAGGCGGCGTCCACGCCTTCCTGTGTGCTGTATTTTTTCAGAACAGCCTTTGCCGGCTTTTTGTTGATGACATCCTGTGCTTCCCATTTTTCTTCCTCAGGATTTTCGGCATAGCCCAGAACGAAAAGGAAGGTCCGGCTTTCGCCCGGCGCGAGGGTCAGGTCGAACTGGTGGGAGGCGATCGGATACCAGCCGCTGGCGATGGAATCAGTCAGACATCCGTTCATTACAGCATTGGGATGGTCCGGTCCGTTGTAAACGCCCAGAAACGCGTCGCGGCTTGTCTCAAAGTGATCTGCCGGTACATTGACGCCATAGTATGCAAAGTGATTGCGGCGTTCCCGGTACTCGGTCTTATGGTAGATGACAGAATCTTCCACCTCGACTTCCCCGGTGCTCAGGTTCCGCTGGAAGTTGCGGGAGTCGTCGTCCGCGTTCCACAGACACCATTCCACATAGGAGAAAAGCTGAATCTTTTTTTCTTCCTCGGTGTCGTTGGTCAGAGTAAGCTGCTGGATCTCACAGGTATCGCTGAGGGGAACAAAATAGAGCGCCTGAGCGATCAGACCATTTTTTCTGGAAGTGAAACGACTGTAACCGATGCCCTGACGGCATTCGTAGAAATCCAGCGGAGTTCTGGACGGCTGCCAGCCAGGATTCCAGACTGTGTCTCCCTCTTTCAGATAGAAATAATGTCCGTTGTTGTCATAGGGTACATTGTTGTAGCGGTAACGGGTCAGCCGCAGAAGCTTTGCGTCACGGCAGAAACAGTAGCCGCCGCAGGTATTGGAAATCAGCCGGAAGAAATCCCGGTTTCCAAGATAATTAATCCAGGGCAGCGGGGTGTCCGGACGCTGAATCACGTATTCTTTTGCAGTGTCGTCAAAAAATCCGTATTTCATTTCGAAAATCCTCCATCATATGGTTTTTATAATATTCAGAACGTCGTTGGAAAGACGTGTCTTTACGAATCAGGGTTTTGCCTGAGGTGTTTCCGTAAGATGTACGGCGGTGCGGCCTGTGATTTCCTCCGGCTGTCCGGTATCTGTGCCTTCTTCCTCCGGATCCTCTTCTTCATAATCACGGAACACCCGGATAAACAGGAAGGAATTGCAGTAGGCAAGAAAAGAGAAGCCCACAAGCACCATGAAAATTTTTGCCTGAGGAATGATCAGACACAGAATCACAGCCGCCGCCTGAATGGCCAGAAGTCCAAACGTATATTTTCTGTGAGCCATGGCAATCGGGAAGGAACTTTTGATCACCTGTTTCAGAGAACCGTCGAATCTTGCCAGCAGCGGGAAGGTATAGAGAAAGGAAATAATCGTCACCATCAGCGCAAATGTGAGCAGCAGGAGCACTGCATTTGCCGGAACAGTTCCCAGCGCCGCCCAGAACGCCACATTAAAAATAAGAATCGCCGCCGCCGCTAGATACAGAAGAAATCCCAGGCAGGAAGGACCGAAGGACGACTTGAATGTCTTTAGATAGGTAGAAAAGATGTATCCGTATTCTTTTCGTGCCTCCTGCATGGTCACCGTGTAGAGCGCAGTCAGCGCCGGCCCGATGGTGAACACCGGAAGACAGGTAATCAGGAACAGCACATTCAGTCCGATAAAAGAAGCCAGGGTATTCAGAAATTCAAATACAGGGCTGTCATAACGAAATCTCATTTGTATCCTCCTCAGTAAAATTACACAGAAAACAATGGAATTGATTTGATAGTTTTATCTTACCGTCAAAGACCTTTAAAATCTACAGAAAAAAAGCAAGATATTTTACCGGAAAAACTAGATATCCGGACGGCTGAACTGCTGTATTTTCTGCACAGACTTTTGCACGGACTCTGTAACAGAGTGTCTCAGGCCTCAGGTTATGGTACGGGTAAAAAATCTACAGAAAAAATACTAGATATTTTACCGGAAAAACTAGAGATTTCACGGAAAAAAACGTATGGATTCTAAAAAATCCAATAAAATTATTAAATTTCTGTGGTATATATGACGAAAAAATGATGCTAGAATACCAGACATAAAGAAAAGGCAGAGCCAAGAAAAAGGAGGGAAAAAGATGGCCAGATCAGTTACGGCAGGTACGCCTGCCAAAGACGGCGTGAAAAAGAAAAGTAAGACGAATAAAAAATGGACATTGCTTGTTCTGCCGTTTATTATTTTAAGTTTTCTGTTTTCTTATTTTCCACTGCACGGATGGATTTATGCATTTTATGATTATAAGCCGCCGCTTTCTTTAAGCCAGTGCGACTTTGTTGGACTTCAGTGGTTCCGTATGCTGTTCGGCAATAAGACGCAGGTTGCCCAGATGATTCAGGTAATGAAGAATACCTTTGCGATGAGTTTGCTGGGCATTGCAACATCCATACTCCCGATGCTGTTTGCAATCTTTCTCAATGAGATCAAGTGCAAATGGTTCAAGAGTGTGGTACAGACGCTGACGACGCTTCCGAACTTTATCAGCTGGGTTTTGGTATATTCCGTAGCCTTTTGTCTGTTTTCCAACACCGGTATGCTGAATACCGTACTGCAGAATCTTGGAGTGATCGACGCTCCGATGCAGATTCTGGACAGCGACAGCCATACCTGGCTGATGATGCTTGCATGGAGCACATGGAAAGGACTTGGATGGAATTCCATCATGTATCTGGCGTCCATCACAAGTATTGATCCGGAGCTTTACGAAGCGGCCCGTGTGGACGGAGCAAACCGTTTCCAGCTGATGCGCCATATCACATTTCCGGAACTGCTTCCTACATACTTCGTACTGCTGATGATGTCTGTGGCAAACTTCCTGAACAATGGTATGGACCAGTACTACGTATTCCAGAACTCCTTCAACAAGGAGCACATCCAGGTGCTTGACCTGTATGTATACAACATAGGTATGACCGGATCGAGTCTGTCGCTGGCGACGGCGATCAGTATGCTGAAGAGTATCATCAGCGTCACGCTGCTGGTAATCGTAAACGTAATATCCAAGAAGACCCGTGGAGAATCGATTATTTAAAAAGGAGAGAATGAGATGGAAGCAAACATCAAGAAAAAAAAGAAACATTATTCCGGATCAGACGTATCCTTTAATATCGTAAACTATCTGATTTTCGGTCTGTTCACTCTGATCTGTGTCTATCCGTTTTACTATCTGATTATCAACACGATCAGCGCCAATGACCTGAGTTCCAACGGTATGATCAACTTCATTCCCCGGGGACTTCATCTGGAAAACTATAAGCAGATCCTTCAGCTGAGCGGTCTTGGAACTGCAGCTCTGGTATCTCTTGCGAGAACGGTGATCGGAACGATCTGTACGGTACTTGCATCTGCGTTTCTGGGATTTATGTTCACGCAGGAGAAAATGTGGGGAAGAAAGTTCCTGTATCGCTTTATCGTAATTACCATGTATTTCAACGCAGGTCTGATCCCGATGTTCATCACGATGAGAACCCTTCATCTGACGAATACATTCTGGGTATATGTAATTCCTGCGATTGTGCAGCCGTTCAACATTATCCTTGTGAAGACCTATGTGGAATCTATTCCGAGGGCGCTGCAGGAGGCGGCGGAAATCGACGGCGCCGGCATCATGAGAATTTTCGTAAAGATTATTCTTCCTGCATGTACGCCGATTCTGGCGACCGTGGCAATCTTCTCCGCAGTCGGACAGTGGAACTCTTTCCAGGATACTCTGATCTATATTACCGATCAGAAACTGTATTCTCTGCAGTATCTGCTGTATACATACATCAACCAGGCGAACTCACTGGCGGCGATGGTAAGAAACAGCTCCGGTTCGGCGCTGAACATGGTGGCTCTTGCAACCCAGCAGACGCCGACTTCGATCCGTATGACCGTATCGGTTATCGTCGTGCTGCCGATCCTGTTTGTATACCCGATGTTCCAGAGATTCTTTGTAAAAGGTATTATGATCGGCTCTGTCAAGGGATGATGAGAGCAGTTACAGTTCAGCCAGGTCTGTGCATTCACTGCACAGACCGTAGGAAAACGCAGAGCCTGTGGGCATCCGGCCCATCGCGAAGCGATTTTCAATGGCCGGATGCCGTAACAGTTCAGCTGGCTGAACTGTTACTGAGAGCAAAACAAAATGGCTGTCGTCTGCGTACAGCGGCTGCGGCAATCCCGTCAGCAGGATCGTTGCCAGATTTTGCCGGCGGAACAGCAGCGGCTGAGCGGAGACGTCAGCAGGACATTTTGCTAAAATAAAGTATTTATAAAGGAGGTTCATGATTCATGAAAAGGAAAATGATCAGTCTCGTATTATGCGCGGCAATGGCGATGTCTGCGCTGGCAGGCTGCAGCTCCGGAGATTCCGGAAGCAGTACGTCCAGCGGAAGCGATACAGGCAGCAGTAAATATGAGGACTTCATCACGGTCGATGTCTTTGACGGACAGGCAAACTACCAGGGAACGCAGTCCGGATGGTTTGCACAGCTTGTAAAGGAAAAATTCAATATGGAGTTGAATATCATTGCTCCGAACGTAGCGGGCGGCGGTGATACTCTGTTCCAGACCCGTTCTGCAGCAGGAGATCTGGGTGACCTGATCCTGACAAACGCAGACGGCGGACGTCTTCAGAACCTTGTTACCGCAGGCCTCGTCATGGATATGACGGATCTGCTGGCAGATGCAGAGAACGTTCACAGATATGACACGGCAATCGAATCCACAAACAGCCTGGTTGAGGAAGACGGTATCTACGCGATTCCATCAGAGGTTTCCAGCAATGCGCCGACAGAGGCAGGTGAGTCTCTGGAGCCGACCTTCGGCCCATATGTGCGTTGGGATGCTTATAAAGCAATAGGTTATCCGGAAATCAAAGATCTGGATGGACTTCTGGACGTTATGAAACAGATGCAGGAAGCAGTGCCGACCAGTGACAGCGGAAAACCGACCTATGCAATGTCCTTCTTCAAAGACTGGGACGGAAACATGATGAACAATGCAAAACAGCCGACCTGTTA
>ERZ1643249.5371-NODE-5371-length-10287-cov-4.972635_pt1 | contig 10287 bp, 10 predicted proteins | sample MGYA00579263_ERZ1643249 | MGnify/ENA primary metagenome ERZ1643249 (study PRJEB29033, sample SAMEA4952264) | chicken gut metagenome | biome: Broiler Chicken; feature: Gastrointestinal Tract; material: Caecum | place: Ireland | collected 2018 | study: Broiler...
TCCCTTGTGCAAAGGGAGCTGTCAGCCAACGGCTGACTGAGGGATTGTCTGCTCGATTTCGACCTTCTTATCCCCTCCGTCACTCCGTGACTCCTCCCCTTACCATAAGGGGAGGTTCTCTATGTTTGGCTCTCTTGTGCAAAGGGAGCTGGCTGTCCGCAGGACAGACTGAGAGATTGTCCGACCCTTCTGAAACGTCCGCCGCCCGGCTTTTTCCGCAAAAAAGGCGCAAATTCGGCAGAATCGTGCAAAAATACCGCCCGTCCGGCATATATAATGGAAAGGAAACCGCGGGCGGCGAGCGCGCGGAAAAGCGGGAGGATGACGGACATGAATTTCGTCAAAAAAATGTGCATTCTGCGGCAGGTGAAACAGGGCTTCTCGGGAGACGGCAGGACGCTTTCGGGGCTGGTGAAAATCGAGCAATACGGAAAAAACCTCTCGGCGGAGGTATCCGTCATCAACTTCGCGCCCCTCTCGTCGGGGGAATACTACTGTCTGCTCGCCGACGCGCGCGGGCGGACGGAGATGCTCCCCTTGCGCGGGAAATGCCTCTTCAACATCGTATCCGAGCTGGACGCCTCCGAAGGGTTCGTCGCCGTCATCTGCTTCGTCAAAAACGCGATCGTCCCCATCGCCTTCGGCGTCAACGGAAAATGCCCCTACGACTGGCGCACCCTCGTGCAAAGCGCCGTTCCGCCCCGTTCGAAAGAGACCGCCGCGGCGGACGCCGCCCAAAGCGCGCAGACTTTTGCCGCGGATCCCGCCGACGATTTCGCCCCCGCGCCCGAAGAAAAAAAGCCGGAGCGCGCCGAACCGCCCCGCCCCGCGCACGAGACGCCGCCCCCGCCCGGATACGACGAACCGCCCGCGCAGCCCGTTCCCCCCGTACAGCCGCCCGTGCCCCCGACCGTGCCCCCTGCGGGCGAGCCGACGCGCGGGAAGTACGACGACGAGCGGGTCGCCGCCGAAAACTACTACGAAAAGGAGGAGGACGATGAACGCTTCGAGCATGCAAAAGCTCGTACATATGCATACGCTGAAAGCGGAGATCCGCAGCCGCCGGAGAAAGAGCGGCAAAATTCTGCGGCGGATGGAGATGCTGAAGACGTATGCCATCCGTTTGCGGAAGACCCGGACGGATATTACCTTGCCGTAAAGGAAGAGATCGACGCCCTGTTTTCCAGATATCCCGCCGACGACACGCTGAAAGACATCTTTCCCGCCTCCGAATGGGTGCGGGTGCGCGGCGAAGAGGGGAACCCCGAATATCTCGTGGGCGTCGTCTACGACGACCTCAAAGCCAAATACATCTGCTACGCCCTGCCCGCCCCCGACAAGAGCAGTCCGCCCGAAGAGATCGCCGGCGTCTGCACCTTCGTCCCCTCCTCTCTCTTCTCCGACAAAGAGGGCTTCTTCGTCATTTTTCAGAGCTGCTCCACGGGGGAATGTATCCGTCCCGAAAGTTCGTGATCTCTCCCCTGCCCCGCCCGTTTTCGGCTGCGGGGCAGTTTTTCACGCGGAAAGACCTTCCTTTGCAGGCGCGGAGATCCCGAAACGAAAACGCCCCCGCAGGCGTACGGAACCCTCCAAACGCCCGAATTGTGCGCAGGCGCCCGAAAGCCCTTCCGTCAGTCGGAGAGACCGAGCATATAGTCCGCGGAGACGTCCAGCGCCCGGCAGAGCCGCGCAAACGTATCCAGCCGCGGCAGTTTTTTGGTCGTGCAGTACTGCGTGATCATCTCGGGCGATACGCCCACCCGCCGCGCGAGTTCCACCGTCGTCATGCCGCTGTGTATGATTTCTTCCCGAAGCCGCTTTTTGATTTCGTCTACCATGCCCGCATTATATAACCATTGGTTAGAAAATGCTTGACATCTAACCGTTAGTTATTATATAATAAAAGCGGTCAAACGATACGCGCGGCGCGCGGATCGCATACAAAAACGCTCATTCTTACAAGGTTCTTATCGGAAAGGGGTCGTCTTCTTCGGAGGCGGCTCCTTTTCCGTGCCCGTCCGGACGCCGATGCCCAGAAGGCGGACGAGCGCACACGCCTGCAAGGGGCCGACGAACGTCCCTTTCAGCTCCGAAAGCCCTTCGGAAAGGAGGATCCCGCCCGTCTCGCAGCGGGAAAAATCCGTTCCTTTGAGGGAAGCGCGGAAGAAATCGGCGGAGGAAAAATCCGCGCGGTCGAGGGAGACGTTTTTGAAGCGCGCTTCGGAAAAGCCCGCGTCGCGGAAGCCAACGCCTTCGGCGCGGCAGTTTTCCCACAGGCTTTCGGAAAAGGAGGCATACGAAAAGGAACCTCCCGAAAGGGAACAGGCTTTGAAGACGGCGCCGAAAAAATCCGAGCCCTCCCCCTTGCAGCCGGAAAACGAACATTCCCGAAACCACCCTTCGCGAAAGGAACAGCCGGAAAACACGCAGTCGGAAAAGGCGCTTTTATGAAACGAAGCCCCCGAAAAATTACAGCGGACAAAACGGCAGGCGGAAAATTCCGCGCCCGCAAAGGTCAGTCCCGAAAGCTCCTCCTCTCCGAGCGTCTCCCGGCAGAACTTCCCCCGTATTTCCCCGTCCGTCTCGCTTGCGATCCGTATTTTCTCCCGCAGCACGATTTTTTCCTCCTTTGCCGAACGCTCGTCATCAGTATACTACACCCGGCGGAAAAAGTCAACGAAAGAAAAAAGGCGGAGGATTTTTCGCAAGGGGCGGGGAAAGGTTGACTTTCCGCCCCGTCCCGGCTACAATAGAGATGTCCCGTTCCGCCCCTCCGGTTCCGTCCTTTTGCGCGGCCCCGGAAGCCGGCGGAAATTTCCGCGCCCGATTTTCATCCGCGCGCCAATAAAAAGCCCCCTTCCGTCCGTTTAATGGACGAGGGTATGCAGGGGAATCTATGGACAAAAGACAGATCGACGAACTGATGACGAAAGTCGCCGCGGGAGACAACGGCGCTTTTCTTCGGCTGTACGAAGAGACCAGACGCGGGGTGTACGCCTTTGCGTATTCTTATCTCGGCAACCGCGCCGACGCCGAAGACATTGCGCAGGAGGTGTACCTCTCCGTCAAACGCAAGGCGTATCTCTACCGCCCGGGCACGGACGCGCGCGCCTGGCTTTTTCAGGTCGCCAAAAATCTCTGTCTCGACGAACTGCGGCGGCGGAAGCGCCGCGCCCACCCCCTCGACGATCTGCCGCAGGAACCGTCGGTACAGCCCCGTCTGCCCGCGCTCGACCTGATGACGCGGTCTCTGAGCGCGGAGGAAAAGGAAATCGTACTCCTGCACGCCGTCTGGGACTATAAACATCGGGAGATCGCCAAAATGCTCTCCCTGCCCCTGGGCACCGTCACCTGGAAATACAAAAAGGCGCTGAAAAAGCTGAAAAAGGAATGGGAAGAAAGTGAAGTGTAACTCCCCGGGCATAAAAACGACGGGGCAGGGAAGCGACGAAAGAAAAAAAGGAGGTAAGGACGACATGAAAAAAAACGATTTTCTCGACGAGCTTAAAAAAGAGCTGGACGCGGCGGCGCCCGAAATGTCCGCAAGGCTGAAAAATCAGCCGATCGCGGCGCGCGCCGACGGCGCGCAAAACGCCGGGGTTCGTCCCATACGCCCCGCACGCCGCAGAAAAATATTTGCGGCAGCCGCCTGCGCCGCGGCGGCGGTCATCCTCTCCGCCTCCTTCCTTCCCCTGCTCTTCCGGGGCGGAAACGCCATTCCCGCCGCCTCTTGTCTCTATATCGACATCAACCCCTCCCTCGTCCTCACGCTGGACGAAAACGGGAAAGTGCGCAAGGCGGTCAGCGATAATGCCGACGGGGATATGTTTGCCGCCGACGAAGCGTTCGCCGCTTCCCTGGTAGGTCAAAACGCCGCCGACGCCGCCGTGGCGATCGCCGACCGCGCGGCAAAGAGCGGCTGTTTCGAACTCCTGAACGAAGGGACGGAAACCGACTATAACGAAATGACCGTCACCTTGAAGAGCACGGCGGACGGCGAAGAGACGCTCGACGGCATCCGCTCCTCGCTCGTCGGCTATTTCTGCGAAGAGGGCATCTACGTCTATGTGAACGCCGAAAGCGTCGCCGACAAATCGGCGGGGGAAGAGCGCGACGCGCTGGAAAGCCGCCCCGCTTCCTATGCCGAATGGGTGAGTTCGCAGTCGGACGAAGCGCTCGCCGAACTGACCGAACAGGCGGCTTACGACTATGCCGCCGACCTGCTCGCCGACGCCCTCTGCAAATACGACCTCTTCGCGGGGATAGACTCGCTCGACGCAGAGATCAAAGCCGATCCCGACAACCCCCTGTCCTTGGGCTATTGGTTTGTCGACCATGACCTGAACGACAACGTCCGCGCGCTGGCGGCGGAGACGGAGAAAAAACTTTTCGCCCTCTCCCTGCTCTATGACGTGGACACCTCTTCCTGGCTCTCCTATTCGGCGGCGCGGACGGCATACGCGGCGTCCGTGGCGCTGGCGGACGTGGAAGAACTGCGCGCGCTGGCGGCGGAGGGTTTCAGCGACGAGACGTTCGGCGGCATTTCCAATCTCGGCGTGCGCGCCAATTATTTCTACTTCGTCTCCAACGACCTGCTCTACAATCTCTCCGCGGACATCTGGAACGGCGTCTCCGTCGCCGTGGACGGCTTGCTCGAAGATCTCGAAGCCCTCATTTCCGACCGCGCCCGGACCCTCTCCGAGCGTTTTTCCGAGCTGTTCGCCCTCCCCCGCGACCCGATCGGCGAAGCGGACTATCTCGCCTTTCTGGAACGCATCGGAAAATGACTCCCGCGCCCTCCCGCCTTCTTCACCCCCCTCCGCTGCTCCTTCTTCCGGGGCAGACTGCATAAAGTCTATACGTTTTCCGCAAAAATCAGCCGCTTTTCCGTTTTCGGAAAAGCGGCTTCGGCTTTCAATTCGGCAAAGTCAGATCAGGTCCAGAGAAATATAATATTCCCCGTTCTGAAACTCCCCGTCCCATACGGCGGAAATCGCCAGAAACAGCTTCTCGTTCCCCTCTTTCAGCGATTCGGGAACGGTCAGCGTCGCCGTCCGGCGGCTTCCCTCTTCGGAAAAATCGCCCATTATGCTCTCTTCACAGGTCGGCAACTCTCCCGTCCCGGTCAGAAAGAACGCATACGAAAAACGGCAGGACGGCGCGTCCGCAAAATCCATCGTCAGCGTCTTTTCGCCGGCGCTCACGGGAAAATAAAAGTCTTCGGTATTCTCCGCAATCGACTCCCGCGCCAGCGTATATTCCTTCCCGTTATAGCCCTGAAACAAAACCCCTTCCGCGATTTCCCCGTCTATCCGGACGGTCGCATGCCAATCATAGCCCGCGCTGTCCGAACCATTCCCGCCCGAACAGGCGGCAAAGGACATCGTCAGGACCATCCCCGACAGCAAAACCGCCAGACCTCTGCAATTTCTCATAACTTCCTCCTCCGTCCGATTTTTGCGGTGCCCGGCAAAATCCGCCCTTTCTGCCCATAGCATACCACAGTTCTCTGCCGTTGTCAAGACTTTCGGGAAATATCGTTTTCGCCAAAGCGTCTCTTTGTCCGCCGACAAATTTTCCGAAATCGGAAAATTTATCCGGATTTTTCGAGAAATATTCCGAAATCGGAAAATTTATTTTTACAAAACGGCGGGGCAGGGGTGCGTCTATCGCTTTTTTTCGTCCGCGGGTACGGAAAAGAGGAACGGCAAAATCTGTCGGCACTCTTATTTGTCCAACAGCCAATCCACCGCATTGACGACTTCGATGCCGTCATAATTGCCGAGCGTGAATCTGTCCAACGTCAGTATCCGTTTGGGATAATTGTCGGAAATTTTTTTCAACGGCGCCATTTCCCGCTCAAACGTATTCTTATCCGCCAGCGACGCCGTCACCTGATAATATCCGACAGCGTCCCCTTTTCTGGCGACGAAATCCACTTCCGTCTGCCCGACTTTCCCCACATTCACCGCATTTCCCCGCCGCAGCAGTTCGAGATAGACCACGTTTTCCAAAGTGTACCCCAAATCGTACTCCCGCTTCGGAAGCAGATACCGCCGCAAACCCGGATCGACGATATACAGTTTCCCGCTCTGTTTCAGAAGCTGTTTGCCTTCGACGTCGTACCGCTCCGCCCGATAAAACACATACGCCCGCACCAGCGCTTCGATATAGTCGTCTATCGTATTTTGCGACACCTTTCTGCCCGAAGAGGTGATATAATCCGCGATCCGCTTGACGGAAACGGGGCTTCCGACGCATCCCGCGAGAAATCTGGAAATGTTCTTCAACAGGGAAATATCCGTCACCCTGCGTTCATCGGGGTCTCTTTCCCTCCGGCTCTGCCGCTCTTCGATGTCCTTTACGATGACGGTATTATAAATCCCTTCCAGATACATATCCACTTTTTCTTTCGTCCTGTCCATCGTCGCGATATAGGGAAAAGAACCGCTTGCCATATATTCGGCAAACAGCCGATCCGCGTCCCCTCCCCCCTGGCTTTCGTAAAATTCCGCAAACGAAAAGGGCAGCATCCCGATTTCGACATATCGCCCCGACAGGAGGGTGGCAAGCTCTCCGGACAACAGCCGGGAATTGGAGCCCGTGATATAAATATCCACATTTTCTTTGACGTACAGACTGTCCACCGCCTTTTCAAAGCCGTCTACCTTCTGCACTTCGTCCAAAAAAATATACGTCGTTTTCCCCTTGTGCAGCCTTTCCTTCAAATGGGCGTACAATTCCCGGTAATCCAGCAGTCTCTCGTTTTCCAGCTCTTCGAAATTGACCGACACGATCTGTCCGCCGGCTCCCTCCCCTTTCAGATATTCCTTATACAAGTCCAAAAGCGTGGATTTTCCGCACCGCCGGATCCCCGTCACGACCTTGATCACCCTTTCGTCCTTCCATGCGACCAACTTTTCCAGATAATCCTTTCTCGCAATCATATGCCGCCTCCCTGTTTACAGTATAGCACAAAGCACTCTTCCTTGTCAACAAATTTTCCCAAATCGGAAAATTTATCCGGATTTTTCGAGAAATATTCCGAAATCGGAAAATTTATTTTTGCAAGACGGCGGGGCAGGGTTTTGACGAGCGCGATTTTGCGGTTTGCCGCGCAAAATACACTCCGCACGGCAAGGCAGTCCCAAGCGCAACAAAAAAGCGGACGCAAAGCGCCCGCTTTTTTGTCAATGAAACAGAGTTATATAAATCGGTAAGCGTATAATCGGATTTTATTTCCCGCCGGGGCTCTTTTCCTTCCCGCCGCGGCAGGCGGAGCAATGTCCGCAGTCGGCGCAGTCACAGCCGCACCCCGTTTTGCCCCGCTTTTTGCGGACGATCGCCGAGACGGCGACGCCGGCGACGATCAGCGCGCAGGCGATGATCAGTACGATTTCGACAGGCTGCATACAGGCCTCCTTTGCGGCTTTTGCCGCCCTTTCGTCCCTCCCCTGCCCCTCCCGGATGCGCCTTACGGCCGCGCCCGGAAAGGGTTTCAAGAGGGCGAATCTATACAGGTATTTCGGTATGTACCGAGTGTCAGGCGGCGTCCGCCGCCTTCGCGAATTTTTTGTCCGACTTGTTTTTGAGGACGATGACCGCCGTGACGACCGCCGCAACCCCCAGCCAGATAAACGCCGTCCACCACCAGCTGCCGATGGTATATACCGCCGCGGAGATGACATAGGACGCCGCCAGCCAGAAGAGGATGGTCCATCTCATCTTGCCCGCGGGCAGTTCCGCCCTTGCCGTCGCCACCGCCGCAAAGCAGGGGATGGTCGTCATGTTGAAGGCGATGAAGGAGAGGAGCGCGGGAACGGTGATGCCCGTCGCCTGGATCATCGCCACCGCTTCGAGAACGCCGTCTTCGCTCGCTTCGCCGCTCTCGATGAGGGCGAGAATTTCCGCAAGGGTCTCTTCGGGCAGTCCCGCCAGCGCCCCGTTCCCCGCCGCCGAAACGATGCAGCAGGCGAGCGTGAAGAAGGTGGCGATGACGTTTTCCTTGGCGATCAGACCGGTGACCGCCGCCACCGCGAACACCCAGCCGAACGCCGAGAGCTGCGCCCCGAATCCGAGCGGCGTAAACAGGGGCTGCACCAATTTGCCGAGCGACGCGAGAATGGAGCTGTCCATCTCCGCGCCGACGTAGCGCCAATCCCAGCCGAAGTTGGACAAAAACCAGATGACGATGGTCGAAGCGAGAATGATGGTAAACGCCTTTTTGACGAAGTGTTTGAGCTTATCCCACAGGTGCAGCATCAGATTGCGGAACCGGGGGGCGTGATAGGCGGGCAGTTCCATGATGAAGGGAGGGGTCTCCCCTTTCATGGTCGTGTTGCGCATGACGAGCAGGCACACCACCGCCGCCGCCATGCCCAGAACGTACATGCCGTACGTGATGATGTCCGCGTTGCCCACGCCGAATTTCATGACGATGCCGCCCGAAATGGCGGTGAGAATGGGCAGTTTGGCGCCGCAGGAGAAGAAGGGAATGACCCGGATGGTCGCCGTGCGCTCCTTTTCGTCCGCGAGGGTGCGGGTGTTGATCATGGCGGGCACGCTGCACCCGAAGCCCATGATCATGGGCATGAACGCCCTGCCCGAAACGCCGAAACGGCGGAAAATGCGGTCGAGGATGAACGCCACGCGCGCCATGTAGCCGCTGTCTTCCAGAATGGAGAAGAAGAGGAAGAGGACGAGGATCTGCGGCAGGAAGGAGAGCACGGAGAAAAGTCCGCCCAAGATGCCGTCGCAGACGAGGCTTACCGCCCAGCCGCTCGCGTTCGCCGCTTCCATGCCCCGCCCCGCGAGTTCGGTCAGGGTGTCGGTGAGCAGGGTCAGCGCGTTCATGAGAATGACGCCCGGCGAGTTCAGACCGGAGGTGAAGAACACGCCGCCCCAGGAGGTATTCGCCGCGAATTCCTCCGCCCACGCCCCGAAGGGCTTGATAATCGCGCCGAGAAAGAGCAGGTCTTCCGCGAAAGTCAGGTGGAAAATCGCGAAGAGGATGAGGAGAAAGACGGGGATGCCCGCCCATTTGTTGGTGAGGACCTTATCCGCCCTGTCCGACTTCGTCTCCTTTTCCGCCGCCGATTTTTCCGACTTTTTCAAAAGGGGCGAGAATTTTTCGGATATGTACCGGTAGCGCGCGTCCGCGATCTCCGCTTCCGTATCGCAGCCGAATTCCCCTTTGCCCGCCCTTTCGAGATATTCCCGCACCGCCTGCGCTTCGGCGGGATGGGCCTTTACTTCCAATTCGTCCTTCTCCACCAGCTTGACGGCGTGGAAGAGGGGCGCGGAAGTCTTTCCGTTCAGTTCCGATTCGGCAAACGCAACCGCGCTTCCCAGACGGCTGTCTTTGAGGACGGTGGTGCCCGCCCGTTTTCCCTTCGCCGCCCCTGTCGCCCGCTCCATCAGAAGGTCGGTATTTTTGTCGCGCAGGGCGCTGATCGCAACCACGGGTACCCCCAAGCGCCTTTCCAATTCGTCCGCGTCCAGCTTGTCGCCGTTTTTGGCGAGTACGTCCGACATGTTCAGGGCGACGACGAGCGGGATGTCCGCTTCGAGCAGCTGGGTGGTGAGATAGAGATTTCTTTCGAGATTGGTCGCGTCCACGATGTTTATGATGCAGTCGGGGCGCTCGTCTAAAATGAAGTTCCGGGCGATGACCTCTTCGGGGGTGTAGGGCGAAAGGGAATAGATGCCGGGCAGGTCTACGATGTCCGCCTCTTCTTTGCCCTTTTTGTAGGTACCCTCCCGTTTGTCCACGGTGACGCCCGGCCAGTTGCCCACGTGCGCCGTGCTGCCCGTCAGGGCGTTGAAAAGGGTGGTTTTCCCCGAATTGGGGTTGCCCGCAAGCGCAAATCTCAGCATGTCACGCCTCCTTTACGGCGAGTTCCACGCACGCCGCTTCCGCCTTCCGGAGGGTGAGTTCGTAACCGCGGATGGTGATCTCGATGGGATCGCCGAGCGGCGCCTTCTTGCGCAGCCGGACGTCCGCCCCCGGCGTCACGCCCATGTCGAACAGCCTCCTGCGAATGGCGCCCGATCCGGACACGGAAAGGATCTTTCCGCTTTCGCCCACCACAAAATCCGATAACATTTTTGCCATAAATATCTCCTTATATATTTACCCGTCCCCCCGAAAGGGAGAACGCAGCAACCTTACCACACCCTGGCTTCCTTGTGCAAAGGAAATCCCTATTACCACCCCCTTGTGCAAAGGGGGGAAGTGAAGGGGGGATTGTCTGTTCGGTTCCCGATTTATCCGAAAAAAAGCCTTCG
>ERZ1643249.5376-NODE-5376-length-10282-cov-8.464359_pt1 | contig 10282 bp, 12 predicted proteins | sample MGYA00579263_ERZ1643249 | MGnify/ENA primary metagenome ERZ1643249 (study PRJEB29033, sample SAMEA4952264) | chicken gut metagenome | biome: Broiler Chicken; feature: Gastrointestinal Tract; material: Caecum | place: Ireland | collected 2018 | study: Broiler...
TGGAGCGGGTAGAGGGAATCGAACCCTCGCTGCCAGGTCGGAAGCATGGCATTCTACCACTAAATTATACCCGCAACTAATATAATTTTACCACACAAACTAAAAAAGTCAAGGAAAATTATTGAAAAAGAAAACTTGATATGATAGAATAAAAGAATAAAAAACAGAGGAGGAGAATAATGAAAAGTAATAAAGGAATAACATTGATAATAGTCATAATGACAGTTGTATTACTAACAATATTAATGGGGTTAGTAATAACAAGTTCAATAGATACTTATAATAAATCTAAGTTTCTAAGCTTTGAAACAAATATGAAATTAATCCAAAAAAAGGTAGATATGGCGTTAGAAGAGCGAATAGATTATGAAACATTAGGACAACCATTAAATGATGAGCAAAGGTCAAGATTAGCAACAATTATTGCAAATGATAACAATAATATGATATCAACTGAAGATCCATCAGCAGAAACACTAAGATATTTTTCGTCTAATGATATAAACGAAGATTTTGAACTTAGTGATATACGAGGAGAATTTGTAATAAATTTCGCGAATAGAGAAGTTATAAGTTTAGATGGGGCAGAAAAAAATAATGTTATGTATTATACGATTTAATCCTCAAACTAATAGGAAGGAAAATATATATGGGAAAAATAGTTTTATTAGATGATTTAACAATAAACCAAATAGCAGCAGGAGAAGTTATAGAAAGACCAGCTTCAGTAGTTAAAGAACTAGTAGAAAACTCAATAGATGCAGGTGCAACAAGTATAAGTATAGAGGTTAAAAATGGTGGTATAAAGCAAATAAAAATTATAGATAATGGTTCAGGTATCGCAAGTGATGACCTAGCATTTGCATTTGAAAGACATGCTACAAGTAAAATAAGAACAGCAGATGATTTGGAAAATGTAAAATCAATGGGGTTCAGAGGTGAAGCATTAGCAAGCATTGCAGCAATATCACACATAGAAGTTGTAACAAAAACAGAAGACGAATTTATGGGAAATAAGATAGTTCTAGAAGGTGGAGAAATATTAGAACAAGAAGAAACAGGTGCACAAACAGGAACAACAATAACAATAAGTAACTTGTTCTATAACACACCAGTAAGATATAAATTCTTAAAAAAAGATTATACAGAATTAGGATATATAGAAGATGCTGTTAAAAGAATAGCTTTAGCAAATCCAGGAGTATCAATAAGACTATCAAATGAAAACAAAACAATAATCAAAACAAACGGAAGTGGAGAGCTAAAAACAGTAATATATAGTATATACGGAAAAGAAACTACAGATGGCTTAATAGATATTGACTATATGTATGAAGATATAAGAATAAAAGGGGTTATTGGAAAACCAGAAATTGCAAGATCAAATAGATCATATCAAATGTTTTTTGTAAATAATAGATACATAAAAGATAAAACTTTAACAGCTGGAGCAGAACAAGCATTTAGAGGACTGCTTCCAATAGGAAAATTTGGATTTTTGGTACTAAATTTAGAAATGAGTCCAAATAAAATAGATGTAAATGTTCATCCTACAAAATTAGAAATAAGATTTCAGGAAGAACAAAAAGTATTTAAAGCTGTATATCATGCAATAAGAGAAGGACTATTAAAAGGAGATTTAGTAAAAAATACTGAAAAAGAGATAGAGAACAATAGACAAATAAAAAATGAAGAAATAATAGAAAATAAAAATATAGAGCAAGAGATAAAACCAGTAATAGAAAATGAAAACGCAGAAAAAGTTGTTGATATGCAAGTAACTCAAAGGTTTGAACCAATAGTAACAGAAGAGCCAAAAGAACCAAAAGGAGCTGGTTTGTTTGGACTATTCAAGAAGAAAAATAATGACATAGAAGAAAATGTAGAAAAAAATGCAATAGAAGAAATATTTGCATATAAGAATAAGGAATCATATGCAGAAGAAAGTAAAAAAGATGGTTCTCATGCGGATACTCAAGAACAAAACGAAGATTTTGAAAAAATGTATAGTGAAACATTTGGAATAACAAAAGAAGATAAGAAAGAAGATGCAGAAAAAGTAACAAACTATTCATTTGCAGATACAGAAAACATCTCTATGTTTGAAGATGAGGAAGAATACAATCAAGTTCCAGTATATAAGTATTGTGGTTCAGTATTTTCAACATACATAATAATAGAAATGGGAAATGAGATGTATATTATTGACCAACACGCAGCACATGAAAGAGTTCTATATGAAGAAATAAAGAAAAATTATTATGGCAATCTAGAAAAAGAATCTCAAATAATGCTATTACCAGATATAATAACATTATCACATAAAGAAAAGTCAATAGTTAAGGAAAATTTGGACTTGTTCAAGAAAGCTGGATTTATGCTAGAAGAATTTGGAGAAAACACTGTTAGACTAATAGGAGTTCCTTCAATTTGTATGGATATGGATACAAAAGAATTGTTTTTAGAAATATTAGATACAATAGATACTGTTGCAATAACAGCAAAACAAGAAAAAGAAGATAGATTTATAGCAACAATAGCATGTAAAGCAGCAGTAAAAGCAAATATGAACTTAAATAAAGAAGAAGTAGATAATTTGATGAAAAAATTATTAGTATTACCAAATCCATTTACATGTCCACATGGCAGACCAACAGCGATAAAAATGGATAAAATGGATTTAGAGAAAAAGTTTAATAGAAGAAAATAATTTAAACAATGTTCTATATTTTGAAGGAGGAAAAGTGAAACCAACTGTATATGTAATAGGTGGTCCTACTGCATCAGGCAAAAGTAAACTAGCGGTTGAACTTGCTAAAAAAATAAATGGAGAAATAATATCAGCAGATTCTATGCAAATATATAAAGATATGAATATAGGAACAGCAAAAATAGATGAAGCTGAAAAACAAGGAATAAAGCATTATTTGTTAGACTTTGTGTCACCAGAGGAAAGATATAGTGTATCAAGTTTTAAGAAAGATGCAGATATTGCAATAGAAGAAATACTAAAAAAAGGTAAAACGCCTATTGTTGCGGGCGGGACAGGATTATACATAAATAGTTTAATATATGGAATAGAATTCCAAGATGAAAAAATAGATACAGAATATAGAGAAAAATTGAATGAAATTGCAGAAAAACAAGGGCTTGAAGAATTATATAAAGAGGCACAAAAAATAGATCCAGAATCAATGGAAAAAATAAGCCCAAATGATAAAAAAAGAATTATAAGGGTATTAGAAATATATCATAAAACAGGAAAAACAAAAACACAGCAAGAAAAAGAATCAAGAAAAAACGAAGTAAAATATAATTTTAAAGTTTTTGCAATATCAATGGATAGGAACAAACTCTATGAAAAAATAGAAAAAAGAGTAGACCAAATGATAGAACAAGGATTAATAGAAGAAGTTCAATGCATTATGAAAAAATATTCACACTTTCCTACAGCTATGCAGGGATTAGGATATAAAGAAGTTGTAGAATTTTTACAAGGCAAATCTACAAAACAAGAAATGATAGATAAAATAAAAAAGGAAACAAGACATTATGCTAAAAGGCAGTTAACATGGTTTAGAAGAAACAAAGAAATTATATGGTTAGATGGAGAAAAAAGCATTGAAGAAAACATAGACTTGATTATTAATAAATACAATTAAGAAAAATTTTAAAAGAGCAAGAGAGGAGGAAATATTTAAAGATGGCAAAGTTAAAAGAAAAACAAAAGGAGAAAACAACAAAAAAACATCCTAAAAAAAATGCCCAAATAAATAAAATAAAGCAACATGTAATTCAAGTAATTTTGTTATCTTTAATAATATTTGCGATAATTTTCTTTATATACCAAATAGCAAGATTAGCAATAAATCCTACTGACTCATTCCTAGTAGAATATGGAAAAGTATCACAAGAAGAAAGTCTAATAGGATATGTTATACGAGACGAAAAATTAGTACAAACTCCTGGAAATGAAAACAAACTAGTTCAAATAAAAAATGAAGGAGACAGAGTTTCTGTTGGAGAAGCGGTATTTAGATATGAGGCTACAAACGAACAGGAACTAAATGAACAAATCGAAGCATTAAATAATGAGATACAAACAGCAATGGAAGGACAAACAGAAATATTTTCTAGTGATATAAAAGCATTAGAAAACCAAATAGCGACAAAAATAGAAGGAATACAAAATAAAAACAGTATACAAGAAATAAAAGAATATAAAACTGATATAAATGGATATATTACAAAAAAAGCAAAAATATCAGGCGAATTAAGTCCATCAGGTTCATACATAAATAACTTGATAAATGAAAGAACTAATATTGAAAATCAATTAAAAAGTAGTTCACAATATGAAAATGCACCAATTGGTGGTATAGTATCATACAGAGTAGATGGACTGGAAGAAACACTAACACCTCAAAATTTTGAAAGCCTTAACACAGAAATGCTAACAAACTTAGACCTAATAACAGGTCAAATTGTAACAACAAGTGAGAAAACTGGTAAAATAATTAATAATTTTGAATGTTATATAGCAGTATCTACAAATACAAATGAAGCAAAGAATGCCAGTGTAGGAGATAATGCAAAAATTAGATTGGCAACAAATGAAGAAATACCTGTAGAAATAGAATATATTAAAGATGAAGGAGATACCAGATTAATAGTATTAAAAATGACACAGGGAATAGAATATTTAACAAACTACAGGAAGATTTCATTAGAAATCATATGGTGGGAAAGAGAAGGATTAAGAGTTCCAAATTCAAGCATAATATATGAAAATGGATTAAGTTATGTAATAAGAACAAAATCACGGAATTCTAGACAAAATTTTAGTAAAAGTAGTAAGAGAAAATAACAATTTCAGTATAATAACAAATTACACAACAGAAGAGCTAAAAAATATGGGGTATACTATACAAGAAATAAATAGTATGAAAAAAATAAGTATATATGATGAGATATTAGCTGACCCAGACATAGAAAAAATAAATAAAGATTTAAACTAAAAACAAGGTAATTCCTTTATTTAAAGGGATTACTTTTTGTTTAATCCTAGGATGCTTAAAATCTTTACGAACCATGTTTAATAAAACTTGTCCTTTACGATACCCATGAATAACAACAACTTCTAAAATATCATCAGGCAAAGTTTCAAATAATTTATCTAAATAATACTTAGCCTCCAAAAGTTCCATATCATGTAAATCAATAGTAATACGTTTGTCTTCTGGAATTAGTAAATCATCTAACATAAAAACCTCCAAATAAACTTAAAAATATTATAACAGAAAAATAATTTCCTGTAAATACTTGCAAATTTTGCAAATACATGGTAAAATAGGAAAAGTGAATATTTAATATGACTTTAAGGAGGTGCTAATAAATGCCAAACATAAAATCTGCAATCAAAAGAGTTAGTGTAATAGAAACTAAAACTTTAAAAAATAATATGATAAAATCTGAATATAAAACAGCTGTAAAGAAATTTGAAGCAGCAGTAGCAGAAGGCGATAAAGAAAAAGCACAAGAAGCTTTAAAACTAGCTACAAAAAAAATAGATGGTGCTTGTTCAAAAGGAATTATAAAAAAGAATACAGCATCAAGAAAAAAATCAAACTTAGCTAAAAAATTAAATGTAATGTAGTAAAAGAAAGATTTCAACTTCCTTGAAATCTTTTTTTTATTGTATTGATTTTTATTTAATAGTATGTCATAATTGTTTTTGTGAATTTTACAAAGAAAGGGGAAACAGATGATTAGAGTAGATCATGTAACAAAGAAATTTGTTAGAAATAAAAATAAAAAAGAAAAAGAAGAATTTTTTGCAGACAAAGATATCACATTTGAGGCAAATAATGGAGAAATTATTGGCATACTTGGGCCAAATGGAGCAGGGAAAACAACACTATTAAGAATGATAGCAGGAATATTAGAGCCAACAGAAGGAAAAATTACTTTTGATAATATGAATTACCAACATGATGAAATTAAGATTAAGCAAAAAATTGCTTACTTATCAGGAAATACAAAGATATATGATACATTATCAACCTATGAATTATTAAAAATGTGTTGTGATATATATGGAGTAAACAAAGAAAAGAGAGAAGAAAGGATAAAAGAAATTACAAAAGTATTAGGCATGGAACAATTTTTATATAACAAAATTGCAAATTTATCAACAGGGCAAACTCAAAAAGTAAATTTAGCAAGATGTTTAGTTCATAATCCTCAATACTATATTTTAGATGAAGCAACTACTGGATTAGACATTATATCTAGTCAAATTATATTAGACTTTATAAAAAAAGAAAGAGATATAGGAAAAACAATACTTTACTCTACACATTATATGGAAGAAGCAGAAAATATATGTAATAGAGTAATTATGATAAATAAGGGAGAAATTATAAAAACTGGAACGCCAGAAGAAATAAAAAGAAATACGAATACGACGAATCTAAGAGATGCTTTTTTTGCAATGATAGGAGGTGTTTCAGATGAAGAATAATTTATGGAATATATTAAAAAAAGAATTAAGAGAACTATTTAGGGACAAAAAGTCATTAGCAATGATGCTAATAATACCAATATTTATACCACTTTTAATTATCGGAATGTCGGCTTTATTTGAGGCACAAGTAAGCAAAGATATAGGTGAGTATAACAAAATTGGTTTTGCATATGAAATGACAGATATTGAGAAAAATATTGCAAAAGAAATGAATATTGAAATTGTTGATGGAAATGAAGAAGAATTAAAACAAAAATATAATAATGGAGAGATTGACTTATATATAACAAAACAAGATAATAGATATATTATAAACACAGATGGTTCTGATACAAGTACATATTCTAGCGGATTGATGGAAACTTACTTTAATGCGTACAAACAATATTTACAACAAAACTATTTACAAGAAAATAATATAAATGCTGATGAGGTACTAAATATTATAACAATAGAAGAAAATATGATTGAACAAGATAATTTTTTTGCAAATTATATTAAAAACTATGCATTCCTATTTATAATGATGGCAATAACAGTTTCAGCTACATATCCTGCAACAGATACAACAGCAGGAGAAAGAGAAAGAGGAACACTTGAAACTCTACTCACATTTCCAATAAAAAGTAAAGATATAATTGTAGGAAAATTTTTAGGAGTTACAGTATCATCTGTTGTTACAGGTATTATAAGTTTAGTATTAGCCATAATTTCTTTAATAATTACGAAGAATATGTTTTCAATATATGAAGGAATAGATATAATGTTTTCACCAATTACAATATTATTTGCAGTAATAGTGATTATTGCATACTCATTCTTTATAAGTGGACTATGTATTTCTATTGCTAGTACATCAAAAACATTTAAAGAAGCTCAAAGTGCATTAACACCATTAACATTTATATCATTCTTTCCAGGTATGATTGTATTTATGATGGGAATAACAACAACACCAATACTTTCAATAGTACCATTCATAAACTTTACATTAATATTTACAGATATAAATAATGGAATAATAGATGGGCTAAACATATTATTAATGGCTATATCTACAATAGTTTATATTAGTTTAGTTTTTACATATATTATAAAACAATACAAATCAGAAAAAGTGTTGTTTGCAAAATAGAAAAATTAGAATATTTATATATTTTAGAGAGAACTAAAAAAAGTTTTCTCTAAATTTTTTTGTAAAACTATTGACATATAAAAATAAAGTGTTATAATTACAATATAACAGTTATAACACATATAACAGCAAGGAGGGAAATATGAATATAATAATAAGTAATAATAATGGTATACCAATTTTTGAACAGATAAAAGATGCTATAAAACAAGCTATATTTTCCAATGAATTAAAAGAAGAAAATATGTTGCCATCTGTAAGGAGTTTAGCAAATGATTTAAAAATTAGTTTTCTAACAGTAAAAAGAGCCTATGATGAATTAGAAGAAGCAGGATTTATAAAAACAGTTCCTGGAAAAGGAAGTTTCATTGCTCCTAAAAATGTAGAACTAATTAAAGAAGAAAAGCTAAGAGAAATTCAAGAACATATTGAAGAAATATATAGTATTGCGAAAATGGCAAACATCTCAGAAGAAGAAATACAAGAATTGTTTAAAATGATATTTGAGGGGGATTTTTAGTATGAAAAATAATATTGAATTGCAAAATGTTTCAAAAAGATACAAAGACTTTGAATTGAAGAATATCAGCTTTAATGTACCACAAGGATGTATTGTAGGGCTAATTGGAGAAAATGGAGCAGGTAAAACTACTACAATAAAAGCTATATTGAACATAACAAAATCAAATGGTATTGTAAAAATATTTGGAAAAGATAGTGTGAAAAATGGAAAAGAAATAAGAGAAGAAATTGGAGTTGTATTAGACGATAGCTTTTTATCAGATTATCTAACTGCAAAACAGATTAATTCAATTATGAAAGAATTCTATAAGAGCTGGAACGAAAGTAAATATATAAATTTATTAAATCAATTTAATTTACCAAAAGATAAATTGATAAAAGAATTTTCAAGTGGCATGAAAATGAAATTAAAAATTGCAACAGCAATATCACATAATCCCAAAATTTTAATATTAGATGAACCAACAAGTGGACTTGATCCAGTTGTAAGAAATGAAATACTAGATATTTTTAGAAAATATATTGAAGAAGATGAAACAAGATCAATATTATTATCAACACATATTACAACAGATTTAGAGCATATATCAGATTATATAGTATTTATAGAAAAGGGAAAAATAATTTTCAATTTACCAACAGATGAATTGCTTGAAAACTATGGAATAATTAAGTGTAATAAAGAGGACTTTATTAGATTAGATGAAAAAGATTATATTGCTTATAAAAAAGGTAAATATCAATATGAAGTATTAACAAATGATAAGAGTGCTATTAGAAGCAAATATAATATTTCAACTATTGATAAACCATCTATTGAAGATATAATGTTATTCTATATTAAGGGGGAAAAATAATTATGATAAAAGGATTATTAAAAAAAGACTTATATAATTTAGCAAGCTACAAAGCATCACTATTTATAGTAGTTTTGTTCTGTGGAATTGCAATAATAGGAACAGAAGCTATTAATTTTGGACCAATTATAATATGTACAATAATTGGAATGATTGCACTTTCTACATTTAGCTATGATGAAATGTCAAAGTCTAACAAATATATTTTAACACTTCCAACAAACAGAAAGGAAGTAGTAAAAGAAAAATTTATTTTAGCAATTGGAGCAACTATATTAGGAGGAATATTAGGTTTCTTATTAACAATAATAGTTGTAAACGTTATGAATTATTTAAGACCTGAAGACATAATAAAAATTGATTATGAAAGTTTAATTATTACAACAATAGGAGGAATGTGGGGAATATCTTTAATACATTCAATACAAATTCCTAGCATATTCAAGTGGGGAGCAGAAAAAGGTAGAATTCAGATGTTTATACTACTATTTATAATAATTGCAGCTGTAGGAGGAATAGGCTTTTTAGTAATGCAATCTGGATTTAATATAGATATAGAAATGATAAATAATTTTATGAATAAATTTGGAATAGGATTATTGGTAGTAGCTATGATAATTATGTATATGATATCATATAAGATATCATATAGAATATATAAAAACAAAGAAGAATAATTTTTATTAGTTACCATTTATACTGAAAGATATATAATCCGCTAAAAGCAGGAATTATATGTTTTTTCTCAAGAAAAAATCAAAAGGTCTATGCGAATCACAAGTTAAACAGCAGGCTGTTTGATTATTTTCTTTCAAAAAGAACATATAATTTCTGCTTTTAGCTACAAAGTGCTATCAATTGATTTAGAGTGAATGGCAATTGATATTATTATAAAAAACAATAAATATCTTGACAAAAAAATAAAAAATGAGATATACTGGAAACATCAAAAACAGAAGAATGAGGTGGAGACCATGGAAGAAACAAATGCCAAAACCCTTGAAATACTAGAGAGAGAGAGAGAGAGAGAGCTGTAATATAGAAGATATGGCTTTAAACTCATGCTTAGGAAAAAACACAAGTTTACCAACATGTAAGTTATATATAATATATAAAAGAATACAAATAAACATGCTAAGAAAACATAGATAAACTATGTTAAGTGACATGTTTATTTTTGTTATTTGTAGGAAAAGCCAGGAATAAAGAGCAAGGGCAATGAAGAAGGACGAGCAATGCTCG
>ERZ1643249.5378-NODE-5378-length-10281-cov-4.540974_pt1 | contig 10281 bp, 8 predicted proteins | sample MGYA00579263_ERZ1643249 | MGnify/ENA primary metagenome ERZ1643249 (study PRJEB29033, sample SAMEA4952264) | chicken gut metagenome | biome: Broiler Chicken; feature: Gastrointestinal Tract; material: Caecum | place: Ireland | collected 2018 | study: Broiler...
GAAGACTCTGTTCCAGCACCTGCTCCAGTTCCGCCTCAGAGGAATACACATAGATGTAGACACCTCCTTCCTGGTCCAGGGTTCCGTCCTGATATTGATAATAAATACCATCGGACATCAGCGTTCTGAAATCATGGTAAAGTTCCCCCTCTGTCAGATTTTTCCTGACTGCCTCTTGCATCGGAGCTGTTGAAGAGCGGATTCGCACCGACAAATCCAGCTGACCATTCGATTCCGTAACCGTAGCCTTTATCCTGTCATCCTCGTAGATTTTTTCCCCGGATCCGCAGGCCGTCAGCATTACCGCCAAAAGAGAGATTGCCATACACAGGATTCCCATTCTGTTTTTTCCGCTTCCCGTCATTTCCCTTGCATTTTTCATCGACGTCCACTCCCCTTTCCCATTGCGGGCACCATTCCCCCACTGGAAAACTATATTCTTATCCTTGTTCTCAGTATAGCATCCCCCACATATTCTGTCAGTAAACGATTCGTTTACCCGCGATACTTCTCACGGATCAATCGCCCTGCGGAAGAGAAGCCATGTGCTGATAAAATAGCAGACGAACAGCAACACCAGAATCCCAACCGTGGCCGCGATCTGCGCCGCCAGCGCCCCGAAACCGATATAGGCGGAAATCTCGGTTGACACAGTCTGAATAAAATAGATTACCACCACAGCCGATACCAGAACCGCCAAACCCACAGGCAGACCAAACCACACTCCCAGCTGCCGCCATACCAGACAGCTGATCCTGGGTTCCTCCACTCCCAACTTTCGCAGCACCGAGAAGCGGTATCGGTAATGACCTGCGTCCAGAAGCTGCTGCAGAGAGAGCACCGTCAGACAGATGACCATCAGCACCACCGCCCCGTAAATCATGGATGCCTGCAGGACAAAATTTCCCGCTCTGGCACTGTTGATCTGCAGTGTGCTCAGCCGAATCCCGTAGGATACGCCGCCGCTCTCCGCCGTCGGATCCTCCGGATAGATGTCGGTAAAGATCTGCTCCAGTTCCCGGGCATCCTCGTAGGAGATGGACTCCTCTGCGGAAATATAGCGGTTTCGCATGACCGGAAGGAGCTGAGCGCACACGCTGTCCGGGAAGACATAGATCACACTGGTGTAGGTATTGTAAGCCGTTTGACCGATATTTTCCAGGTAAAAGGACTGCCCGCTTACGGTCAGACTGCCAGCGTCCGTCTCTATCCTGCGCTCTCTCAGAAATTCCTCCCGTTCTTCCTCCGTGGCAACTGTCTGCCACTGGGTGGTAAACGCGCCATCTTCCAGAGAGATGGGAGCATACCCCAGCATCCGGCGGATCGCATTGTAATCGCTGAGCGATATTGCCAGCACCGGAAAATCATGCTTCCTTCGGTTCTCAAAATCCGCTCTCCTTGGCAGATACAGATCAAAAGTGCAGTCGGCGTCCGCCTCAATGCGATGTTCCCCGAGAAAATCCGTCACAACGTCGTAATCTCCCCTGGGGAGATCCGCCTCGTCATAGACCTCATTGTATCTGGAAAAAATCTGCACGTCGTACACAGAGCGCACATCCAGATATCCCGACGACCACCCCACCAGAACCGGTGCCGCCATGAACAGGACGATGGCGGCAGCCAGCGTCGCGCAGACCAGCGTCATGGTCTTGCTGGTGGTGGTCAGCTTCGAGATCATCTGCCCGTAGAAGAAAAGATTTTCCCTGTAGTACCGGCGCTCCGGCGAGCTGTTTTTTCGAATGACAAGCATCGCCGACGCCAGGTAGATAACCCCGCAGATCACATACAGAAGATCCGCCAGGACAAACATGATATACTGATTGGTCACGCCCGCGCCATAGGACAGAAGATAAGCGGAACGCATACCCGGCACACAGGCAGCCGATATGGCATTGCAGACAGCCAGCGCCACTTCCCCGGCGACCAGCCGCGGAAAATCCAGGCGCTTTCTGAACATCAGCCAGATCAGCGGCCAGAGAAGTCCCAGAGCCGGAAACAGGATATTGCTCCAGAACATGATGTGCACCGGAAGAGCGTAGCGAGGATCAAAATAGTAATGCCGGATCCGCACACTGTTTACCAGCATAACCGCCATGACCAGAAGATACAGCAGGGTAACCGCAGGCAAAAATCGGCTCTTTTTCAGTTCCGGCTCATTTTCCCTGTCCGCCGAAAGCATATCGATGATCTTTGTCTTTCGAATCGCCCGGGTGTTGAAAAGTCCCACAATCACAAAGCTCAGAGAAAAAAAGACAACGGTCAGAAGTACGGTGTCAGGGAACAGCATCCAGGAAATCCGATAACTCTGCCCGTAGGATGTCAGCAGCATGGCAGTGATAAACTGGGAGCAGAAGGCTCCCAGAAAAATTCCGGCGGCCACAGAGATTCCTCCCATGAGAAAAGTCTCGGCAAAAAAGAGCCTTCCGATAGTCCTCTGTTCCATTCCCATAATGGACTGCAGGGCAAATTCCTTCTGCCTGCGCCGCAGCATGTAACCGTTCACAAACCAGATCAGAAACAGAAGGATCAGCGTGATGGCGCAGATGGCCATCTTCATCCCGTCGCCAAGCATCGTGAAATCATAGGTACTTCCGATGTCGGGATGATAGTAACTGCTGGAGATGGACAGGAAGGAATAAAACAGTGTGACACAGATCGTCATGGTCACTATATAGATCAGGTAATCCCGGACGAACCGCCTGGCGTTTCTAAAAATCAGCTTTGCATACATGGCTCTGTCCACCTCCGATCATAGTGAGAACATGCAGGATCTTTTCAAAAAATGCGCTCCTGCCATCATCGCCTCTTACCAGCTCCGTAAAAATTTCCCCGTCCCGAAGAAACAGAATGCGCCCGGCGTAGCTGGCGGTAAAAGCATCGTGGGTTACCATCAGAATCGTCGATCCCATCTGCCTGTTGATGCTCTGCATCGTATTCAGCAGCATCTGTGCCGAATGGCTGTCCAGCGCTCCCGTGGGCTCATCCGCCAGGAGAAGTCCCGGCCGGTTGACAAGGGCTCTGGCGCAGGCACAGCGCTGTTTTTGTCCACCCGATACCTGATAGGGGTACTTATCCAGGATGTCCCCGATGTTCAGCCTCTCCGCCATCTCCGCAATTCTCGGCTCCACCTGTGCCGCCGGGGCCTGGTTGATGGCCAGGGCCAGAGCAATATTTTCCGAGATCGTCAAAGTGTCCAGCAGGTTAAAATCCTGAAAGACGAAGCCCAGGTTTTCCCTGCGAAACCGCGCCAGATCCTTTGGCGGGATCTCCGTCACGTCCGTTCCCCTCAGATAAATATGGCCGGCGCTTACCGTATCAATGGTGGAGATACAGTTGAGCAGCGTCGTCTTTCCGGAACCGGAGGCCCCCATAATTCCAAGAAACTCTCCCTCCTCCACGGAGAAACTGATGTCCTTTATGGCCTTCGTGAGATTGCCCTCACTGCCATAATATTTCTGGATATGCTCCAGTTTCAAAATGGTACTCATATACCCACCTCCATGCGTTCTCTTACACTCCCCCGGCGAAGACGTACACCCGTCAGGGAAGAGTACACTCTCATTGTAGGGAAAGTCCATTTCTTTTTGTATTGAATTTCCTTACGAAGTTCTTACAGTTCTGTAAGAAAACAGGAACACCGTCTCCTGTGAAATGAAAAAAGCACAGGATTACCCATCCTGCACTTCCGCAATAAAATCATCGACCGGGAAGGTAAGTTCCATCCTCGTGCCTTTGCCCCTCCCGCCGGACTCCGCCGTAAGACCGATCCCCAGCTTGCCGCAGAGCTTTCGGCAGAGGTAGAGGCCAATACCGGTAGAGCTCTTCTGGAGCCGACCGTTTGTCCCGGTAAATCCCTTGTCAAAAATACGGGGCAGATCGCTCTCCGGGATTCCGATCCCGTTGTCCTCCACCGCGAGAAATACCCGCCCCTGCCGCTCTCCCGCGACAAAGCGCAGCTTCGGCTCTGAGCCGCGGTATTTGACCGCGTTGCTGATAAGCTGGTCCAGAAGGAAGCGCAGCCATTTGTCGTCCGTGTAGGCGCAAATCCCTGCGTCCTCCACTTCCACCTTTACCTGATGACGGCGCAGAAGATACTTATTATCCGCCACCGCCCCGTGGATGACATCCCCAAGAGACGTCTCCCGAATCAGATAATCCCGCTGGGTCTCCTCGCTGCGGGCATAATAGAGAGCCTGTTCCGTATAACGGTTGATATGTTCCAGCTCCGCCAGAAGTTCCCTGGAGGTATCGGAGCGATGATTTTCGCAGAGCAGCCGGATGGCTGTGATCGGCGTCTTGACCTCGTGAATCCACTGCTCGATATACTCCCGGTACTCTTTCCGCTCCCGCTGCACGGCTTCGATCTCCTCCAGCATCGACTTCTCCGCCATTTTCATGATCCGGTAGAAAACCTGCTGATCAGCCAGCAGAGGTTCCTCCATGATCTCCGGGATCAGGTAACGCTCCTTCAGATTCCGCGTCATCTCCAGCAGATGATCCAGATACCGCTTCTGCGCCACATAGCTGACTGTGAGATATCCGGCCAACACCAGCAGCCACACGGTCAATATCAAAACGATACCGGAGAGTCCGGTCCCTCCCGCCATGAGAAACAGCGCCAGAGCCGTCATCCCCAGCAGGTTGACCAGAATCGCCGGAAGGCGGTTTTTCAGATAAACTTTTCCGCTCATATGGTGTACCCCTGTCTGTGTTTTGTCCGGATAAAATCCTTAAGGCCGATGGCGGACAACTTTTCCCGGATGCGCGTGATATTGACGCTCAGGGCGTTGTCGTCCACATAGAGCTGATTGTCCCAGAGGAAATCCACGATATCGTTTCGCGGGCAGATGGTTCCGGCGTGTCTGAAGAGATAGTAAAGAATTTTGACCTCGTTTTTCGTCAGTTCCGCCTGCCGCTCTCCGTAAGTAATCATGCTGCTCTCCAGGTGCAGCTCGGCCCCTTGCCAGGTCAATATCTCCTTTTGCCCGCTTCCGTAAGCCCGCTTCAGGAGGGAGGCGATCTTTGCCAGAAGAATCGCCGTATTGTATGGTTTTGTGATAAATGCATCTCCGCCCAACATGATACTGTTCAGCTCGTCCATATCCGTATTGCTGCTGGTAACAAAGATGATGGGAAGATCGGAAAAAGCCCGGATTCTGGAACACAGCGCAAATCCGTCCTCCCCCGGCAGCCGGATGTCCAGCAGCACGAGGTGGGGCGAAAAATCCTTTACCTGTCCAATCACATCGGAAAAATCTTCCACCGCCGCGGCCATATAGCCGTTCCCGGTCAAAAGATTTTTCAGCTGCTCCCGTATGGTGTTATCGTCCTCAACAATCAAGATTCTGTATGTCATGGAAAGGTCCTCCCGTTTACTCTATTTTAGTGGAGGGCCGCCCATTTTTCAACCTTCCTCTCTCTCCTTCAAATATTCCTCCAGACAGAGTCCCTTGTTATGCATCTCCTCCGCCGCCTGTCTGCCCACGTACCGGTAATGCCAGGGCTCGTATATGATGCCGGTAATGCTGCTCTTCTCGGGCGGATAGCGGAGGACAAATCCATATTTCCAGCTGTTTTTCATGAGCCACTGCTGCACGGGCGTATCCTCCTGCCAGGTTTCCAGCTGCGGATCGTCGGCATCCACGATATCCAGCGCCAGGCCCAGCTGATGTTCGCTGGTTCCGGGCCTCGCCACAGTCTTTGCCGCCTCATCCTCAGCCTCATCCTTCGGGCACCCTTCCAGAAGGACGCGCCTGACCTTGTCCGCGAACAGGGCTTTCTGTTTTTTCATGGTCCGGTAGGAGGCGCAGATATAAGGGTTCAGTCCGTCCGCCCGGCAGTCGTCCATCATCTGCTGCAGCATCGGATAACACCGGGAATCCACGGCCTGTCCGTTTTTCAGACGGGTCAGTTTCACTTCATAGTCCTCCGGCACTTCGTTCCAGGGATTCACGAGAATCAGATTCCACTGCTCTGTCTTTTTGCTTTTCCCGGCAGCCGATGTCACTGTCCCCGGCGTTCCGCCGCCACGACCATCTACTTCTTTCGTTCCGTTTGCCTCTGTTGCCCCTTCCCCCTTCAAAGTTTCCCCACGCGAGAGCACAGCTCCCGCCCGAAGGGCAATGGCGAGGGCAAAAAGCAACAGCAGGTTCGTCAGAAGCAGGCGAATCCATATCCTCCTCGCCCTCCTCCTTCTCCTAGTTTTTCGGTTTCCTCTGTATGACATGCTATCAGACCTCACATTTTCTTTTGTGAACATCCTATCAGAGGTCTCCCTCAAAACAGCATATTTTCGGCATCAAAACGCCATCGCTGCGTTTTCATCGCTCACCGTCTCCCACGTCGACCAGCCCCAGGTATACATGGTTCCATCAGGATCCCGGGTCAAACACAGGGGGATCCGGTTCCCCTCCGCATCCAAAAACACCATCTCCGCGCGCCCCTGCCCTGCATCATCGGCATAGTACTCCTCATCAGAAAGGGTAAACCCGTAATATTCTCTGCAGAAATTTTCCATATTGTCACTTTGCTTCCGCAAATCCTCCAGAGCCGCCCCCTGCAGTTTCTCAGCATCCGGCGCCTCTCCGTAGGCGCGGTACCCGTACAACGGATCCTCGTCAGACATGGGCCTCTGGTAATAGAAAAAGAGCAGTTTCCCGCTGCGGTCATCGATGAGCATTTCCAGAATCCCCGACGCCTGCTGGTCAAAAAAGCGGCAACGCCACATAACGCCCATCTCCTGCTCCTCCCCCACCGCCACGAAGGCTTCCGTCTCCGCATCGCCGTACGTCATCTGGGGAAGGATTCCATCCTCCGAGAGTTTTGCGGCAATATTTCCCGCGATCGAGGCGACGTCCCCCTCGCTCTGTTCCACTCCGCTGTACAGATAGATCTCATCCACATAAGACATCGCGAGGCGCATCATATCCGTCAGACGTCCGTCGGCAAAAGAGGCGGTTGTGTCCACGGAAAAATGTTCCTCCTGATCTTCCATTTTCTGATCCGCCACATTGACCACGAGATCCGGGAAAAAAAGTCCCATCCCCACGGCCGCCGCCAGAATCCCGGCCAACGCGGCCACTCTACCTTTTCTCATCACGGCCTCCTCTCAGCTCCACGCGCACCCTTGTTCCGCCGCCCTCACGGTTCTCAAAACCCAGCGCTCCCCCGTGAAGTTCCGCGATGTTCGCGCACAGGGTCAGCCCCAGTCCCGCTCCGCCCTGCTTTCTGGAGCGGGATTTGTCCACCCGGTAAAAGGCCTCCGTCAGGTGGACTTTCGCCTCCTCAGGGATCCCAGGCCCATCGTCCTCAACCAAGAGCACGCACCCATCCTTTGTCATATGAACCGCCACGAAAATATGTCCTTCCTCCCTGATGGTTTCCCCGCGTCCTTTTTCGCTGATGGCTCTCCCGTGCCCTTCCTCCCCGATGGCTTTTCCGGCGTTGTCGATCAGATTGACCAGAAGGGAACGAAACAGATCCGGCTCCAGCCTGCATGTCCCCCGCTCGCAACGGGTTTCAAGGGAAATGTTCCGATCCCGGTAAATCGGGCGGAGATGGGCCGCCACATCCTCAGCGATGGCGCCGGGGTCCTGAAAAGACAGCCGGATGTTCCCTTCCTTTGCCACATAGATCTCCATGAGCTTTAGGGACAGGCGCTCCAGACGCTTTCCCTCCATGAAAATATAATTGGCCGCGTCACACCGCTCTTCCTCCGAGAGCTCCTGGCTGCGGAGAAGATCCGCGTATCCGATAACCGACGTCATCGGCGTCTTCAGTTCATGGGTAAAACTGCTCACAAAGCGCTCCTGCGCCTTTACCGACTCTTCCAGCATCTGCACATTTTCCTCTATCCGATCCGCCATGCGGTCAAAATCCTGTGACAGCCGCCCGATTTCATCGTCGGAACGGATCTCGGAGCGAAAGGAAAAATTGCCGTCAGCAATCTCCCTGGCACCCCGGGAGAGGCGGGTCAGCGGTCTGGTCAGGATCAGCGCCATACTGTAGGCAAGTCCGGCACACAGCAGCATGGTAAGAAGAAAAATGAACCGGTAAGCATTCTGCTGCCGGGCTCGGTTTTCATACAGTTCAGAGATATCGTGAACCGTGTCCAGCGAAAGCGTCTGCGCCCCTATGGAAAATCCGCCGGATATCCGCAGATATCTCTCCCCGTTTCCCGCCCGCAGGAATGTGACCCGGCAGTTCCCGGTTTCCTCCACGGACATCCATTCCTCCTCAGTCTCCTCCGCAGCGGAAGGTTGCTCTTTTGCCATTTCCATTACACCCTCCGTGGACAACCGTTCCTCCGCATTCTCCCCTTCCACAACTTTCTCCTCCGTGGACAGCCATTCCTCCGCAGCCTCCCCCTGCCGGTACACCACCTCGTCGCCGGAGACAAGTAAAACGGCATCCCAGTAAGCCCCCTTTTGCCCTGTCATCTGCCGGAGAGCGTTTCGCATATTTTCCGTACCGGCAAACAGATCCGTTCCACCCGCCACCTGCAGCGTGTACAGAAGCATCCGATAGGAGTTTTCCGCCGTGGCGATTTCCCCTTCCAGGCTGTTCTGGAAGGAAATCAGAATCAGCGCGCTGCCGCCCGCCCCAAAGAGAACACTCATCAGGCACAGCATACACGCCATGATTTTCACTCTGAATTTCATTGCGGCACCTCCAGTCGGTATCCCACCTTGTTCACAGCCTTCAGTTCCCGGTTCCATCCCACCTTTTTCCGCAGTCGCTGCACCAGAAGATCCACCGCTCTGCTGCCGTAGGGAAATTCTCCTCCCCAGACCCGCTCGTAGATGCTCTCCCGGTAGAGAGCCGTGTTGGGATTTCGCGCAAACAGAAGGAGCAGGTCAAATTCCTTTTTCGTCAGAGGAATCTCCCGGCCGTCCCGCTGTACCCGCATGGAGCGGATATCAATGTGCAGGCCGCACAGATCCATGCTCTCCTCGGAAAGCTGCCGACGACGGAGCACCACCTCCACCCGGGCCAGAAGCTCCACAATCTCAAAAGGTTTGACAATATAATCCTCCGCTCCCATCCGAAGACCTTTTACCCGGTCGTTGACGGAATTTTTCGCCGTCAGGAAAATGACCGGAATCTCCATGGGACGGATATATTCCATCAGTTCAAACCCATCCAGTTTTGGCAGCATCACATCCAGCAGGACCAGATCATAGCGCCCGCTCTCCAGTTTCTCTGCTGCCTCCTCCCCGTCATAAGCGCACTCGCAGGCATAGCCTGCCCTCTTCAGACTCAGTTTTATCAGATGTGAAATCGAAATCTCATCCTCCACAATCAATATCTTTATCATGCTCTTCTCTCTTTCCGGCCCCCATTCCAACTTTCTCTTTCAATCCTTCTCTCCGGCGTCCCTTCCGATTCTTCTCCCCGGTTTCCGGCATCGGTGTCCTGCCCCTTTGCCCCCTTGTGCACCGACGCTACGGTTACCTTGGAACAATTCACATTTTCAGAGGTAGATTCCTCTGGTGCCATACCACTATCTTATCAATTCTGATATCTCTACCGTATAAAACGAAACGTCTGTACGGTCAGATAGCCCAAAATCCGGCTGATTGCGGTACATCCCGCAAAAAAATACGGTCGCGAAATCAGAATTTGTATCCCGGTGGTAGTGCCGAAAAAATTCCTACCGCCATTTTTAGAAAAATTTGCTTTATACCGTACAACTTTTCCCGTCTTTCGATTTTTCCCGTCTTTCGATTTTTCCCGCCTTTCGATTTTTCCCGCCTTTTCGATTTTCCGACCTTTTTTCTCTTTCCGACATGCCCCGCCACCGGCGCTATTTTTTACAGTTTACCACACTTCGGCATCAAAACTGCATCAAGTCTCCATTTGCACTTCTCCCGCCGCCGGATTATACTGTAGGAAGAAGGCATTTCAAGACAGGGAGGGTTTGCCATGGAACAGATGACGCTTTTTGACCGCGAGATACCGCAGCCTCTGGCTGCCCGGCTGCGTCCTGAGACGCTGGAGGAGTATGTGGGACAGACCCATCTTCTGGTCCCCGGAAAAGTCCTGCGCCGCCTCATCGAGAGCGACCGGATTTCCTCCATGATTTTCTGGGGGCCTCCGGGGGTGGGGAAAACCACTCTGGCGAGAATCATCGCCCACCGGACCAAATCCAACTTCATCGACTTCTCCGCTGTGACCAGCGGGATCAAGGAAATCAAAGCCGTCATGCAGGAGGCGGAAAACAACCGCCGATTCGGAACCCGCACCATCGTGTTTGTGGACGAGATCCATCGCTTCAACAAA
>ERZ1643249.5379-NODE-5379-length-10279-cov-7.138498_pt1 | contig 10279 bp, 11 predicted proteins | sample MGYA00579263_ERZ1643249 | MGnify/ENA primary metagenome ERZ1643249 (study PRJEB29033, sample SAMEA4952264) | chicken gut metagenome | biome: Broiler Chicken; feature: Gastrointestinal Tract; material: Caecum | place: Ireland | collected 2018 | study: Broiler...
CCACCACCGGATTCCGTGCTGTCCAGCGTAACGTTGTTCAAATTGAGAGTAATGCCCCCGTTGAACAGCGTGATAGGCGTAGCCGTGATGGGGGAACCATAGTTGACCTTCTGCGTCCGGAAATCAATCGTAAGATCGTTGAGCGTCAACTCGGTTTGTTTTCCTTGGGTATTGATAACATATATCGCCCGCGCCGCCGTATTGGACGTGAGCGTATGCCCGTTGCCGTTAATCGTCAACGATTTGTCTTGAATGAACATCCAAACGCCGCCTTCCCCTTCCTCTCCATAACCGTAAGCGAGGTCGGCTTCGCTGTTCTCGGAAGCGTCCTGCAAAATGTCGATCGTATCGCCGTCCTTTGCAGCCATAAACGCATCCGATAACTTTTCATACGTCTGCGTTTCTCCCGTGGCAGCCGTAACCTTGGCAACCGCAGTTTCCGCATGCACTTCCGCCATAGGGAAGTTCATGCAAAGCACCGCAGCCAGGATAGCGGCGAACGCCAACGCAAGAAGCGCTAACAGCCATTTGCCTTTTGCTTTACCCATAACACCCTCCTGTTCTTTTTTCGCATAAGCGTGCCGCACTGTTGCGTACAGCATCCGTTTTTCCCCGTTCCAATGCAAAAACGCCGCATCTGTTCAGAATCCGGCAACAAAAACAACGGAATGGGTGCGCCTAATACGGATAAGCGCTCCGATCCTGCACTTCACGCGCGACAAACTTATCACGACAAATCTCACTATAAGTATACCCTCACAGCTCACCGTTTGTCAACTGGTTAAGCGAAAAAAAACAATAACGTTTGCATTTTTTTTCATTTTATTTTTAAATCAATCAAATATATTTGCGTTATTTTGCTTATAAATATCAAAAATCGCGACTTACGCACGCGTGCAGCGCCCGTTTTTTCACCGATACGCCGGGCGATTCCGACAAAGATTATGTCGCCCGCGTATAAAAGCGGCAACCGCGGCTGCCGCGCGGCTGTTTCCACTCCTTGCGCCGCCGCATGGTTCGCCTGCCGCGCAGAATATATACGTTTTTTCGTACGTTACAAAAAAACGGCACACCATGCGAAAGGGGCGCACCCGAAGGTGCGCCCCTTTCGTCATATCGGTAGGTTATTATAATGGAGTAATCGGACGAATTTCTGCGGCAACAGCGTTTGTGCAGTTTTCCGCAGAGATATTTATTAACTGTAGTTTACTCAATTATACCATCCCTTTCGCCCGATGTCAATTGAATTAACTATGGTTTACAAATTTTTTAAAATTTTTTATTTGCCTATACGGTTTGCCGTGCCTTTGCCGCGAAAAAGCAAAACAAAATCCCCGCCGAAACGGCGGGGATTTTGACAATTCATCTTATTTATTGAGTTCGTCTTTGAGAGATTTCGCGGGTTTGAAGGACGGCATTTTGCAAGCCGCAATTTCGATCTTTTCGCCCGTTGCGGGGTTGACGCCGCTCTTGGCGGCGCGATCCTTCGCCTCAAACGTTCCGAAGCCGACGATCTGGAGCTTGTCCCCGTTCGCCATCAGTTCTTTGACGTTCGACACGAAGGCGTCAAAAAATTTCTCCGCGTCTGCCTTTTTCAGCCCGGAATCTTCCGCGAGCTTTGCGATAAATTCGCTTTTGTTCATAAATTTCCTCCTTTTACATTCGCTTTTCAGCATCTGTATTGTACCATATGTCACAAAATAATGCAACCGTTTGCGTATTATTGTTTCATTTCCCTTTGCAGCGACTCGGCGATCTCCTTGCCGGCGCTGGTGCCGATGCGGTCGGCGCCCGCCTCGACCATCTCGCGGAATTTTTCCGCCGTGCGGATGCCGCCCGAGGCTTTGACGCTGCACTTGCCGTCCACCGTCTGTTTGAGCAGCTTTACGTCCTCCGCCTTGGCGCCTTCGCCGAAATAGCCGGTACTGGTTTTCACGAACGCCGCGCCCGCGTCGCGCGCGCAGAGCGCCGCGCGCACCATTTCGTCGCGCGTCAACAGAGAGGTTTCCAGAATCACTTTGACGGGGCTGCCCTTCGCCGCCTTGACGATCTGCTTGATTTCGCGGCGGACGTATGCGTAATTTCCGTTTTTGATGGCGGAAATGCAGGCGACCATGTCGATCTCGTCCGCGCCGTCGGCAATGGCGCGCTTGGTTTCGTACACCTTTGTTTCCGTCTTGTTTTCGCCCATCGGAAAACCGACCACGCAGGCGATTTTAATATTGGGCGAGTTTTTCAGAAACTCGCAGCACGCGGCAACGTACACCGGCTGCACGCAGACGGAATAAAACCCGTATTCGCGCGCCTCTTCGCACAAGTTTTTAATATCGGTGCGGGTCGCCGTCTGTTTGAGCAGTGTATGGTCGATCATGCGCAGGAGCCGCCGCATCTCCAACAATTTCTTTTGACGGCGGAATTCCTCGAACTCCGCGCGCTCGTCCGCCGAAATTTCCAGACTGCCCTCCGGCAGCGCAGGTACCGGCTTTTAGGTATTTCCCTGCGCAAGCTCTGCATCTTCCCTCTTTTTTCCGAACTTGAACATTATTCTAGTCCTCCTCTCCGATATAGCTGTACACGAGCGGCTGCGGCTCGTACGTTTGCACGGTTTTAAATGCGCCCCGCGCCGATGCGAGGGCGTCTTTATTTTCTTTATTATAATATACTTCCGCGACCGCCTCGCCCTCTTGCACGGGGTCGCCCGCGCGGCGCTTCAAGAGAATGGCGACCGAATGGTCGATTTCGTCCCCTTCCTTCTGCCTGCCGCCGCCCAAAGCGCAGCACGCCTTGCCCAGCGCGAGGGCGGAAATTTTCAGCCGACCGCTGCCCGGTGCGCGGATAACCTCGCAATGCTTTGCGAGCGGAAGCAGCGATTCGTCGTACACGGCGCGCACGTCGCCGCCCTGCGCCCCGACGATTTCGGCGAGTTTTTTGAGCGCCGCGCCCGAGGATATCGCCTCCTCCGCGCGCCGGCGCGCATCCGACTCGGAGATGCCCAAGGCGAGCGAGGCGAGCTTTTCGCAGTGGAAGAGTGAGAGCTTTGCGAGATCGTTTCTCTTGCCCTTCAGCACAGCGACCGCCTCGCGCACTTCGGCGTTGCAGCCGATGCTGTCGCCGAGCGGAGAATCCATGCAGGTGACGGCGGCGCACATCTTTCTGCCCGCCTTCCTGCCGATGGACACCATCAGCCGCGCGAGCTTTTCCGCGTCCTCGGGCGCGCGCATGAAGGCGCCGTCGCCGTACTTCACGTCCAGCAAAATGACGTCCGCAAAGGACGCGAGTTTTTTGCTCATCACCGACGAGGCGATGAGCGGAATGCTGTCCACGGTGGCGGTCACGTCGCGCACGGCGTACATGCGCTTGTCGGCGGGAACGGTGCTGTTCGTCTGCCCCGCGACGGCTCCGCCGATTTTTTCCACCTGCCGCTCGAACTGTTCGGCGGTCAGATTGACGTTGAACCCCTTGAAGCTCTCCAATTTATCCAATGTGCCGCCCGTATGACCCAGTCCCCTGCCCGAATACTTTGCGCACCGCACGCCGAGGGCGCACAGCACGGGAACGAGCACGAGGGTCGTGGAATCGGATACGCCGCCCGTCGAATGCTTATCCGCGCAGATGCCCGTAAAGTTCGGGCGGGGCGCGACCTCGCCGCTGCGGGTCATCGCGTCGGTCAGAACAAAGCACTCCCCGTCCGTCATGCCGCGCAGGAGCACCGCCATGCAAAAGGCGGCGATCTGCGCATCCGAAACGCTCCCGTCCGCAATGCCGCGCACGAAAAAGCGGATCTGCTCCTCCGAAAGCGCACCGCCCCGCTTTTTCGCGTCAATGATATCGTATGCCGTCATTTCGCCAAAATCCTCCCCCTTGCGGCAAAAATTGCCCTCTTTTTTGCGCTCCGCCGTGATACTATACAGAAAATCCTGCGGAGAAGAACTGCAATGCCGTTCAACCTGTTATCGAGCGCCGTCGAGGGCGCCGCCTATCTGATTCTGCTGTTCGGGCTGTGTTTCGGCGCCGTCGTCGGCGTGAAACTCGTCAACCGCAAGCTGCGGGAAAGGGACGAAAAGCCCGAACCCGGCGGAGCGGAACCCGCCGAGCCTTCCAAACCGACCCGCGCCGCCCATACGCCGCGCCGTTCCAAAAAGAGGTCGGCGCGCACGCGCGCACAGAAAGTCTACTACATTTTAGAGCGCGCGGAAGAAGACAGGGCAGAAAAGGAGCGGGAAAAGGCAAAAACAAAATAGCCGCCTCCCCCTCCCGTCGTTTCCGGCCGCGCAGCGCGTGGAGAAATCTCTGTAATAAATCGTACTGTTTATCCTTTACAGCCCGCACCGAAAATGCGCTTACTCGTAACGCTTGACGTTATCTCCCTCTTCCCACAGCCGTTCCAGGTGGTAGAAGAGGCGGGATTCGTCGTTGAAAATATGCACGATGACGTCGCCGTAGTCGACCACGCCCCAGCGCCCGTCGCGCACGCCTTCGGTGCGGCGAGGCTCGACGCCCTCTTTGGAGAACTTTTCCTCAAGGTTTTCGCACAGCGCCTTGACCTGCGTGGTGCTGCGCCCGCTCGCGATGACGAAATAATCGCACAGCACCGTCTTTTCGCGCACGTCGATCATGAGGATGTCCTCTGCCTTTTTGGAGGAGAGGAATTTGCAGATCTCTTCGGTAAATTGTTTGCTTTCCATCATTTGCTCCTGTTTTCTTTATAGTATTCGAACGCCCGCCCGGTGAGCGGATAGATAGTCTGTTTGCTCTTTTTCAGATGCTTCAGCTCGCATTTGAGGCTGTAAAACATACACTCGTCAAGATTTTCGTAATACAGCTTTCGCAGTTTTGCGATGCCGGGGAAATCCCTCCCCTCTTCGAGCATATCGGAGAGAAACACGACCTTTTCGAGCGTGCTCATGTTCGGTCTGCCCGAGGTATGGTAACGGATGGCGTTGAGCACGTCCTCGTTTTGAATGCCGAAGGTATGCTCTGCAAGGTATGCACCCGTGTATTGATGCAGAACGGGTGCCGGCACCTCCTCTGCGAGAGAAAATCCCGCGAGTTCGGGCGCAGTCAGTTCCAGATTTTTCGCCGCGTCGTGCAGACCGCACGCCTGAATGACGTCGTGCTCGTTCAGCTTATATTTCGCGGCGACGCCCGCCGCCATCAGCGCCACGCGCACCGAATGCTTTCGCCGCGCGGGTTTCATATAGCGCAGCGCCGCCTTGACATGTTCGACGCGGTACAGCTCGCGCGCTTCGATATACTCGATGACGTCTGCGAGGAGATACGGTTTTACGTCTTCGCCGAAGGCGCACAGCACGCGCGCCTTGGTGGAGGAAACGTTCCTGCCCCAATATTCGAGAAGCTGAAACCGCTTGCGGAATTTCGCGAAAAAGCGAATCTGTTCGGCGCGGACGTTCAGCTCCTCCCCCTCGCGGCGGCAGGCGACCAGTTCGCACTGCCCGAGGATCTGTTCGGGTTCGCGCCAGGAATAGAAATCTTTGAGCATATCCGCCCCGACGAGGAGATAAAACTGCGCGTCGGGGTATTTTCCGCGGAAATATTCGATTGTGCGGCAGGTGTAGCTTGTGCCGCCCGCATTGAGTTCGTAGGCGCTCACTTCACAGCCACGGATTCCCGCAAAGGCGAGCTTTGCCATGTTCAGCCGATCCTGCGCGGGCGCCATGTTCCTGCCCTGCTTGTGCGGCGGCACAAACGCCGGCACGACAATGATTTTATCTGTTCCCAACTTTTCCGCCGCGGCGCGCACCAGATTGACGTGCTCCGCATGGACGGGGTCGAACGACCCGCCGAATATCGCGATCTTCATGTTCCGCTCCGTTTCCCAAAGCGCGGCACGGCAGCACCGCCCGGTTCCGCCTTGGTATTGTATGGTTCATCGGGCGGGTTTTTATACCCGTTTTTCCCAGAAAATGCCTTTTTTGAAAACGCCCGCCCGCGAATCCGCGCCGTACGCTCCGTTATAGTATATCACAACTTTCCCCCTCGCGCAACGTTTAAAAATGAGAAAAATCGGATAAAATCCGTATACCCGCCCGATGCGCCGTACATATCCTGCTCCTCCCGGCGCTTTGCCGCGGAGGGGGCGGCGCAAATTTTACACGGCGGGACGCGGATTCCCATGAAACGTTTTGACCTTCCGCTCTGGTCGGACACGGTTTTCGTGTTTTCGGCTGCATTCCTGCTCTTTTTCTGCATATTCCGCTTTTACCTGAACGGGCTTTGGGCGGCGGCGCTGTGCGCCTTTGCGGCGGGCGGCGCGGCAGGCACGCTCTTCTTTCTCTTTCTCCGCGCAAGGCGGAAGAAAAAACATACGAGCGAGGGAGAGAAGGCGGAAATCGGGAAACTCGCCTTTCACCTGGCGATGGACTCCCCCGAACACAACGCCGAACTCATCGCAAAGTGCCTCACCCGCGAGCACGAGCGCGGAGAACGACCGCAAAATGAAAATCCGCAGCGCGAAGCGGTGCAGGCGGCGCCGCCCGCGGCAGAAGTCCCCGAACCGTTCGCGCACATCCGAGGCGGGCGCATCGACACGGAAAACGGGAGCACCTACCTCAAATTCCAGTTCGAAGCGGTGACGGCAGACGAACTTTCGCCCGTCATCCGCGCGGAGGGGGAACAAAAAACGGTGCTCGGCGCGTCATTCACCGACGAGGCGCAAAAGCTCGCCGCTGCCTTCGGCGTAACGCTTAAGGATGCGGCGGAAGTGTATACCCTCGTAAAAGAAAGCGGCTGCATGCCCGAAGCGCTCATCTCCCCTCCCGAACAAAAGCGGGGATTCCGCGCGAAGCTCGCCTTCCGCGTACGGCGGAGCGCATGGCGCGGCTACCTCTTTTCGGGCGCGTTTCTGCTGCTGTTTTCCCTCTTTACCATCTTTCCCGTCTATTACGTCGTATCGGGCGGGGTCTTGCTCGCGATCGCCGCCGCGGTGCGCTTTTTCGGAAAAAAGGACTGAAAAAACACAACCGTTCTTGTTTGTATAAAGTGGGGCATAAAAAAGTAAAAAGCCATAAAAGGGAAAGGGAAAAGAAATCTTTTCCCTTTCCCTTTTCGTTTCATTCCAAAATACAGCATACGCGGCATTTTTAATAACGATCTTCTATACCTCCAAAATCTTCGCCTGTGTTTTGCCCAAAAGTTTCACCTTCAAATGCGCAATCCTTTACAGAATCTTTACCATTGATATAACCTGCTATACCGCCGGCATTTTTTACCGCCGTAATACTTCCGTTTGCCTCACAATCGACCATAGCCAAACGATATTTATCCAAGCTCGGCGGACATCCGCAATATCCAGCAATCCCACCAGCACCAGTGCTTCTTGATTTCATTGCATAATCCTGCAAGTTTTCTTTCGTCACGACCGAACCGGAAAATGTACAATTTTCAACATACCCCCAATGCAAAGAAGCTACAATTCCTCCAGCATTACCAACCGCCATAATGTTCCCCGACACTGAGCAATCTTTAATATAGGAATCAAGAACAGAGCTGGCAACTCCTCCCGCGCTAGAAAACAATTTTCCTTGAAAATCGCTGACATCGATATTTACATTTTCAAGACGAAGCCCGAAAATAAAGGCGTTTTGAATACTGCCGAACAAACCTCCCGCGCAGCCGCCGAACGGCCCGTGAAATACATTATCCGAAGAACGGATTGTCAAATTTTTAATTTTATAGCCATGCGGATTGATCAACATCCCGACAAACTGATTTCCATCCGGAAAATTTCCGACAGGCTCCCAATCCATTCCCGCCAAATCGATATCCGATCGTAAAATGTATCTGCCGTCCAAAGTCATATTCTGTAATTCACTCGCCGTAGACACGGAAGTAAAATCCTGTTCGTCATAAGAATATAAAGTTCCGAGCGAACACACATACCTTGTTTGCTGGGACGGTACATACAAGCTTACATCTAAAGAAGAAATGCCTGTTCCCCTTGCAGTAATTGTTTCCCCTTTAACTGTATAATTTTTATCTTCCCCACCTTCAATCACATACTTATCGATATCTAAACCGCTATCGGCAAAAATCTCTTTTAAATCAAAGGTATAGGAGCTTCCGGATTCCAATGCATATTTTTGTTCCGTATAATAATCGACATCATTAGAAACATTCGTATATTTATTCTTACATCCTACTAAAAACAAAGAACAAAAAACTACTGCCGCAAGAACAATCCCCCAAAAACACTTTAAAGAAAAATAAGTCTTCCTTTGATTAGAACGCATTTGCCTATCCCCTTTTTTATTGTAATTATTATTATATTTTATCTGTTATTTCTTCACTATAAACCAAATATGTTAATCTCTTAATTTGAATATAACACAATAATTCACCTTTGTCAATATAATTTTTTATTCAAGGCTTATTAAAAGTATGAACGGATTTTGACCGTTCTCCCCGCATTTGAGAGAAATCCAAGGTTATCGGAGCGATTTCCATCCCCCGAAGGTTGCAAAAGTTCTCCGAATCGGATAGAATAGAGGCATCAACGCGGCAAACGCACTATAACAACAGGCGACAATTCGCGCCGAAACTTCGGCGGCGCGCTCTTTATTTACAATTAACGCCTGTTACGGTCGCGCGCCCGTCCTTTTATCAACCCGGCGTTATAGAAGCCCCGCGGGCAGAAGCGGCAGCACGAGCGCGATGATATACAGCGCCCATGCGCCTATTTTACTCCTCCTGATGAGAAAGTCGCTCGGCTCGCCGTCGCAGGGATTTTTTTCGTTCAGGTCGGCGTGCCACTGGTTTTGCCACTTGCACAAGCTGTAACAAAAATAAATCATCGGCACGGAAATCACCATAAACGGAACGTATAGCCCGAGCATAAAATAATTACCTTTGACGATGATGACCGCCGCGCCGAGAACCGCTGCGGCGATCTGGCAAATTAAAAAAATACGGTCTCTCTTATATTTTTCGTCCATTACTCCAAATCCCCCTCGACTGACAGCACTTCAAAACCTCGGTCAAGCGCTATTTCGGAAATATGTATCGGCTCTCCCGCCGTTCCGCCCTCGGACAATACCGCAGCGGCAACCGTAATCGTTTCGGAAAACTCATCCTGGCGTAAACCCCAAAACGTCACCTGCACCGTTATGCGCAAATTGGTCATCACCTCTTTCGCCGTAACGCGCACGATGTATTCGTCGGGGTTGAAACTTTCCGCCGCAACGATGTCGATCTCGACAAAATCGCCATAATTTTCCATCGTCAGTTCGCGCGGCCGCGATACCCACCCCGCAAACTGCACCGCCAGCATTATGACGGCAACGACGGTAAAAACGGCAAACAGCATATACCCGAATATGCGCTCGCCGCTCGAATAGCCGTTGCAGCCGCTGCCAATCCCGGCATCCTCGCTTGCAGGGCTGTCGGAATAGCAGCTCTTTTCTTGCAATATTTCGCAAAAGCTCGCCTGCCGCGCATTCTCTTGCGGCGCGGAGGGTTCCTCTTCGCCGTTTCGCGGTCTGCCGCATTCGAAGCTGCGCGAATTTTCCTCTTCCGAGCCTTGCTCCCGCACTTCGGGCGCATCGCTTGCGCCGATTTCGGCTCCGCTTTGCGTTTCTTCCGCCGCCGGAATTTCCTGCATATCCGCAGCGTCCGCACTATCTCCGCCCTGCAGAATATCCTCGACGGGAATATCCAGCACTTCGGACAGGCGCAGCAAATACTCCGAATCGGGCAGCGCGCCCGATTCCCACCGCCACACCTCCGCCTCGGAAACGCCCAGCTTTTGCGCAAGCGCGGAAACGGAAAGTCCTTTTTTTGTTCGCTTATCGAATAAAAATTCCCCTCTTTTCATGTTTCCCTCCCCTAATAAAAGGCGAGCCAAAATTTGCATAAACAATATAGTGCCGAATTGCAATAAATTCGTCTATAATCAGGCGACAGGAATAAAAATTTTTAAAAAGCGCGTCAAAATTGGATATGTTCGAAATTTTTGCGGGAAGAGCGGCGGTACAGGATAACCTTGCGCCCGATGACCGCCACGCACTCCGCCATTAACTTTTCGGCAAGCTCTACCCCCAAGGACTTCGCGTCGTCCTCGGCGTTGGTGAGCACGTTGATTTTGATGATCTCGCGCGCTTCGAGCGCGTCGGAGAGGGAGCGGATCATATTTTCATTGATGCCGCCCTTCCCCAGCTGTGCCACGGGCTGAATATTCGCCGCGATGCTCTTTAAATTGCTTCTCTGTTTGCTTGTCAGCATATTGTACTCCGAATAAAAAAATTTTTCTGTTCTCGCATTTCTC
>ERZ1643249.5381-NODE-5381-length-10273-cov-4.745253_pt1 | contig 10273 bp, 11 predicted proteins | sample MGYA00579263_ERZ1643249 | MGnify/ENA primary metagenome ERZ1643249 (study PRJEB29033, sample SAMEA4952264) | chicken gut metagenome | biome: Broiler Chicken; feature: Gastrointestinal Tract; material: Caecum | place: Ireland | collected 2018 | study: Broiler...
CGAGCGCGTCCGGCCCGGCACACTGCCTTGCAGCATCCGGCAGCTCTCTGAAGTGGGGCGGGGAGGACTTTTTCCCTGTCACAGCTTTTCCGATATATTTTTTATTATAACAGATTTTAAAAAAATGTCAACCCCGGCGGCGCGGCGAATCGCCGATGACAATTCGGCGATGAAAACCGGGCGGATGTGGGCATCCGCCCCTACAAATTTGCTAAAACCTTCCGGGAACATTGTAGGGGACGGGTTTCCCGTCCCGCCGTTTTTCCGAAACGTTTCGGTCCCTACTGTCCCTCTGGGTTCGGAATCTGGATTTCGCCGTTTTCCTCTTCAAATTCTTTGATACACTGGCGAATCAAATATAGAATCTGACCGTTTGCGGAACGCCCTTCATATTTTGCGATATAGCGTAATTTATAATGCAGCACCGGTTCCACCTCAATGCCTAAATGTTTGTTATTTTTATTCCGCATAACAACCCCTCAAATAATCTTATTATAAGTTTATTTTAAGATTGTTTTATGGTATAATGTTGGAAGTATACTTGATTTAAGTATACCAAATTTGATTCAAGGGGTGTTCTTTATGAAGATTGCGATTATTGGTTCCCGGAACTTAATTGTCACAGATTTGGAAAAGTATATTCCAGAGGAAATAACCGAAATTGTTTCAGGCGGCGCAAAAGGAATTGATTCCTGTGCCCGGGCGTATGCTCACGCAAACCATATAAAGCTAACAGAATTTTTGCCGGAATACCCAAAATATGGAAAAAGCGCACCGCTTCGTAGAAATTTACAGATTATTGATTATGCCGATGCCGTTCTAGCCTTTTGGGATGGAAAATCAAAAGGTACAAAATATGTAATTGAACAATGCAAAAAGAAAAATAAAAAAGTGACAGTCTTTTTAAAAAAGTCTGCCACTTAATTTGTAGGGGCGCGCATTGCGCGCCCGCGGTTATCCAAAACAAACTGGAATCCCACGACGGGCGGATATGGGCATCCGCCCCTACAAATTTGCCAACGCCTTTCCGGGAACATTGTAGGGGACGGGTTTCCCGTCCCGCCATTTTTTTCAGAACGTTCCGGCGTTTCACGCGGGCCGGGGGACCCGGCCCCTACAAATATCCCCAAACCTTCCGGGAACATTGTAGGGGGACGATGCCGCCATCGTCCCCCATTTTCCGAAATATTTTATTTGGTCAGCAGGTGGGAAATGTCGATCTGCTCCCCGTCGGCCCACAGGCGTTCCAGGTCGTAGAATTCCCGGGTTTCCTCGTAGAAAACGTGGACAATCACGTCGGTGTAATCCAGCACAATCCAGTTTTCGCTTTTATAGCCTTCCACATTGTGGGGCTTTTCGCCCTTCTGCCCCAGCTGGTATTCCACCTCGTCCGCCAGCATCTTCACCTGGGTGGAGCTGGAACCTGCGGCAATGACGAAATATTCCCCCAGGATGGTCAAATCCCCCACCCGGATGACCCGGATATCCCGGGCCTTTTTGCTGTCCAGAATCCGGACAGCGTTTTCCATCAGTTCTTTCGCGTTCATAAATCCTCCTATTGCCCCGAATCGCTGCCGCCGTCCAGCAGGTCGCCGATCGTCGAGGTGTTATCGTCGTAAATATCCGTTGTGTTCTGAAGCTCCACCAGATTCAAGTCCTCTGCCGTCAGCGGCTCCTCATAGGGCCGGAAGCTGGCGTTAAGGACCTCCAGCAGCGGCTCGATGTGCACCGACCACACCGACTGCCCGTTGGGGGCATAGCACCCTTCGCCGGGAACCATATGGAAGCTGATATCCTCCATCTCAATGCCCATAACCAGCTCCACCATGCTTAAGACGGTTTTCACATCCAAATCCGTGGTGACGTTCTCCATAACGGTGGGCACCAGGTTGGTGATCTGCCCGATGGACAGATTTTTGAATTTCTGGAACAAGGCCGCCAAAAATTCCCGCTGAGCGTTCATGCGCCCCACGTCGGAGCCGCGGCTGTAGCGTTCCCGGACGAATTTTTCCGCCTGGATGCCGTTTAAGGTCTGAAGGCCCGGCTGGAAGGTGACACCCTCCAGGGTAAAGCTCTCCTGGATGTTGATTTCCACGCCGCCGATGGCGTCCACAATGGTGATAAAGCCGTCCATGTTAATATTGACATAGTGGTCCAATGGAAGCTGGAACCGGTCGTAAATCACCTGGGCCAAGCCCTCCAGGCCGCTGCGGCCGTAAACGCCGTTGATTTTCCCGGTGGAGGAAACGTCCGTCCCCACATAAGTATCCCGGGGGATCTGCAAAACGTCCACCTTGTTGGTGTCCAGGTTCAGCTGCACCACCATAATCACGTCGGTGAGCTTGGCCCGGGCGGTGCCGGCTGAAGCGTCGATGGTGTTATAGTCGATGCCGGTTACCAGGAAATTGGTCACCCGGCCCCGGTTTTCCTCCGCCGTCTGGATGCTTTCGTCAATGCTGACGGCGTTGCCGGACTCGTCCACTTCGGAAAGCGGCTTCCAGTTCATCAAGGACACATATCCGATAATTCCGGCGGACACGCCGATGAGCACTACCGACAAAACCAGCAGCACCCGGTCCAGCGCCGAAAGCCTCCGCTTTTTGTTTCCATTCTTTGCCATGAAATCCTACCTTTCTCCTAAAGGTTGCCGGAAGGCCGGCCCGCTTTTTTCAAAGCGATTTCGTTATAGCAGGCCAGGGAATCCGGCTGAAGGGGCATTCCCTTTTCCACCAAATCCCCCAGCAGGTATTGAAGCGAGTAAAAAATCGCCTCGTCCAGGTCCTGTTCCGACAGTTTCCGCACCTTTTTCACATCGCTGAAATCCCGGTCGGCAGAGGTCAGGTCCGCCAGATAAACAACCTTTTCCAGCTTGGACATCCCGGCCCGGCCGGTGGTATGGTAGCGGATGGCGTTCAGCACATCCTCATCCCGGATGCCCAGCGCGTCCCGGGCGTACAAAAAGCCGCAGGGGGCGTGCCAGATGGGCGGGGACGCCAAATCCACACTTGATAAAAGTATATCAGACTTTTCGAGGGTTTGCAACAAAATTTTTATGGGCGTATTTTTTTCGATATCGTGAATAAGCCCGGCCAGCTCCGCTTTCTGCGGGGCGGCCCCGTGGATATTGGCCAGCTCCACCGCCCGTTCCATGACGTTTAGGGAATGGGCGAAGCGTTTGGGGGTCAGCCGTTCCTTCAAAACAGCCTCATATTCCGGATAATGGGTTTTCATGCCTTGTAAAGCCCCTTTCGATTGATATAATCCAAAACCGCCGGCGGCAGGAGGCCGGAAACGTCCTCCCCCCGGCGGAGCTTTTCCCGGACCATGGTGGAGGAAAGGGGCAGCGGTTCCACCCGGATGACCTTGGCCTTTCCAAGGGCCGCGGCTTTTTTCTCCAGCATCGCTTCCTCCCCCTCGTCCCGGGCAAAGGCGGCGATATCCGCCAGGCGCAGGATGTCCTTCCACCGGTGCCAATGGTCAAAGGAACAGAGCATATCCGCCCCCATAAGCAGGGTGAACCGGCTCTCCGGGAACAAAAACCGCAGCTTTTCCATGGTTAAAATGGTAAAGCTCCGGCCTTTGGAGCGCTGTTCCAAGTCGCTGACCCAAACCTTTTCCATCCCCTCCACCGCAAGGCGCACCATTTCCAGCCGGTCTTTGTTGGAGGCCAGGTCCACCGGCGCTTTGTGGGGCGGGATATTGGTGGGGATAATCAGCATCCGGTCAAAGGATAAAAGCTTAGACGCTTCCCGGATCAAATGCAGGTGCCCGTTGTGAATGGGGTTAAAGGTCCCGCCGTAAATACCGAAATGCTCCATGGAAAAGACCTCCTTCCGCAGGATTTAGTCCAGCTGGATCACCGGTTCCTCCGGATTCTGCTTGTAAAGGGTGATGCGGGTGCCCACCACCTGGACTACGTCGCAGCCGGTAGCCTGGGCGATTTCGTTGGCCGCCTCCTTGGCGGAATAGATGCTGTTTTCCAGCACCCGGATTTTGATAAGCTCCCGGGCTTTCAGGGCGTCCTCCACCTGCTTTACCGTGTTTTCGCTGATGCCGCCCTTGCCGATCTGCAAAATGGTTTCCAAAGAATTCGCCATGGAGCGGAGTTTTGCCCGCTGCTTGCTGTTTAACATAATCATTCTCCTTTTTTGATATTGTGTCCATCGATTTTTCCGGGGTGTTCCGGCATTTCATATCCCTATGAACGTTTCAAATAGAATCAAAATCCTTTTTTGTAGGGGCGCGCCGCTTGTCGTGCGCCAGCCAACGCTTGACGCGAGGCTCAGCGGCCGCAGCGGCTTAAATACGCCTCCAACATCCGGTTGGCCCGGCCCCGGTGGCTGACGGCGTCTTTCTCCTCCGCGGACATTTCCCCGAAGGTTTTGTCCTCCCAGTAAAAGAGAGGGTCGTAGCCAAACCCGTCGCTCCCCTTTGGCTCAAAACCGATTTTCCCGGGACAGATGCCCTCGAAAACCTGCTCCTTCCCTTCCGGGCTGATGTAGGCGATGGCGCAGGTAAAGTGGGCGGAACGGTTCTCCACCCCTTCCAGCTCGGCAAGGAGCTTGCGGTTCCGGTCGGCGTCGGTGGCGTCCTCCCCGGCATACCGGGCGGAGTAGACCCCGGGCCGGCCGTCTAACGCGTCCACGCAGAGGCCGGAATCGTCGGCGATAACCGCCGTGTGAGCCTGTTCCCAGACAGCCCTTGCCTTAATCAGGGCGTTTTCCGCGAAGGTGCCGCCGGTTTCCTCCACGTCAACGGAAATCCCCTTTTCCTTCTGGGAAAAGACGGTGTAGCCCAAAGGCTCCAGCATCCGTTTAAATTCCCGCACCTTCCCGGCGTTGCCGGTGGCAATGATAATCTCCATCTATGTTATTCCCCTTTTTTCAAAATCTTTTTCCGGACGAGGAAGCAGGCAACCGAAACCGCCGCCAAAATCAGCGGCAGAATCATTTCCAAGCAGTAAAGAACAGTTGTCCATATACCGCCGGTAGATATAACGGCAGTTGCTACATAAACTGACGTAGGGCCGTCCGCGCCGCCGATAATCCCCAGGGAACCGATTTGCGGCGCTGCCTTGGTAATCCACCATACGGCAATCCACGGCCCCCAGATCAGCACCGCGCAAACAGCGGCCAGAATCCCGGAAACAATCCCCGCGATTTTTAAGGCTCTCGCTTTGGTCATGTTTTTCATTCCTCTCTGTATTGTTTCGATTCCCGCGGGATGTTCCGGCGTTTTACGCGGTCCCTACGAACACCGAAATCCCTTTTGCAGGGGCGCGCGCATTGCGCGCCCGCGGTTTTTGCACAATGTTGCGGAACACCATCGGGCGAACCCAGTTCGCCCCTACAATACGTTTTCTGTGCCGTTTTACAAACACAATAGAAGATGGAACACATCGATACGGCGAGTTTATCGAGCCGTACCAGCGGTAGGTCCGGCGCTGTGCGGCCGCGTCGAATTGGCCGCGGGGCCTCCCCGCTATTCGAAGAGGGCTTCTACGAAATCCTCCGGCACAAATTCCTGCAAATCGTCGATCTTTTCGCCCACGCCTACAAACCGCACCGGCAGCCCCAGCTGGTTCTTGATGGAAACCACAATGCCGCCCTTGGCGGTGCCGTCCAGCTTGGTCAGCACAATGCCGGTGATGTTGGCCGCTTCCTTGAACTGCTCCGCCTGGTTGACGGCGTTCTGGCCGGTGGTGGCGTCCAGCACCAGCAGCACCTCCACGTCGCAGCCTTCCGCCTTCTGGCTGACGATGCGGAACATTTTGCCCAGCTCCGCCATGAGGTTTTTCTTGTTATGGAGCCGTCCGGCGGTGTCGATGAGCAGGATGTCCGTCCCCCTAGCGAAAGCCGCCTCAATGGAGTCGTACACCACCGCCGCCGGGTCGGCGCCTTCTTTATGCTTCACAATGTCCACGCCGCTGCGCTGGGTCCAGATTTCCAGCTGGTCGATAGCCGCGGCCCGGAAGGTATCCGCCGCCGCAACCAGCACCTTCTTGCCCTGGGCCTTGTAATTGGCGGCCATTTTGCCGATAGTGGTGGTTTTCCCGGCGCCGTTGACGCCGATGACAAAGACGATAGAGGGCTTGGTTTCCAGCTTGAAGGGGGTCTCCTCCCGAAGCATGTCGGCGATAATGCCCTTGAGCATTTCTTTTACCTCGGCGGTGTCGTTTTTGCCGGTGCGCTTAATTTCCTCCCGGAGCTTTGCGCAGATGTCCTCGGAGGTTTTGGCCCCCATGTCGGACATAATGAGGATTTCCTCCAATTCCTCCAAAAACTCGTCGTCCACCTTGGTGAAGGAGTGGATGACCGATTCCACCTGCTTCATCATGGCGTCCTTGGTTTTTTGCAGCCCCTGCTTGATCTTATCAAAAAATCCCATGGCGATTCCTCCTTATTGCGATTGGTTTTCCAGTTCCGCCATCCGCCCGGCGATTTCGGAGACGTTCAGTTCCAGGAGTTTCGATACCCCCTGCTCCTGCATGGTGACGCCGTACAGGACGTCCGCCTCCTCCATGGAGCCGCGGCGGTGGGTGATGAGGATAAACTGGGTTTTGTCGCTCATGACCCTTAAATAGCTGGCGTATTTGACCACGTTGACGTCGTCCAGCGCCGCCTCAATCTCGTCCAGGACGCAGAAGGGGGAGGGCCGGACCTTCAATATGGCGAAGTAAATGGCGATAGCCACAAAGGACTGTTCCCCGCCGGACAGGGCCTCCAGGTTTTTGATGATTTTCCCCGGAGGCTGGACGGAGATTTCCACGCCGGAGGATAAAACGTCCTCCGGGTCGGTAAGGGACAGGCAGGCCTTGCCCCCGCCGAACAGCTCGGTAAAAATCCGCTGGAAGTGGCCGTTGATCTGGCTGAAATTCTCGGTGAAAATCCGCTCCATGTCCGAGGTCAGCTGGGCGATGAGCTTTTCCAGCTCCGCTTTGGAGCCGGCGGCGTCGTCCACCTGCTCTTTTAAGAAGGTGTAGCGTTCCAGCACTTCCTTGTATTCCTCAATGGCCCCCAGGTTCACGCTGCCCAATCCCCGGATGCGGTTTTTTAAGGACAGCAGCTCCTGCTGGGCCGCCCCCTTGTCCTCAATGGGGATGGCCTCGGCCTGGGCCTCGGAACGGGTCATTTCGTACTCGTCCATGAGCCGGTGGATAATCTGGTCGTAGTCCTTCTGGCCGGACAGCCGCTGTTCCTCCAAACGGGCCAGTTCCCCGGCATTCCGCTCCTTCTGGGCGGAGATTTCCCGCTCCTCCTGCCTAAAACGGGTGGTTTCCCCCTCGATTTCCTGCCGGAGGGCAATCATCTGCCTGCCCTTCTCCTCATATTCTGCCACCTGGAGGGCGGATTTTTCCGTTTCCTCCTGGATGGAACGGATAGATTCCTCCAAATTCCGTCCGTCGGACTTGGTTTTGCTGATTTCTTCCAAAAGCCGGGCCTTCCGGTCCTCGCCGCTTAACTGGCTGGCCTTCATTTCATCCATGCGCCGCCTGATATTTTCCATATCCTTCTGGGCGGCAATTTCCTGGCGGCTCAAATCGGAGATTTCCTCCAAAATGGCGTCCCGGCGTTCCGAAAGGGTGTCCCGGCTGCCCTGGAAGGCGGCCAATGCTTCCCGGATGCGGGCGGCTTCGATTTCCAGCTCGGATAGCCGCTGCCGGGCTTTTTCCGCCTCATCCCGGCATTCTGCCGCCTTGCGGGCGCTCTGCTCTTTCTGCTTTTCCAGCTGGGCTTTGCGGGAAGCCATCTGCTCCCGGCTCTGTTTTCCCCGGGCAAGCTCCCCTTCAAAGCGGATTTGGTCCTCCCTTGCCGTGGCCTGCTCCGCCCGGATGCCCTCTAACTGGGCGTTTAGGGCAGAAAGCTCCCGGGAGATTTCCTGGGCCTTGGCGTCGGCCTTCTGCTTTTCTCCCTGAAGCTCTTTCGCTTCCTGCTGCAGGGCCGCCACTTCGTTTTTCCGGCTCAGAATGCCCTGGTTTTTGGCGGCGGAACCGCCGGTGAAGCTGCCCCCCACGTTGACCTGCTGGCCGTCCAGGGTGACCACCCGGAATTTATAGCCGTACCGCTTGGCGATGGAGGACGCAGCGTCCAAATCCTCCGCCACGGCAATGCGCCCCAGCAAAAACCGGACGATGCCGGCATAAGCCGGGTCGTATTCCACCAGCTCCGACGCGGCGGCCACAAAGCCGGGTTCCTCGGAAAGCCCCGGCTCGTGGAGGACGTTTCCCCCCTTGATTTCGCTGACAGGCAGGAAGGTGGCCCGCCCGGCCTTCTGGGAGGATAAGTAGCGGATGCCTGCCTTGGCGGCTCCCGCGTCTGTCACCACAATGTTCTGTAACGCGCCGCCCAGGGCGGTTTCCAAAGCAACGGAATATTCCGGCTTTACGTTTAAAAGCTGGGCCACCGTGCCCTGGATTCCCCGCAGGACGCCGTTTTTGGCGGCCTTCATCACCGCCTTGACGCTGTACTGGAAGCCTTCCATGCTCTGCTCCAAGTCCTGCAAAAGCTTTGCCCGCTGGAGCTTTTCCTTGACGGCCAGGTCCATGGCCTGCTGGTTCTGGCGGGCCTCCTCCATCCGCCTTTTCCGGCTGTCCAGCTTCATTTGGCAGCCCTTGGCGGCGTTTTCCAAAGATTCCTGCCGGGCGGCGATTTCTTTTAACAGCCCGTCAATTTCCGCCAATGTTTCCTGCTCTGTCTGGGAACGGGTGTCCAGGGTTTCCAGCTCGTGGAGATAGGCGTTTAACCGGGCTTCCTCGTCTGCGGCGGCGTTTTCCTGGGTCAGCACCAGCATATTGTTCCGGGAGATTTCTAAGGCCACCCGGTTGGCCTCCCGGTTGGTTTCCTCCATCCGGCCGGCGTAGTCGCTCTGCTCCTCGGAAAGCCGGGACAGCTGGCCCCTCTTGTCCTCCATATCGGAGTTTAACTGGTCTTGCCGGCTGGCGGCGCTTTGATAATCCTCCGAAAGGCGGCGAAGTTCCTCTGCCCTGCGGGATTCCCCGGCTTCCAGGGAGGAAAGCTCCTCGTTTAAGCGGCCCAGGGTTTCCTCGTTGTGGACAACGTCGTTTTTCCGGACGGCCTCGTCCTGTTTTAACTGGGCGATCCGGGCCTGTAAATTCTGCCGCAGGGTTTGGAACTCTTCGGCCCGGGTCAGGCAGGACTGCATCCGGGAATAGGCCTCCTGAATGCGGCCTTCGGCGGTCTCCTGCTCCCGGGAAAGGCGCTCGTCCTCCCCCTTGGCTAGCAGGTATTTTTCCTGCTGGGACTCCAATGCCTTCCGGGATTTTTCCAAATCCAGCAGCCACAGGGAGATTTCCAGGGCCTTTTTCCGGCCGGAAAGCTCCAAAAATTCCTTGGCTTTTTCCGACTGGACCCGCAAAGGCTCCACCCGGCCTTCCAGCTCGGAGAGGATGTCGTAAAGGCGCACCAGGTTTTCCTCGGCGGCGGAAAGTTTCCGCTCCGCCTCGGCCTTGCGGTAGCGGTATTTGGAAATCCCAGCCGCCTCCTCAAAAATCTCCCGCCGCTGGGACGGGCGGGAGCTGATGATTTCGGCGATTTTGCCCTGGCCGATCATGGAATAGCCGTCCCGCCCCAGGCCGGTGTCCATGAACAGCTCGTTGATATCCTTTAAGCGCACATCCGCGCCGTTGATCTGATATTCGCTTTCCCCGGAGCGGTAATACCGCCGGGTGATGGTCACTTCGTCCGCCTCCACCGGAAGGAACCGGTCGGCGTTGTCGAAGGTGAGGGAGACGGCCGCGAATCCCTGGGCTTTGCGGGTAGAGGTCCCCAGGAAAATGACGTCCTCCATTTTTTCGCCCCGGAGCGTCTTGCTGGACTGCTCCCCCAGCACCCAGCGGATGGCGTCGCTTAAGTTGCTCTTGCCGCTGCCGTTGGGGCCCACCACGGCGGTCAGCCCCCGGTTGAAGCGCACCACCGTCTTATCCGGGAAGGACTTAAAGCCCTGCATTTCCAATGATTTTAAAAACATCCAAAAATCCTTTCCCAAAAGGGTTTTTCCGAAAAAGTTCCATCCTGCTGAAAATAAGGCGGACGAAAACTTCTAGTTTTTCTCAAAATCCAGCCGGAACTCTCCCGGCATGACGGCCTCGTCCCCGCGGATCTTTAAGGAATATCCTCGTCCTTCCGCCCAAAGGAGATTCTTCCGCTTCTGCCCGGCGGCTATGGATACAAACCGGGGATGCACGTGCAAAATCCCGCTTCCTTTAGGCTGTCCGGCCAGCGCCCTTTCCAGCTTTTTCCGGAAAAGCTCCGAC
>ERZ1643249.5382-NODE-5382-length-10269-cov-6.648913_pt1 | contig 10269 bp, 7 predicted proteins | sample MGYA00579263_ERZ1643249 | MGnify/ENA primary metagenome ERZ1643249 (study PRJEB29033, sample SAMEA4952264) | chicken gut metagenome | biome: Broiler Chicken; feature: Gastrointestinal Tract; material: Caecum | place: Ireland | collected 2018 | study: Broiler...
AAGAAACGCATTCAGTCTTGCCACCAGCGTGTCCGGATCGATGCCGTGAACCATAGCAGCCTCTCCGAGACTCTCAAACTGATGTGCCGGGCATCCGATACAGTGCATGCCTTCCCGCATCAGAATATTTGCCATGTTCTCATTTGTCTGAAGCACTTCCGCAATCAGCATGTCCTTTGTTACCTGTGCCATCTGAAACTCCTCCTTTATCTATCTTGCTTTTGTTCTGTCTGCTTTCACTATTATCTGCACATTTGCAAGGTTTATTATAATCTAATTCCGAGTAATTTGCAAGGAATTCATTCAGAAATTTCAATTTAAATTACAGCTGTCTCTCTGGCGCGCAGATTTTGTACATCTTTACGTACAATCCTCTGTTTACATATTTTTCACTTGTATAATTTGAATATTTATTATAAAATACACCTGTAAACAATCCTTCCGGCGCAGAGCTTTCAAGGCTTCTCCGCATGGGAAGGTATCAGGATAACACATAAAATTACCCGCCCGGCAGAGACGTTTTCCTACGTTCCCCGGCAGGTAGAATAAAAAGGAGGATTTACATTATGGCTTATGTAATCAGTGACGAGTGTGTAAGCTGCGGCGCATGCGCAGAGGTATGTCCGGCAGAAGCTATCAGCGAGGGTGACGGCAAGTACGTAATCGACGCAGACGCATGTCTTGACTGCGGAACCTGCGAGGCAGAGTGCCCGAACGGCGCAATCAGCGCAGAGTAATCGGCTGAATCAGCGTACAGCAAAGGGACAGGCCTATACGGTCTGTCCCTTTTTCTGTCTGAAAAAACCTCGTTTCTTTTTCTCCTCTCCGCCGAAAAGGGCCCGCTCCTTCCGGGCTTTCTGGGAACTGCGGATGGTCTCGTCCAAACGGCGGAAACGCTCGTCCTCCCGTTCCTCTTTCATCCGAAGCAGATAATCCATCTCTTTAATCACCTGATCGCTGACCTGAGTTCCGATTTCCACTCCCATTTTCTCTGTATGGTCCTCCAGCGCTTCCGAAATCAGCCGGCTCATAATGCACTGGAACTGGTGCATCTTCTCTTCCCGGGCCGCTGTCTGGCTGTCCGCGGAAATCGGCAGCTTGTCCGCCCGGGCCAGCAGATGGGTGATTTCAGAATCGCCCTTTTCCAGGTCCGGCAGCAGCATTTTTACCGCTTTCAGCTGCACTCCCTGGTCTTTCAGTTCTTTGATCTGCCGGAATAACCGGATATTTTCTTCTGTATAATAACGGTGTCCCATCTCATTGCGTCCGATGGGTAGATCCAGCTCTTCCTCCCAGTAACGGAGTACATGAGCTTCCACATCCACCAGTTTTGCCGCATCGGAAATCATATACCGAACGTCACTCATACCTGTCCCCTCCAAAATATGTATATTTTTTCCATATTGCTATTATAACAGGTTTACAATCTTTTACAAGGGGATAAAAGGAAATTTTATGACTTTTTTAAGCCGACCCAAGTTGATAAGGACATACCATGCACAGGCAGAAATCAGGACCGCCTAGATGGGCGGTCCCGGTTTGAAGTTTTTGAAGGTTGTATATTCCGGCATCCAGAGCAGATTAATGGTTCCCACAGGGCCGTTTCTCTGCTTGGCCACAATCACTTCAGCCAGATTCTTCATTTCCGTATCTTTATTATAGTAAGAATCGCGGTACAGGAACATGACCATGTCGGCGTCCTGCTCAATGGCTCCTGATTCACGAAGGTCTGACAGCATGGGCCTGTGGTCGGGCCGCTGTTCCACGGCACGGCTCAGCTGAGACAGAGCTACCACCGGCACGTTCAGTTCCCTCGCCAGACTCTTAAGACCGCGGGAGATATCTGAAATCTCCTGCTGTCTGGACTCGGAGCCTCTTCCTCCTCCCGACATCAGCTGCAGGTAGTCAATCATAATGATTCCCAGCTGGTTTTCCAGCTTGTATTTTCTGCATTTGGAGCGCAATTCCGCCAGGGTGATACCCGGCGTATCGTCAATAATCAGGTTGGAGGAGGCTACGCCTTCCGCCCCTTCCACCAGACGCTCCCAGTCGGAATCTGTCAGGTTTCCGTTTCTCAGCTTCTGGGCGTCCACACCGGATTCCATGGAAAGGAGACGGTTCACCAGCTGCTCCTTTGACATCTCCAGACTGAAAATCGCCACGGTCACATGGCTGCGAAAAGCCATATACTGAGCAATATTCAGCACGAAGGCTGTCTTTCCCATAGAAGGACGGGCTGCGATCAGAATCAGGTCCGAAGGCTGAAATCCCGAGGTCTGATAATCCAGATCTTTAAAACCCGTGGCAATTCCCGTTACGTTTCCTTTTGTGCGGGAAGCTGTCTCAATCTTCTGTATGGCGTTCAGCACCACCTGCCGAATCGGCACAAAATCTCCGGCATTCCGCCGCTGTACCAGATCAAACACCTTTTTCTCTGTCTGCTCCAGTATTTCCTCCATGGGCTCCGTACCTGCATAACAGAGATTATTGATTTCATCGTTCAGACGGATCAGCCTGCGCAGCGTGGCTTTCTCCGCCACAATGTTCGCGTAGTATTTTACATTGGCCGAGGTCGGCACCTGGTTCAGGATATCCCGGACAAACTCCATGCTGCTGACCTCTTCCGGCACATCCTTGGCCCGGAGCTGATTCTGCAGCGTGACCAAATCTACCGGTTCATCCTTATTGAAGAGCTCCACCATGGCTTCAAACACAATCCCGTACTGGCGCTGGTAAAAGTCCTCTCCGGTCAGGATCTCAGAGGCTACCAGAACTGCCTCCCGATCCATAATCATGGAACCGATGACCGACTGCTCCGCCTCCAGGCTGTGAGGCATCACACGTTTGATAATCGCTTCTTCCATCTTATGCTTCTCTTACATTCACTTTCAGCTCTGCAGTTACCTTCGGGTGCAGACGAATCGGAACCATGGTGGTTCCCAGGGTCTTAATCGGGCTCGGCAGCTGCATCTTCTTTTTGTCCAGTTCCACTCCCAGCTGCTCCTGGGCAGCCTGGGCAATCTCCTTGGTGGAGACGGAACCAAAGATTTTTCCTCCCTCGCCGGTCTTGATGCTCACGTTGATCTCCATCTTGGAAAGGCGCTCCGCAAATGCCTTCGCCTCTTCGTAGACTTCCTTCGCAATCTTTTCCTCATTGGCCTTTTTCAGCTTCAGGTCATTGAGATTCTTCGGCGTCGCCTCCAGTCCCAGCTTCTTCGCCAGAATATAATTGCGGGCATAGCCGTCGTTCACATCTACAATCTGTCCCTTCTTTCCCAGGGACTTCACATCTTCTATCAAAATTACTTTCATTTTAAAATTCTCCTTCCTCATGAAGCTTATCAATGGTATGCTTCACGATTTCAATCGCTTCCTCCACTCCGCATTCCAGCTGCGCGCCGGCCATGTTCATATGACCGCCGCCGCCCATACGCTCCATCAGCACCTGCACATTCACCTCGTCGATGGACCTGGCGCTGACATAGGTCTTATGCTGATAGTCCGTCAGAACAATGGATGCCTTGACGTCGTTGATATTCAGCAGCTCATTTGCAGCCTGCGCGCCCACAATCGTGGGGCTTTCTATATTTTCCGTGGGGCATACGGAAATGGCGAATCCGTGATACAGCTGCGCATGGCGCACTGCTTCTGCCTTCGCTTTGTATTCCGCCATATCGCTGCGGAACATCTTGCGCACACGGGTCACATCCGCGCCGCAGCGCCGCAGGAAAGCCGCTGCCTCAAAGGTACGCACACCTGTCTTGCTGGTAAAGTTATTGGTATCAATGATGATACCGGCATACAGGCAGTCTGCCTCCACTGCCTTAATCTTCAGTCCTTCATCAAAGTACTGCAGAATCTCTGCCACCATCTCACAGGCCGAGGACGCGTAAGGCTCGATGTAGGAAAGGATCGCATTGCTGATCTGCTCGTTGGTCTGCCTGTGGTGATCCAGCACCACAATCGTGGAAGTCCTGGCAAGCAGCTCCGGACACTCCGTATAGCTGGGCCGGTTCGTATCCACCACCACCAGCACCGTATTCTGGTCGATCATTTCCATCGCCTGTTCGCTGGTCAGGAACATGTCCGTCTCATAGGCCGGATTATCCATAAAGCAGCTTTTCATGGGGCGTATAGACGTGGTAACTTCATTAATGACAATGTAGGCCCGTTTTCCAAGGACCTTTGCCGCCCGGTAGATACCCACAGCCGCGCCGAAGGAATCTGTATCGGACCTCTTGTGTCCCATGACCATAACCTTGTCTCTGCTCTCGATAAACTCCCGCAGAGCATGGGCCTTCACCCGCGCCTTTACCCGGGTCGCTTTCTCCACCTGCTGGGTCTTGCCTCCGAAATAGGAGATATTCTCTCCTTCCTTGATGACTACCTGATCGCCGCCCCTGGCCAGAGCCAGATCAATGGCAATCCGGGCGTAATCATAGTTCTCAGCGAAAGTCTTTCCGCTGTAGCCCAGGCCGATACTTAAGGTCACTGCCATTTCATTTCCGATATTAACGGTCTTCACGTCCTGGAGAAGCTCAAATTTGTTCTCCCGCATGACAGGCAGATCCTTTTCCTGAATCGCTATGAAATACTTGTCTTTTTCCATCTTTTTGACGATGCCGCCGAGAGCGCCGATATACTTATTGATCTTCCGGTCCACAAGAGCAACCAGAAGAGAACGGCGCACTTCTTCCACCGTCTCAAGCGCCTCTTCATAATTGTCCAGATAGACAAGTCCTGCCACCAGTCTCTGCTCCCGAATCATGCGGATATACCGGTTCATCTCTGTCTCGTCGAAGAGATACACGGCAATCAGAAAGCCTTCGTCCTCCTCCACTTCCACAAAGGTGCTGCTGTCCATCACATGATCCATGTAAACCCGGCGCAGATCTGCCCGGTAATCCTTCTCTCCATAGGAAAAATGAACCGTTCTGCTGTCCTCGAAATCGCTTTCCGGCAGCATTTCCAGCGTAAATTCCGGGAAAAACCAGGTGATGGATTTCCTCAGATTCTTTTTCCCCTTGCCGCTGGCTTCAAAAAAGGCGGTATTTCCCCACAGAACCCTGCCATCCTCATCCAGAAGCGCATAGGGAATCGCCAGCTCTTTCAGAAGTTTGCGCTGCACCTGCCCGTACTGGGTCGCAAAGGACACCAGTTCCCCGTATATCTGCGGCCGGTTTTTTACGTACAGCAGCAAGACCACCGCGATATAGACGATAAGAAATCCGCTCATGACGCAGCCTGCCTTCACAGACACAAAGTACATGACCAGATTCATCACCAGGAGCAGAACGCTCAATATGAGCGGCCACTGGACATAACGCCTCAGCTGGCCCTTCAGTTGAACCTTTCTTTTCATTCTTTTCAAAGCTCCTATACCCGCTCCCGTATGCGGTTCCAAAATATTCCTCTCTCGCACACGGGATTCACTCGTTCATTAATGTTCCTATTATAGCACATATGGGTCATGATTTACAAGAAGGCGGATAACTGCTCATCGATGAAAAAAACAAAAGAACAAAAAAGAAAAAGATACCTTCAGCCGGAAAGCGCACTGCCTGCTCTTCCCTGTCTGAAGGTATCCCTGTTTCCATCTTACTTTCCAAACAGCTCGCCAAAGGAAGCTCTCTTTTCCACAGCCTCGGTCATCTCACCCATACGGCTTACATCGCCGATGAGGATCGCGCCGCAGAGACGGTTGTTGCGGAAATAATATTTCTCATACTGTTTTCTCGCCATATCCTTGAACTCCACGGTCCGGTAGACCAGATCCGGATGGGAGCCGTTGTCTCCGATAGCGAACAGAGCTGTATTCATGCCGTGGAAGGTCAGGGCTGCGGGAACGCCCGTGTACTCCAGGGTCTCGCCGGCAGCATTTGCTCCGGCTGTCTTGCCTTCTTCCACCGCCTGGGGCCAGATGGCGTAATTGATTCCCTGATACTGGGCGCAGTCGCCGCAGGCGTATACATCCGCTGCGGACGTCTCCATGCGGCTGTTGACCACGACCGCCCGGTCTGTCTCGATGCCTGCTGCCTTTGCCACTGCCACATTGGCACGGACGCCGCAGGATACAATGACAAGCTGTGCCGGGAAGACCCGTCCGTCTCCGAGACGCACGCCGGTCACATGTCCGTCTCCTTCGATAGCTTCAATCTGGACGCCGGTGTGGATCGTGATTCCCTGCGCTTCGCTGACTGCCTTAATCATCTCTCCGGCTCCCTCGTCCAGCTGGCGGCCCATCAGTCTCGGAGCCAGTTCCAGAACCGTCACCTTACAGCGGGCTTTTTTCAGCTCCCAGGCTGCTTCCAGACCAAGCACACCGCCTCCGATGACCACCGCTTCCTTCGTCTGGGGCAGAAGCTCTGTCACCTTCTGCGTATCCGACAGCCGGCGGATAGCGATTACCTCCGGCTGATCCGCGCCTTGAATGGGCGGAATGAAGCACTCGGAACCGAGGGCGTAAATCAGCTTCGTATATTTGAATTTTGCTCCGTCATCTGTATGGATTTCCTTCTTCTCCGTATCGATGGAGACCACATTCTTTCCGAGAAGCAGGCAGACATTGTTCTCCTCATACCAGGAAGCTTCCTGCACCGCAATCTGCTCCGCGTCCAGTCCCGCTACCAGAGACTTGGTCAGCATGGGACGGTTATAGGCCGGATATGCTTCATTGGAAAGCATGTAGATGGAGCCTGTCTTGTCCCTCTCCCGAATCGCCTTCGCCGCGTTCAGTCCTGCGGCTCCGCCTCCGATGATGGCGTACAGATTCTGCGTGTCTCTGCGGTATCCGGTATCCTCTGCCTCCACCGGCACAAAGTTTTCTTTGCCTACGCCGCAGACCGGACATACCTCCAGGGAGGAATCAAAAATTTCTCCGCAGACCAGACATTTCACCAGGGTCGTCTTCGCAGATTTCTTCTTTGGATTCTCCTTATCCTGCAGGATGCATCCGAAATTGTAGCCGTAATCGTATGCGTTCAGCATGTCCACTTCGCCTGGCTTGAAGCGTACCTTAAAGCCCTCATCCGGCACCCGCATACGGAGCTGCTTCAGACGCTCGATGATGTGAGGCACACCTTCTCCGCTCCAGCCGTAGCTTCCAAAAGCGCTGGCCAGCTTTCCGCCGTGGGTTCCCGCGAAAATGGATGTGGTCAGATCCCAGATGGGTTTCAGCGCTTCTCCCACAATTGTAGGCGTGCCGAACAGGATGCCGTCCGCAAATCCCAGCTCGTCCAGAACCTTCGCCTGATCCGCCGTCACCATATCATATCGGCGCACCTCGATATCGCCGCTGTCCTCGATTCCCTTTGCAATCTGCTCTGCCAGCTGGCCGGTATAGCCGTAGGCGCTCACGTAAGGCATCACCACGGTCTTTTTCTGATTGGGATTGACGACAGTGCACCACTCTTCGTAAGTGTTGTACATCTTGTCAATACCGGCATCCAGGACCGGTCCGTGTCCCGTACAGATTATGGAAACGTCAAGCTGGCGCACCCGCTCAAGAGCCTTCAGCATAAAGGGCTTGAAGGGGCCGATAATGCAGTCAAAATAATACTTGGTGGCCTTCCAGTAGTCATCCTCGTTCTTCACTTTGCTCACCAGAATGTCCTCGGAAGCATAGTGGGAGCCGAAGGAATCACAGGTCACCAGCGCCTGTTCTTCCTCAATGTAGGTGTACATGGTATCCGGCCAGTGCAGGTTCGGCACATGCAGAAAACGGAGCGTGATGTTTCCGATCTGCATCTCCTGCTCATCCCTTACCGCAATGCTGCAGAAGTCCCTGTTTACAATATTCTGCAGGAAGGAGACAGCCGTGGGTGTGGCGATAATTTTCAACTGAGGATTCAGCTCCAGCAGCTTCTCCACACTGCCCGCATGATCCGGCTCAGTGTGGTTAACCACCAGATAATCAATCTTCGTCACGTCTGTGATCTCTTTCAGTTCCTTCAGATAATCGTCAAAAAACTTTGCCTTGACCGTTTCGAAAAGGATGACCTTATCTCCGGCCTTGTAAATATAGGAATTGTAGGTGGTTCCAAACTCCGTATACATAATGATGTCAAATACGCGGAGCGTGTCGTCCAGAATTCCCGCCCAGTAAAAGTTCTCGCGAAGCTTTAAGGCTTTGGTCTGCATGTTCTTTCCTCCTGTTCTCTTTTCCCGCGCGGCGCGTCTCTGCTCCCGATATCCAGATCCACAGTCCGCGCGTATGATTTTTTGTTTGGCAGTTCGTTTTCAGTTTTCAGTTTTCAAATAACTTTATTTCAGATAATTTTATTATAACCAGCCGGGGCAGAAATGTTTGTCGCATTTGCAACATTTCCTTTTCTTTTCCTCCGCCCCTTGTTATAATCTTGTTAAAAGAAAGATTTCCCTCCCGTCAGAAGGCTTCTGCCGGGAGGGAGAGCCGTACATCGAAGGAGGACCCCATGAAAAATCTGTCTGTAATGATCAAACCTGCCTCATCACTCTGCAACATGCGCTGTAAATACTGCTTTTACGCGGATATCAGCAGTATCCGGGAGCAGCCCTCCTATGGGGTTATGACCTCCGAGACCAGAAAGAAAGTTCTGTCCAACATTTTTTCCCAGCTGGACTCCGGCGATTCCATTACCTTTGCCTTTCAGGGCGGCGAACCCACCATGGCCGGTATCGGCTGGTTCCGGCAGTTTATTCAGGAAGCCAGACAGCTGGCCGGAGACGGTATCCAGATTTCCTATGCCTTCCAGACCAACGGCCTGCTGCTGGACGACGACTGGCTGAACCTCTTTAAAGAGCACCATTTTCTGGTGGGCCTTTCCCTGGACGGCCCGAAGGATTTTCATGACCGAAACCGGCCGGACGCTCATGGGAACGGAACCTTTGCCCACCTTCTGGATATCAAAAAGAAGATGGACCGCCTCCATGTATCCTACAATATCCTGACCGTGCTCACAAACGCCGCGGCGCGCCACCCGCAGAAGCTTTGGAATTTTCTGAACGAGCAGCAGATCGCCTGGGTGCAGTTCGTCCCCTGCCTCGCCCCGCTGGACGGAGAGCAGAATGTATACGCCCTCACCCCGGAGCGGTACGCTTCCTTTTATACCGCGCTTTTTGACCTCTGGTACCCCACTCTGGCCCAGGGCCGGCCCATGAGCATCAAGCTCTTCGACGATCTTCTGGCCCTCCTGGCTTTCGGCCAGGAGACTGCCTGCGGCATCACCGGGCACTGCCATCCCCAGATCGTGGTGGAGGCCAACGGAAATGTCTATCCCTGCGATTTCTACGCAGTGGATGAATGGCTGTCCGGAAATCTTCAGGAGGACAATATCCGTACACTCTACGATTCATCCGCGCACGCTTCCTTCCGCTCCCGTCCCCGGACGATGCCGGAACAGTGCGGGGACTGTCCTTACGCTTCCATCTGCGGCGGAGGCTGTCCCCGCATGAGAAGCTCCGTATTCTGTTCCTCCAGAGACGGCTTCTGCGGCCACCGGGCCTTCCTGGACGCCGCCATGCCGCGCCTGTCCCGGCTGGCGGCAGAGATACGCCGCCGGTCTGTCTGATATTTTAGAAAAAACCTGCCGCCCGGTCATCTGCTGTATGATGACCGGGCGGCGTTTTTGATCGCATACTTTTCTCTACTCTCCGGCATATTTTTCTGTCAGGATATAAAAAAATTGTTCTGATTTCAAATATTCATCATCCTTCCCCGATTCTATTGAAAATACAAAAGACATCATTCTAAAATAAGAAAAATTAAGAATAGGAGTGAAACAAATGAAAAAAGGAGACAAATTGTTCTATGGCTGGATCATTGTCCTGGGCGGAGTGCTCATAGGCGCGGCCACCAATCTTCTGAACAGCATTGCCAACGTCGTCATTGGGCTGGTATCAGAAGACTTCTCCGTACCGCGTACCATGTTCAACCTCGCCACCGTCATTTCCATGCCGGTCGTCATGGTGCTCTCGCCGGTTGCGGGAAGGTATTTCCGTACCAATCCCAAAAAGAAGATTATGATTGCGGGCTCCGTCGTCTTTGGACTGGCTCTGTTCGCCTGCTCACTGGCCCCGAACATTTACTGGTTCTACGTCTTAATTCCCCTTGCCGGAGCAACCACCGCGTTTGTCAACAACGTACCCGTGTCCACCATCATCAACAACTGGTTCGTGGAGAAAAAGGGACTGGCTATCGGCATCGCCGGAGCGGGCGTTCCTCTTGCCTCTATGGTGACTACCCCCATTATTTCCTGGCTGGTAGATACTGTAGGCTGGAGACAGGCCTAC
>ERZ1643249.5383-NODE-5383-length-10266-cov-5.611987_pt1 | contig 10266 bp, 10 predicted proteins | sample MGYA00579263_ERZ1643249 | MGnify/ENA primary metagenome ERZ1643249 (study PRJEB29033, sample SAMEA4952264) | chicken gut metagenome | biome: Broiler Chicken; feature: Gastrointestinal Tract; material: Caecum | place: Ireland | collected 2018 | study: Broiler...
AAGAAAAATATAAAGAAATATGTGGTGTGAAATTAAATTTGGATAATTTAATTAATAATCTTAAATTTTTCTATGAAAATAAACATAACACAGAAGTATATATTAAAATAGCGGATACTGCTTTAGAACAAGAAGAATTAATATTTTATGAGATGTTTTCTCCATATGCAGATGTGATTAATATTGAAAATACAGTACCTTTATTTAAAGATGTAGACTACACAAATATAATTAAAAGGAAGGAAATAAAATCAAGGTATGGTACAAGTATTCAGCATCAACAATGCTGCCAAATGATTTTTTATGCATTATTTATTCGACCAAATGGTGATGTAAGTCCATGCTGTTTACTTCCAGAACCAGTTAATTTGGGGAATATATACAATAATACATTAAAAGAAATTTGGAATGGAGAAGTTCGGAATGAATTTTTGAAATTACATTTGAGAAAAGAAAGACATAAAAATATGCATTGTAAAGGTTGTGTATACCCTACATTATCAAGTGAACCTTTAGATTATTTAGATGATGATGCAGAAGAAATATTAAAAAGATTTAAGTAGAATACTATGAGGTTTTAATTTATGAAACTATCAGATTATGTAATTTATTATCTAGAACAAATCGGAGTAAGAGATGTATTTTTACTTTCAGGCGGAGGTATGATGCATCTTTTAGATTCCGTTTCTAGAAGTGAACAAATTTCGACTTACTATAATTTAAATGAACAAGCAACATCAATTTGTGCCGATGCTTACGGGCAATACACAAACCATTTAGGTGTTTGTATGGTAACAACAGGACCAGGAGCAACGAATGCAATTACTGGAGTTGTTTCTGCTTTTCAAGACAGCACACCAATGCTGGTAATTTCTGGACAAGTTAAAACAACAGAGCTTGCGCCAGAAGGTGTGCGTGTGAAAGGTCTACAAGAAGTACAAATTACAAAATTGGTGAAAGACGTTACAAAATATGCAGTTACAGTAATGAATAAAGAAGATATTCGTTATCATTTAGAGAAAGCCATACATTTGGCAACGACAGGAAGAAAAGGACCAGTATGGATTGATATTCCTTTAGATATTCAAGCAGCAGAGATTATTCCAGAGCAATTAAAAGGATTTCAAGCTAGAAAACAAAATTGGAAAATTTCTGGTGACATGCTTCACAATATAAAATATCACTTGATGCAGGCTAAAAGACCGTTAATTTTATATGGACAAGGTGTTTTATCAAGTGGAGCCAAGAAAGAAGCCCTTCGTTTGACAGAAAATTTAAATATTCCTTTTACATTAAATTGGCGAGCAAAAGGTCTTGCAGATGAAGATCATTCTCTATTTTTTGGATTTCCGGGTTCCCCCGCTCCGAGATATTCAAATTTTATTTTACAAAATGCAGATTTTTTATTGGTAGTTGGCAGTCGTTTAAATGCAGCAATTACAGCTTTTAATCCGGAAAATTTTGCAAAGCATGCGAAAAAATTTGTTGTAGATATAGATAAGAATGAATTGGATTTATTAGATGAAGCTTTGTTTGAAACTGTGCATTGTGATGCAAAGATTTTTTTAAAGCAATTCTTACAGGAAGTAGAAAATCAATATCGATTTGAAAATGAAAAATGGATAAATTTTTGTTCTCAAATGAAGCAGAAGTATCCGGTTTATCAAGAAAGAATGTCTTTTGATGCTAAAGGAATTTATGGTTTTGATTTTTCCGAAGTATTGTCACGTTTATCTGATGATTCTGATGTATTTGTAGTGAGTCCGACAGGGCGTGTGTTTACATCATCTGTTTTAGGGATTCATTTGAAAGGAAATCAGCAAATTGTTGTTCCGAGTGGTTTGGGTTCAATGGGATATGGATTACCATCAGTTATTGGGGTTTGTGTTGCCAGCAAAAAGAGAAGAACCATTATTTTTGAAGGAGACGGAAGTCTTCAACATAATTTACAAGAATTACAATTGTTAAAGACATATCAATTACCGATTAAGCTGTTTATTTATAATAATAGTGGATACTCCTCGATTTACAGTATGCAAAATAATCATTTTAAAGGGAATTTGGCAGGTTGTACAGAAAATAGTGGAGTTGCATTGCCAGAATTAGAAAGAATTGCTAAAATGTATGATTTAAACTATGTCAAAATTTCCTCAAACAATGAATTAACAGAAGGAATCACAAAGGTTTTATCTGATGCATTCCCTACGATTTGTGAGGTAGTGGGTGATATTCGATTTGAAGAAATTCCAAGGGCACAAACCAAAGTAAATCCAGATGGAACGCTCAGTTCATCTTCATTAGAAGAACTGTATCCTTTTATTGGGTACATAGAAAAATATTTGTAAATGTATATCATATATTGCATAGGATAATATATTGGGCTGATAATATAAGGAGTCAGCCCTTATTTTTATTCGAAAAAAATATGGATTTGTCGATAATAGTATTATAGATGATTTGTAATTGTGTAAAATAATGGTTATACACTATAAGAAAGGGAGATATTTATCATGTTAAATGATTCAACAATACTGATTACCGGCGGTACAGGTTCGTTTGGTAAAAAGTGTATAGAAATGATTTTTCAGCATTTTTCACCAAGAAAAGTCATTGTTTTTTCTCGAGATGAATTTAAACAATCTGAGATGAAAATATTATTTCAAAAGAAACTGACAACAGAGCAAATGCGTAGACTTTCTTTTTTTCTTGGCGATGTGCGTGATCGAAATCGTTTAGAGCGTGCTTGTAAGGGGGTGGATTATGTTATTCATGCAGCGGCAATGAAACAAGTACCTGCTTGTGAATATAATCCGACAGAGGCAATTTATACAAATATTCATGGCGCAATGAATGTGATTGATGCGGCGATAGATCAAGGGGTAAAAAAAGTTGTTGCATTATCAACGGATAAGGCAGTAAATCCGATTAATTTATATGGAGCAACAAAATTAACTTCGGACAAGCTTTTTGTATCTGCCAATGGGTATTTGGAACGGGAAGGACCCGTTTTTTCCGTTGTTCGTTATGGGAATGTGGCTGGTAGTCGTGGTTCAGTGATTCCTTTTTTCAAAAAACTGATTGAAACCGGAGTGGATATGCTTCCAATTACAGATTATAAGATGACAAGATTTTGGATTACCCTTGAAGAAGGGGTTCAGCTTGTGTTTAAGGCATTGGAGGAATCTAAAGGAGGAGAAACCTATATTTCCAAGATTCCGTCTTTTAGAATTACAGATTTGGCAGAAGCAATGGCACCGAATCTTCCAACAAAAGAAATTGGAATTCGTGAGGGAGAGAAAATTCACGAGGTAATGATTACAATGGATGATTCACGAAATACCTATGAATATGACAAGCATTATATTATTTATCCGAATTTCGGATGGTGGGATTTTGAGCAATATTTTACACTAGGTGGCAAGCAGATTGAATGTGGATTTGAATACAGTTCGGGGAAAAATTCAGAATGGCTCAGTGTAAAAAATTTGCGTGAAAAAATGAAACAATTGGAAATGGAAATTTAATATGCAGAAAATCTATATCTTAACAGAAGGCGGAGCGGGAATTGGGCTTGGGCATGTCACACGCTGTTTAGCCATTTATAAAGAATTGCAAAAACATCAAGTAGAAGTAGAAATAATCATAGATAAAATGTCTGAACTTCTACTACAAATTGATGGAGAGTATCAATATACAGATTGGAAAAACATGGATTTTTTACAAGGTTTTCTTACCAAAGATGATCAGGTAGTTATAGATTCATATTTAGCTTCAATAAATGTGTATGAATGGTTGGTCAAGAATGTAAAGAGACTTTGGATTATTGATGATAATTGTCGGCTTGATTTTCCTGAAAAAGCAACTGTTATCAATCCGTCATTGAATGCTAAAACTTTGGGATATTCAAAAAAAACGATTGAAAATGATTTGCTTGGTATAAGTTATGCAATTTTAAGAGAAGCTTTTCAAAAGGTTGAGTACATAGAGATAAAAAAAAGCGGACAGTGGTTGGTGACTTTTGGAGGTACAGATTTATTAAATGTAACACCTAGACTTATCAGGGAAATTTGTACACAATATCCCAAAAAGATCTTCAAAATTATTGTTGGTTCGGATTATCATAATATAAATGAAATTCAAATTGAAATGCAAAATGTGAAAAATGTTATCCTTTTATCAAATGTATCTGCATTCAAAATGCGAAAACTGATGCAGGAAAGTGAAGGGGTTATCTCAGCTTGCGGGCAAACCATCTATGAGTTGCTTCGTTTAAGAACTTTCTTTATACCCGTTCAAATTGTGGATAACCAAATCAATAATGCAAAGGGACTTGAACAGATTGGCATTCCTGTTTGTCACAGTTTTGAGGATCTGAAAATAAGATTTGAAGAAGTTTTGAAAACTGGATTTCCTATACCACCGAATTTAGTAGATGGGCAAGGGGTAAGAAGAATTGTTAGGCATATGATAGGTAAGTAGATTTATATTTAAAATTAAAGGAGTTTGGGAAGTATGGATTCATATGCTTTTATCTCTGAAAGATTGAGCTTTCGTTCTATTACAGTGGAGGATACGCGAGAAATTGTAAAGTGGAGAAGTGATCCGGACATTATTCGGTATTTTAAAAATCCAATGCCACTCACAATAGAAGAACATTTAAAATGGTATCAGAACTATCTATTACAAAATTGTAGGTATGATTTTATAATAGAAGATAAACTTAGCTTTACGAAAATCGGATTTTTGGCGTTATCAAATATTGATAGAGAAAATTTGAGTTGCCAAATCGGTTATACGATTGGGGAAAGTACATATCGTGGAAGAGGATTGGCGAAAGAGGCGGTTTTAAGTTTAATTCGTTTCGGTCAAGATACATTTAACTTGAAAAATTTTTTTGCGGAGGTACATTATAAGAACATAAGTTCTATACGATTGGTAGAGGCACTGGGTTTTATAAAAGAAGTAGATGAAAAAGAGTTTTGTATATATAAATATATGTAATTAAAGAGTTTTGTACTATGAAAGTTTTAATTGCAACGATAAAATCATGGAATATTGAAAATACTTATAAACTAGTGGATAAGTATAGTCATGCGTATGAAATAAAATTGGTTTCGAAGCAACCGGATTTATTGGAGAAGGTTGTTTATAAGTTTGATCCTGATTATATATTTTTTCCTCATTGGTCATATATGATTCCTGAAAGTATATTTTCATGCTGGAATTGCATTGTTTTTCATATGACAGACTTGCCTTTTGGACGTGGTGGGAGTCCTTTGCAAAATTTAATTATTCGTGGCTTTCGGGAAACAAAAATTAGTGCCATTCAAGTTTCAAAAGAACTTGATAGTGGTCCGATTTATATGCAAAGCATGTTAAGTTTAGAAGGAAGTGCCGAAGATATTTTTAAGCGTGCTTCTCGTATTATTTTTGAAGAAATGATTCCGAAATTTCTTACGAAAAAGCTTGTACTTAAAGAGCAGTCTGGAGAAGTTACAGTTTTTAAAAGAAGGTCACCAAAAGAAAGTGAATTACAAGAAGATATGGATTTATGTATGATATATGATTATATCTGAATGTTAGACGCTGAAGGGTACCCAAATGCTTTTTTACGGTTTGGAAGGTATCGGTTGGAGTTTCAAACTGTTTCTTTTGTCGCTGGAAAATTGTCAGCAAGTGTAAATTTCAAAGAGAAAACAGAATGAGTACGGTTTTAATAATTGCAGCACATCCCGATGATGAAATCTTAGGCGTAGGTGGAACAGTTGCCAAACATGTGGCTATGGGAGATAAGGCATTTGCGCTAATTTTGGGTGAAGGACAAACTTCACGTTTTGAAGTTAGAGATAATGCACCTAAAGCATTAATTGATGATTTACATCATGACAGTATATTAGCAGGGAGGGCTGTTGGATTTGAAAAGGTATTATTTGAGAACCTACCAGATAATAGATTTGACACATTAGATCTATTAGATGTGGTAAAAAAGGTAGAAAAAATTATTTCCGAGTTGCGACCTAATATTGTTTATACGCATCATGGCGGAGATTTGAATATTGATCATCAAATTACTTACCAGGCAGTTTTGACAGCAACACGTCCTGTCAATCCATGTAGTGTAAAGGAACTTTACACATTTGAAACACTATCCTCAACAGAATGGAATTTTCTTGGAGGGAAACATATGTTTGTTCCGAATGTTTTTATAGATGTTGAAGAATATTTTCAAAAGAAAGTAGAAGCAATGAAATGTTATAAAAGTGAACTCTGTGAGTTTCCGCATCCACGTTCCGTAAAAGGAATGGAGGTTTTGGCACAGAAATGGGGTTCAGTTGTTGGAAAACAATATGTAGAAGCTTTTCAACTGATTCGAAAGATTGTTGAGTAAATGAATAATGATGGGGAAGGAAATTATGAAAAAAAATACGTTTATTGTTGCTGAAATTTCAGCAAATCACGGACATAATATTGAAATTGCGAAACAAAGTATTCTGTTGGCAAAAAATGCAGGAGCAGATGCAGTTAAAATTCAAACTTATACACCGGATACTATAACCATTCCATGTGATAAAGAACCTTTTCGCTTAGAACATGGAACGATATGGGACGGTATGAACCTATATGAATTGTATCAGCAAGCTTATACGCCTTATGAGTGGCATAAAGCGTTATTCCAATATGCAAAAGAAATTGATGTTATACTTTTTTCAACGCCATTTGATCTGACAGCGGTAGATTTATTGGAACAATGCGGCAATCCAATTTATAAAATTGCGTCTTTTGAAATTGCAGATATTCCGCTCATTGAATATGCGGCTGCAAAAGGAAAGCCGATGATTCTATCAACAGGTATTGCAACTTTGGAAGAAATTGAAGAAGCAGTAGAGACTTGTCGAAATGTTGGAAATGAAGATATTACATTATTAAAATGCACTTCAGAGTATCCGGCACAAATAAAAGATGCAAATTTGGCTATGCTCCAAGATATGAAAAAACGATTCGGTGTAAAAGTAGGGTTATCTGATCATACAATTGGCAGCTTTGTACCGACGGTTGCGGTTTCATTGGGTGCAACGGTTGTTGAAAAACATTTTATTATGGACAAGTCTATCGGAGGACCGGATGCGAGTTTTTCCATGACGCCTTCAGAATTTCAGGAAATGGTGCAAAATATACGGAATGTAGAGCAGGCAATGGGTGTTGTTTCTTATGAACTTACTGAGAAAAAAATCAATAGCCGTAAATTGGGACGTTCTTTATTTGTTGTGAAGGATATTCAAGAAGGTGAAGAATTTACCAATGAAAATATTAGAAGTATCCGACCAGGAACTGGGTTACCACCTAAATATATCCATGAAATTATAGGGAAAAAGGCAACAGAATCTTTAACGTTTGGAACACCGATGAAGTGGGCATATGTTGCAAACAAGATAAAGTGAAAAGGAGGAAGTTTTTTGCAAAAAAAATACCCTGTTCTATTTTTAACAAACAATGAAAATTCAAGAGATTTATTTTTATGGTTAAAAGAAAAAAATGAAGAGGTATACTTGATACAATGAAAGAATAACTTCTGAAATTGTACAAGCTTACTCTCCCAAAGTTATGATCAGTTTTAATTATAAATACATGATTCCAAAAGATATTATTGACATGATGCAAGGACAAATTTTTAATTTGCATATTTCCTTATTGCCTTATAATAGAGGGAAATTCCCCAACTTTTTTTCATTTATAGAAAATACGCCCAAAGGTGTAACGATTCATCAAATTGACGAAGGTTTAGATACGGGTCCGATTTTGGCGCAAAAAGAATTATTTTTTGATGAATCAAAAGAAACTTTTGCTTCAAGTTATGAAAAATTGATACTTGAAATTCAGATGTTATTTAAAGAAAACTGGTCAAGTATATCGGATAAAAATTATCAATTATATGCACAAACTCGGGGGGGGACGTTCCATACCTCCGATGATTTTAAGCGAATATATGAGCGTTTTCCGTTCTCCTGGAATGACAATATTTTAGCCTATAAAAAGAAGTGGAGAAGGATAGATGGAAAAGGAGGAAATTTATGAAACCAATTCCATACGGCTGTCAGTTTATTGGTGAAGAAGATATTCAAGCTGTGATTGAAACATTACAGTCTGATTTTATGACACAAGGACCAAAAGTATCAGAATTTGAACAGGCAGTTGCAAAATATCACGATTGTAAATATGGTGTTGCATTTAGCAATGGAACAGCAGCATTGCATGGGGCATACGCAGTGAGTGGTTTAAAAGACGGTGAGAAATTTTTAACTTCGCCCATTACTTTTGTAGCGACCGCAAATGCGGGTGTCTATGTAGGGGGGATACCGGATTTTGTTGATATTTGTTCCGATTCTTACAATATGGATTTAGAGAAACTAAAACAAAAGTTTACTTCTGAGTATAAAGTCGTGACGCCTGTTTCATTTGCTGGATATCCGGTAGATATAATGAAGGTTCGTGAAATTGTCGGGAAGGATTGTTTTATCATTCATGATGCGGCACATTCAATTGGAGCAAAAATCCAAGAAAGAAGTATTGTTGAAGGTTCAGACGCAACCATTCTTTCATTTCACCCAGTAAAGCATATCGCCTGTGGTGAGGGTGGCATGGTGCTTACAAATCGTGAAGACATATATGACGCTCTTCTCCAATTTCGTTCGCATGGAATTACGAAAAATCCAAATCAAATGCAAAAAGTTGAAGGACCTTGGTATTATGAAATGCAGACCTTAGGCTTTAATTATCGTCTAACTGATTTACAAAGTGCTTTAGGGATTTCACAGCTGAAAAAATTAAATCAGTCTTTATATCGTAGAAATCAAATTGCAAAAAAATACATAGAATTATTGAAAGATGAAACATGGTTACAGCTTCCCAAACCGATTTCTCAGTTGGATTGGTTAGATAATGCGGAATATATGAATTTAAGACATATGCCGAGTGATTTACATGCGTATCATTTGTTCCCGATTCAAGTGAAGAATAAAAATATGCGTAAAGCATTATTTGAGTACCTAATTGCAGAAAATATACATGTACAGGTTCATTATATTCCAGTTTATCAGTTGCCTTTCTATCAAAAGGAATTTTTGGTCTCAGCAGATGAATATCCGGTGGCTCAAGCTTTTTATGAAAGAGAAATTAGTTTACCGATGTTTCCGACATTAACAGAAGAGCAACAAAATTATATCGTTTATAAGATAAAGCAATTTCACAAATAGGAGACAAAAGTAAGTGAACAAAGATTGTCTTTCATTTATTTATTGTGTGATATATGAAAACTTTGTTTGATATGGAGGTTGATTTATTTTATGATCATTTACGGCTAGCCAAATTTTTGAAAATCAAAAATCATGCTGAAATCATGAAAAATATAATGTTCATTGACATAATTTTTTATAAAAAAATTAAAAACATGGGTTAAACTTTTAAAATGTGTTCCGATATAATTATCGAGAACACAATACAGATGAATTCCGGAATAATCTGTTTGCATCTCTAATTATTCTTACACATGGATGTGTAGGATGAAAAATAACATTATAAAACATGGAGGTTTATTATCATGAGAATCAATCACAATATTAGCGCATTAAATACGTACAACAAATTGGGTACAAATCAATTAAATGCTTCAAAAAACATGGAGAAATTGTCTTCAGGTTTACGTATTAACCGTGCGGGCGATGATGCTGCAGGTTTAGCAATTTCCGAAAAAATGCGTGCGCAAATCCGTGGTTTGGATATGGCAACTAAAAATGCGAACGACTCTATCTCTCTAATCCAAACAGCTGAGGGTGCGTTAAACGAAACTCATTCCATTTTGCAACGTATGCGTGAGCTAGCAGTACAAGCAACAAACGATACAAACACAGACGCTGACCGTACAGAGTTGCAAGCTGAGATTAATCAGTTGATTGCTGAAGTTGACCGTATCGGAAATACAACAGAATTTAATACGAAAAAATTATTGGATGGTACAGCTAAAGGGGTTGTTGAAAAAAGAGATGGTAGTGGCGTAGTGAATAACAACTCAAATCTAACCATTACCCAAGATGAACTACAGGTTTTCCAAGAACAAGCAAAAGATGCACAAGTAAATGGTTCTTATACGTTAATAAAAACGAATGAGACTATGTCTGGAACCACTACAATTCTCGAGTTTAAAGTTTATGATAATGATGGAGTTGAAAGTACAATTAAATTTGAAGCTGGTGGAGGCAGTGGGACTACTGA
>ERZ1643249.5384-NODE-5384-length-10265-cov-5.277865_pt1 | contig 10265 bp, 6 predicted proteins | sample MGYA00579263_ERZ1643249 | MGnify/ENA primary metagenome ERZ1643249 (study PRJEB29033, sample SAMEA4952264) | chicken gut metagenome | biome: Broiler Chicken; feature: Gastrointestinal Tract; material: Caecum | place: Ireland | collected 2018 | study: Broiler...
GCAATGTGGTAAGCATCGGCGGAGATGCAAACACAGCGAACTTAAACCCGATCCGTTACAGGGGATATTACTATGACACCGAGACGAGGTTTTATTACCTGACTGACAGATACCATGATAAAAAAGAACAAAGAGAAAATGAAAAAGATGCAGTAAGGAACATGAAGTTCTCGCTGCATCTTTTCTTTTTTTAATTAAAGGCTAAAGCTTTGTATATGGTATAAGTAATTAACTTTTTCTTTGAATTTCCTTGATCGCATAGCTCAAAGTCATTAAGCTATCACTCATATGTACATTCTCCACCACGATATTTCGTCCGGAAACAGGAATATCACAGTGGCTAAAGTTCCAAAAAGCCTGAATTCCAGCCCGGATCAGACGCTCGCTTAATGGTAGAGTTGCTGTTTTTGGTGTGCAGAGGAATGCAGCGAAAGGATGCTGCGCCTTACAAAAAGTTTCCAAATCATCTGTGCTTTGAATAGGAATATTACGTACTTTCTGTCCAAATAAAGCTGGATCTTGATCAAAGATACCAATTAAGGAAAACCCGCGTTCTTCAAAAGGCATATGATTTGCAATAGCACGCCCTAAATTTCCAGCACCAATTAAAATGGCATCAGTTTTAACATCCAATCCCAAGATATGACCAATTTCCTTATGCAGTTCAATGATGTTATATCCATATCCCTGCTGTCCAAATCCGCCAAAGCAGTTTAAATCCTGACGGATTTGAGAGGCAGTGAGCCCCATTTTCTCAGCAAGTTCGCGAGAAGAAATACGTTCTGTTCCTGTCTTCAGCAACTCTCCAAGAAAACGATAATAGCGGGGAAGACGTCTGATTACAGCTTTTGATACCTCTTTCTCTACCGGCATGGCTGAAATTCACCTCCTTACTTAAATCTTTACAGTTGTGAATCACAATAAGGCATCCAAATGCAAAGCAATTTCCTTCAAAAACGTTTCTGTGTCTACTGACCTTTTGTTTGGAAGAGTAGACAACCGATATAAATCACCGGTCATGATGCCATCCTCTATTGTTTGGATAGCAGCTTGCTCCAACTTATCAGCAAAGCTGCAAAGAGGCGTATTTCCGTCTAATTCACCACGCTTACGAAGGGCGCCGGTCCATGCAAAAAGAGTAGCGATGGAGTTGGTAGAGGTTATTTCCCCTTTTAAATATTTATAATAATGGCGGGTAACTGTCCCGTGTGCCGCTTCGTATTCGTATGTTCCTTCAGGTGAAACCAAAACTGAAGTCATCATTCCGAGAGAGCCGAAAGCAGTTGCTACCATATCCGACATTACGTCTCCATCATAGTTCTTGCATGCCCAGATAAATCCGCCTTCACTGCGGATAACACGGGCAACAGCGTCATCAATCAAAGTATAAAAATACTCGATCCCTGCTTTTTCAAATTTACTTTGATATTCTGTCTCATATATTTCTGCAAATATGTCCTTAAATCGGTGATCGTATTTTTTAGAAATAGTATCTTTTGTAGCAAACCAAATATCCTCTTTTTGATCAAGGGCAAAATTGAAACAAGCACGGGCAAAACTACGGATACTGCTATCTAAATTATGGACGCCTTGTACAATGCCAGCATCTTTAAATTCATGAATGAGGGCACGCTCCTGTGATCCATCAGCTTTTGTGATAAGTAATTCAGCCGTCGCGCCCGCCGGTACTGTAAGTTCTGTATTTTTGTAGATATCACCATAAGCGTGACGAGCTATAGTTATTGGCTTTTTCCAATTCGACACATATGGTTCGATCCCTTTTACAATAATAGGCTTACGAAAAACTGTCCCGTCTAAAATTGCACGAATTGTGCCATTCGGACTTTTCCACATTTCTTTCAATTGATATTCCGTCATACGGGCAGCATTAGGCGTAATGGTTGCGCATTTTACAGCGACCCCATATTTTTTCGCTGCATAAGCAGAGTCTACCGTTACTTGATCATCCGTCTCATTGCGATGAACCAATCCTAAATCATAATACTCTGTTTTTAAATCAAGATAAGGTAAGAGCAAAATATCTTTAATCATCTTCCAGATGACCCGTGTCATCTCATCGCCGTCCATTTCGACGAGCGGTGTAGTCATCTTAATTTTTTCCATTAAAATCCCTCCAAACTCACTTCAACTGATCTTTCGTATAGCTCAACAATCCACCAGACAAAATGATATCTTTTGAACGACCGGATAAATCACAGTGAACGGGAATATCAATACCCTTTGTTTTGTTTCTTACAATGATAGGAGCGCCACTTATTACAGCGTTACGTACATCCGGCAGAGATAAAATATCATCTTGATCTATTTTATCATAGTCTGTTTCGTTTTGGAAAGTTAAGGGCAAAATTCCAGCATTTATTAAGTTGGAACGGTGAATACGGGCAAAAGATTTTACAAGGACGGCTTTAACACCAAGATATAGTGGCGCTAAAGCGGCATGTTCTCTGGATGAGCCTTGACCATAGTTTGCTCCGCCTACAATAATGCTCTTGCCTAACTTGAGCGCACGTTCTGGAAACGTCTTGTCACATACGGCAAAACAATATTTAGATATTTCCGGGATGTTGGAACGAAGAGGTAAAATTTTGGCACCAGCCGGCATAATGTGATCCGTTGTAATATTGTCGCCTACTTTTAAAGCACACGAAGCCTCAATACTTTCGTCAAGAGGTGCAGTGGTAGGAAACGGCTTAATATTGGGGCCGCGCAAAATTTCAACTTTATCTGCTTCTTCTGGAGCGGCAGGAGGAACAATCATGTTGTCATTGATCAAGAATTCCTGTGGGAGAATAAATTCAGGCATGTCTGAAAGCATTTCGGATGGATCTGTAAGATAACCAGTAATTGCAGAAACTGCGGCAACTTCCGGACTAACAAGATAAATTTTTGCATCTGCGGTACCGGAGCGCCCTTCAAAATTGCGGTTAAAGGTACGAAGTGAAATTCCGCCTGAATTCGGAGACTGTCCCATACCGATGCATGGTCCGCAGGCACATTCTAGAATTCGGGCACCTGCTGAAATTAGATCGGATAAAATGCCATTTTGCGCCATCATATTGAATACTTGTTTTGATCCGGGAGCAATTGAAAGGCTAACATCTGGGTGACAAGTCTTTCCTTTCAAAATATACGCAATTTTCATCATGTCAAGTAAAGAAGAATTGGTGCATGAGCCAATACATACCTGATCAACCTTAAGTTTCCCTATTTCTGAAATTGTTTTAACATTATCCGGGCTGTGAGGGCAAGCTGCCATCGGCATCAGCTGGCTTAAATCAATTTCATAAACTTCGTCATAAACAGCATCATCATCTGCGCAGACTTCACACCAATCTGCCTCACGGCCCTGTGCTTTTAGAAACGCTTTGGTAACATCATCAGAAGGGAAAATTGAAGTAGTTGCTCCAAGTTCCGCCCCCATATTTGTGATGGTGGCACGTTCTGGAACAGAAAGCGTTTTGACTCCGTCTCCGCCATATTCAATTACTTTGCCAACACCGCCTTTAACAGTCAAAAGACGCAGTACTGCAAGAATAATATCCTTAGCTGCCACCCAAGGACGTAACTTACCAATCAAGTTTATCCGAACCATTTTAGGGGCAGTAATATAATAGGCCCCGCCTCCCATAGCGACTGCGACATCTAACCCGCCGGCCCCTATGGCAAACATTCCAATACCGCCAGCCGTTGGCGTATGGCTGTCAGAACCGATTAAAGTTTTTCCAGGCTTTGCAAAACGCTCTAAATGTACTTGATGGCAAATTCCGTTGCCCGGACGAGAAAAATAAATGCCATGCTTCTTGGCAACCGACCCAATAAAGCGATGATCATCAGCATTTTCAAATCCTGATTGCAAGGTATTGTGATCAATATATGCTACCGAGCGTTCTGTACGCACACGGTCAATACCCATCGCCTCAAATTCGAGATAGGCCATCGTTCCTGTCGCATCTTGTGTTAGAGTTTGATCGATTTTCACACCGATTTCATGGCCTTTTGTCAGCACGCCGTCAACCAGATGCGCAGACAAAATTTTTTCAGCAATTGTTAATCCCATATAGCCTCTCCGTTTCTCCGACGCCTATAGAAAACAGGGGATGTTCGCCGGGTATAGTCATTGAAGGAGTCGTATTCCTTATCCCTGTTTTTATATCAATATCTCTTTTATTGTATCGGAATGGGGATTAAATGTCAATAGTTTAACAGGTTGAATCAAAAAAGCGTTTTTAATGCATCATAAAAGATTTTGTATGTTGATAAGAAACAAACAATAGGATGGCTCTGTTCAAACCATCCTATTGTTTGTTGAAAGCAATAACAGCATTTGATCCGGCTTTATTTGCTCAAAGCGAGAGCAACTCCACCAATCGCTATTACTCACGTATAATATTTAAGTCAAGACGATCACCAAATACAGTACGATTTAAGGCTGTGAGCATCCCTGTGATTTTCCCGCTAATTTTTCCAGCAAATACAGTAAAGCGGATTCGCTCTCTTTTTTCCAAAGGGGAAGGAAGTGGTAATCTGAAAGAAAGGTTGCTATCATCGGAAGAAACAAAATGAACGCTACCCATCCCTTCACCTGAGAGCCACTTAGCGCTGGATGTATTTTGAATCAGTACCTGTATTGATAATTCTTCGTCTCTATCCAGTAAAATAGTACTGCCGTTTGTAACAGAAAGAGTACGTTTTTGTGTCGTCAATAAAACAGATGTAATAATTCCATCCAAAAATTTTGGAGAACAGCCATGTGGGGATATATTACCTACTTCAACTAAAGAAACATTTGCAGAAGTAGTTCCGGTTCCGCCATCTATGAACGCAACGGTTTGGCCTTCATTTATTGCGGTGAACAGTTCATCTTCAATAGAACGATATACAGAGCGAAGGCCGTCGGCGTGCAGGTCGCGGTCTATTTCTATGAAACGATCTGCCTTAGGAAGAGACGGCGCACCTATAAATTTGGGCGCATATTCACGCAATACTTGTGTTACCGGACGTTCCCCACCATCTGGATCGAGAATCCCAAAGTCGCTGTTTTCGCCTATACGATAGCCGCCCGCAAACCACCAGCAGAACATGCCGGCTGTATGGCCGGTCAATAACATTTCAAAAAAACGACGGTAATACTCTCCTTGAAAAGAGCGCATTTTTTGATTTTGGGTGAAATTCGAACCAGTCCAGATGGATTTACCAAACTCCATCCACTGTACTACATTATCTGGGTTGGCATATCTTGCGTAGATGTTTGTAAATACGCCTTGCCTTATACTCTTATAGTCGTCCGATAGTGCATAGCTTTCCGGAGAAACGGTATCTAAAGCGGCGGACATTGCGTCATAATCATAACCATAAATTCCCGGATCAACCAACGGAATGGTCGACGCATCACCAGAACGTGCGCTGATTAGATGGTTTGAATCGAAAGCATGGATACAGTCACAAGCGGCAATATGTGCACGGCGAACCGCATGGTCAATGCAGCGCCGGTAAGCTGCAACCATTTTATTATGTAGTCCATCTTCCCGTAGCATATCGTCGGGCAAACCGATTACCTTTCCGGCGTCATCGCGGGGAAGGGAACAGCCAAAAAGTGTTTCAGCCTTTTCGAATGAACCATACCGATTTTTCAAGAAAAAGCGCCAGTCTGCATCAAATGACTTTCGTCCGTTCATATTACCATAACAAGGTTCATACGTCCCAACATAGCGTTCCCAAGCGATATCATATCCAACAATGGTATCGATTTGATCCAAACGATATGTCTCAATCATTTCCTGAACTTCTTGTTTTGAAAAATCAAATGGATTTGCATGTGGGCGAAGAGATAAATTTACATATAGGCCGTAATGCTCGCATCGATCGATTAAATGCAAAATATTATTGGAAGACAGGGAAGGATCGTAATATGTAAATATAGAAACAGCGTTTAAGCCAATAGCGCGGATCCGCTGTAAATCTATATCAATGACGTCCGGGTCATATGAAAATGCCGAAACATAATGTTCAAATGCTTGAAAGTCATTATTTGCTATATCATAGCTCGGCATATAATTGACACCAAAAAAGCGGGTAGTTTTCCCATTGATTTCAATTTCATTTTGCCCCGGTGCGATTTTTGCATAGTGACGGTTCTTTTCAGGCTTTACATGGTGAATGAGAACGTTATGCGAAAGGGTATCAATACAGGTGTTGTCATAAAAAAGAGAGACAGATACATTACATTCATGGGCTTCAAAGGGAATGGCAAAACGATAGTAATGGAAAAATTCTGACTCTTTTATCTTTTGAAATGCAGAAAGTGGGATATCACAGTTCATGATATTTGTTGCTTGTATTTGCACATGATAATGGGAGAAATCGACTCCTGGTTTTACAGAACAAACAGCGCCCATTTCTCCTTTCCTGCGATCGTCCCGATAGATAAATTCATCGGTGCCCCCTTCTATCAGCATCACCGGGCATAGCATAGCCGATACAGTCTGTGCGACAAGTTCTGCACCGCCATTTAAATAGAAGGCGGGGTCATTCACAGTAAAGACGGATATAGAAGAACCGTCATATTCCGTATTGCGGCTGCCGGCAGTCCGGTTAAACAGAAGATATGCTAAAAAACCGCTTAAAAGGCCGTCTTCCCCGATCACTTCAATTAATGGGACAAAACGCATCCTTCTTCCATTATCTAATCCAAGTCCTTGAGGACGAGGTGCAAAAGAGAACATATCCTGATAAAGAGATAGGTTGCTGTTTTGTGGAAGAATAGTTTGACGGGGCGAAATGCGGACAGAAACAGCATTATGCAAGGGGAAAAATTTGTATTTAGGACACAGACCGTCAATATGTATTTTATCTGTATTTAAAAAGGGAATATTTCCGGCAGAAACCTCTGCAATATGAAATGTATGATTTCCTGCAACGGAATAGGCATGTGATAAAGCATGGCCAAATTGAATTTTTACCACCTTTTCCATATCAAGAATGATATTGTTCCGCCTCCATGAAAAAGGGGTATAACGATTCCCGTCATAGATGAAATCACGGGAAGAAAGCATAAAGAATCGGTATTCCTGTTCCGGGGTTATGCGGGCTTTGAACACATTCCCTTCACAATCAATGAGTTTTACAGTAATCGTGCAGGTGTTTTCGTCTGCTTTTGCATAAAACCCAATTACATTTTCATCCTTTTGCAGAGAAAATGGTGCCTCAAAGCTTTCGTTAATAGCAAAATGATCGCTATGCCAAGTTAAGCGATGATGAAAACGCTTATCCTGTTCAATAGCTATAGTAGCGGTAACTTCAACTTTTTTACTATCTGGATTTTCTGTATTTGGGACAAATCCATAGGATGCCAACGGATTAGAAAAATCCATGCAAATCCGTTTCCCATAACCGCCTTCCGCAAAAAGCAAAGCCAAATCTTCTGTCCGTTTATTTCCCGCCTCAGGATAATATTCGGTCGCAAATGGAGGACCGCCTAAAACAATTAGATTCCCTCCTTTTTTTAAATAAGCATCCATATGGGAAGCCAATCCTGCCCGGCAATTTTCTCCTCCACAAATTACGACTGCGTCTGTATTTTTTAAATTTATATCTTTAGCAGCGCTAAAAAATATTTCTGAAACAGAAAAACCATGCTTTTTAAGCTTTTCTATAACAATCGCATCATAATTTTGATCCAGTGAGTGAATTAAAGTGCATTGTGCCATTGCTTTTCCTTTCTTTAATTAGATATTGTTTGATTATTTTTATTTTCATATACTGCGGAATGAACTTTATAATTGGCGTTTTTTGGCTTTGATTCGACTATATTGACATCCAATTGATTATAAGGAATAACAATACCATGTCTATCCAAACAATCTTTGACCTGCTCCAAGAGTCTGTAGTTCAGTGTCCAATAATCATTGGTGTGCACCCATGTCCGCATGGAAAGTTGGATGGCGCTGTCGGCATATTCTGTGACAACAACGACAGGAGACGGATCCTGTATAGCAAGAGGATCGTTTTTTAGAAGATCCAGCAGGAGAGACTTAGCTTCTTGTATATTTGTATCGTATCCAACGGGGACCGGCACAGCAAGCAGGCGTTTTTCTTCTGCTGCATAATTTACGATGATAGCATTCGATACTTGACCGTTTGGGATCAAAATGGCTTTGTTGTCAAACGTTAAAAGCTTGGTTTGCAGAATACTGATATTTTGTACTGAGCCGCTCATTCCATCCAGTTCAACAAAATCCCCAACTTTAAAAGGTTTAGAAAACAGAACAATAAATCCTCCGGCTACATTTGAAAGGCTATCTTTTACAGCCAAAGAAACTGCCACTCCAACCACACTAAGCAAAGCCACAAGCGAACTGGTATCGACGAATCGTGAACAGCCCAGTATTACCACAACAGAATATAGTGTTACTTTTAACAATGACAGAAAAAATTTGTGACAGATCGGATCAAGCTTGCTTTTTGCAATTGCTTTCTGTGAAATAGAAAGCAGAATTCTGGCAAGAACATATCCAATAATGAAAATTAGTATTGTAGCGATAATATCTCCACTGCGATGTTCGAGAAAATCGAGTAGTTTTTGATACATAGCGACCTCTTTCCATTCAACAGAAATCAGAATGTTTTTATCATACTGGATAAATCAGAATTCGTCAATGTAATGTTTAAATTCTTTTCCGTCAATCATTTTTCTTTCGACAGAATCTGGAATCGAAACGCGGTACAATAAAAAGCAGGAGGAACAGCACCATGCGTCAGACAATCTACCTTGATATTCTTTTTCTATTGAATATGCTTGTCACTTTTCTGCTGCTGTGTGCAGCGGAGAAAATGGCTGCAATAAAAACAAAGCGATGGCGTCTTTTACTGGCAGTACTGCTTGGGGGAATTTTTTCACTTTTTATTTTTATTAAAATGAATCCATTCGAAACTTTTTTTGTAAAAGTATCCACGGGCTTTTTGCTTTGTGCAGTGGCTTTTTTGCAGAAAAAAACAGGGCGTTTATTTTTAAAATGTGCCGCCTGCTTTTTTTTCGCCAGTTTTCTTTTTGCCGGATTTATGACAGCCGTGTGGCTGTTTTTCCCTGCGCAAGGTATGATTTATCGAAACGGGGTGCTTTATTTTAATATCTCCGCCCTTACACTTGCTATTACCTCAACAATAGCATATTTGTTGATAAAGTTGGTTTGCCGATTTTTAAATCGCTACCGGGGGGAACGGCTTACACGTCAGATTGAAATTTTTTTGAAACAAAAAAAGGTAAGGCTTACTGCGTTGATCGATACGGGGAACCGGTTATGCGATCTCTTTTCTGGCTTGCCGGTTATAGTCGTCTCTTTTGAATCTGTCCGAAGTTTAATTCCAACGTCATTACAAAATTATTTTTCTACTGGAGTCCCGCCGGATATCAATCAAATGCAGACGGAAGAAATAAGGATGATCCGTATGATTCCGGTTAAAACCATCGCAGGGGAACAATTGCTGCCATCTTTTCTTCCGGATAAAGTGGTTATCAATGGAGAAGAAAAACGAGCAGTTTTAGCTGTGTCCCAACATATGCTCTCAGAAGGAAGCTATGAAGCGATACTAAATCCACTGCTAACATAAAAGAAGGGGAGAACACCATGCGAATGCTTGCTCTAAAACCAACACGCAATCTTATGCTGCGTCTTATGTCATTTAAAGAGTTATTGCGCCGCCGCCTTTTCTGGAGTGACGAAATTCATTACATAAACGGTCCGGACAGTTTGCCGCCGCCTCTTTCCCGAGAAGAAGAAAAAGCTATTTTTTTAAAACTTGAAAAAAACGATCCTCAGGCAAGAGATATGCTTGTAGTGCACAATTTGCGGTTAGTCGTATACATTGCAAGGAAATTTGAGTCAACCGGTATTGGGATGGAAGATTTGATTTCTATCGGGACAATCGGCTTAATCAAAGCGGTAAATACTTTTGTTCCAAGCCGCAATATCAAGCTGGCAACATATGCATCCCGCTGTATAGAAAATGAGATACTGATGTTTTTAAGGAAAACCTCACCAACAAGAGGGGATATTTCTATTGACGAACCGCTAAATGTAGATTGGGATGGAAACGAACTGCTTTTATCTGATTTGTTAGGAACAGATCCAGACACTGTAAACCGTGAAATTGAGACAGAAGCTGAACGCCAATTGTTACATCGATGTATTGCAAAACTGGACGATAGAGAACGAATGATTATGGAAATGCGCTTTGGCCTAAACGGA
>ERZ1643249.5386-NODE-5386-length-10264-cov-5.620237_pt1 | contig 10264 bp, 11 predicted proteins | sample MGYA00579263_ERZ1643249 | MGnify/ENA primary metagenome ERZ1643249 (study PRJEB29033, sample SAMEA4952264) | chicken gut metagenome | biome: Broiler Chicken; feature: Gastrointestinal Tract; material: Caecum | place: Ireland | collected 2018 | study: Broiler...
GCCTTCCACCCCTTCCACGGCTTCTCCATGATGAGCTGCGGCCACATCGCCGAGATGAACACCTCCGCCATCTACATCGTGGGCGCCCAGGAGCCCGGCATCGCCCGGGGCATGGGCCTCAAGACCCGGGCCACCTTCGAGGAGGCCCTGGAGGACGCCAAGCGCAAGTTTGTGGGCCAGAACCCCAACATCCTGGCTCTGCCCCAGACCTTCAAGCTGAGCGCCGTCCATCTGTGCATGAAGGATGACGATCTGAGCAACGTGTAAGGAGGGCACTGTCATGCTGAAAGGAAATATGCTTATCGCCCACGGCGGCGGCCCCACCCCGGTAATCAACAGCTCCCTGCTGGGCGCTGTCCGGGAGGCCAAGCTCCACGGCGAGATCGAAACCATCTACGGCGCCCGTTTCGGCGCTGAGGGCATCCTGGCCGGGGACCTGATCGACCTGGGCAAGTTTGCCGATGAGGATCTGGCCCTGCTGGCCAAGACCCCCGCTTCCGCCCTGGGCTCCTGCCGCCGCAAGCTCACCGATGCCGACTATCCCGCCGTGCTGGAGTGCTTCAAGAAGTTCAACATCCGCTACTTCTTCTACAACGGCGGCAACGACTCCATGGACACCTGCAACAAGATCTACAACCTGTCCGTGGAGACCGGCTATGAGCTGCGGGTCATCGGCATTCCCAAGACCATCGACAACGATCTGGATGTCACCGACCACTGCCCCGGCTTCGGCTCCGCCGCCAAGTACGCCGCCGTCTCCGCCCTGGAGCTGGCCCAGGACGTGTCCGCCCTGCCCATCCATGTGGTGGTGATGGAGATGATGGGCCGCAACGCCGGCTGGATCACCGCCGCTTCCGCCCTGTACGCCGACCTGATGCCCTGCGAGCATCTGGTGTACCTGCCCGAGGTGGCCTTCGACAAGGAGAAATTCCTTGCCGCTGTCAAGGAGAAGTGGGCCAAGGGCCGCGGTCTTCTGGTGACCATCTCCGAGGGTATCCACTATGCCGACGGCTCCCCCGTGGCCGACTCCGGCGTGGTGGACGGCTTCGGCCACAAGGTGCCCGGCGGCGCCGCCCAGGCGCTCAGCGACATGATTATGCAGGAGACCGGCCTGAAGTCCCGGTCCGAGAAGCCCGGCCTGCTGGGCCGTGTGAGCGTGAGCCTCATGTCCGAGATCGACCAGAAGGAGGCCGAGGAGGCCGGCGCCTGCGCCGTCCGCTCCGCCGTGGAGGGCAAGACCGGCTTCATGGTGGGCTTTGAGACCACTCGGAACCCCTACTCCTCCAAGACCTGCCTGATCCCTCTGGAGAAGGTGGCCAACGCCGAGAAGAAGTTCCCCCTGGAATGGATCGGCGAGGACGGCGCCAGCATCAAGCCCGAGTTCAAGGCCTATTGCGAGCCCCTGCTGGGCGCTTACGACAGCCGGTTTATCTCCCTGCGGTAAGCCGCCATGCAGATCCTCTTTAACTTCCTGGTCTGTATCCTGGCAACTACCATTGGAGGCATCAGCGGGGTAGGAGGCGGCGTCATCATCAAGCCGGTGCTGGACGCTGTGTCCGGCCTGCCGGTGGCTACCATCAGCTTTCTGTCCGGCTGCACCGTGCTGGCCATGACCATCACCTCCATGCTGCGCAGCATCGGCGGCGAGGTGAAGGTGGAGCCCCGCCGGGGTACCCTGCTGGCCATCGGCGCCGCCGTGGGCGGTATCGTGGGCAAGCAGCTCTTCGACATCGTCAAGGACGCCGGTGGCTCCGCCGTCTCGGTGGCCCAGCAGGTGCTGATGATTATCCTCACCCTGGGTGTGCTGGCCTATACCCTGAACCGTCCCCGCATCCGCACCCTGGATGTGAAGAACGGAGCGGCCTGTGTGCTCATCGGCCTGGCCCTGGGTGTGCTGTCCTCCTTCCTGGGCATTGGCGGCGGCCCCATTAACCTGGCGGTGCTCTACTACTTCTTTTCCATGGATTCCAAGACGGCGGCCCTCAACTCCCTGTATGTCATTCTATTTTCCCAGGGAGCCAGCTTCCTCAACACCGTGATCGGTCAGAACGTGCCTGTCTTTGAGTGGTCCGTCCTCATCGCCATGGTGGTGGGCGGCGTGGTGGGCGGCACCATGGGCCGCAGCTTCAGCCGCCGTATGGACAACAAGGCCGTGGACAAGCTGTTCTTCTGGCTGCTGCTGCTCATCACCGGCATCAGCGTATACAACCTGATCCGCTGCTTTGTGTGACTTCACGTTCTTCTCCTCTTTTCCTCAGGACCCGTTCCGGCAGTGATGCCGGGATGGGTCCCCTTTTTATGCCTGTATGGGTGGAAACATTTGGCCTGCCCCAATTCCTTGACACTGGAGCATGACATGGTATAATACCAAACCAGTATGGAATTTTTGCAGAGCAAATGCGCCATATTTTATCAATAACTGCAACTTGGAGGAATTTACCCATGCAAGCAAAGAAACCGCTGGCCCTGCTGCTGTCCCTGTCCATGGGGCTGTCCATGGGCACCCCCGCCCTGGCTGCCGCCAGAGAGACCAGCCTGCCCGACGTGGGCCAGAGCTGGGCGGCTGACTCCATTCACCGCTGGCTGGAGGCCGGCCTGGTGGAGGGAGACGACCAGGGCCTGTTCCGGCCCGCCGCCAACCTGACCCGCGGCGAGCTGGCCACCATTTTTGTGCGGCTGCTGGGCCTGAGCGAGAAGGCGCCCAACCGCTATGCCGACCTGAAGGGGGACGAGTGGTACGCCGACGCCATTCTGAAGTGTACTGCCGCCGGCATCATGGAGGGCGACGGCACCAACTGCAACGCCACCCAGACCATCACCCGGCAGGAGACCATGGTGATGTTTGCACGGGCTATGGGTATCCGGGAGGAGAAGGAGCCCAACCTGGGCCAGTTTGTGGACGGCACCGACGCCGCCGGCTGGGCCGCCGGGTATCTGGCCCCTCTGGCCCAGCTGGGCATTCTGTCCGGCGTGGAGGACGGTTCCCACCTGGCGCCCAAGGCCAACATTGACCGGGCGTCCACCATGGCTCTGCTGGACAAGGCCGTCAGCGATTACATCACCGGCTCCGCCCAGGTGGAGGCGGAGGACGAGGGCCGCTTTGTGGTGATCAACACCGGTTCCGCTGCCCGCAGCGGCGCCCAGGTTGAGGTGTCCGGCCAGGCCGCCGGTCTGGTGGTGGCTCCCGGCAGCGCCGGGGCCAAGGTCACCGCTCAGGACCTGACCGCCGCCACCGTGAAGGTGGACGCTCCCGTGGAGCTGACCCTCTCCGGCAGCACTTCCGCCGGTTACATGAGCGTCAACGCCGAGGCCCAGCTGGCGGTGGAGAAGGATGCCTCCGTGGAGGAACTGTCCCTCAACGCCGCCGCCCAGGTGGACAACCAGGGCACCATCGGCAAGGCCTCCGTCAACGCCGACGGCGTGGTGCTGGACGGCAAGCTGCCCGGCAGCCTGGAGGTGACCGACGGCGTGGATCAGCCCACCGACAGCGAAGGCAACCAGGTGGGCGGCGACAATAACAACGGCGGCAGCAATGGCGGCGGCTCCGGCTCCGGCGGCTCCGGTGGTTCCGGCGGCAGCGGCGGCGGTTCCGGTTCCGGCGGCTCCGACGGCGATGGTGACGGCGACGGCGACGGCGGCCAGGTGCCTCCTGTCCAGGCCGGTCCTGCCGTGACCCAGGTGTCCGAGGAGGAGGGCAAGGTCACCATTCAGTTTGACCAGGCCCTGTACACCATGGAGGAGGACGTGTTGACCAAGATCGGCAGCTCCTCCACTCCCGAGGGTGACGTGGTGAATAACGAGGCCCTCCAGGCCGCGGGCTACGCCATCTCCGGCGACGTCCAGATTACCAACCTGTATGTGGACAACGAGACCGAGTTTGTCTGGACCTTTGACTTTAACAGCGCCAAGCTGGGCGACGGTATGCGCTACAACAAGGCCATCTACGACGCCGAGGGCAACAGCGCCGGCTACCTCACCGCCCGCCGCCATGTGGCCCTGAAGGACGACGAGGGCCGCACCCCCTACTATGTTTGGACCGTGGCCTTTGAGCAGGAGGCCGAGGCCGACATCACCGCCCCCGTGCTGGAGAAGGAGAGCGTCACCCTGCTGGGCGACGACGACACCCTGACCCTCACCGTGCCCGTGTCCGACCAGGGCGAGCTGGCCTATCTGGAGATCGACCACAGCCTGGAGGCCAGCTTCCCCGAGTTCACCGTGGAGGCCAAGAGCTATGACTTCCTGGACGAGGAGAGCGGCCTGGGCTACACCAGCGTGTACACCGACACCCAGGGCGAGCAGAAGTGGGAGATCACGCTGAATCCCGTGGCCACCGCCCTGCTGCGTCAGGCCGCCGGCGGCAGCCCCATGACCTTCTACTTCTCCGTGAAGGACAAGGCGGGCAACCAGTTTGGTTCCATGTACTTTGTGGACGAGGAGATGACGGTCTCCGACGTGTCTGTGCCTCTGGACGCCACCGCCCCCACCGTGGTGAGCTTTGCCATTGACGATCAGGTGGTGGAGGACGGCGCTACCGTCAACTTTGACGAGGGCCAGGAGTTCACCAGCCTCACCGTCACCCTCAGCGAGGCGGTGGTTGCCGGGGATCAGACCCAGCACATCACCATTGACGGCCATGAGTTCGGCACCTTCGCCATTGACGAGGCCGATCCCACCAAGCTCCACATCACCGTTACCAACCACAACGGCAACAAGTATGTGGAGGGTACCTTCCAGTTCGATCTGGCCGCAGGCGCCCTGAAGGACGCCTCCGGCAACGAGAACGAGGAGCTGTCCTACACCATCCACTTTACCCAGAATCCCGGCGTGTAAGCGTCACAAAGCCCCCCTTTTACCGATAAACTGGTGAGAGGGGGGCTTTTTATGCAAAGTAAGGCGTTACAGGAACAGATCAAAACTGCGGACAAATCCCTGTTTTTTCTCAGTATCCTGCTGGGGTCCATCTGTCTGTCCTGGCTGGCCCTGGACAAACGGCGGCGGGGGCTGTGCTGCAACGGCAAGGCCCCCGATGTGGCGGGGCTGCGGCAGGTCAGCTCTGTGTTGGTGGTGCTGGCACTGGGGTACTTCTTCTGCCTGGGTGTGAAGGGCAGGGAAGAGCAAGGAGGCCAGGTCAACTTCTGGGCCTCCCTGCTGGTGCTGCTGGCCGCTCTGCTGCGACTGGGGGAGCTGCTGAAGGATGGGTAAAGAAAAGCGGTGGTGCTGCCTGTGGCAGCACCACCGCTTGGCGCGTTAAAAGGGGGCGTCCTCAATACGGGTTTCCTTGGCGAAAAAGGTGTAGGTGCCGGTAGCCACTGTCTGGCCCTGGTCGTTGGTCAGAACGGCGTCGTAGACCAGAATGGTCTTGCCCAGCTTTTTGGGGGTGGCCAGGCAGTGGATCTGGCTGCCGGTACCGGGGGCCAGGTACTGCATGGAGCAGTCCAGGGTGACGCACACCTTGCCGCAGGTGAAGGCGGCGCAGCCCGCCACCGTGTCCGCCAGGGCCACCAGGGCGCCGCCGTGGACGATGCCCATGGGGTTCAGGCTCTCGGGGCGGACCTCCAGAGTGCCCTCCGCCTCCCGGCCCTCAATGCGGGTGACGGTAATATGGTTGTAGGGAGCGAAGTGGCCCTCGCCGTTGACCACCCGCTGAATATCACTGAAGGAAGCCATCCAGAATCTTCTCCTCCGCTTCCTGCTCGGTCAGACCCAGGGTCATCAGCTTCAGGATCTGGTCTCCGGCGATGCGCCCGATAGCGGCCTCGTGGATGAGCTGGGCGTCCACGTGGTTGGCCACAATGGCGGGGATGGAGGAGATCCTGGCCTCCCCCATAATGATGGAGTCGCACTGAACATGGCCGAAGCATTTGGTATTGCCGGTCATTTTGGGATAGAACACCTGGACCGAGTTGTCCTGGGCCACGGACCGGGAAATGACCCGTCCGGTGGCGTCCTCGCCGTCCAGAATGATTTCCATGTCGCTCTCGGCGGTCTGCTGACCGTGGGTGAGCAGCTTCTCGGTGATGATGGCCTCGGCGCCCTTGCCCACCACGATGCGGGTCTCCCGCTTGGTGGAGTCCACGCCCCGGATCTGGGTGGACTCCATGTTGATGGAGGCCCCCTCGTCCAGGTAGACGATGGTCTGGGGGTTCATGATCCGCTGGCCGGTGCCCTCGCCGTCGCCGTAGTGGCGCTCCACATAGCGGACCTTGGAGTTCTTGCCGATGTGGAAGGTGTGGACGCCGTCGTGCTGGCTGGTCTCGCAGCCGGTGTTGTGGATGCCGCAGCCGGCCACGATGTCCACATCGCAGTCGTCGCCGATGAAGAAGTCGTTGTATACCATTTCGCTCAGGCCGGTCTGGCTGATGATAACGGGGATGTGGACCGACTCGTGCTGGGTGCCGCTTTTGACGGTGATGTTGATGCCCGACTTGCCCGGCTCCTCCTTGGTGGTGATCTCAATATTGGCGGTGTTGTTGCGGGAGTCCAGCTGTCCGTTGCGCCGGATGTTGTAGGCCCCCTGGGGGGTCTTTTCCAGGTCCGCGATCTCCTTGAGGAGCTTCCATTCCGCTTGATCCATCTTACTTCGCTCCTTCCGACAGATAACTGCAAGAGGTCCTGGTGTTGGCCAGGATCTGGGGGAAGATCTCATCCTTGGGGCCGTGGCGCTGCACCTTGCCGTCGGCGATCATGACGATCTCATCGGCCAGGTCGATGATGCGCTCCTGGTGGGAGATGACAATAAGGGTGGCCTCCCGCTTCTGGTGGATGAGCTTGAAGGTCTCGGTGAGCTTGGCGAAGGACCACAGGTCGATGCCCGCCTCCGGCTCGTCAAAGATCATCAGCCCGGACTTGCGGGCCAGAATGGTGGCGATCTCAATGCGCTTGACCTCGCCGCCGGACAGGGAGGCGTCCACCTCCCGGTCGATATAGTCCCCGGCGCACAGGCCCACCTTGGTCAGGTACTGGCAGCCCTCTTCCCGGGTCAGCTTCTCGCTGCCGGCGGCCAGGGCCAGCAGGTCCTTGACCTTCAGACCCTTGAAGCGAGGGGGCTGCTGAAAGCCGTAGCTGATGCCCAGCCGGGCCCGGCCGGTGATGTCCAGATCGGTGATATCGGTGTCGTTCCAGCGGATGGAGCCGCCGGTGGGCTTGACCAGGCCCATGATGGCCTTGGCAAGGGTGGTCTTGCCGCCGCCGTTGGGGCCGGTGATGACCACAAACTGGTGGTCCTTGACAGAGAGGGAGACGTCGTTGAGGATGCCCAGCTCCTGGCCTTCCTCTCCCTCCACCTGATAGCTGAGATGGCTGATCTCCAGCATAATCGGTCTCTCCTTTGTAAATGGTTCATTCCATGAGCAATTATTTTATCACGAAAGGCAGGAAAATACAACCCTGAGCGGGGCAAATCTTGCCAGGACGGCATAGGATGGTGGGAATCTACACAGAATGGGGAGGCAATGCGTATGGAACAGGAGTTGCTGCCCGGCTGCGACCGGGAGGTTTTCGAGCGGGTGTGGAAGCGGGTCATGCCCAACGAGCGGGGGGACTGCCCCTTTGAGGTGGTGGAGGCGGCGGCCCGGCCGTCCCTGCCGGCGGTGGTGGTACAGGACACCCCGGCGGAGGAAGAGGAGGAGACCGTCACCTGTCTGGGGCCTTCCTCGGCGGTCCACGGCCCCCAGCTGCAACAGTACATCGATCAGGAACTGGCCGCCCACCGGTGCTGCCAGGCGCTGGCCCGGCGGGTGCCGGGTGCCGGGGGCAGGATGCTCTCGGGCCTGGCCGCCGAACAGCGGCGGCGGGCCAAGCGGCTCAGCACCGCCTATTTTCTCATCTCCGGGGTGCGCTACTGGCCCGCCGACCGGGGAGGGGCTCCCTCGCCCCAGCCGGTGCAGGCCGCCCTGCGGGAGCAGTTCCAGGCCATGCAGCGCTATGCCGCCTGCTACCGGGCGGCGGCCGCCGGTACCGCCGACCCCTGCCTGGAATCCCTCTTCCACGAGTCGGCCGACGAGGCGGAGGCCCACGCCTGGGTCATCCGGGGGGTGCTGGAGCAGATGTAACTCTCAGTCCCGGCGGAATACATGGATGCGGAAGGAGGCCTGTACCTTCAGTCCGTCCAACGCCGCCAGCCGGGCGGCTCCCTCCCTGGGGGTTTTCCAGTAGTAGGGGGTCATCTGGAACAGGTGGGGCAGGTCCTCGCCTGCCACCTCCATGGTGGTGTCCACCGGCACCACGCTGACATAGGAGAAGCCCTCATAGGGGATATCCTGCTCCTGGTTGGGGTAGGGCTTGTCGTAGAGCACCTGCTTGAGCTCCCACAGGTGTTTGGCGGCGGGGACCACATAGAGGAACAGGCCTCCGGGGCGGAGCACCCGGCGGAACTCCTCCAGAGCCAGGGGGGAGAAGCAGTTGAGGAGCAGGTCCACGCGCTGATCCGCCACCGGCAGGTGGTAGGCCGAGGCCACGGCAAACTCCCCCTGGGGCAAGCGCTTGGCGGCCAACCGCACCGAGGGCTTGGACAGGTCGATGCCCGCCAGCTGCACCTGCCTGCCCGCCCCAGTGAGGGCGGCGTGGATGCCGGCGGTGTAGTAGCCCTCCCCGCAGCCTGAGTCCAGTACCGATACCCGCCGGGCTGTGTACTCCAGAGCCAGGGCACACAGAGCCTCCCGGAGGGGGGCGTAGTAGTCCCTGGACAGGAACTGGTTGCGGGCGGTCACCATGCCCTTGTCGTCCCCGGGGGATTTGGAGTGCTTTTGGTTGGCGGGGAGCAGGTGGACATAGCCCTCTTTGGCGATGTCAAAGCAGTGGCCGTTGGGGCAGGTGTAGGAGCGCTCCTCCCGGTTCAGGGGAGAGGCGCAGTGGGGACAGCGAAACAGGCTCAAAGGGGCCATCTCCTTCCAGAGTGTATGAGAGTATCATACCAGTTTGGAGGACATAACACAAGGGCCGCGCCTATGGCGCGGCCCTTGTGTTGTCCAGGCGTATTATTTGATTTTTTCAAAAACGGTATAGCTGCCGCCATCATAATTGAATGTAATGGTGTCATCATCAACCGTTCCAGTCCAAGGAGTACCGGGGAAGAAGATGGTGATTTCATTTCCTTTCATTTCCCATGTGCCGGAACCGCTCTCAGTTCCCAACGAGTAAATGCGCTTTGCGGTGGCGAGATCTTGTGCGGACATTTGTTTTTCAGCTTCAGGGCTTATTGTTCGGGTAAACGTGAGCGTTGCGTTTCCGTCAGATTTTATTTCCAGCGCATTAGAAATTTCAAAAAAGCCGTTTTGTTCTGCATCATCTATACTATATTCTCCGCTGGAATCACCCATCTTCGTGGCCTCATAGGTGCCCACAGGATCGCCTCCTCCTGAGCAGGCGGTCAGTGCGGCCATCATAGCAACGGCCAGAGCTAGTGACAGAATTGTTTTTCTCATAAAAAATCTTCCTCTCTTGTCTTTTCAGTTGATAAAGCGGCCAGGGTGTAGGTTAAAACGAGATGTCCACTATTAGTATAACATGAGTACGCGTATATGTCTACTAATAGGGCAATATAAGTACACCAAAACAGGACGATTTTTTTATACACTGTGCCAAAGAGGTGATTTGCTGTGAATGCCGTCGGCGAAAGGATCAAGGAACTGCGAAAGGCCAGAAGGATGACGCAGAATGAGTTTGCAGAACGGATCAATGTGACAAAATCAACGGTTTCGGCATATGAAAATGGGAGCAGGCTGCCTTCTTACGACGTGCTGATCAGAATCGCCCGATTATTTAAAGTAAGTACGGATCATCTGCTTGGATACAGCGAAAAAACGGAAATCGATGTTACGGGTCTGACCAGAAAACAGATCAATGTGATCCAGGATATGATTACAACTTATCAACGCCATAACCGTTTTTATCAAGCTATACAGGAGGATAACTGCATCAAGGACAGGCTGATTGCCGCAGGATTGCTCCATGAAGATGATGGAGAGTGGATGAAATAGACATGAAAAGGGCCGCGCCATTGGCGCGGCCCTTGTGCGCATTTTTAGGAGAGATTCTGCCTTTTGTGGTTTGTTTTTTTCTTTTTCTATGGTATACTGTACACTTGCGAAGATTTTCCCGGCCTGAAGCCGGGCTGAACAAAAAGGAGTACGACATGATCACTGTTTCCGACCTGACCCTGGCCTACAGTGGCCAGCCCCTGTTCTCCCACGTGGACCTGCAGTTCACCAAGGGCAACTGCTACGGCATCATCGGCGCCAACGGCGCCGGCAAGTCCACCTTTCTG
>ERZ1643249.5387-NODE-5387-length-10261-cov-4.167451_pt1 | contig 10261 bp, 12 predicted proteins | sample MGYA00579263_ERZ1643249 | MGnify/ENA primary metagenome ERZ1643249 (study PRJEB29033, sample SAMEA4952264) | chicken gut metagenome | biome: Broiler Chicken; feature: Gastrointestinal Tract; material: Caecum | place: Ireland | collected 2018 | study: Broiler...
GATTGGCTCAGTTGAAATGCCTTCTGAAGCTGTCATGAGCATTTTGAAATTAGATGATGATAAATAAAGATAGTTCAATTTATATTCATATACCTTTTTGTGAACAAAAGTGCAATTATTGTGCTTTTAACTCTTTCTGTGCAAGTGATGAAATAAAAGAAAAATACATCAATTTGCTTTGTGATGAAATCAGAAGAAGAAAATGCGACAGGGTTGTTCGAACCATCTATATTGGTGGCGGAACGCCAAGTGTTCTAAATGAAGAGCAAATAAAGAAAATTGTTGGCACTGTGTTTGAAAACTTTGATGTTTATGAAGACGCAGAATTCACAATTGAAGCAAATCCAAATTCAATCACAGAACAACTTCTTCAAACATGGAAAAAATTGAGAATAAATAGATTGAGCATTGGTGTGCAATCGCTTAATGACAAAACCTTAAAAAAAATTGGAAGGTTACATAACAAAAAAATGGCACTTGAAAAAATCAAATTGGCAAGAAAGTATTTTGACAATGTTTCTGCTGATCTGATTGTTGGACTTGAAAATGAAAGCGGAAAAGATTTGTGTGGATATGCGAAACAGTTGCTTGCACTGGGGATTAAGCACATTTCATGTTATCTGCTGGAAGTGTATGAAAATACAAAAATCTTTCAAATGATAAAAGAGAGAAAGTATAAACCACTTGGCGACGATCAAACAATTCAAGCGTTCACCAAACTGTCAAACTATTTGTGTGACAACGGCATGGAGAGATATGAAATAAGCAACTTTGCTTTTTCAGGTTATGAAAGTCATCATAACCTGAATTATTGGGCAAGAAGGGAATACTTAGGCTTTGGACTTTCAGCACATTCTTTTGTTGGCGGAAAAAGGTTTAAAAATGCCGAAAGTTTGAAAGATTATGAACTCGGGAAAATTGAAGAAGAAATTTTGACAAATCAGGAACAAATTGAAGAAATCATCATGCTGGGGCTTCGATGCAATTTGGGAGTTGATTTGTTGGAAGTGAAAAAATTGGGTTATGATTTGACAAAAAATTCTTATTTTGCTGAATATATCGACAAAGGAATTTTGACGCAAAAAGGAGAAAAAGTTTTTCTTAATCAAATTTTTTACCACATCAGTAACACTATCATTGCGAATTTGTTTCAATGAAAATAAGTTGCAATAAATCAAACATTATGATATAATTGCGACATAAAGTTTTAAGTCGGCAAGGAGCAAAAATGTCAAAAATTCAACTTCAAGATTTTGTGAAATATGGGAGATTGTTTGAAATTTATGGCTCTCTTTTAAGCGAAGATAGACAAAAAATCATGACATCATATTTTGAATATAACATGACACTTGTGGAAATTGCAGAAGAGCGAAACGTCACAAGGCAGGCTGTGCTTGATGCAATTGACAAATCTTGTGAAAAATTGGACAAGTTTGAAGATGCTTTGCATGTGAATGAAACAAAACAAAATCTTGTTTTGAACTTGCAAGAGATCAAAACACTCGCGGACAAAAACTCTCAAAAAGAAATTTCAGAAAAAGTCGATAATATTTTAAGGAAATTATAATGGCACTATTTTCATCATTATCAGAAAAATTTAATCATATCTTTTCAAAACTCACCAAGCGTGGAAAGTTGACCGAACTTGAAATCAAGGAAGCAATGCGTGAAGTCAGAATTGCTCTTTTGGAAGCAGATGTTAACTATATGGTTGCCAAAAAATTTGTTGCTGACACCACAGAAAAAGCGATTGGCGAAGATGTCATGAAAAGTTTGACTCCAGGGCAAATGGTCATCAAAATTGTCAAAGACGAACTTACAAAACTCATTTCTTCCGACAATCAAAAATTGCAAATTGCTTCAAATCCACCAACTGTCATCATGATGTGTGGTTTGCAGGGTGCTGGAAAGACAACCATGTGCGGAAAACTTGCATATCACTTGAAAAAGAGTGGGAAGAAACCACTTCTTGTTGCATGCGACATCTACAGACCTGCTGCAATCAACCAGTTGCAAGTTGTTGGAAAAACTGCAAATGTTGAAGTTTTTGAAAGGGGAACTCAAAACCCTGTAAAGACTGCAAAACAATCAATTGAACACGCAAAAAAACAAGGTTACGATGTTGTAATCATCGACACAGCTGGACGTCTTCACATCAATCAAGAGTTGATGCAAGAGCTCAAAGACATCAAGAAAGAAGTTAAACCAACTGAAATTTTGCTTGTTGTTGATGCCATGACTGGACAAGATGCCGTGACAATTGCAGAGAGCTTTAACAATGATTTGGACATCACAGGTGTTGTGCTTACAAAACTTGATGGAGACACTCGTGGTGGCGCTGCGCTTTCAATCAAGGCGATAACTGGAAAACCAATCAAGTTCTCAGGTGTTGGGGAGAAGATAGGCGACCTTGAACCTTTTTATCCAGACAGAATTGCCAGCAGAATATTGGGCATGGGAGATGTTCTTTCTTTGATTGAAAAGGCTCAAGAAGCTGTGACAGAGGAAGAGGCAAAGAAATTAGAAGCGAAGTTTAGAGAAAATTCTTTCACATTTGAGGACTATTTGACACAAATGGAAAGTCTGAAGAAAATGGGAAACATCAATGATTTGATTGGTATGATTCCTGGTATGGCTTCCAAAATGAAAGGTGTCAACATTGACGAAAAACAACTTGCAGTCAACAAAGCAATCATTCAAAGTATGACAAAAGAAGAAAGACTCAATCCAGAAATCATCAAGGCAAGCAGAAGAAAACGCATTGCAGAAGGTAGTGGAACAACAATCCAACAAGTCAACACTCTTTTGAAACAATTTGAGCAATCAAAAGAAATGATGAAACAACTGAAGAACAAAAAAGGTTTTAGACGAATGTTTTAAAGACACTGATATTAAAGTGTCTTTTTTATTAAAAATAAATTTTTATGGCAAAAACACTTTACAAGTTTGATTTTGTGTGATATAATGTAAGGCGAAAATGCTTTACAAATTGTTGAAGCAAATTTAACATAAGGAGAAGAAAAATGGCTGTTAAAATTAGATTGACAAGATTGGGAGATAAGAAAGCACCTTTCTATCGTGTTGTTGTTGCTGATAGCAAAAGCCCAAGAGATGGAAAATACATCGATTTGCTTGGAACATACAATCCTTTGACAAATCCAGCAGAAATCAAAATTGACAACGAAAAAGCTCAAAAATGGCTCAAAAATGGCGCTCTTCCAACAGAAACTGCTAAATCAATTTTGGTTAAGAGCGGTGCTATTCAACAAGAAAACAAATAATTTGATAAACAGAAACAATATTTTTGTTTTAAATGAAAAGTTCATCGACAAGATGAAAAATCAGTAATTTAAGGAGAACTTTATGGACGAATTATTGACATTCCTCGTTAAAACATTAGTTGAAGATGAAAACAGTGTTTCTGTTGAAAAAGAGGAAGATGAGAAGACAATAACATATCGTGTTAAAGTTGCAAGTTCTGACCTTGGAAAAATCATAGGTAAGAATGGAAAAACTGCCACAAGCATAAGAACAATCATGAGATCTGTTGCATCAAAAACTCACAAAAAAGTTTTTGTGAAGTTTGAGGACTGATATGCAATTTGTTTGTGTTGGAAAAATCATTAAACCGCAGGGTATCAAGGGGGAAGTTAAAATACTTCCTTTGATTGATATTCCTGCGATTTTTAATGGTAAACATGCGCTTTACATCGAAAAGCAAGAAACACCATTCAAGACTGCTTCGTACAGACTTGGATATGCTTATGTTTTGTTTGAAGAGATACCAGACAGAAACGCAGCAGAAAAATATCGCAATAAAAAAGTTTACATCACGAGGGAAGAATTTGACAAAATTTCAGTTGATGACTTTTTGATTGAAGATTTGATTGGAACATTGATTTTTGATGAGAACAACGAACTTATTGGTCAAATTATGGATGTGACCGATTATGGTTTTGATGACATTCTCATAATCAAAGAAAATGACCATATGTATGAAGTTCCTTTCAAGAAGGCAATTTTCAAAAAAGATGGAAAGAGAATCTACGCTATAAGAAGTGAATATAACGGAGCAAAGGTAAGCCAAGAATGAGAATTGATATTCTAACATTGTTTCCAGAAGCATTTTCTCCACTCAAAACCAGCATTTTGGCAAGAGCGACGGAAAGTGGAATTTTGGAAATAAACATTGTCAATATCAGAGATTTTTCCAAGGATAAGCACAAAAAATGTGATGATTATCCTTTTGGTGGCGGGGCAGGGATGCTGATGTCTGTCCAGCCTTTGTTTGATGCAATAAATTCTGTTTTAACAAAAGATGCAAAGATAATCTTCCCTTCACCAATTGGAAAAACCTTCAACACAAACAAAGCAAAAGAGTTGTCAACATTTCAGCATTTGATTTTTGTTTGTGGACACTATGAGGGTGTTGATGAAAGAATCTTTCTGACTGGTGGAGAACTTCCTGCAATGGTGATTATTGATAGTCTTGCAAGATTTGTTGATGGAGTCATTTCAAAGGAAAGTTTGGAAAGTGAAAGTTTTTCAAATGGATTGTTGGAGTATCCTCAATACACAAGACCTCAGGAATTTATGGGGTTAAAAGTTCCAGAAGTATTGGTTTCTGGCAATCATCAAGAAGTGGAAAAATGGAGAAAAGAGCAGAGCATCAAGCGAACCAAGCAGTTAAGAAATGATTTGTTTGATAATGTTGAATGATACCATATGTATTGTAGTATGCAACGCATAATACACAAGATATAGGAGAATTATGAAGATTCATTTCCTGGACATATGAATAAGGCACTGAAAGATATAAGTGAACAACTCAAAAAGGTTGATGTTGTGACTTATATTCTTGATGCACGCATTCCATTATCTTCATTAAACCCATCTTTAAATCAACTCACACAAAACAAACCGGTCTTGTATGTTTTTAACAAGATTGATATGGCAGACGAAAATAAAATTAAATCTTTCTTGCCACAATTTAAAACCCAAACAAGTGATTATGTTTTGTTCAATAGCACAGTATCTGGAAAATCTGATTTGATTATCAACAAAATCAAGGGGCTTGCAAAGAACAAAATTGAGAAATATAAAAGCAAAGGTGTCAAACCAAGCATCAGAACCATGGTTGTTGGAATTCCAAATTGTGGGAAGAGCACACTTGTCAATAATTTATGTAAAAAGGCGAAAACGATTACTGGTGACAAGGCGGGAGTGACAAAACACGGACTTTGGCTTCCTATTGGAGATTGCATTGAAGTTTATGACACTCCAGGGACTTTATATCCCAACATTGCTGACCAGGAAGTTGCAAAAAAATTGGCTTATGTTGGCAGTGTCAGGGATGAAATATTGGATTTTGTTGAACTTGCGGAACAACTTCTTTCTCTTTTGATAAATCTTTATCCTGAAAATATTAAAAACAGATATAATGGAGAAACAACACTTGAAGGTGTTGCGAAAGTAAGGAAATATGTCAAAAATGGTGGAGAAGTTGACATGGAAAGAACTGCAAAAAGCGTTGTTGATGACTTCCGAAAAGGTCGCTTAGGGAAAATGACAATAGATTGATTTTAAATGATTATTAGTTATATAAAAATAATCATTTTTTAATTTTATTGAGGAATTATGAAAGAAGAGAACAAAGATATTTCAAAGGTGAAGAACAAAATTGAGGGAAACAAAGGCGAGATAAGGGCTGTTCAATTTTTAAAGAAAGAAAAATATAAAATCCTTCAGACGAATTATAAAAACAGGATTGGTGAAATTGACATCATTGCAGAAAAGGACAACGTTATTGTCTTTGTTGAGGTTAAAAATCGTTCAACCTTTGCTTTTGGAAGACCTATTGAAGCAGTTACTTTGCACAAACAAAATCAAATCAAAAGGGTTGCAGAAATTTATTTGATGATGAAAAATATGTATAATCATGATGTCAGATTTGATGTTATTGAAATTTGTGACGATTTCATTAATCACATGAAAAATGCTTTTGACTAGTTTTTTAATATATTTACTTAATTATTAAAAAATTGAAAAAAATTTGTAAAAACACTTGTTTTTGTGTGTTAGGTTGTGCTATAATCAAAAAGACTTCGGGTGTTCCGCTGGGTTTTTACTTTATGAGCATCATGTCGAAAATCTGAAAAAAGGAGATAAGTCATGGCTAATATTATTGACCAATTGGAAAGAGAAAGCATGAAAGATTCTATCCCTGAATTCGCCATCGGTGACACTGTTAAGGTTACTGTCAAAATCAAAGAAGGCGACAAGGAAAGATTGCAAGCTTTTGAAGGTGTTGTTATTGCCAGAAAGAATGGTGGAATCAGAGAGACTTTCACTGTAAGAAAAATTTCTTATGGTGTTGGTGTTGAAAAGACATTCCCAGTTCATTCACCAAAAATTGCTACTATTGAAGTGGTAAGAAAAGGTAAACCAAGAAGAGCTAAACTCTATTATGTAAGAGACCTCACTGGTAAAGCAGCAAAAGTTAAATCTGCAGAAAACAAATAGTTCAATTAAGAGAGATCTTTCTCTCTTTTTTGTTATATAAAATAAATGTTAATTAAAAATTATGTAGTTATATGAAAAAAAGTTCATAAATTCGCATTATCTTTTTTAATCTGCTTTTGCGAGTTTTCTTTTTCGTCTCCATTCATGATAGATACTCTCAGTTTTGTAATCTTTATCTTTAAGATACAAAAGTTTTTGAATTAAATAAATCAGATACATTAAAACCAAGAAGATCAAAACAACTGATATTGTATATATCCAATTTATGGTAAACCAACCATATTTTGCTCGTTCGCCAATATACAAAAATTCAAACGGAACGCCATCTGAGTTGTATATATAGAAATAATTTATTGAATAACCTAAAACATCATTGAAATAAGAATTTAGAATGATGGCAGGAATTAAAAGCAAAACAAGAACCCCAATTCCACTAAGATATGATTTGAAATCTATGCGAACAATTTTCAAAAGAACAGCATACAACGCACCTAAAACAATAAAAATGTGTCCCCAAATATACGCTTGTGCACGAATACTTGCTATTGTTGTATAATTTTCCAAACTATCTGCAAAAACAAGTGACGCATATGCAGCAAGCAAATTTAATGTCCATGAAATTGAAGTTGCAATCTTACTTCGAAATACAAGTGCTATAAAGACCATTATATTTCCAAAATGGCAAACTTGCAAAGGTATAATTTCTGGATCAAAACCACTATTTACAAAGATGTCAATGTTTCTCATAATGAGAATTCCAAGTGAAATACAGCCTATCACTATGCCCACTATGTATCTTGTTTTATAACTCGTTTTTCTCAGAGAAAAATACAGAATTAAAATCGCCACAATTGGTGCCAACATTAAAACAAAATGCCAAAATGACCACATTTCAAATTTCATTTCACAAACTCCTTTATCTTATTGATATCACAAATTTTTAATATTATTTTGTCGTCAATAAATACATTATTATAATAACATATTTTTGTCTACTTTGCATACCTTTTCGCAAAATTATATCTTTATTTTTTTATAAAAAAGATATTTCTTAATCTATAGTTTTTGAAACTAATTAAAAAAGAGTTTTACTATAAAAAGTAGAACTCCTTTTCTTATTTTTTTCTGCTAGTTTTAAAAGGCTTTAACCTTCATGGATTTTTCTTTTATTTATTTTTATTATTTCATTCTAAGTTTTTCCAATTCTTCTTTGGTTGTGGCAGAGACTCTGTAACTTTCTTTTGCTTTTGAGATGGATTTGTTTCTTATGAATTTATCTCTCGTGTTTTTGATTTCTTCGACGGCTAGTTTACTGTTAAAGGCGCACAATTCTGCATAAAACCAGGAGATTCCCATTTTGACATAATATGCATCTGACTTTATTTCTCTAATTTGTGCCAAGATTTCGATTAATTTTTCTGTTTTAAGAAAGTTCTTCATGAAACCAATTATTCCAACTCTAATTTCAAATTCTTTGTCACTCTTTAGGAGTTTGGAAAAGAATTGAAACGATTTTTCACCTTTTAATTTTTTTAATGCTCCAGTGCAATCACAGGTTGCCCAATTGTCGATGTAAGGCAAGATGTTTTCAAGGTATTCAAGTTGTTCATCTTCTGTCTTGAAGCATCCAGCACAATAGATGTACAACATGATTTCTTCATGAGTTAAGTTTTCATCAAATTCAATATATTCGGGTTCAATTTCCTTTGCAAATTTCTGCAGTCTTGGAAGTCGAACTCCGATAATTGGATAGCGGGTGCGTATGAATTTTTTATTAAACTCTGCGTATTTTAAATCAGAATTGTCTTTTAAAAACTTTTTTACGTTTATCATAGAAATACCTTTATAAGTTTGGAATTTTATTATTCTCTTCGTAAACTTTCAACAGGGTCGAGTTTTGCTGCTTTGCTTGCTGGATAAAGTCCTGCCAACATACTGATTACAATTGAAACTCCGAGTGCAATTGCAAAATACCACCAACGGTAACTTATTGGGGCAAGACCTATTGTGTAGGTGAGAACTAACCAAACAACCAAAGTTAATATCAAGTTGAAGATGATTCCAAAAATTCCGCTTAGCACGCCGACCAAGAAACTTTCCGAAGTGAAAATTCGTTTGATATCCTTTCTTCTTGCACCGATTGACTTGAGAACTCCGATTTCTTTTGTTCTTTCAGTTACGCTCATGTAGAGAACAACCAAAATCATCATTGCAGAAACAAAGAGTGAAATGCAGGAGATCACAACAAGTGAAGTCCCAATTATGCTTGACATACTGTTGAACATTCCAGCAAGTTGATCTTCGATAGAGCCTGTATATCCTTCTGTTGTTGCGAGATAGTCATTGATTGCGTTTGTCACAGTTTCAGAAGGGGTTTGAATGTAGAGGGAGGTTGGTGCGAAATAATCACCGACTCCTTTTTCTTCAAAAATGGAACGGATATAGTCATAATCAACATACATAACAAGGAAATTTGACATTACTGATGTGTCCATAATTCCACAAATTGTATCTTGTTTTTCTATGACAGTGCCAGGATCTGATTGAGATGTTTTGAAAGTGAAAGAAATTTCAATCTCTTTTCCAACTGCTGAGCCGTCCTCAAACAAACTGCTGATGCCTTTTGAAAACATAAATCCACCAGTTGAAGTTCCCATCTCACCTTCAATCACATTGCTGTCACTGTAATATGGTGGTGTGGAGTAGAGATATATGATTGAAAGTGAGACATAGTCTGCTTCAGGGTCATCTTTGCTTTGAAAATAATCTCCACTTGGACTGTAATAAACTTTTGCACCTGTCGCAACGGTCATCATGCTGAAACCTTCAGTTACATTATCTTCAGTGACTTGAAAGTCATAATTGTTTTCTGATAAGTATGCATTGATATTTTCGATTAAGGTTTCTTTTTCTCCATCATCAAAGAAATTTGGCATCATCATGCTTGAAATGTCACCGCTACCTTTTTTTGAAATTGTCACAATTGTAGGGTCGGAATATGATTTCATGGTGTTGTTGATATAGTCTGTGATTCCAGAACTGAAACTCATCATCAAAATCAAGCTTCCAATTCCAATTGCAACTCCAAATGCCATTAAAAAATTTTTTACACGACTTGCCCACATATTATGAAAAGAAAGTCTTATTGCGGACCACATAGAAAGGTTTTGTTTATCTTTTGAATTTTTTGATTTTTTGTTTTTCTTAGATACACTTTCTGTCGTTGTCTCAGGAGTTTCTTCTTGTAATTTGAATTCTGCGTTTTTGTTTCTCTTGTAATTTTTGTTAATTTTGTCATCAACAATTCTGCCATCGGAAATCTCAACAACACGAGAAGAGATTGAAGCGACTTTCTCGGAGTGGGTTACCATGATAACCAATTTTCCGCTGTCTGCAATTTCTTTCAAGATTTCCAAAATTTGCATTGAAGTTCCGCTGTCCAAAGCGCCAGTTGGCTCATCTGCAATTATGATTTCAGGGTCATTAATCAAAGCTCTGGCAATTGCCACTCTTTGTTTTTGACCACCAGAAAGTTGAGTTGGCTTTTTCTTCAGTTGATTTTCAAGTCCCACTCTTTTTAAAATTTCTGTCGCTTTTGCAACTTTTTCTTTTTCTCCAACATTTGAAAGTGTGAGGGCAAGGGTGACATTATCCAAAATTGACAAATGAGAAATCAAATTAAATGATTGAAAAACAAAACCGACTTTGTTTTTGCGATATTTGTCGAGTTCCTTTTCTG
>ERZ1643249.5388-NODE-5388-length-10261-cov-3.805996_pt1 | contig 10261 bp, 11 predicted proteins | sample MGYA00579263_ERZ1643249 | MGnify/ENA primary metagenome ERZ1643249 (study PRJEB29033, sample SAMEA4952264) | chicken gut metagenome | biome: Broiler Chicken; feature: Gastrointestinal Tract; material: Caecum | place: Ireland | collected 2018 | study: Broiler...
ACGCCCGTACTGCGCCCGGTCGATCGCACTCTGCCGGTGTTCAATCCGCGCCCCCACGGAAAAGGGTTTGGGTTCCATGAAAACGCCGTGCCGGGCCAGCATCCGGAAGGTATCCCGGGCGCTGTGGCCCACGGCCAAAATCAAATGGGAAACCGCCAAAGGCTCGCCGTTGACAGAAATGCCGGTGAGCTTTCCGTTTTGGACGGAAATCCCGGTAAGCTGGGTGTGAAACCGCACATCCCCGCCGTTTTGGAGGATCTCCTGCCGGATGGACCGGACAACCTGCCGCAGCCGGTCGGTGCCGATATGAGGCTTGGCCTTTTTCAGGGTTTCCATGGGCGCCCCGTGGCGGCCGAACTGCTCTAAGACATAAGAACACAAGGGGTCGTTGATCCGGGTGGTCAGCTTCCCGTCGGAAAAGGTGCCTGCGCCGCCTTCTCCGAACTGGACGTTGCAGTTTTCGTCCAGCTGGCCCTTGGCCCAGAAGTTTTCCACTGCCTGCACCCGCTCCTCCACCGGTCCGCCCCGTTCCAGGACGATGACCGGCACCCCGTGCCGGGCCAAAAGGCTTGCGGCGAACATCCCCGCCGGGCCGAAGCCGGCGATTGCCACCGGCCCTTCCGGCTTGGGGCCGGGACGGACGGAAAAGGGCTGATCCTCCTGCCAGCGGACGCCGTTTTTGCTTAAGAAGGCTTCCTCGCCGCCGTCAAGGCGCACGACCACTGTATTGACTTTGTGAATATCCTGCTGCTTCCGGGCGTCCAGGGAGGTTTTGGAAACATATGCCTCCCGTACCCGGCTTTTGGGAACGCCCAGCAGCTTGACCGCCCGGGAAACAGCGGCGTCCTCCGGTTCCCCCAGTCGGGTTTTGATGTTGTTGAGTATCAGCATGAATGCTCCTCCTGCAAAAGAAACCAGGCGGGAAAGTCAGCTTCCCGCCCGGTAGGGATTCTTGTTATTTTGCCGTCAGGTTGACGGTAGTGGTGTAATCGCCCACAGCCCAGGCCAGAACGCCGTCCTGGCAGTAAACTCTGGCGCTGATGGTGTACTGCCCTTTTTCCAGGGTCACCTGGGAAAGGTCCACCGTCACAACCAGGTCATCCGCCGAAAGGGTTTCCATAACGCTGTCCTCGCCCACAATTTTGACGTTGCTTAGGGCTTGGGGCACAATGGACACGTCATAACCGGCAGGCAGGTTTTCCAAAACGAAATTGCTCTGGGGGATGGAATAGGTCCGTGCAGTAAAGCCGTCCTGAGGGAAGGTGACAGTGACGGAAGCGACGCTTTCCATATTGGTAAACCCGGCGGGGAGAGTGACGTCCAGGGTAAATTCCCGGCCAATGTCGATGGAACGGAAATCAATGGGGCCGATGACGATTTCGTCCTGGTTGTCAATAATATCCGGCGCGGCCGCCACTAAAATGGTATCCTGGGACAGGGTGTATTCCAGCTCGTCTAAGGGGAACCCTTTGGGCGTATTGACAAATTCCACGGACAGGGCCATTTCCTTGGTTTTGTAAATGGGGATGGTGATTTCCACATTTCCCGGTTCCACTGTCAGGTACTCGGAGGAAACCACGGCGCCGTTCCGGTCCAGCAGTACCGGCGACTCGGTCAGCTGGAGGGAGTCCGTCATGTTTTTATCCTCGGTATCCACTGTAACAGAGCAGCTGGCGATCCGTTCCACCAGGGTCTGGGGGCCGGTGACCAGAATGTTTTCCTCATTGGCGTAGGGCTGCTGCATAATGTAGCCGTCGGCGGCGCTTAGGTTGGGCGTCTGGATTTCCAGGGTAAACTGCTCGCTGACGATTTTATCAAAAGTTAGGGTGGCAGTGCTTTCCGAGATGCCGGTGATCCGGTAATCCGGGTCGTTGTCCTTTTTGGTGACCTCAATGGGCAGGGTGTAAGACTGGGCCTTATTGACGCTGTTTAAGGAAATAGAGGCGCTGAAGTCGTCGGCGGTGAGCCGGTGGACTTTTGAGGATTTCCCGGTGACGTACACCGTCACCATAATTTCAGAATCGCCGATTTGCTGGAGGCCCAGGCTTTGGGGGATGGAGCCTTCATAATTGATGGTCACCGGGACGTTGTTGATGACTACGTTGCTCTCCGGTTTTAGGGAGATCATTACGGCAAACCAGGCGACAATAGCCGCCAGGATGGAGAAAATCTGGACGAAATGGTTGTTTTCAAACAAGCTTTGAAAGCTGATGCGGATTTTTTTCATTTTTTCCTCCCCTTCCAGAAGCCCGCTTTTTTCTCCTTTTTCCCTTTTTCTTTGGTTTCCTCCGCCTCAGGGATCAGGTAGAAATGCAGGGTCTGGCGCAGCTTTTCAATGGACAGGTTCCGGATCAGGCGGCCGTTGACGGCAAAGGAGATGCCGCCGGTTTCCTCGCTGACCACAATGGTCACCGAGTCGGAAACCTCGCTGATGCCTAAGGAAGCCCGGTGGCGGGAACCTAAATTTTTATCGATGTCCTCTTCGTGGGAGGGCTTCGGCAGGAAGCAGGCCGCCGCCAGGATCTTGCCGTCCCGCATAATCATGGCCCCGTCGTGAAGAGGGGAATTTTTAAAGAAAATATTGCCGATGAGCTCCACGCTGGGAATGGCGTCCACCATAACGCCGGTGGCGATCTGCTCCCCCAGCTTGGTCTGGCGCTCGATGACAATCAGCGCGCCGGTAGCCGACATGGACAGCCGCTGCACCGCCTCGCACAGCACCTCAATGGGCTGGGACCAGACGGTGCTTTTTGCGCTGTCCTCCCCATGGGTCCAGGGGGTCAGGGTGGTTACCTTGGCCCGGCCCAGTTTTTCCAAGGTCCGGCGCAGCTCCGGCTGGAACACTACGATAATGGCGATAATACCCAGCTCAAAAACTTTGTTTAACAGCCAGGTAATAGTATTCAGCTCCAGAAGCTGGGCCAGCAGGTAGCAGGCGCCCATAATAATGATGCCCTTTACCAGCTGTCCCGCCCGGGTTTCCCGGACAATCATTATGCCTTTATAAAGAAGGTAAGCGACCAGCAGGATGTCCAGCAGGTCCAGCGGGAATCGGAAGTCCCTGGCGACCCCAACAATCGAATCCCACATATTCAGCAATGTCTGCATATTGAATCCGTCACGGCCTGAAACAGGCCCCTTTCTTTGATTTTTTAGACTGGCTAAACCAGTCTTACTCTTTTATTTTACCATATCTGGCGATAAATTCAACCTTTGGGAAGGCCAAATTTCTTAATTTTTTGGATTTCGGTTAAAAATTGCGCGATTTGCTGGGGGGTGTTGAAATGGGAAGGGGAGAACCGGACCGCCCCCTGCTTCTGGGTCCCCAGGGTGCAGTGGGCCAGCCCCGCGCAGTGGAAGCCGCCCCGCAGGGCGAATCCCCGCCTGTTCAGGTAAGCGGCAACCTCCTCGGAAGGGAAGTCCCCTACGTTGAAGCTGACGATAGGCGCTTTTTCCCCCATGCGGAAGCTTTCCGCCAGGAGCTTTACATGGGGCATCCGGGACAGCTCCCGGTAAACCCAGGCGCAGTAATCCATTTCCCGGCGGTAAATCCGCCCGATGCCCCTGGCGTTTAAATAGTCCATGCCGGCCCCCATGGAAAGGACGCCCACGGTGTTTATGGTGCCGCTTTCCAGCCGGTCCGGGTAAAAGTCCGGCTGCTCCAAATCCAAAGACGCGCTGCCGGTGCCCCCTTCCAGGATGGTGGCCAGCTCCACCCCTTCCCCCAGGATAAGAAGGCCGGTGCCGGTGGTGCCGAAAAGCCCCTTGTGCCCGGCGGCGCAGAGGATGTCGATACCTAAGTTTTCCATATGGATGGGGAAAATCCCGGCCCCCTGGGCGGCGTCCACTAAAAAGAGAATGCCGTTTTCCCGGCACATGGCCCCGATTTCCCGGATGGGCAGGACCGTTCCGGACAGGGTGGAAGCGTAAGTGCAGATAACAAGCCTCGTATCCTGCCGCAGTTCGCTGCGGAAATTCTGGACCGTGCGTTCCGGGTCCAGCTCCTCCACCCGGGCGATGGAGTACTGTACCTCCCCGGTTTTGCTCATGGCATGGACCGGCCGGATGGCGGAATTGTGCTCCATGGAGGACAGGACCACATGGCCGCCGCCGGCCATGGCCCCTTTGATGGCCATATTTAACGCCATGGTGCAGTTTAAGGTGAAAATTACATTTTCCGGCTGGGCGCCGAACATAGCGGCGGCCTTTTCCCGAACGCTGAAAACCTTGGCCGCTACCCGCATGGAAATATTGTGGCCGCTGCGTCCCGGGTTGCCGCCGTAAAACCGGATAGCCTCTGCCGCCGCCCGCTGAACCTGGAACGGTTTTGGGAAGCTGGTGGCCGCGTTGTCAAAATAGACCATGCCAAAAACCTTCCTTTCCGGGGAGGGGAGCAATGGAAGGGCGGGTCAGTTTTTCTGAACAGTCCCCAGGACCCGGATACCGTTTTTTTGCAGCAGGTCCGCCGCCGTCCGGCCGTCGCCGGAAACCGCCAGGCTGTAGCTGCATCCCCGCTTGGCGTATTCCTCCGGAGTGCGGAGGATGGTGCTGCGGATGCCGGCCTTTTCCAAGACCCGCTGGCCTTTATAGGCGTAAGTGACGGAACGGAGTATCAGAATAGCTTTCTCCATTGGCTGTCCCTCCGATATGGTGGATTTTGAGGGAAACCCCCTCGGGACAGTATATGCATCCGGCGGCGCCCCTGGTTCCCGCTTTATTTTTCGTCCAAAGCCAGGCGGGCTTTGCGGATGGCTTCAGGGTTTGCGCGCCAGATTTGGAATTCGTCCATTCCCGGCAGCCCCATGGGGACCCCTTCCTTCCGATAGGACATACCGCTTTGCAGAACTTCCTTGCCGGACAAATGGAAGGCCCGGATGGGCGTGGTTTTCAAAAAGTCCGCGATGACGGCGGCGTCCACCCCGGCCCCCGCCATGATGCGGACCTCCCCGGCCCCTTTGGAAAGCTCCGCCAGCAGCTCCTTCCCGGCGGCGCAGGAGGCCTGCTGGCCGGAGGTCAAAATGGTGTCGATCCCCAAGGCTTTGGCGTCCTCCAAAGCCTGCAGCGGGTCGGTGCAGACGTCGAAAGCCCGGTGCAGGGTCACCGGCAGGAAACCCGCTTCCTCTATAAGAATTTCCATCCGCTGCATATCCAGATTCCCTTCCGGGGTGAGGCAGCCAACGACAACGCCGTCCGCCCCCAATTCCCGGAACATCCGGATTTCCCGGCGGATGACGGCAAATTCCGCTTCCGTATAAAGGAAATCCCCGAACCGGGGCCGCAGCAGAACCCGGATGGGCGCGGAAACCCGAGTCCGGATTTCCCGAAACAAAGCGGGGCTGGGGGAAGTGCCGCCGATCATCAGGTTGGCGCACAGCTCCAGCCGGTCCGCCCCATTTTGGGCGGCAATAACGGCGGATTCCACCGAGTCCACGCAGCATTCCAACAGTTTTTCCATATAAATCCCCCTTTTCCGGAATATATTTATTGTAGCACAGCAGCGAGACCTTTGCAATCTCCGCCTAAAGGTGGTATGATAGGAGTATCTCACATGGAAAGGAAGAATCATCATGAACCCCATCCTGGACCGCCTTGACCAAAACCCGGTGATCGCCGCCGTCCGCAGCCGGGAGGAGATCGGAAGGGCCGCCGCTTCCCCGGTGGAGGCCGTGTTCCTTCTGTGCGGGGACATCCTTACGGTAAAAGAGGACGTCCTTTCCCTGCGGCAGGCGGGAAAACTTGTTTTTGTGCATATGGACCTGCTGGGGGGCATCGGCCGGGATTCTGCGGCCGTTGATTTTCTCGCGCAGGTGGCGGAGCCGGACGGCATTATCAGCACCCGGAGCCAGATGATCCGCTGCGCCAGGGAACGGGGGCTTTTGACCATCCAGCGGTTCTTCCTGCTGGATTCCCAGTCAGCGGCCATGACCGCGGAAACTGCCGCCGCATCCCGGCCGGACCTGGCGGAGATCATGCCCGGCATCTGCCCAAGGGTTCTCAAAAATTTGTCCCGGCAGATGAAAACGCCCCTCATTGCCGGTGGGATGATTGAGGAAAAGGAGGACATCCTGGCGGCGTTAAGCGCCGGGGTCAAAGGGGTTTCCACCAGCCGCGCCGCCCTTTGGGTTATGTAGCCGCATATTGGCAAATTGCTGAATTTTTTCCTTCTTTTTTCGTAAAACAAACAATTATTGGGCGGAATATTCTTTTTTCTCTGATTTTTATTTACATTTTGCCTGAGAAATGGTATGATGTTCCTATACAAAATCATTGTGGAAAGAAGGAACGATCAAAATGGGCAATTATTTCCAGCCTGAAATTGAGCGGGCTTCCCGGGATCAGATCCGGGCCTGGCAGGATGAGCGCCTGGTGAAGCAGGTGCGGCACGTCTATCAAAATGTGCCTTATTACCGGAATTTAATGGACAAAAAGGGCGTCGCGCCGGAGGACATCCGATCTGTTGACGACCTGCATAAGCTCCCGTTTCTCACCAAAGACGACCTGCGGGAAGCGTATCCTTACGGCCTTTTGGCAGTGCCCCGCAGCCAAGTGGTGCGCATCCAGTCCACCAGCGGCACCACCGGCCGCCGGGTGGTGGCCTTTTATACTCAGCACGACATCGACCTGTGGGACGAATGCTGCGCCAGGGCTATTGTGGCGGCGGGCGGCACCAGTGACGACGTGGTGCAGGTGTCCTACGGTTACGGCCTGTTCACCGGCGGCGCGGGATTAAACGGCGGTTCCCATAAACTGGGCGCTATGACTCTGCCCATGTCCTCCGGCAATACCGAACGCCAGATCCAGTTTATGTGCGACTTGGGGGCCACTATCCTCTGCTGTACGCCGTCCTACGCCGCTTATCTGGGGGAATCCATCCGGGAACGGGGCTTGCAGGACCAGCTCCAGCTGAAAGCCGGAATTTTCGGCGCGGAAGCTTGGAGCGAAGAAATGCGCCGGGATATTGAGGATACTTTGGGCATCAAGGCATATGATATTTATGGGCTGACGGAGATTTCCGGCCCCGGCGTCGCTTTTGAGTGCGAGGCCCAGACGGGGATGCATATTAATGAGGACCATTTTATCGCGGAGATTATCGATCCCAATACCGGCGAAGTCCTGCCGGAGGGGGAGAAGGGAGAACTGGTGTTCACCTGCATCACCAAGGAGGCCTTCCCCCTGCTGCGCTACCGCACCCGGGACATCTGCGTTTTAAGCCGGGAGGAATGCCCCTGCGGCCGCACCCATGTGAAAATGAGCAAGCCCATGGGCCGCAGCGACGATATGCTCATTGTCAAGGGAGTCAACGTATTCCCGTCCCAGATTGAAACGGTGCTGTTAAACAAGGGCTATCCCGCCAACTACCAGATCCTGGTGAGCCGGGAGAATAACTCCGACAAGCTGGAGGTCCAGGTGGAAATGACGCCGGAAATGTTCTCCGACGCCTTGAGCGAAATTTCCCGCCGGGAAAAGGAACTGCTGGAGGCCATGAAGGCTATGCTGGGCATTTACGCCATTGTTAAATTGGTGGCCCCCAAGACCATCGCCCGCAGCGAAGGGAAGGCCGTCCGGATTATCGACAACCGCAAGCTGTATTAAGGAGGGATTTTCATGACTGTCAAGCAGATTTCCATCTTTTTGGAGAATAAGCCGGGGAAGCTGTTGGCGCTGACCCAGGTTCTGCGCCAGAACCAGATTGACATGCGGGCTTTGTCTTTGGCGGAAGCGGAGGATTTCGGCATTGCCAGGCTCATTGTGGACGATTCCTATAAAACTGCCTGCGTCCTGCGGGAGGCCGGATACATCCTGTCCATCACCCCGGTTTTGGCCGCCGCCATCCCGGATCAGGCCGGGAGCCTCTGCGCTATTTTGGAGCAGCTGGAGGCCCATTCCGTCAACCTGGAGTACACCTACGCTTTCACCGGCCGGCAGGCAAATTCCGCTTATATCATTCTGCGGGTGGACCAGCCGGAAAAGGCGGCGGAAATTCTGGCGGCGGCGGGCATCCATCTGGTGAGCCAGTCCGAACTCTGCGACCTCTAGCGGCGAGCCGCCGCTGGCAAGTTGACGCAGCCGTTCTGCCACGCGACGGGCTTCGGCTGGCGTGAACATGTCACGCCCCTGGAAGAGGACCCCCGAAAAGGAGGCCGGGACGCCCCTTCATTTTTGTACCATCAGCGTTACACTCCGGATTATCGGGGCGGCCATTGGCCGCCCTTATTTTATTTGACTTCCCGTTAAGATTCTTTTGATTTTTCCAGTGGAGTGTGCTACAATAGAGATAATGTATCTCTATAAGAAAGGATGATGAACATGGAGCATGAAAAATCCTGCGGCGCCATTGTGTTCCGCAAATATCACGGCAATACCGAGCTTTTGCTCATTAAGCATGCGGTAGGCGGGCACTGGTCCTTCCCCAAAGGCCATGTAGAGGCCGGCGAAACTGAAACGGATACGGCGATTCGGGAAATCAAGGAAGAAACCGGCATAGATGTGGAACTGAACACCGCTTTTCGGGAAGTGGTTTCCTATTCCCCGAAACGGGATACCACCAAGGACGTGATTTATTTCCTGGCCAAGGCGAAAAATTACAATTACGTCCCCCAGGAGGAAGAAGTGGCCCAAATTAAGTGGGTGGAAATTAATTTGGCCCATTCCTTCCTCACTTACGACAACGACAAGCAGCTTTTAAACAAAGCACGCCCTCTGATTAAGGATTTGTACTGATAAAATGCCGTTGACCATTTGCCGAAAATCAGCTACAATAAGGATATGAAGTTTTTTGAGAAAGGAAATAAAATCTATGACGTACACTTACATTCCCAAGGGCGTATGCTCCAGAAAAATCGACCTGACCATTGAAGACGGCGTGATCCGCAATGTCAAGTTTTCCGGCGGGTGCAGCGGCAACACCCAGGGGGTGGCCGCCCTCTGCATCGGCCGCAGGCCGGAGGAGGTCATCCCGCTGATTAAAAATATCCGCTGCGGGTTTAAGCCCACTTCCTGCCCGGACCAGCTGGCCAAGGCCCTGGAAGAAGCTGCCCAGGCGGCGGAATAAAATCTGCACCGGTGAAAAACAGGGGACGCTGCCGTCCTCTGTTTTTATTTTCCGTGCAGCCTGCAATATTTACAATCTTTTTTGCCCGGAAACACTATTGCATAGCGGTTTTAATTGCAGTATCATAAAGGGGATAGGATGTTCCATCTTTATGGACAGACAGGAGGAATTGCTATGATTACCGGCGCGCAGCTTTTTACTGTCCGGGATTATACGCAGAATCTGGAGGATTTTGCGGAAACTTTAAAGAAGGTGGCCGACATTGGTTACACCACCGTGCAGGTGTCCGGCGCCTGCGCTTTTGAAGCGGATTGGCTCAAAGAACAGCTTCAGAAAAACGGCCTTACCTGCGTCATTACCCACACAAACCCCGACCGCATCGCCTATGAAACGGAAAAGGTCATTGAGGACCATAAAACCTTTGGCTGTAATTATGTGGGCCTTGGCTCCATTCCCTGGGGGCTGGGCCAGAACCCTGCCGGGCTGACGGCTTTTGCGGAAATCTTCCGGGAACCGGCGAAAAAAATCAAGGAAGCCGGGCTGAAATTTATGTACCACAACCACGGCTTCGAATTTGAAAAGGCAAACGGCGTCACCCTGCTGGAACGGATTGCCCGGGAATTCCCCGCCGATGAGCTGGGCTTTACCCTGGACAGCTACTGGGTCCAGTACGGCGGCGGCGATCCGGCGGCCTGGTCGGAAAAGCTCTCCGGCCGGGTGGACTGCGTCCATGTGAAGGATATGCAGTATAAGCATGGCAAACAGGAAATGGCCTATATTGGGGAAGGAAACCTGAATTTTGACCGGTTCCTGGCCGCCTGTGAAAAGGCCGGCACCAAATATGTCCTGGTGGAGCAGGACGACTGCCAGGGCCGGGACCCCTTCTTCTGCCTGAAAAAAAGCTATGAAGCCCTGGCCGCAATGGGCCTGAAATAACAAAAAGCGAGGTTATTTTTATGGAAAAAGTAAGACTTGGCATTATTGGAATCGGCAATATGGGGTCCAGCCATATTACCAATATTGAAGTGCATAAAAGCTGCCCGGAAATCACCGTCACCGCTGTGGCGGACATTAACCCTGCCCGGCTGGATTGGGTCAAAGAGAACATTGGAACCCATGTGGCCCTCTTTGACGATGCGGAAAAAATGATGGATTCCGGCCTGGTGGACGCCATCCTCATTGCGGTGCCCCACTATTTGCACCCGGTTT
>ERZ1643249.5389-NODE-5389-length-10261-cov-3.691946_pt1 | contig 10261 bp, 9 predicted proteins | sample MGYA00579263_ERZ1643249 | MGnify/ENA primary metagenome ERZ1643249 (study PRJEB29033, sample SAMEA4952264) | chicken gut metagenome | biome: Broiler Chicken; feature: Gastrointestinal Tract; material: Caecum | place: Ireland | collected 2018 | study: Broiler...
CATTCCCTATACGGTGATTTCATTTAAGAGCGCTTTCGATATGGGCTCGATATAAATACTCCCATCTTCCACAAATGCTATCTGAGCTTCCATTGGCTGGGCATCGCTCTTTCCTCTGTTAAATTTCTTTTTTCTCTTTCCTTTGTCCCCATCAGAACATCTTGCAATTAATTTTCCGATCCGCACCTGCATTGGCTGCATATCAAACGCCGCTATGAACGCTTTGTCATCTCCGCCTGTTCCTGCAAAAACATTGCCTTTGGCACAGCCAAGAATCACGATATTTCCTGCCGCCTGAACCGATGCTCCCGGATTCACATCTCCAATCACCACAACACTTCCATCGGATTCCAGGGTCTGACCGGACCGTAAGGTGCCTTTATAAAACTGTCCTTCTCCTACATTAAGATCCGGTATGTTTCGATTCGATACAGTCTTTCCTCCATGGAGCCTTGCTTCCACCGCCTGGCGGAAAGAGGTATCGACCAGTTTATCATCTTCCATCACATAAGCGATCGTCAATGCACTGTTTTCGAAAATGACATCAATCATCTCTTCCATCTGCTCTGATGTGAGGCTCCTTCCTTCGATCTTAACGGCAATTTGCTTCTTACTGTTGAAAAAATCCTTCGCCTGATGGAATTTTTCTCCGATCTTCTCAATCAAAGACGGAAAATCCATATTCGGATCCAACACAATCGTCAACCCGAAATTATTTCCTTTTAATAAAACCGGATTCCTCATATGATTCCTCACTCTCTATTAATCTCCTACTACCCCAGACGCTGCCTCCATAGCAGTCTGATTGCTCTTCTCGAGTTTTGCCTTTTCTTTATCATTTGCAAAATAATAGTCATAAATATTCTTCGCCAGAGACGCCGCATTGGATGACGTATAACCAAAAGGTATGACAGTGGCCACTGCAATCTCCGGATCCTCATATGGTCCATAAGAAATAAACAACGCGTGGTTCGGACGGGTCTTGTCCTCCTGGGCGGTTCCGGTCTTTCCGGCAATCTGATATTTAGCGCCGGCAAAAATGCTGCTTACAGAACTGTCTGCGCCGGTAACTACTCTGCGCATTCCAGACTGTACCGCATCCCAATACTTGCTCTTATAATTCAGCTGCCTTTTTTTCTTAACGTCATACTTCTTCACGGTCTTTCCATCCTCATCTGTGATCTTATCCATGATGCTTAGATCAAATACCGTACCTCGATTGGATAACGTCGTTACGTAATTCGCAATTTGGCTTGGTGTGTAACTGTTGCTGCCCTGTCCGATCGCAGAACGAACACTGGATTCATCTGACACCTGAGGGGATGCTTCATCCAGTTCTATGCCAGACTTTTTATTCAGACCAAGCTGTGTCGCATACTTTTTAAGATAATCCAGACCCTCTTTACTGCTGTATGTTCCGGATTTATCTCCTAATAAATATCCTACCTCATAAAAGAAGTAATTACAAGATGCTTCTATCGCTCCAGACACATTTTTACTTCCATGACGGCCCGGATACTTCCAACATTTTGCCGCCGGTGTAATTTTATCATACAATCCAGTACAATTGACTGTCGTATTCGTCGTAATAACACCCTCATTCAATCCTGCCAGAGCTACCAAAGGCTTGAAAGTAGATCCCGGCGCAGTTTTGTGATTCAACACCTGATTATAAAGCGGTGTAGAAGATGACGTCGCCAGCTGTCGGTAATAGCTGCTGTCTGTACCGTTGGATAAACGATTGCTGTCATAGCCAGGGTAGCTGACCATTGCTTTTACTTTTCCTGTCTTGGAATCTGTGATAACAACAGAACCTGAACACGGATCCAATCCCAGCTGTGCCGGTGTAATCTCTAATTTCTTAAGTTTATTACGAATAAAGGAATAACTATTCAGTGACCCTGATTTCAGCGCTTTATAATCGCTGTCGCCGTCTTTTTTCAATATTCCTTGTTCATAGAGAAGCAGACAAACTTCTTGTCCGGAAAGTTCCCCGGTATTAATTTTTTGTTCACATACCGTCAAATCAAAACTATCGTCCTCAATCAAGGAATCTTCTACATAATTCACCAGTGCTTTCATAATTTCTTCTGTGTCATTATATTGGCTGTTCACATCCAGATTAGAAATATCGATCCATTCCTGATTGATTGCATATCTTAAGAATTCTCCAAGACCGATCTTCTCATTTTTCCAGTTTTTATAAGTCTTATTGTCTGTATCGATGGAACTGCTGATCAGCACTTTGTTATCTGAAAGCAGTTTGTAAACATAATCGGCATATGCCTGATTTTCATCGCTTTCTTTTTCATATGCTTTCTTGCTGCTAAGCAGCATGTCCGTTGTCTGGGAGATCGCAGAATCTCTAAGTTTTTGAATCTTTTTGTACATGCTCTTTTCATAATCCGTAGCTTTGTCTCCGTTCAGATTTTCCAAGTCGATGACGCCATTTCCAATCAATGCGTAATATGCGTCTTTGATTGGAATCATAACGTTATCGCTATCTTTTCCTTTTGAATCAGAAGGTGTCAGCTTTGAAAGAACAATCCCTGCGATCTTTTGTTCCAACAGATTATAGACATATTCCTGAAGCTCACTATCGATGGAAAGAGTCACATTATTTCCAGTCCCTGCTTCCACCGTGTCAGAATTCTCGATCACTTTTCCTACATTATTTACGATCAGTGTCTGGCTTCCGCTGTTGCCATGGAGATATGATTCCAATTCTTTTTCAATTCCCGCTTTTCCTACCGTCTCATCGCTGGAATAGTAATCTTCATCTTCTTCATCTTTCCCTTTATTATATTTTTCTAATTCATCGGTATTTGCTGTGCCAGTATACCCTACAACATGAGACATCGCTTCGCTCTTATTATATACACGAATCGATTTTGTACTGATATCGATGCCCGGAAGTTCATTGTTCCTTTCTTCGATCTCCGCAATACTTTCCGCACTAATCTCACTGGCAATCGTTACCTTCAGATACTGGGAATAACGGCTCTGATACGCACTGTAACGTACCGCCATGATCTTTAACGCTTCTTCATCGGAATACTTTTTGTCGATATTAAACATCTTTCCAACTCCGGCAGAACCCATCGTACCATTGCGCAGATACTCAAACACTTCTTCTGCTGTTGCATTCAGCTGACGTTCTCTAAGTTCTTTCTCATCGCTGGAAAGATCTGAAGTATCTGTTCCAATTCCAAAGACATCTCTTTTAAATTTTGTCAATCTGGAACCGCTCTCTGTAAAACGGAACTTTCCGCTTCCAGTTATCTCAATTGGAAGATCACTCGTAATTTCATCGCCATTTTTTTCTAAGATCTTGATAACCTCATGGATGGCCTTATTTTTCTCATAATTTTCAGAAGTCTTATTTTTATTTGCCAAACTTTCGAATTCACCACCATCCTGGAACGTGGCTGCATATACCAATTTATTGTAAGCTAAGAGTTTTCCATTGCAGTCATAAATATTTCCTCTTGTTCCTGACGTCTTTACGACTCTCTGCACCTTATATGTAAAGTCTTCCTGGTGAGACTGCCCCTGAACAATCTGGAGAATAAATACTCTTGTGATAAGGATGCAGAACAATCCTATAAATAAGACGGTAAGCGCAAGAATGCGGTTTGATAATAATTTTTCGACTCTCTCGTAAACTTTTCGTAACACTAGAACATACTCCTTTTCTCACCATCGCTAATTCGTACATCAATTGCCAAAAGAATTTTATAAAGAATCAACGCCACAATTCCGGTATAAACAGCTTCCGGAATGATGACATGGATCAGATAAGTCAAAAAATGGAACCTCCCTCTAAGCGCAAAGAAGAAAAAGAAAACAACCAAGCTGTATACCAGCGAATTGGCAGCCAGCAGACCGATCGGAAGCAGAATCTCATCTTCAAAAAAGTGGGCGTGGAACCATCCGTTGACATATCCGAACAACAGATACAGCAAAGCGTACTGTCCGACTACTTCTCCAAAATAAACGTCCATCAGCAATCCGCAGACAAATCCAATCACGATTCCTGTCTTTTTGCCGCGGATAAATCCCATCGTTACCGTAAGTATCAGTAATATATTGGGAATCGTATCTGCCAGTCTTAGAAAATCAAAAACTGCCGTCTGCAGCAAAAAGCATAAAATAACGGATAAAATATAAAATATGACCCTTTTGATACTCATACGTTCACCTGCTATTCTTTTGTCTCTGTATCCAGAGATTCTGTATGTTTCAGATCTGTAATAACCAATACTTCTTTCAAATGTTTGAAATCTACGACCGGCGTTACCTTTGCAGTCTTTGTAAGCTTTGTAGAATCCATCTTAATATCAGATACCGTTCCGATCGTAATTCCTTCATTAAACTTGGAACTTACATTGGATGTTACCAATTCATCCCCTTCTTTGACCTTCGCGTCTTTATCGATGTATACAACTTCCAGATACCCATCTGCCATTGTATCTAAGCTGCCTTTTACAATGCAGTTGTCCGTCGTCTTTAAAAACATGGCACTAACCATGCTGGTATCATTAATGATGGAACGGACTTTTGCTGTATTTTCTGTCACATCATAAACAATTCCTACCAATCCGTTGCCAGCAATCACATTCATATCTTTTTTGATGCCGTCTTTGCTTCCTTTATCGATTGCAAAAACTTCGAACCAATTACCGGATCCCTTGCTGATGACCCTGGCACCGACCGTATCATACTGTTTATATTTTTCTTTTAAATCCAAAAGCTCCTGAAGCCGTTCCAACTCGACCTGATCCTGTTCCAAAAGTCTCTTTTCCATTTCCAGAGCATCAACACGCTCTTCTAATTTCTTATTTTCAGCCTTAAGCTCACTTTTTGACTTACTTTCTTCATTCCAGGAAAAAATCGTATTTCCTACGGTATTGATCCCTTTCTGCATCGGCGACAGTACAAACGTGACTGCACTCTTTACCGGGGTCAAAACACCGCCGGCAAACACGCTGACCGCGGCTAAAATCCCACAGATCAAAACAAAAATTATCAAGTAATGGATTGAATTGTTTTTCTTCTTTTGCAGTTTCATAAGCCCATCCTCATTTCTTATCTTCCTTTCATTTCATCCAGTTTCTAAGCCCCCGGATGACGCTTTCTTCTGGTCCTGCCGCCTCACGCACAGGAAGACTAAGTTCTTCTTCCATCCACCCGGCCGCTTTGGGAAACAGAGATCCGCTGCCGGTAATATAGACTCCTTGCATCATAATATCAGAAGCAAGTTCCGGTGGGATCTCTTCCAGCATCGCTTTGGCTTCCATCGCAACATCGTAAAAATATCTTTCTACCTTTTCTTCTGCCATGGAAGCCGGTACCATCATTTTCTTCGGCAGTCCTGTAATCAAATCCCTGCCTTTTACAATGACCTTTTTATCTTCTTGATTCTTAGAATATTGTATTTTTAAACGTTATGCGCTTTTTCTTCCAATGGCGATCTTATACTGCCGTCTCATCTGGTGAACGATCCATTGATCGATCTGATCCCCGCCATATTTCACCAGACGGCTTTTCACAATTCCGCCTAATGACAGTACGGACAATTCCGTCGTGCCTGCGCCGCAGTCAATCAACATATTGCCGCATGGCTGATCTACATCCATCCCGCTGCCGATCGCTGCCAGCACTGGTTTGGAATAGATGCGGACATCACGAAGTCTTCCCGCCGATTCCCAGACAAGATCATAGAACGCTCGTCGTTCCACTCCGGTAATATCTTCCGGTGCGGCAATTCCCACCGTATATTTCCGAAAATGCCGAAAATACTTTTGAAAGACCACAGACAAAAGCCGCCTCATATTTGTATAATCCCCGATCACTCCTCCGGCAACCGGAAAAAGGATCCGGATCTCATGCGGCTGTTTCTCATACATTAAAAAAGCATCGTTTCCCGCAGCGGCAATCTTGCCTTCTTCATCAATGGCAATCATATTCTTCACTCTAAGAAATTGTTCTTTTTCTTTTGTACATATTCTCAAATGTTTGGTTCCCAGTTCAATTCCAATATGGCCTTTCTTCATCTTCTACTCCTTACATCATCTGTTCTTCACGAAAGCTAATATACGAGCCATCTCCAATGATAAGGTGATCAGATAATGGAATCCCCAAAAGTTCGCCTACTTCTCCCAAACGCCTTGTCGTCAAAATATCCTGCCTGCTTGGCGTCGGATCCCCTGACGGATGGTTGTGTACCATAATAACGGACACTGCCTCACAGCGCAGAGCCTCTAAGAACAATTCTCTCGGAGATGCGACCGTCTGATTCACGGTACCAACAGAAACCCTCAATTCTTTGATGACTTTATTCTTCCCATTAAAACAAATTAAAATCATCTCTTCGCGATCCAAATGGCGCATCCGCTCCATATAATAGCGGGCAATAGATTCCGGTGAGTGGAAACTCAGCTTATCCTGCACCTTCGACTCCGCCAATCGTTTGGATAATTCCGCGACTGCAAGAATCTGCACGGCTTTGACTGTACCGATTCCTGACAATTTCTTAAGCTCTTCCAAAGACAGATGGTAAATTCCCAAAATTCCCTGATAATAAGGATGAGCTTCAAGGATTTCCCTGGCCAGATCGACTGCAGTCTTATCTTTTGTCCCATTCCTTAAAATGACTGCTAAGAGTTCTGCGTCAGACAACATCTGCGGACCATATCTCATACACTTTTCATAAGGCCGTTCTGATACTGGTATTTCTTTAATTGTTTGATGTTTTTTCTCCATATTCGGTTCCTTTCCCTGCCAGGAACCTCTGGAAAGGCTATGAAAGCCTTTCATCGTCAAAAACATTTCTCATGCATCAATCTTACCATAAGTTTTGAATGATGTATAGAAAACAACCCTCGGTTTTCCTTAAATTTTTCTTATTCTTCCGAGAAGTTTCACTGAAAATCAATCAAATCTTTTTCTATCATTCGCTGCAAAGACATGACGATTCCGTATTTTGCATGAGGATAAGTAAGTCCTCCCTGAAAATAGACAGCATACGGTTCTTTCATCGGACCATCTGCACTTAACTCTATTGAGGAACCGGAGACAAAGGTTCCGGCAGCCATGATAACATCACTGTCATACCCAGGCATCGCCCAAGGCTCCGGCGTTACATAACTATCCACCGGAGATGCTTTTTGAATTCCCTCGCAAAAAGCAATCAATTTCTTTGGATCTTCCAATTCTACTGCCTGAATGATATCGTGTCTGCTCTCTGTTCCGTTAGGAATCACTGTAAAGCCCAATTTCTCATACAAATTTGCCGCGAATACAGCTCCCTTCAGGGCTGCATTCACAACGACAGGAGCCATAAAGATTCCCTGTAAAAGCAGACGGTTCGTCCCCAAGGTCGCTCCTACTTCCTTTCCCAATCCCGGTGTTGTCAAACGATAGGCAGATAGTTCAATCAGATCTTTTCTTCCGCAAATATAACCTCCGATCGGCGCCAAGCCTCCTCCTGGGTTTTTAATCAAAGAGCCTACCGTCATATCTGCTCCCACATTTGAAGGTTCCAATTCTTCCACGAATTCTCCATAACAGTTATCCACCATAATGATCCAGTCCGGGTCTAACGTCCGCAGGAAAGAAATCACCTTTCCAATCTGTTCCACAGACAGGGTTCTGCGGGATGCGTATCCTTTGGATCTCTGAATATGAATCAGTTTTGTACGGCTTCCTGCCGCTTTTTGGATTCCATCATAATCAAATTCTCCATCTTCCAGCAAATCCACCTGGGCATAGGTAATTCCGTACTCTGCCAAAGATCCCTTGGCTTCTCGAATTCCAATGACTTCCTCCAATGTATCATAAGGCTTCCCGGAGATTGCCAGGATCTCATCGCCCGGACGAAGAACCGCTCCCATAGCCAGTCCAAGTGCATGAGTTCCACAAGTAATCTGAGGTCTGACCAACGCGTCTTCTGTTCCAAAGACATCTGCATATACCCCTTCGATCGCTTCTCGTCCGATATCATTATAGCCATAGCCTGTTGTTCCCGACAGATGAGCCTCCGCCACCTTATTTTTCTGCATTGCACGAAGCACTTTCAGCTGATTGATCTGGGCAACTTCATCCATCTTTTCGAAACGAGGCTTTAATCCCTGTTCCACTTTCTGAGCATAGTCATATACTTCCCCATCGACTCCTAATTCCTCATAATATGCTTTTAAACTATCCATGATATATGCCTTTCTGTTTTAAAATCTCCAGCATATGCTGAAGAATCTTTTCCTCCGTCTCAAATTGTTCCTTTTGAATCATAATGACATCTTTTTCCCTTCCAAACCAGGTAAGCTGGCGTTTGGCAAAATGCCTGGTGTCTTTCTTAATCAAATCGACTGCCTGATCAAGGGTCAGACTCCCTTCCAGATATTCATAGATTTCTTTATACCCAATGCCCTGCATGGCTACAAGAGATTTCCCATATCCTTCTTCCTTCAGATCTTCGACTTCTTTTAAGAGTCCTGCTTCCATCATCAGATCAACTCTTCGATCGATCCTCTCGTAAAGTTTTTTCCGATCCTGATTCAAAACAAAATATGCAAAACGATAAGGAGATTCTTTTTTGGATTCCTTTTCATTGTGCTCTGAGATCGGATATCCGTTAAGCCGGTAAAATTCCAGCGCGCGAATCACTCGTTTTACATTATTGGGATGGATCTTTTTGGCAGATACAGGATCTTTTTGGGAAAGCAATTGATGCAATGCCACATTTCCCTTTTCCTTGGACATTTTCCAAAGCATTTCCCGATACTCCATGTCCTGCTCTTCTTCCTCAAAATCAATATCATAGAGAAGGCTTTGAATATAAAATCCGGTCCCTCCTACGACAAGCGGGATCTTCCCTTTCTCATAAATATTTTGAAGGGCTTCTTTTGCCATCTTCTGGAACCTTGCCACATGAAATTCTTCTGCCGGATCTAAGACGTCTACCAAATAATGTGGTATCCCCTCCATCTCGTCTGTCTTGATTTTAGCGGTTCCGATATTCATTTTCTGATATACCTGCATGGAATCCGCTGAGATGATCTCTCCGCCGATTGCCTTTGCAAGACGAATGGAAAGTGCTGTTTTCCCCACCGCAGTCGGTCCCGTTAATATTACCATTGGCTTCATAATTCTTATCCTTTCAAGGTTCACACTTCTTCTATCATAAACCGCGGATCAAACGATCCTCTTAAATTTCTTTTCTATCTCATATTTGCTCATCTTAATAATCGTCGGCCTTCCATGCGGGCACTGATACGGATTTTCAAGTTCCATCAGTTCATCCAGCAGATGTTTTGCTTCCAGCATAGAAACTTTCTGATTTCCCTTGATCGACATTTTACACGCCATAGATGCCAGTTTCTCAGAAACCATGTCAACGCTTACCGCACCGCTTTCTCTGCTGATGGAATCCAACAATTCAATGAACAGTTCTCTTTCCCCAATTCCATATAAGTTGGCGGGAACTTCCCGAATGCAAAATTCATTTCCGCCAAAAGATTCAATGGAAAATCCCAACTGCGCAAAAATATCTCTACACTGATCCAAAGCTTGTGCTTCTGCCATAGAAACGGTCACAACAATTGGCGGTTCCAGACCTTGACTGTAGATTTCCTTCTTCTTGAAATTCTTCATCAGCCTCTCATAATTTACTTTCTCATGAGCAGCATGCTGATCCATAATAAAAAGCTGATCTTCGTATTCGATCAGCCAATAGGTCTGAAATAGCTGTCCGATAATCTTTCGATCTGGTTTCGCCTCTTCGGCAAGAACCGATGTCTCATTCAGCGTCATCTGATGAGCCGGATTCGTCTTCTCCTCCGGAAATTTCTGTCGAAGCGTATTATAATTTACCCCTGCATATACCGCTTTTTTCGGCTGCTCTTCTTTGCGGCGCATTTTCTCAAATGGCTCCGGCATCTTCTGTTTTGGCTGTCTCTTTTCTGCTTCTGGTTCTTGTTTGGAAATGTGCTCTGGCTTTTCTTGTTCTTTTTTTCTCTTTTTCTCTGTAACAGCCACTTCTGGAATCAAATCCTTTTGAAGAAGTGCCTGCCGAATGGATGCCACAAGAAGTTCATAGATATCATTGCCGTTTCGAAAACGAATTTCCATTTTTGTCGGATGTACATTTACATCCAAAAGCTCCGGTGGAATTTGAAGATCCAGACACACAAATGGATATTTATGTACCATTGTAAATGTCTTATATGCTTCTTCAATGGCTCGATAAATCAACGGACTT
>ERZ1643249.5390-NODE-5390-length-10260-cov-94.343263_pt1 | contig 10260 bp, 8 predicted proteins | sample MGYA00579263_ERZ1643249 | MGnify/ENA primary metagenome ERZ1643249 (study PRJEB29033, sample SAMEA4952264) | chicken gut metagenome | biome: Broiler Chicken; feature: Gastrointestinal Tract; material: Caecum | place: Ireland | collected 2018 | study: Broiler...
TCTTATGAGTATAAAATTCAATACAGCGCTTTTTGAACACTTTTTGAACGGTATTTAAGCTCAAAATAAAAATTTATGTTATTATTAACTTATGAAATGTTTTAATATTATATACCTAGCATATTTTTTTATTGCAATTATTAGTATATTGCTTATTATTATATTTTGTTATTTTAAATCCAATATTATTAACTTTATACATAATAAAATTCAAAAAATTATTATAACTTTAAAAACTTTTATAAACTATCTTTTAGTCGTGTTAATACACCTTTATAACTACCGATTGCTTTTGTTTATATGGTATTTTATTATTTTTGTAATCGTTACTTTTTTATGTGCAAAAAATTGGAACAATTTCCATAGCTTTGATTGGAAAGAGCCTAGCAAAGAGTCATTATTATTTTTGTGGTTAATTGTATTATCAATTATTCCTTTTGGAAATTGCGAAGTGTTCGGTTTCAAAATTAATTCAAATGGTAGTTTTAGCAAAGGAGAACAAATACCACAAGAGATTTTGGATAATAGGCTTGCTATTATTGAAAATTGTAAACAACAGTTAATAAAAATTGAAAATTCGTCAGGTGGTAACAATGTTGAATAATAATATCTTTTCTTATAGAAATTCATACAATGTATATAATAGCAATTTTAATACACTAATGTTGGCTATAAATGAGGGAATACATTTGTTAAGAAATTCCTCCCCAAACAACCCAATTAGTGAAGATATGGTAATTGTTTGGCAGAAATATGTTTTTTCAATTTTAAATATTATTTCAACAAATTATAATCAAAATATAATTCTTGAATATAATACTTTTCTATTAACGATAAGTGCACAATCTCCAAAAGACAAACTTTGTAGATCAATTGAAAAATTATTAGATATGGCAAAAGCTATATAGCAAAAATAATGCTTATTTAGTACACAAAACAACATAAACAAACTTTTTCAAATTATTTAAGTTATTATTAAATAAAGGAGAAAAAGATGTACGATTTAAAACTTGGAGATTGTTTTAAACTATTAGATGAGATTCCTGATAAGTCAGTTGATTTAATTTTAACTGATCCGCCATATAATATTGCAAAATATTCAACGGGAAATATTGATTTGCCAGGACGTTCCGCATTAAATAATGATTTAGGCGATTGGGATAAAAAAGAAATTGAACCCAAAGATTTATTGGAAAACTTTAAAAGAATTATTAAACCGAAAGGAAATATTTTTATTTTTACAACCTATAACCAAATAGGAAAATGGCATGAAGTTTTTGACCCAGAATTTGATACCTTTCAATTTATGGTTTGGCACAAAACAAATCCAGCACCCAAAATTTATAAAAATGGATTTCTAAATAGTTGTGAATTAATAGTATGTCTTTGGAATAAAGGTCATAATTGGAATTTTAGTAATCAAAAAGAAATGCATAATTTTATTGAAACTCCGATATGTATGCAACCAGAAAGATTAAAATCACCAAAACATCCAGCTCAAAAGCCTTTAAAGCTACTTGAGCATATAATTAAAATAGCTTCAAATGAAGGGGATACCATACTAGATCCGTTTATGGGTGTTGGATCAACAGGTATTGCTGCTTGTAAATTAAATAGGGACTTTATAGGTATTGAAATTGAAAAAGAATACTTTGATGCTGCAAACAAAAGATTTCAAGACTATAAATGTAAAATAAAAGAATATGCTATGAACAGCTTCTAATCATTTCATTCAGTTTATCATTCAAGTTTATTTGATGTATAGCTTCATTATAAATTCTAGTAAATTCGTTAAAATCAATACCTTCAGGTAAAATTTTATTCCAAAATGCAGAACCTACTAAGAACATATGTGGATACTGTAGATATTTTTTGATAGAACCTGACCAAGTTCTACCTTCTCCATCTTTGTGGTAAATTGTGGCAAAATATGGTTTTGTTTTTCTGTAATTTAAGCCTGTATAAATTGTCAACAACTTTTTTGCATTTGATGGAGCATTGCTACTGTCAAGATTTCCTCCGGCTTTAATTTCCATAATATTTAACTCATCACCATCCCAAAAAGCTAAATCAACTGGTTTAGTATGTATCTCATTTGATATTGGTAATTCTCCATCAAGAAGTTCCAAAATACTTTCATGATTAACAGAACAGCAAACTTTTTTTCTACTATCGCCTTCGCATCTCGTCATGAATTCGGCAATTTTACCTTGCAATTCAGGATTATTCATATCAACATTTGAAACAATAATTTGTTCATGTTCATTAGGATTCTGAACATTGTGTTCCAACTGGTGTGGATTAACAATTTGTGGAACATTTTCTGCTCCGTATCTTAATTTTGCAACCTCTTTTGCAACTTTTTGTATTGAATTACCACTTTTAGACTCAAAACTACTAACAAAAACCATGTGAGCAGACATTAACGGGTCCAGCTCTTTTAATAGAAAATTATGTTGTTTTGCTTTAAAATTCGTTATGAAATCACTTTGAATTTTTTCTATTAAAGATGAAAATTCATTTTCTACTATTTGAAATATCCTATCTCTCACTTTTATTCATAGCCTCTTTTAATTGTTCTACTGTAATACGATTTCGGTGTAGAATTTTGTGGCAATTCGAGCATAATGGAACTAAATTTTGTCTTGCCTCTTCAAGATTTATAATTTTCCCATCTTCCTCATAAACAGATATTGGCTTAATATGGTGCAATTCAATATAATCTCGCCCCAATTTACCATAATTTTCTTCAAAATCAAAACCACAAATATCACACTTTATTTGATTGATTTTTTTGTAATAGTCAAAAGTATATGCTCTTAATTTTGCTGAACGTTTTCTAGTCTTTGTTACAGTTGTTATTAGCTTGCCTTCAAAAATCTCATCTTCAGGTACAAAGTATCTTTTGTTATCTTTTATTAATTTCAAGTTTGCATCTTTTTGAATGTTAACATCAAAATAGCCACTATTGATGTATTCGTATTCTTCATACTTATTTTCAAGAAAATTCAAACCATTATCTGTAATATAGTATTTATCATCCATATATTGTGCTAAATTATCACGTTCAAATGTAGAATGAGACCTTAAATTTCGAACTTTTTGAGAAAAATATGTATCATTTCTCCCTGGGATGATTTCCGCATCTTTACCTTTTGGCTCCATTATATCTGTTAAAATTTTGATTAATTCTGACGTAGTTGTTCCTTCTTTGCGTCTAGAAAAGACCTTTAACGATGGTATTATAAGTTGGTTTTCAGAAATACGTTCTTCTTGCATACTTATCTCCTAAGCATATTGAAGCTGATCATTTAATTTAAGTTCCAAAGCTGCCACTTTATTTTTAACTGTAGGCAATTGATAGTTCGTAATAATAAGATGTTCGCAGTCTCTATTATTTCGACCTTTAAAACTTACCATGTATTTTTTATCAAAACTATTGATATGCAGACCTTTATCAATATACAAATTCATAATAAATTCTGTATTTTTAATTACTAACATAAATTTTGCAGGACATTTATTTATTAAATAATTTGCCAATCTTTCCTGATCTTTTTTATCAAAAGCATTATTAACATAACTGCTAAAATCTGTATCATAAGGTGGGTCTAAAAATATAAAATCGTTTTCTGAGAGTTTTATTTCATTAAAAAAATCCTCAAAATCTAAATTATAAATATTAGTATTGATGAAGTGGTTTTGTAGTTCTTTAGATTTTATATAATCAATTTTTCGTTGGAAATTTTTTCTATTGTAAGATATTCCTCCGTAAGGAACATTGAACTCTCCATTTGAATTGTATCTAAACATTGAAGAATAACAGTATTCACGAATAAAATAGAAGTACTCACTATTATCATATTTATTGTATAGGGTTCGAATAAACATATAAAACGAACCTTTTAGTGCACACTCAAAGTTATCGTAGATGTCTTTTTCAGGAAGATTGCCTTTCTTCTCTTCCAAATCTCTCATACGAACTAATTTTGCACTAATATTACGCAATAGTTCTTTTTCAAAAATATCATAGTTCTTTAATAATTCGGAATTCAAAATTTGTTCAAAACAGGTTTTATTACTAGTCACAAATTTTGCAATGTCTTCAATTAATTCATCTTTATTGATTTTATTTAATTTATATTGAGTGTACTCTTTATTAAAAAACTCAATATTTTTATCTAAAATGCCCTCTAAACCAATCCAAGTATTTTGAAGGGACTGTAAACTACTTATAAAATCTTTGTTGTTATATTTTATATTGTTATATAAAGCTATTAGTTCAACAGATTTATCATTGATGAGCATGCTTTTATTTTTCATAGAAAAGTAAACTGCTCCCCCACCAACAAAAGGCTCAATAAAACGAGTAAATCTATCTGGTATATTAGGAAGGATATACTTTAATTCTTGTTCCTTACCTCCAGCCCACTTAACTATAGGCGATAAATAGTCCACTTTCTCCATAGAATAATTATAATTCAAACATCTTGTAAGTACAATGTAATGAAGAAAGATTAAGAACATAATATTACTAAAACATAATTGTTAAAGCAAAAGGAAAATCTTTTTCTGAAAGTTTTTTAAATTTTTCTTTTGGTGTAATTAAGCTATATTTTTTATATACAGACCATAATTTTTTAGCAGAAATATTAAGTTTATCAATATAAGATTTTTTGATCTCAGAAGGGTTGTTTTTTTTATATTCAAAAGAATAAATACTAAATGAAGCATTGATATTGTCGACAAAATCGCTAAATGCTTTTGATATTTCTCCAGAAATATAAGAATCATTAATATTTTTTATATTAGAATATGGTTTTATTAATCTATGTTTTATATTAAATAGTTTATGAGGATAGCCAAGAACAAATTCTTCTGGTTCTAGCTGCATAAATAATGGATTATTATTACCTTTTACATATAAATCACTACTAAATAAGTAATTATCCCAATATAATGGATATGAAATTTTTGAAATGTTTTTGGATAAAAGGAAAATATTAAAACCTTTAATCGATGTAGAAATAAATTTATCTACACACAACCCCATTGAAGAAAGAATAACTTGCGTTGAATATGAATTTATTTTTGAGTTATTTATTATTAGAGTATTTGATGGTAAATATTCTGCCAGAATATCAAAAATTTCTGCATAAGGAACACTAAATTGGTCTTTGTATCTTAGGGGTATTCTTGAAAATGTTATAATATTTTCAAATAACATCAAATCTTTTACACTTTTATATTGTTCGTTATTGTTTGCATCTATAACTGGCAACAATATTAAATCTTGTATTTTTTTAGGAATTACTTTATTTTTTTGTCTATATGTATCATTAAACAATACTTTATTTTTAATTAGTTCATATACATATTGGACATATTTATCTTCTGTCTGTTTATTTTTTATATCTAGCAAATATTCATAAATTTTATTTTCTGTTTCTTTTTCTATAAATTCTTTTAATTTTTCAAAATCTTCATTAATTATAAAATTTTCTCTATTAGCACTCAGTTTAATGTTAGGATTAGTAATATTAAGAACAATCTTTATGTTTGCCCAAGATGGTATTAAATTTTGACAATAAATTCTAAAACCATTCTTGGCTATTACATTTTCACATCTAACATAATCTTCTTGTTCTCTAATTAAGAATACTTTCCCTACTAGGCCCAATTCCGATGAATTCAAATCAAAAGTATAGTATATTTCACACATGTTTAAATTTATTGCCGCATTGTAAGAATTACTTTTAACCCCCATATCAATAAGTTTATTATTTAAAGTAATTTTTATTGAGTTGTCTATTAATGGAGCGCAATTTTTTACAAACTCTTCAATATTAACTGTTTTAAATGGATTTTTTTTATTTAATTTCAATGTTATTTTAGTTCCAAACTCTTGTTTATTAGATTTTTTTTGTATGAAATAACCATCAATAGTTGGAATCTCTACAAGAATAGGATTTATTTTATCATTTAAATTACTAGCTCTAAGTTTACTTTCAACAGAAATTTGATCAGCAATCATAAAAGTTGATAATATCCCTATACCAAATTCACTTATAGATGAGAATTCCTTGACTTTCTCCATAGCTTCGAAACTTTTATAATAACTTTTTCCAACATTCATAAAATATTTTTTAAATATATTGATATCCATACCAATACCATTATCTTCAATTGTAAGAAAATTATTATCGTATAATATTGAAATTTGAGGAGAAAAATTTATATCTTTTGAACAATTTTGTTCTAATTTTTGACGATATAGAACTGCATCTATAGAATTTTGCAATAATTCTCTTAAGGCATATTCGGGACGGCTATATAGTCGATTCCCCATAAGTAAGGAAATTATATTTGTTGTGTTTAGTTCAAATTTTAATTCATTATATATGTAAGAACCATCCGAATGAATATTATCTGCACAAATATTACTTTCTAAATTAAGTATATATTCATTGTTTTTATAACCTAAACAATCTTTACAAACTTTAATTTCATAATTAATATACTTTATAAAATTTCTTAAAATTCTTTCTGTATTATATTCTGTACATTTTGCATGGATTTCAATTGATTTCTCATTTATGTTCCAACCCTTTATTGATAAATGTTTTTGCCATTCTTGAACACTAAAATTATTTTGAGGTTTTATTTTTTCATATAATACACTTGGAGTTCTATTAGGATAAATATCAATTAAATCAGCGATTCTGAGTATTATTGTTAAATATTTTTCATTTACACAATTATCAGCTATGCGTGAATTTTCACAATAATCATTTATTTTTTCAATATTTAGAGTATGACCACAACAAATTCTTTTTAGTATGTCAGCATAATTAATGCCATAAATAGTAAATTTGTCCTTAATACTTTCAATATATAATTCGCTTCGATATCCGTGATTAATTCTTATATAATCTTTTATAATATCAAGTTCGTTATAATTTCCTTCTTGTTCTTGCATCCTTGCATATTTGTATTCTTGATATTCGGAACTATCAGCTATAGCGTTAAAATCTTTATCTTCAATAAACATTCCAATATCATGTAAGTATGCACTATATATTAACAAGACTACTTCAACTAAAGATAAAACATCTTTAGTTTTTTCAGGAATAATTAGCCACATATTTTTAAGTACATTTATGGAATGAACTTCATCATGCGAAGTATACTCTGGCATTCTTATTTTAATATTGTTTAATAACGGCACAAAATAATTTTCAATATTATTTTTCAAAATCGATGTAACTATATCATCTTTATCTATGGTTTTTAGATGTTGGTATAAATCAGTATCTTCCAGTTTCATAAATAAATTATACATGCTAATAATAAATTTTATATGAATATTCTGTATTTTGTAATGTAATTATTTTAACCCCCTTTATAAGGGGCTAATTTATTGACTAGATTACATAAATGATTTTTTATAAAGTTTATTATTTTTTTGTTTTTACATATATGTCGGAGCTGGAATTTATTATGGTAGGATTTAGCAAAGATTATTTTTAAATTGTTCTAAAGTTTGCTAAAATTAAAGGAATTTAAAAATCCGGTTATAATATTTTTGTTAGGTTAAAAGCACAACCTACAAACTATTACATCAAAATTTAACTAAGACAACAAAATATATAATATAAGAACCGTATTTTTAAATTAGGAAGAATTAATTATATATTATCTAATAAAAATTTTTTTAATGTAAATTTACCAGTTCGTCCATAACAATTTCTACAGCAATCTAAATTAAGTCTTGCAGGATGTTTGGGATAATGTTTAGATTTATTTGCACAGAATGTAAAAATATTTTCTTTTAGTTTCAATTTATTAGTCATTTTTATTGCATCTTTACTATTTTTAATAAATATATTACCTTTATTACCCCAAGCAGCTAATAAATCCGTGTCATCAATTTCACTTAAAATAAAATCTATATCAATTATTTCATTATTTTTTATATTATTTAGATTTGAATCAATAATTGTAATTAAGTTCAGAATTTTTATTGAATTATACCCCGTATCATTTGCAATTTTTATCACATTTGTTACTGTTTGGTCCACAAATGTATTATTTCTTCTAAATTCTGACGGATTAAACATTATAACAGTAAGTTTATTTTTAACATCATTTGGCAATATATCTATCTCTAGAATATAGCGATTTTTTAATTTGTCTTTATAAAAATATCGCTTTCCTTTTAATTTTATTTCCTTATCTTTGTCTTTAATTGTTGTTATAGGAATATTTTGACTATTTAAAAATTTTCTCAATATCATTAATAACCTTTTTTATTATATATTTTTATAATTATATAATAAAAAAATATATAAAATTAAATACTCATTTTGAGTGTTACAAATAATCATTTAAGGTGTTTCTTTACAGTAATTTAACGGGACATTTTATCTGCACGCATAAAAAGATTATTCGGCAAAGTTGGCTTTGTGTTTAAGCTTTAGCGGTCGGAAGTAATCGTTTTACATGTTACAAAACGGTCTTTTCTTGGGCATCATTGTCCGATTACTGTCCAAGAATTGTCTTAATTTTTCTATTTTTAAACCAATGTTATAGCCTATTTCGTCCTCATAATCTAATTTGTACGGATAAAACGATTATTTGACATTTTAAGTAAATAAAGTCCGGTTCGTATATTGAATAAAATTATGTTCTAATGATACAAAAGAAGGAAAAAAGGAACACCTTTCCGACTTCAGAGTTAATCTGTATGTATGGACGATTATATAAGTATTAATAAAATTGCAGAATTAAAAGGTTTAAAAAGTACCCGTGCTATAAGACTTGCAATTAACCAAGGTAAGTATATTGCAAGAGAAGTTGAAGTAAGAGGCGGAAAATCGTATGAAATTCTTTATTCTTCATTAGAACTCGAGATACAAGATAGATTAGATGAAGAAGAATTAAAAACAACAGCAATTGTTCCGTTTGAAAACAAGGTGAATTTTGTATCAGAAAATGCAAGATTAACAGCACTTGCAAGAGTGGATATAGTAACAGCCTTATATAATATTCGTAAAAAATATCCAACTAAAAAAGAGGCTGATTCAGTATTTTTAGATTTATATAACAGTGGAATGTATTTGCCCCAAATATATAAGTTTGTTGGTTCAATTTCTATAGGTACACTTCATCGTTGGGTAAAGACATTTGAAAATTATGGAACGGACGGACTTTTACAAAAACGCAAAACTAATCAACAAGGTGAATATAATACGATTTTGAATGAGGAAATGAAACAGATATTTTTGAAATATTTGTTACACCCCAATAAATTTAGTATTGGAAAAGCTATAAATTTAACAAAACATATTCTTGAAAAGCGAGGATATGAAAACATTCCTTGTAATCTAACATTCAGAAGATTTGCGGAGAATTTTAAGAAAAACAATTATTCAAAGTGGATTTTATTTAGAGAAGGTGAAAAAGCATATCACGATAAAATTGAACCGTATATGGAACGAGATATTTCTAAAATTGAAGTAGGAGATGTTTTGATAGCTGATGGACATGTTCTTAATTTTCAAATAATTAATCCATTTACAGGAAAGCCGACCAGAGCAACTTTGGTCGGCTTTTTAGATTGGAAATCAACAGCATTAGTCGGATATGAAATTATGATGAGTGAAAATACTCAATGCATAGCAAGTGCATTAAGAAATTCTATTTTAAATCTTGGTCTGATTCCAAAGGTAGTTTATCAAGATAACGGAAAAGCATTTAAAGCAAAATATTTCCAAAATATAGATTTTGATGAAGCAGGATTTAATGGAATTTATGCAAAACTTGGAATAAAATCAGTTTTTGCAAAACCATATAATGCAAGAGCAAAAGTTATTGAAAGATTCTTCCTTGAATTTCAAGAAGAGTTTGAAAAAATGATGACAAGTTATATAGGGACAAGTATTGAAAATAAACCTGCTTGGATGAAACGAGGAGAAAAATTGCATAGAGAGATGCATAATAAGTTAACAAAAAACTATATTCCAACAATTCAAGAAACAATAAAATTTATAGATTGCTGGCTCGATTACCATAATTCAAAACCTTGTCCGAACGCTCCTCAAATATCAATTAAACAATGTTTAAACAGTGTTCAAAAACAAGAAATCGATAAGAATATCTTAAATGATTTAATGATGAAAACTGAGGCAAGAACGATAAATAAGCATGGAATAACATTTCTTGGAATGCATTATAGGAGTGATTATTTATTGGATTTAA
>ERZ1643249.5391-NODE-5391-length-10259-cov-32.270482_pt1 | contig 10259 bp, 10 predicted proteins | sample MGYA00579263_ERZ1643249 | MGnify/ENA primary metagenome ERZ1643249 (study PRJEB29033, sample SAMEA4952264) | chicken gut metagenome | biome: Broiler Chicken; feature: Gastrointestinal Tract; material: Caecum | place: Ireland | collected 2018 | study: Broiler...
TTGCTTCTTCCATATTATCTACAGGAAGAAAATAGTTGTCATAATTTTTCATATATTCCACATCTCCTTTTTTGCTATAAACTACACTACTATATTTTATAGTAGTTATCGTTAAAAGTCAATATATAATAAAAAAATAGATTAGTTGCACTGAACTAATTTATTTGTATAACTGCCTGTCGTACAAAAAAGACTGTCATTACTGACAATCTTTTTGGTAAATTACTATTTCTCTGAAAGAATAATATCATAAAAATAAAAGATTATCAATGTTTTATGATAATCTCCTAAATATTATTTATTATATTTATCTAAAAATTCTTTCATTGCTATATTTACTAATCTTGTTAGTGAAATTCCCGTTTCTTGCGTTATCTTATTTAAAGCTTCTGCATTTTCTTTTCTAATCATTACACTTCTATAAATTGTTATCTCATCTTCTGGTTTGGCATAATATTTTACACTTCCAGTAGACAGTAAATCTTCAATACAAACATTTATCATATCACTAATTGTTGCGTCATAGTTCTTTTTAGTATATCTCATTAGTCTTTTATATAAACTATCATCAATGTTAATTGATTTCTTAACAGTTTTATTGTTGATAGAATATAGTCTGTCTATTGCACTCATATATCCACCTCCTATTGCTCGTTTTACAACCAATTGAATTATATAAAATTTTATTTTTAAATAATACTTGTTGCTATTCCTTATAAACGAGCATAAATAGGTTTATATTTAGTGCGTATTTGCATAAAATAAGAGAGTATAGCAACTCTCTTTATACAAATTATTATTTTTTCTTTTTTAGTTTTCTTATTATTTCATTAGATAATTCTTCACTTGGTGTTACTTTTACAGTTAGTCCATCTTTTGTTTTTATTACATTTGAGCTTAACCTTGCTCTACTGTTGTAAACATTTTCTTGGTTTTTACAACTAAATGTATCATATACTGTTTTCGGGTTGTTAGCAATAAATGCTTTTCCACAATGCTTACACAGTTTTAAATATTTCTTTTCTTGTATTGCATATAATTTAAAGTTTTCATCTATGTATTCTTTTAAACTCCTAATATGTATTGTTAGTCCGTCATATTCTAAATTAACTCTTATGTGATTTGATTCTAGTTTATTTATTTCTCTTGTATTGATATATTCTCCATTATCTTTTTTCAATTCTTTTAAAGTATTATACATAAATTGAGCATATTTTATTATCATATCTACTTGTTCGTAATATTTTTCATTTTCAAATAACAAATTATTTATTTCTGGAGAAATAAATTTTTCCATACTATGTTCATATATATTTTTGTTTACTTTTTCTAATAATTCTTTTATTTCTTCATCAGTAGCATTAGGAAAGAATATTTTAAAATAATCAATTATTTTCATTGTGCTAAAGCAATCACTATTATTGATATAATTAAATTCTTTTAATAGTATTTCCTTATCTAATGTGTAATATCTATTTACTGGAAAGTCGTGTATAAGTCCTAAAAGTCCATATTGATTTACATATTCAAGCAATAACTTGTCAGTATCTTCTTTTTGTTCTAAAGATAATTTTCCTAAATTGATAAAATCTATTAATGGTTTATCATTTTCTTTATAATCATCAAAATCAATTAAGGAATAGTTTGTTCTATGTATTTCCAAAATTTTAGGAACAACATATTTGATGTTATTTATTACCTTTATTTCATATTCTTCAAATTTTGGCATTGACTCATTGTTAAAGCCATATTCTAAATTCATTTTCATAATTTTCTCCTATTCATAAAATTTTTTAAAAAATTTATTGTAATATATTGACTTTTAAAAAGTATTACACTATAATAGAAATGTAATCTATTTTATGCAGCAAAGTATTAACTTGCATTTTATGTCAGTTTTAATACTTTCTCTATAATAATATATTACAATAAATATTTATAATTGTCAAATGATGTATATAAATTACGAGTTGTACTTTATATATATGGTATTTTTATACCTAAAAAAGTGCAAGTAAAAAATATAAGAACATTACCCGTTAGCAAAATCAAAGATTTTGAACGGGTACCCAATAACATTGTTGCTAACGCAATAAGTAAGAAAGGAGGACAAAATGGATAAAAAAGAAAGAATATTACAAATGTATTTTGAAGAACACCAAAAACAAGATATTATTGCTAAAACAGTTGGAGTTTCTCAAAGTTATATTTCTCAAGTAATTCAAAAAGATACAAGATATACTAACGAAAAAGAGATAAGACATAATGAATCAATGAAGAAAAAGGCTGAATACAATAAAGAGTATAGTAAAACTTATATTAGAAAAAAGAAAAAGAATTTAATAGAAGAATATTATGCTTTACTTGAATTGTTAAAAAGAGATAGCGAGTTTCTATCAGCAAAATCTGAAATGTCAGACATTGCATTTGCTAAATGGAATAGATCAATATATCAATATGATAAAAATTCTAGCAATTTAGTTTTAAGAAAAGGAATAAATGTTACAAAAGATGTACCAAGAGTAGTAAAAAATATTGTGAGAGCAAGTAGTATAAAAAGTTCAAATGTATATTCAAGATAATCACTTTGTTAAATCAAAGTGAATTTTTTAGTTTTAGTAATATTTTTAGAACTTTAATAATAGTATTGAAAAGGAAGTAGGTGAGAATTTTGAAAAAGGCTTTAAATATTACATTTTATAATCCTAATACAGAAGAACAAATAGTACAAGCTATGGCTGGAGTTTTGGCATATAACTTGGCAGAGAATGATGAAAAGATAAAGTTTGATTATAATTTTCAAAATTCTCACGAAATAGAATCTGAAATAGAATTATAAAAATACAGTTTTAATAAAATAGACAGAATGGATTGAATAGAAAAAATAGACAAAATGTATTGACTTTTGTTAATAAAAAAGGTTATAATGAATATAATAATAGAGATACAAAATGTATCTTGTCCAAATCAAATGTTAGCCGCAACCCTATTTGCGGGGTAAAAGTGCATAGGTGTGCAAATGTTACTCGCAACCCTACTTGCGACAAATAAATGCGTAGATGGACAAATGTTAATAAAAATCTACCTTTTCGAAGGTAGATTTTTTGTTAGAAATGAGGTAAAAATGAAAGTAGAAAACGGAAAATTTTATTTTATAAAAGATGAATTTTTTGATATATTTAAAGATTACAAATTAATGCAAAATAAAGAAAATGGAAATAAAAGACCTTGCTATTTTTGTTTTAATGATCCAGAAAATAAAGAAATAATATGGTTTGTCCCAATATCAAGTAAAGTTGATAAATATAAAGTTATATATGAAAATAAAAAGAAAACTCGAAAGAAAGTTTATAACTTTGTCTTTGGAAAAGTATTAGGAAAAGAAAAAGCATTTTTAATACAAAATATTTTTCCAACAACTGAAGAATACATAGAAAGTAAATATCAAAATAAAATGAAAGATGTTGAGATAACTGAAACTTTGAAGCAAGAGATAATAGGAACATCAATGAATGTTATAAAACTTGCCAAGAAAGGTATTAACATTCCCTTTTACGATATACTTGAAATGAAAAATATATTATTAGAAAATAAAAATACATAAGAAAACACACAAGAAAATGCACAAGTAAGTGTAGGATAATAAAGGAGAAATGAAATATGGTGGCAAAACAAAAAGAATTAAGAGAAAGGCTAGGATTACACGAATTTATAAAATTTTTACAATCATATAGTGATGGAACAGGAGATTATACAAAGGAAAAATATGAAAATAATGAAGAATTAACAATAGAAGATTTTGAAAAATATTTAGCTGAAAACAACTAATCAAATACAAATTAAAACTATTCTCAAAAAGAGAGTAGTTTTTTATTGCTTTTTTATAACTTATGTGCTAAAATGTAACAGAACGAATATAAAGTTACAGACACAAAACAATATATAAGAAAGTGAGAATTTAAGTTATGAAAATTGCAGCATATTGTAGAGTATCAACTGAAAAAGAAGCACAAATAGACTCTCTTGAAAAGCAAATAGAATTCTTTAATGAATTTACCCAAAAGAACGGTTATGAGTTGTACAAGCTATATGCAGATGAAGGAATTTCTGGAAAACAAATAAAACACAGAAAACAATTCCAACAAATGATGAAAGACGCAAAGGCAAAAAAATTTGAAAGAGTAGTTGTTAAAGATGTCAGCCGTTTTGCTAGGAATACAGTAGATTTATTACAAAGTATAAGAGAGCTAAAATCCTATGGAATACAAGTAGATTTCTTAAACAATGGCGAAGTTATGGAAGGTGGATCAGAATTTATACTAACTATTTTAGGTGCAATGGCACAACAAGAAAGTGCCAATATGTCTAAAAGGGTTAAATTTGGAAAAGACATTACAGCTAAAAAAGGTCGAGTACCTAATTTGGTATTTGGTTATGACAAAATACCAGATGAAAGATACACCTTAAAAATAAATGAAGAAGAAGCAAAAATTGTAAAAGAAATATTTGAAAGCTATGTATATAAAGGAATGGGAACAACAAAAATTGCTTGGGAATTAAATGATAGAGGAATAAGAACAAAGAAAACAAAGTCAAAATGGGTACAAACTTCTATTGTAAGAATGCTAAAAAATCCAATATATACAGGTAGAGTAACAAATAAGAAATCAGAAATTACTGACTTTATAACAGGATCAAGAAAAGATTTACCAGAAGAAGATTGGATTGTTGCTGACAAACCAGAAATGAGAATTATATCAGATGAATTATTTAATAGAACACAAGAAATTTTAGAACAGAGGTCAAATGAATTTAAACTAAACAATAAAAGAGAAAAAACAGAATATGTATTTAGTACACTTATCTATTGTAAACATTGTGGTTATTCATTTAGAAGGATAAGAAGAAAATATACAGAAGAAGGTAAAGAATATATAAGATGGGTATGTAGTGGAAGAAATTCGATGGGTGTAAATCATTGCCCTAATACAACTGTTATAGATGAAGAAGAACTTTTAAATGCTATTAAAGAATATCTTAAAAGTATAATTTCTAATAAAAAGAACTTTATGAAAGCAGTAGAAAAAGAGTTTGAAAAGATAACAGCATTAAGAGAAAATAATGAAAGAAGTGAAGAAAGCCTACTTAAAGAAATAGAAAAAGTAACAGTTAAAAAACAAAAATATATGGAAATGTTCCAAAACGAAGTAATCAATATGCAGGAACTAAAACAATATACAAATCCATTAAATGAAGATATATCAAGATTAGAAAGAGAATTAAAGTTAATTACTTCTGAAATAAAAGAGAAAGATGTATTAGAAAAAGAACTAACAAAAACAATAAAAACAGTAGATGACATTTTAAACAATGAAACAATTACAAATGCAATGCTTAAAACAATAATAGATGTCATTGAAGTAGATAGCGAAGGAAATGTAGAAGTAAGATTAAAATTATTAAATGAAATTGGTACAAAACCAACTGTGATAACTAATTTTGAAGATATTAATACTTCTAAAAATAGTTCTACCGTTACGAAAAGTAACATCGGTACATAAAGATGTTTCTGAACGTTTAATAAAGATAAATCCAAGTTTGGCAAAAGCTGTTAGAATAATTTTAGATGAGAATAAAGCGGAAAGGCACATAAGAGGAGGAATGGCTACAAAACTAAAATATAGTCATTTAAAATCAGATGATGAGTAATTAAAAAAGTACTAAAATTTTTTGTATGTGCAAGTTAGATACGAGAATTATAAGATATAAATTATAAGATGCAAATTACAAAAAATAAATTATAAGATATAATTTATAAAATGCAAATTATAAAATGAAAATTATAAGATGAAATTTATAAAATGCAAGTTATAAAACGCAAAATGCAAATTATAAAAAGGAAAGAGACCAATAGGGGAACTATTGGTCATTTTAAATACAAATTATTTAATATAAAATTAAAAAAGTAAAAAATAAACAAAAGTTTAAAGAGATGTTACATCTGTAAGTTCAGATTTTCTCTTTTTTGTCTCAACAGGGGGTGGAATTAGTGGACTATATGAATTTCCGTCAAAAACTTGAACTTCTACTGTCCTTGTTAAAACATCTGTGTAACTATATGTTACATTTCTATTGTTTTCTTCATATCTTACAACAAAAATGTTTGGATATGCTTTTTCTATTGTGGCTTCTTTTTCAAAGGCCTTACTTCTACCTAAAGAACCTTTTACTATAATTTTTTGGCCTATTTTCTCTAAGATGTCAGTTTTTAGATTTGCTATGTCATTTTTACAAATCATGATATCACCTACTCCCTTAAGATAGCTAGATTATATCATTTGACACGAAAAAAGTCAAAAAATGTAATTTGGAGTAGATAGGCTCAAACTCAATCATATCAATGGTTATAGAGGATTAAAGCCACCAATTTACATTTAAGTTACATTTATATTACAAAAATATTACAAAATGATTTTTTTATACATTTTTCCAGAAGCACCTATTCCATCAACACCTCTTTTTCCATCTCTAAGTTCTTGAGCAATATCATCAATACTGATATATTTATATTTTTCAGTTGTAGCAACTTTTTCAGCTATAATTAAAGGGTCTAAAAAATCAATAAGAATCCTACCAGGAGAAGAAGCAAAATTTGCACCAGCAAGTATAAGGCCTTCAAAATAACTTTGGCATGCACCAGCAAAGATAACAAGATGTGAGTTTGTTTCTGCATCATATCTTCTTGCTTCTTTTACAGTATTTATAAAATATTTTGAATTTCTATAATTTTGTATATCATTAAAATTCTTATCTTTATTAAACATTCCATCATGCCCAGTAATTATTAAAATATCTGGTTTATATATTTTTAATAAATTATAAACCACTTTAGGTTGTTTAAATTCAGGAATATTTTTTATAATAGCATTTAAGCCAACTTTTTTATAGTAATTATATGATTTTTGAGAATATTTTTTATCACCATCCAAATGAAGAATTTTGCCAGTTATAATTTTTTCTTGAATACGATTATTATTTGATAAATTATATTGATAATTTTTATAATAACTTTTTTCAATTCTATTATTTATTCTAGCATCTAGGTAATTTAGTTTTTCTTTAATTATTTTTCTATCAGCTATTACTAAATCTTCTATTGAACTTTCAATTAAAACTCGTTCAAGTACACCTTTTAAAAGAACAGTTTTCTTTTCCTTTGTATTTATAACTTTTTCTACTGTAAAGATAACATCTTTGGATTGTGATTTTCTATATACAAAAGTACCTCTTTTAATTGAATTCATGTTATCACCTCTAAATTAAGAGCTATTATATGATATGAAAAATAAAATATAAGTGTGAAAAATGTCGAAAAATCTAGTTAAAGATTAAATTTTAGTTTAAAAGTAAAAAATTTATATAACAACTTCTTTTAGGAGGCGGTGTATTTATAGTTATAAGTTTTAATAAAAACAAAATTAAAAAAACTCAAACAAAAATGCATAAAATTTATTTAAGAAAAATATATTTAAAATAAATAATAATAATAAGGAGGTAAAAAATGATAAACACAATAAAGGAAAATTTATGTTTAAATAGAATAGTAGCAGAAAAAAAAGAGATAATTTTTGTACAAGAAGATATGATAGTACCTGATTCAAAACCAGATATATTAAATACAGTTAGTACAAGTGGAGTTGTTTCTATTTATAAAAAAGAAGTTCAAGACGGAAAAGTTAGAATTGATGGTAATGTTAATTCATATATAATGTATATGCCAGATGGAGAAGAAGGGATAAGGGGATTAAATACAAGTTTGGACTTTTCAGAAATAATAGATGTAGCAAATGTTATGTCAGGTATGAATGCAAATATAAATACCAAAATAAAATCAATGGAATGTAAAGTAATAAATGGAAGAAAAATAGGAATTAAAGTAGCACTAGAGATAGAAATAAGAGTTTATAGTAAAGAAGATGTAGATATTGTAAATGATATTTTAGAAAATGATGGAGTACAAATGCTTAAAGAAAATATAACAGTAAATTCATTAGTAGGAGAGGGAGATAATAAAATATATGCAAAAGAAACAATTCAAATAGATTCAATAGATTTATTAGCAGAAATTTTAAGAGTTAATGTAGATATCATAAATCAAGATGTAAAACTAAGCTATAATAAGGTATTAGCAAAAGCAGAGGCAAATATAAAATTCATGTATTTAACAGAAGATAACAGAATAAATCAAGTTAATAGTAGAATACCAATTGTAGGATTTATAGATATACCAAATATTTCAGAAAACAATCTTTGTGATGTGAATTATGAAATCAGAAATATAGTAATAAAACCAAATTCTCAAGAAGAACATTCAGTGTATATAGAAATGGAGATAGGGGTTTCTTGTAATGTATATGAAGAAAAACAAATAAATTTTATTCAAGACTTGTATCATCCAGATATAAAATTAGTATTAAATAAAAAACAAGTATCTACAATGAGTGGAAAGCAAAATGTAAAAAATGCAAAACAAATTAGAGAAAAAATAAATTTAAAAGATATAGAAGGAATGACATTATTAGATGTAGATATAATGCCAGAGATTATGAAAGAAGACAAAATTTATTCAAAAATTTTGTATGAATTAGAATTAAATTTTAAATTTTTATTTGTAAGGGCAAATTCACAAATAGAAATTAGAGAAGCAAAAATACCTACAGATTATGTAATAGATAATATAGAAAATGGAGAAACAATGAGAGTAGATACAAGAATAGAAATACAAAATCAAGACTTTATAATTCAAGACGGAGGAGATATTACATGTAATATAGATATGTTAGTTGATTCTGATTTATATAAAATGGCAAATATGAATTTAATAGACACAATTGAAGAAGAAGGAGAAAGGGAAGAACAAGATTATAGTCTTATAATTTATATTGTAAAAAAAGACGACACTATATGGAAAATTGCCAAACAATTTGGAAGCACAGTTGACGACATAGTAAGAACAAATGGAATAGAAGACGAAAATCTAATTATGCCAGGAGAAAAATTATATATTCCAAAATACGTAAAAACTCCTGCATCTGTCCAATGACTCCGGACGTTAGGGACACTCCATTTCATCCGAAACTTGTGAATGTTGGGGAACGTTGGGGACACTCCATTTTGTTCACAGCTAGGTGTAGACGAGGATTACGGACATAGCTTTTACACTTGTGAACGAAATGGAGTGTCCCTAATGTTCACTTTTCCAAGATTTTCTCAGATGTCTGTGGATAAAATTTATTCTCGTACAAGAATAAAACTGCCAAAAATATTTAATGCCCAAAATTCTAAAATGCCAAAAGAAAAAAGAAATAAAATTATAAAAATAATGGTAATTGTGATTATTGCAATTTTAACGATGAAACTTATATTAGATGCAATATTACCAATATTTGATAAATTATGTGAAGATAAGGCAAAAGCAATTGCTACTGTAGTTTCAAATGACCAAGCAACTTTTGTTATGAGCCAGCACACATATGATGAATTATATACAATAGAAAAAGATTCAAATGGAAATATAACTATGATAAAAGCAAATGTTATTCCAATAAATGAAATTATTTCAGATGTAGCAGTTAAAATTCAAGAAGAAATAGATAAAAGGGGAAGGGAAAATATAGAAATACCCCTTGGGAGCTTTACAGGAATAAAGTTATTTTCGGGTCAAGGTCCGGGAATAAATATACAGATATCTTCTGCAGGTACTGTAGAAACAGATTTAAGGAGTGAGTTTATTTCTCAAGGAATAAATCAAACATTGCATCGTGTTTATTTACAAGTAGATTGTGAAGTTACTATTTTAACTCCATTCCATAATATCTCACAAAAAATTTCAAATCAGGTTTTACTTATTGAAAATGTAATTGTAGGGCATATTCCAGATAGTTATTATAATTTAGAAGGTTTAGATGGGAAAAGTGATGTAATGGAATTTATAGAGTAATATAAAATATTTAATAAATAGATTACTGTGAACAAAAATGTTACTAATACAAAAATATAAAAATTGTAAAATTTTTGAAAAAGTAAAAAAAATCTTGACATTAACATATTTGATATTATAAAATTTAGTAAAAGATATATTAAAGATTGGAGAAAACAAATGAAAGAAATAATAAACCACAAAACCCTTGATACTCTAGAGAGAGGTAATCTAAATAAATTAAATATAAAAGAAAAAGCAAGACAAAAAGCCTATATCA
>ERZ1643249.5393-NODE-5393-length-10258-cov-7.965892_pt1 | contig 10258 bp, 7 predicted proteins | sample MGYA00579263_ERZ1643249 | MGnify/ENA primary metagenome ERZ1643249 (study PRJEB29033, sample SAMEA4952264) | chicken gut metagenome | biome: Broiler Chicken; feature: Gastrointestinal Tract; material: Caecum | place: Ireland | collected 2018 | study: Broiler...
GCAAGTTCGCAGACGCCGCGCCACACCACGTTGCGCTTGGCGTCCGATTCCGTTTGCAGCGCGGAGACGGCGAACGTCTGCTCGAAATCGCGCTTCATATCGACGAGCGCGCGCGTCCTGTACATAAACACCGCGTCCTCGAAGTGGAAGAGGAAGGAGCGGTAATCGCAGTTGATCGTGCCGACCGTACCCACCTTGTCGTCCGACAGGAATCCCTTGGCGTGAATGAACCCGGGCGTGTACTCGTATATTTTCACGCCCGCGCGGATGAGCGCGAGATAGTTGGAGCGCGTGAGCGCGAACACGACGCGCTTATCGGGAATATACGGCGTGATGATGCGCACGTCCACCCCGCGCGCCGCCGCCATGACGAGCGCCTCGCGCAGGCGGTAATCGATGACGAGATAGGGCGTCATGATCCACACATAGTCCTTGGCGGTGTTGAGAATGTTGATATACACGTCCTCGCCGACGCTGCGCGCATACATGGGGCGCGGTCCGCTGCCGTAGGGCTGGACGAACCCCTCGCCCTCGAACTTTTCGTACACGGGCGGAATATAGGGCGAAAAATCTTCGTTCGACTTGACGCTGATGTTATACAGTTTCAAAAACATCAGCAGAAGCCCCTTGACGCCCTCCCCTTCCAGCCGCACCGCCGTATCCTTCCAATTTCCGAAGGGATGCTCGACGTTGACGTACTCGTCGGCGAGATTGATGCCGCCCGTGTAGCCGATGCGCCCGTCGATCACGGTGATCTTGCGGTGGTCGCGGTTGTTATGCACGTTGGTCACGACGGGTACGAAGGGATTGAACTTGACGCACTTAATGCCGAGCTTCTCCATCTTTTTGTGATAGACAAGGTGGACTTTGCCCATGCACCCGATGTCGTCGTACATAAAACGCACTTCGACGCCCTCTTTCACCTTGCGGGCGAGGACTTCGAGGATGCTGTCCCAGAACTCCCCGCGCGAGATGATGAAATATTCCATGAAAATGTATTTCTCGGCGCGTTCCAGATCTTCCAGAAGGCGCGCCCAGAACAGTTCGCCCGTGGGGAAATACTCCGTTTTGGTGTTCTCGTACACGCAGGCGGAAGGCTCGTCCGCAAAGAGCGCCTCGCTCACGTCCGACCAGCGGCGCATATCCTCGTTCAGCCGCCGCAGCGTGACCCCGCCGTTATCGTATTTTTTGGCGTACTCGTACAGCAGGCGATAGCGCTCCTGCACCTTGCGCGTGGGGCGGTGCGAGGAGAACACGCAGTAGATCGCCACGCCGAAGATATTGAGAAAGACGATGCACAGAATCCACGGGATCTTGGTCTCGGGGACCATGTCGCGGTTGGCGGCGTGAAGCGCGGTGAGAAAGACGATCAGCCAGCCGAGCACCTGCAACGCAATCGTGATCCACGAAGCCGCCTGCGGGAACTGCACGGCAAGCCAGCCCGCGAACAGGTAGATGATCCCGCAGATCACGAGAACGTCTACGATAAAGAACAGGATGATCGTGAGCGCGACGATGGAAAACCGGCTGAATATACGTTTTAGTATGCGCATAGGCGACCCTCCTCCGCATGAGTGTACCGTATTATATCACAAGCGTTCCGCCCCGTCAATCCCCGCGCGCGGAATCGTCATTCCCAATGCAGGCGGTGCAGCTCGCCGCGCTCGGAGAGCCCGTCAAACGCGTTCTGACGCAGCCCCTCGTACACGGCGACGGCGACGCTGTTGGAGAGATTGAGCGAACGCGCCGCCTCGCGCATGGGAATGCGCACGCATTCCTCGGGGTGCTTTACGAGCAGTTCTTCGTCGAGCCCGCGCGTCTCTTTGCCGAATACGAGGTAATCCCCCTCGCGAAATTCCGCCTCCGTATAGGCGCGGCGCGCCTTCGTCGTGAAAAAGTGAAAGCGGGCGTCCTGCGGGCAGGCGGCGAAGAACGCCTCGGCGTTCTCGTGCACGACGACGCTGACGAGGTGCCAATAATCCAGCCCCGCGCGGCGGAGATATTTATCGGAAATTTCAAAGCCCAAGGGTTTCACGAGGTGAAGCGTGCAGCCCGTCGCCGCGCAGGTGCGCGCGATATTTCCCGCATTCTGCGGGATCTCGGGTTCTATGAGAACGACATGAAACATATTCCCTTCCCGTCCCTCTTTTGTTTGCTCTATTGTAGCGCAAAAAGCGTCTTTTGGCAAGTTAAAGTCTTTTCGATGAAAAAATTTTCACATTTCTTTGAATGCGGGCGGAATATAACTTGACAATCGCGTCAAAGGGCGTATAATGAAAGTTGTTCCTGACAGAACCTGAAAATCGCCTATACGAATCCATATTTTTTCTCATTAAAAAGCCGAGCGGTCACGCTCGGCTTTTTAATGTCCGTTTTTATCAGCTCAGGTAGTTCCCGCGCGCGCTCTCGCGGACGCGGAAGATGCGCACTTCGTCGCCCGTCTTTGCGTCGAGGTAGATAATATACTGTTCCTCGCCGTAGTTGCAGACGAACTCGTAGCACAGCGTTTCGCGCCCCATTGCGGGCACGATGGCGAGGTTGCTCGCGGCGACTTCAAGCTCGGGCGAGAGCTTTGCGCGCGCCTCGCCCTCGGTGATCGCGGGCTGCGTTTCGCGATCGCCGTTCCCGTGGTTGAGAAGGTATCCGCGGGCGTCCATGCCGACGACGCGCCCCTTCTCCTCGCACACGCGCACCTGCACCATGTCCGGATAGCACCGCACGCCGTCCGTCTGCGCCACGTAGGTGATGCAGGCGACCATGCCCGTATCCGAGAACCACGTCGCGGTCAGATCCTCAAACCCGCGCGCCGCAAGAAATTCCCGCGCGACGGCGTCGCAGGAGGCGAGGTCGAAGTTCTTGACGGAACACTGTTCGTAGGTGTCGAAGAAGGCGACGTTCCCGCCGTTTTTGGTGACCTGCGCGAAGATCTCCGCCCCGTTTTCGTCGGTGATCTCGAAGTTATAGCACTGCATATCGCGCGCGGCGGTCTCCCCCGTCATGCGCACATCCGCGACATGGTACCCCTCAAAGAACGCGCGCACCTTCTGCTCCGCGTCCTTCACGCTGACTTCGGGCGCTTTTTCGACGCCGTTTTCTTCGACGTTGCCCTCCCCCGCGAAGGGCGCGTCGGAGATCTCTTCCCGCTTTTCCTGCGCCGAACTGCCCCATTCGCGGAAGCGCGACTGCACGTTACCCGCCTCGCCCTCGAAGAAGGCGCGCAGCTCGTCTGCGGGCGTGTTCACGGCAAGGTCGTTCAGTTCATGCGCGAGCGCGGCGTTGATCTCGTAAAGCTGCGCGGCAGCCGCCTTCTCCCGCTCGCTGAGCGGATCGCCCGCGGCGAGTTTTGCGAGCATTCTGCGCGCAAAATGATTGGTGCGGTTGACGAACGCGGAAATATCCGTGCTCGTCGCCGCGTCGACGGGGATCTTTTCCAGCGCGCTCTCCATGAGGGAAGTCTCCACGAGGATCTCCGTCAGGAGCATGCGCTGTTCCCCCGCGCCCGCCGAAACGCGGAGCTTGGCGAGGTTGTCGTCCATCGTCTCCGTGACGGCGACGAGTTCGTACAGCGTGGAGCGGTAGGCGTTTTCCGCGCGCATCGCCATTTCGTTCATGCGGAAGGACCCCGCCGTGACCACCGTGGCGAGCGCGAGGCACGCCGCGCCCAGCGAAACGACCGCGGCGATCCAGCCGCCGATCCCGGGCGCGCGCTTCTTCTGCGAACGCTTCTCGGCGCGCGCCTGTTTCTTCTTATCGCGGGCGGCGGATCGTTTTGCGTGCGCCTGTTTGCGCGCGTTCTCCCGCTGTTTGCGCGCGTTCTCCCGCGCCTCTTCCTGCTGCTTTCTGCGCGCGATCTTTTCCCGCTTTTCGCGGGCGAGCCGCTGTTTCTTCTCCGCCGCGCTCTCGGTCGCGAGCATCTCGCGGCGGGCAGCTTTTTCCGCATGGCGGGCGGCGCGTTCGCTCTTTTGCTTGGCGATCGCCTCCATGCGCTTTTCCTTGGCTTCCAGCTTGGCTTTCATGCGCGCCTCTTTCTTCTTCGTCTTTTTCATGCGCGCCGCCTCTTTTTTGGCGGCGCGCGCCTTTGCCGCCTCGAACCGCGCTTCCGCCGCGGCGTTCTCCTCCGCCTTGGCTGCCTGCATCTGCTCGGCGACGCGATCGTGCGCGCCCTGCGCGCGCTTTGTCTGCGGCGCGCGCTTTTGCGCCTTTTTCGTATTCTTTTTTTCCGTTTCCTTTTCCAGCGTCTCTACCTTTTCGGCGCCGCTCGAAACGTTTTTCCCGATCTTCTTCTCCATAACTCACCCTCCTATATCGCAAAGACGTGTTTGCCGATGACGGTCACCGTCTGCCGTTCAAAGATCCACGAACTCGTCGCAACGGCGGGGTTGTAATAGTACAGACACCCGTAGGTGGGATCCCAGCCGTTCATCGCGTCGCGCGCGGCGTTGTACGCCGTTTCGTCGGGCTCTAAATTGATCTGTCCGTCGTCCACCGCCGTGAACGCGCCCTTCTGATAGACGACGCCCGCCACCGTATTGGGGAACTGCGGACCCTTGACGCGGTTGACGATGACCGCGCCGATGGCGACCTGCCCCGTATAGCTCTCTCCTCTGCCCTCGGCGTAGATCGCCTTCGCCATCAGATAGAGATCGGACGAGGTATAGCCGTTCGCGCCGCCGCCCGAACTCCCCTGTCCGCCGCCCGAGCCGCCCTGACCCGCGAGTACGTTGTACGAATCGTTCATGCCGAGCGCCTTGTACGTCGCCTTGCCCACGACGCCGTCCGCCGTAAGCCCGTTCTTTTGCTGGAACGCGATGACCGCCTTTTTCGTGCCTGCGCCGAAAACGCCGTCGACCGCGCCCGAATAGTATCCCCAATTTTTGAGACGGCGCTGGACTTCCTTCACTTCGCCGCCCGAGCTGCCCTGCTTCAAAACGGCGGTCCGCACCGCCACGAGCGCTTCGTGCGGCGCCTGCGTGAGGGCGAGCGCAGTGCCGCCTGCGGCTGCGCCGCCGAGCAGAACGAGCGACAGCGCGCCGATCATCAAAGTCTTCTTCATAGTATCCTCCTGACGCTAACTTGCGCACCCCCGCGCGTTTTTATGCAAAAAAATACGGAGCTGACCGTCTCAGCCCCGCAACGATACGGCTTCCCGCCGGAAAGGAACGGTTGTCCCGCCCGAACGCAGGCATACGCGCTCCCCGTTCGGGAAAAGATCTGCATTTTTTACAACTTTTTTACAATTCGGGTAGATTTTTATGAGGACTTTTCGGCGCATATGTTCTATAATAGATTCGTACACAAAGGAAACGAGATCATATGCCGGCAACTTACGCACACAGAAAATTCGGAGAGGACATCGCAGCCGCGCTCGGGGAACGCTTTCCCGAGACGGTGCGCGCGCGCAGCGCGTTCGCGCTCGGGCTGCACGGTCCCGACCCTCTCTTCTACTACAAGCCGCTCAAAAAGAACGCCGTCCGCGCGCGGGGCGATCTTCTGCACGAGGAGAGCGCCGCGGCGTTCTTCGGGGCGGCGCGCGCCGTCTACCTCGCCCGCGGGAAACGGGAAGCCGACCGCGCGTACCTGTACGGGTTCGTCTGCCACTTCTGTCTGGACAGCGTGTGCCACGCGGAAGTCGCGCGGCAGATGCAGATCACGGGAATGTCGCACGTTGGCGTAGAAGCGGCGTTTGAGCGCATACTGCTTTCGGAGGACGGGCTCGATCCTGTGAAGGCGCGCACGGCGACGCATATCCGCGCGGAACGGGACGCCGTCTCCGCCCTCGCGGCATACTGCGGCGTGACGACCAGGCAGGCGAAAAAGGCGGCGAAGTCCATGCGCTTTTACAGCGGGCTTCTGCGCGCGCCCAACGCCTTCAAACGCGGCGTCGTCGCGCTCGGGCTGCGCCTTGCGGGAAAATACGAAAAACTCGCGCCCATGATGATCCCCCGCACGGAGACGGACGCCGCAAAAGGAAGCAACGCCGCGCTCCGCGCCCTCTACGACAGAGCGATCGGAAAGGCGGAGCGGCTCATTCCCGCGCTTGCGGCGTTTCTGGAAGGCGCGCCGCTCGACGAGACGTTCAACAGCAATTTTGAATCAGAGGAGAAGATATGAAGAAGCTATCGCCCCGGCGCAGGCTGGAACGGAATTGGATTTTGTACGACGTCGGCAATTCGGCGTTCACGCTGCTCATCAGCGCCATCATGCCCATTTATTTTACTGACTATCTTGCTGCCAACGCCGGCATTATTAGTACAACGGCAGGTTCCTATTGGGGCTTTGCGACTGCCATAGTGACTCTTTGCGTCGCTGTTTTGAGCCCTATTTTTGGCACAATGAGCGACTTTTCGGGATATAAACGCCCCATCTTCTTTTTCTTTGCGATCGCGGGCGTGCTCGGCTGCGCCGCGCTCGGCATTCCCATGCCGTGGCTCGTGTTCCTCGTCGTCTTTATTCTCACCAAAATTTTCTATTCGGCGAGCCTCGTCTTTTACGATTCCATGCTCGTGGACGTGACGACGCACGAGCGCGCGGACGACGTCTCCTCCAAGGGATATGCGTGGGGATATATCGGGAGCTGCATTCCCTTTATCATCAGCATCGTCATCGTGCAGTTCACGCCGCTGAATATCGCCGTTTCCATGCCCATCGCGCTCGCGATCAACGCGCTGTGGTGGTTCGGATTCACCATTCCGCTCATGAAGAGCTACCGCCAGACGCACTTCGTCCCCCGCACGCCCCACGCCGTGCGCGACAACTTCAAACGGCTCTTTTCGGTGTTCTCCAAAAAGTCGGACGTGCAGAACAAAAAGGGAATCATTCTCTTCCTCATCGCATTCTTCCTCTATATTGACGGCGTATATACCATTATCGATATGGCGACGTCCTTCGGCACGGCGCTCGGATTCGATTCGACCAACCTGCTTCTGGCGCTCCTGCTCACGCAGGTGATCGCCTTCCCCTCCGCCATCGTCTTCGGAAAACTGACGGGCAAGGTGCGCAACGACGTGCTGATTCTTGTGTGCATCGTCGCGTACACGGGCATCGGTCTGTTCGCCGTGTTCATGACCGAAGTGTGGCAGTTCTGGACGCTTGCCACGGCGGTCGGGCTCTTCCAAGGGGGCGTGCAGGCGCTCTCGCGCTCCTACTTCGCAAAGATCATTCCCGCCGATCAGTCGGGGTGTCTGTTCGGCATTCTCGACATCTTCGGCAAGGGCGCGGCGTTCCTCGGAACGCTCCTCGTGAGCGTCGTCACGCAGGCGACGGATTCCGTCAACCTCGGCGCGATCCCCATCGTCTGTCTGTTCGCGGCGGGCATTGCGGTGTTCGTCGTCGCCGCGCGCGTCAACCGCCCCTATCTTGCAAAACAGGCAGCCGACGATGCGGCAGCCGCTGCAAACGCGCCGCTTGCAGACCCCGCCGCGGAAGATGGTGCGGAAGGCGAAGCCGCAGCCGCGGAAGATACGCCCGCGGCGGACGGCGACAGCGCATCCGATTAAGGCGGATACATTCCCACGGCTCATACAATCCTACCTAATTAAGATTGCGGCGGACTGAAATTCAGTCCGCCGCAATCTTTTTTCTATTGTCTGCGCAACCCCTTGGGATAATGATTTTTGAGAATGCCGCCCGCAATCTTGCCCAGCCCCAGCGGGTAATCGCCGTATCCGACGACGCACCAGCCGTTTTCCGCGTCCGTCGGGAAGGTCTCGCCGCGCAGGTACTTCTCCGTTTCCCCTTCTGAAAGGGGCAGGAAACGGGCGCAGTCCCCCTTTGCGACCGCCATGGCGAGGGCGTGGGCGGGCGTGAACCGCCTGCCGTCGAACGCGCCCAGCTCGATCCCGACGCGCAGCGTCCGCACGGGCAGGGCGGGCATTGCCTCGGGGAGCAGGTACATTCTGCCGTCGTCCAGCGTCGTCAGCCGCCCCGCGGGCGGACGGACAAAGAACTCACGGGCAAACGCCGCGTACGCCTTCTCCGCCGCCGCGTTTCTGCGCACGGGAAAGGCGGGCGCATTGCCGCGCTCCGCGCCGCTCTTTTCGAGCAACGCCGCAAAATGCCCCTCGCCGCGCACCTCGTGCGGGAACAGCATTTCCTCTCCGATCAGCGTAAACTCCGCATGGCGGGCAAGGAACGCCTCGATCTGACCCTCGTTCTCCGCACGCTCGAACGTGCAGGTGGAGTACACGAGCCGCCCGCCGCCGCGCAGCATGGCGGCAGCCTCGTCCAGAATCGCCGCCTGACGGACGGCGCAGCGAGAAACGTTCTCCTCGCTCCATTCGGCGATCGCGTTTTCGTCCTTGCGGAACATTCCCTCGCCCGAACAGGGCGCGTCGACGAGGATCTTATCGAAATACGCGGGAAAACGGCGCGCCAGCGCGGCGGGATCTGCGCTGACGACGGCGCAGTTTTTCACGCCGAGCCGTTCGACGTTCTGCGAGAGAATGCGCGCGCGGTCGTACACATATTCGTTGGCGATGAGAACGCCTCCGCCCGCCATTGCGGCGGCGAGCTGGGTGGTCTTGCCGCCGGGCGCGGCGCACAGATCGAGCACGCGCTCTTCGGGGCGCGCGTCGAGCAGGGGCGCGGCGCACATGGCGCTCGGCTCCTGCGCGTAGAACAGCCCCGCATGGTGGGCGGGAAACGCGCCGAGCCGCTCCGCGTCGGTATAAAACCCCGCCTTCTCCCACGGAACGGGATCGCCCGCGTGCGGAAACATCTCCGCGAACGCCGCGGGGGAGAGTTTCAGCGTATTGGCGCGCACGCCGCGCAGGGGCGGCTGCTCCATGGCGCGCAAAAAGGCGGGGAACCCCTCTCCCAGCCTTTTCTGCATTCTGTTAAGATATTCTGCGGGCAGATTCATAGCCCCTCCAACGCGTGTTCCAGACGGTCGAGCGGAACGTACGTCGCGCCCGCGCTCACGGCGTTCTGAAAGCGCACGCCGCCCGCCCCGCGGGCGATATAGACGTTGCACTCCCCGGGGTGGGACGTGTATCTGCCCCCCGACGCGAAGATCGCGGCGACGAGGTGTACGGAGAGCGGAACTTCCTCTTCCACCTCCTTGGAGAAGCAGAACACCTTCCCTTCGAGCGTGCCGCCCTTTTTGCGGCGGTGCATATATTTGTTGACGTAACGGTAAAATTCGTCGTGCGCCCTAGCTCTGCGGTCGCGTTCCTCGTCGCGCTCGGCAATGTAGTTTTTCAACCCCTGCGAGGCGAGCGGCGTGATCTTCCCGCCCGCAATGCGCCCCGCGCGGATCCGGTACCGCTCGACCAGCCCCATGACGCTCCCCGCGCCCTCGCGCGCGACGAGCGCCTGACAGACGCGCATGGTGGCGTAGGCGTCGTCTACGGCGCGGTGCGGCGTAAATTCCACGCCCAGCTCCTCCGCCATCGCGCCCAGCCCGAGCTGACGGGTGAAGCACCTCTGCGTGTTCATATAAAAGAACTGCGTATCGTAAAAATCGAAGCGGAAGGACGGGAGCTTGTAGCGGCGCGTTTCGAGGTTGAGGTAGTTCACGTCGTTGAGCGTCGCGTGACCGAGCACGATATGCTCCTTATCTTCGAGGAGCGCCTTGATGCGCGCATACGCCGCGGGGAAAGGCGGATAGGTTTTGAAATCCTCGTACTCGTAGGGAAGAACAAGCCCCTCCCGCCCCTTGCGGTCGGTGAGGTGGAACTTCCCCTTGGGGTTGAGGAGAATATCCTCGCGCTCCAAGACGTTGAACTGCTCGTCCGTGAGCACATACCCGAAGGCGCAGATCTTCGCCACGCTCTTAAAGACGCAGGCGCACTCGATGTCGAAAAAGACGTACTTCATCTGCGGGGAAGAATCTTCTCCGCCCCGCCCATGTACGGACGCAGAACTTCGGGAATATCCACGCTGCCGTCCGCATTGAGGTGGTTTTCAAGGAACGCGATGAGCATTCTCGGCGGCGCGACCACGGTATTATTGAGGGTGTGCGCGAAGCTGCTCCCCTTTTCGCCCTTGTAGCGGATCCCGAGCCGTCTTGCCTGCGCGTCGGTGAGGTTGGAGCAGGACCCGACTTCAAAATACTTCTTCTGGCGGGGGCTCCACGCCTCCACGTCCACGCTCCTGTATTTGAGGTCGGCAAGATCGCCCGAGCAGCATTCGAGCGTGCGCACGGGAATGCCCATGGAGACGAACAGCTCCACCGTGTAGTGCCACATTCTGTCGTACCACATTTCGCTCTCTTCGGGCTTGCAGATGACGATCATCTCCTGCTTTTCAAACTGGTGGA
>ERZ1643249.5394-NODE-5394-length-10257-cov-4.742109_pt1 | contig 10257 bp, 6 predicted proteins | sample MGYA00579263_ERZ1643249 | MGnify/ENA primary metagenome ERZ1643249 (study PRJEB29033, sample SAMEA4952264) | chicken gut metagenome | biome: Broiler Chicken; feature: Gastrointestinal Tract; material: Caecum | place: Ireland | collected 2018 | study: Broiler...
AACTAAATCAATTGTGGCTGATTTAGATGTTTCATTGAATACAAAAGCAAGTATTTTATATGGAAATGTAGAAGTTCTAAGTGGTGAACCAATAGGAACACTTGCAATTTTATTAAATTTAGATGAATTAAAGCAAAAAGAAGCTATTAAATTCTTGGAGAGTAAAAATGTTGTAGTAACGAAGTTAGATAAAGGAGTGCTGACTAATGATTAGTTTTTTCACTAAAAACTTTCCTAATGTAGTAGCCCTAGGTTGGGGCGGAGATGCTGGTTGGGGAACAGCTATTTTCCAAACCTTATTTATGACTTTTTGGTCAGCTATTTTTGGGGGAATTCTAGGTTTAATTTTTGGATTATTATTAGTTTTAACAAAACCAAAAGGAATTTTAGCTAATAAAATAGTTTATTGGATTGTTGATAAAATCGTATCGATTTTTAGAGCTGTGCCATTTATTATTTTGCTAGCATTTGTTGCTCCAGTCACCCAAAAAATTGTTGGAACTCAAATTGGGATGAAAGCAGCTTTAGTACCATTAACTTTAGGTGTGTTCCCATTTTTTGCTAGACAAGTTCAAGTTGCACTTGAAAGTGTAGATAAAGGAAAGATTGAAGCTGCAGAAGCATTAGGTGCTTCAACCAAAGATATTATTTTTGACGTATATTTAAGAGAAAGTAGATCTGAATTAACTCGAGTTTCAACCGTGACTTTGATTAGTTTAATTGGATTAACTGCAATGGCAGGAGCTGTTGGTGCTGGTGGCTTAGGTAATACAGCCATTTCATATGGATACAATAGATTTAATAATGATGTGACTTTGGTAGCAACTTTATTAGTTTTATTATTGGTATTGATTGTTCAAGTGATTGGAGACCTAGTTGCTAAGAAGTTGAATCATCAAGAACGATAAGCGTATAGCATTGAAAAAGTATTTTTAGTATAATTTAATACAATTATATTAGCGAAGAATTATATTCTCCGCTTTTTGTATGCCCTTTCATTTAAATGTAGCTTATAATGAAGATAATGAAAACGGAGGACAAAAATATGGTGAAAAAAGGTTATCGTGTTGAAAGTGATACATTAGGCCCAGTAGAAATTCCTGAAAAGGCATTGTGGGGTCCACAAACACAAAGAAGTAAGGATAATTTCCATACTGGAGCGTTAATGCCAATTGGTATTATTCGTGCACTTCTTCAAATAAAGCTAGCTGCTGCTCAAGCTAATATTGAAGCAGGGACTGAAACAGAAGAAAAGGGACGTGCCATTATTGAAGCAATTCATCAGCTACTTGATTTAAACAATGAAGAATTGCAACCATATTTTCCATTGCATGTCTATCAAACTGGATCAGGTACCCAAACTAATATGAATGTTAATGAAGTGGTGGCTAATCTTGCTAATAAAAATCATCCCGGTTTAGATATTTTACCTAATGATGACGTGAACATGGGACAATCATCAAATGATACTTTTCCAACTGCAATGAATTTAGTTGCAACACAAGCGTTAGACGACTTAAAACCTTCTATTAAACACTTGATTAAAGAGCTAAAAGTGAAACAAGATGAGTATTGGACAACGGTTAAAGTAGGAAGAACCCACTTGCAAGATGCGGTTCCATTGACTTTTGGTCAGGAACTATCAGGCTATATTTCTGCTCTTAATCATGATTTATCCTACATTAACAAGTTAGAAGAAACACTTTATGAATTACCAATTGGAGGAACTGCTGTTGGCACTGGACTTAATGCAGCTCCTGGTATGGCAGAAGATATCGCTGAGCGTTTATCAAGAAAGTATGGACATAATTTTAAAGTTGATACAAATAAATTCTTTGGTTTAGCAAATCACTCAGGCTTAAATGTTGTGCATGGTGCTTTAAAAGCTTTGGCAGCTGATATGTTCAAAATTGCTCAAGATATTCGTTTCTTAGGATCTGGCCCAAGGGCTGGTTTAGGAGAACTTAATTTACCTGCAAACGAACCTGGTTCATCAATTATGCCAGGTAAAGTAAATCCGACTCAAGCGGAAGCCGTTACCATGGCATGTTTGAGAGTCTTTGGAAATGATACAACTATTACTATGGCTGCATCTCAAGGAAACTTTGAAATGAATGTCTTTAAGCCAGTGATGATTGCAGCATTTTTAGAGTCTGTCAATGTTTTATCTGGAACTATTTCTGGCTTTGCAGATAAGATGATTCATGGTATGACTGTTAATAAAGAAAGAATGGCTAAGGATGTAGCAAATTCATTAATGACAGTTACTGCACTTTCACCACATATTGGTTACCATGAAGCTGCTACTATTGCACAGACTGCAGCTAAAAATAATACGACTTTGCGTACAGCAGCTTTAAAGAGCGGCTTAGTTACTAAAGAACAATATGATAAGTGGATGAAACCAATTACCATGACTAATGCAATGAATACTAAGCCAATTGATGATTAAAAGAAGGAATAAGAATGGGATATAAATTTCCAACACAAACAGTAGATAAGTTACAAAAAGAATATGATACCATTATTGTCGGAAGCGGTGGTACAGGATTAGCCGCAGCTATTCAAGCACAGCAATATGGTTTGAATGTTGCAATTTTAGAAAAGAATGGCTTTTTAGGTGGAAACACTATGAGAGCTAGTTCTGGTATGAATGCTGCTGAAAGTATTGTTCAAGCTCGTTTAGGTGTAAACGATAGTATGCAAAAATTTTATGATGAGACGCTAAAAGGTGGCGGCTACATGAATGACCGTGAAATGCTACATTATTTTGTCGAGCATGCACCTTTGGCTATTGCGTGGCTTGAAGACTTAGGAATTAAAGTAGATGATTTAACAATTACAGGTGGTATGTCCAAAAAACGTACACACCGTCCATCTTCAATGGCACCAATTGGCGCATTTTTAGTTAATAATTTACTTAAAATTGCTGATGAAAATAATATTCCAATTTTTACTGATGCTAAGGTGACTAAATTATTACAAGATGACAACAAGAAAATTACTGGTGTAGAAGTTAATAATGATCGGCAAGTAAAAGCTAAAGCAGTTTTACTTGCTACTGGTGGTTTTGGTGCTTCTAAAGATTTAATCGATAAGTATCGACCAGATTTGCGTAACTATAAGACAACTAATCAACCTGGTGCGACTGGAGACGGCTTAAAATTAGCTAATAAAGTGGGAGCACAACTTGAGCAATTAGAGTTAGTTCAAGTTCACCCTACAGTTCAACAAGATACAGATCATGCGTATTTAATTGGTGAAGCAGTACGCGGTGAAGGGGCTATTTTAGTTGATCATCAAGGTAGGAGATTTGTTAATGAATTGAATACGCGAAAGATCGTATCAAATGCAATTACCCAAACTCCAGAACATTCTGCATATTTGATCTTTGACCAAGGAGTTAGGGATAGGGTTAAGGCAATTGAATTTTATGATTCAATTAATTTAGTTGTTCATGGAAGCACTATTGAAAAATTAGCTGAAAACATTAAAGTGCCCGTTTCCAACCTTGAAGAAACACTTAAAAATTGGAATAAAGCAGTAGCAAATAATGATGATACAAAATTTGGCCGTACTACCGGAATGGCTGAGTTAGACCATGCACCATATTATGCAATTCATATTGCACCTGCAATCCATTACACAATGGGTGGAATTCATGTGGCCCCTGATACCCGTGTCTATGATACTAACGGAAACTTTATTTCTGGTTTATATGCTGCTGGTGAAGTTAGTGGTGGCTTACACGGTAACAATCGAATTGGTGGTAATTCGATTGCTGAAACAATTATTTTTGGTCGTGAAGCTGGAAAAGCAATGGCGGATTTAATTAAATAAAGCGCTTTCAATAGAAAGGCTATTTGTGTATACTTAAAGTGTAGAACTTAAGCTTTCATTTAAAGGAGTATATATAAAAATGAGTCGTAGAAAAGTATTTTTAGTTGGTGACGGCCGTGTTGGTTCAACCTTTGCAAATGACTTATTGCAAAATGTTAGAATTGATGAATTGGTAATTTGTGATGTAATCAAAAAAATTACTGAAGGGGATGCTTTAGATTTAGAAGACTTAGCCCCATTTGTTGGTCAATGCACTGTTAAGAGTGGAGATTATAGTGATGCAAAAGATGCCGATATTGCTGTAATTACTGCCGGAGCTGCAAGAAAACCTGGAATGACTAGACTAGATTTGGTAAAAACTAATGTTAAAATTTTAGAATCAATCATAAAACCAATTGTAGAATCCGGTTTTAACGGTATTTTTGTCGTTTCTGCTAATCCAGTAGATATTTTAACTACTTTAACTCAAAAGTTATCTGGTTTTCCTAAGAATAAAGTTATCGGAACCGGTACATCCCTTGATACAGCTCGCTTGCGTGTAGCTTTATCCCATAAGACTGGTGTTAATGTTGATCATATTGATGCTTATGTTTTAGGTGAACATGGTGATACATCTTTTGAAAACTTTGATGAAGCAATTATTGATCATAAGCCTCTTCGTTCTTATAAGGAATTAGATGAAGAAACATTGGTTGAATTAGAGACTGATGTTCGTAAAAAGGGTGGTAAGATCATTGCTAATAAGGGAGCAACTTTTTATGGCGTTGCAATGTGCTTAACACAAATCTGTAAGGCAATCTTAGAAAATAAAGCTCTAGTGATGCCCCTATCTGCACCAATGACTGGAGAATATGGTATTCATGATCTTTACCTAGGAAGCCCAGCTGTAGTTACTGCTAATGGAATTAGTGACGTGATTGAGCTTCACTTATCAGAAGATGAAAAGAAGAAAATGGCTTATTCAGCAGCTAAGATGAAGGAAGTTGTTGACGGAATTAACCTTTAAACAATAATTTTAATAATTAAAAGCGTCTTGTACTTAAGTTGAGAGTGCAAGACGTTTTTTGTGTGATAAAATTTTAAAGGTATGATATTTAATCAAAGTTTGGGGACTATGAAAGTGAATAGTAAAGAAAGTAAAAATGAACGTGTAAATCAGCTCCATCATCAACATACTTTGTCGCATCATCATCATATGCGAATTCGGTGGCAGGAGTTTTTTACTAGTGATAATATTACACCTGCTAAAAATGCGACTTTGGCCGAACGATCGGTAATTGTAGGGCATATTGGGATGATGCTTCTCTCTTGTGGGACCGGAGCGTGGCGTGTAAGATCAGCGATGAATACAATTGCTCGCTGTTTAGATATGACATGCAGCACGGATATTGGACTTGTTTCAATCGAATATACTTGTGTTGATGCGGATGGTAAGAGCTATACTCAAGCTCTAAGCTTACCATCAACAGGAGTGAATACGACTAAGTTGGACCGTATGGAAAACTTTGTTAGTCAGTTTAAAAAAGATAACGGAAATTGGACGATTGGGCAAATTCATAACAGATTAGAAGAGATTTCGACAATGAAATCGCAATATGCTCCGTGGCAAGTTGGACTGGCTGCTGGTCTTGCATGTGCAGGATTTATTTTTTTACTAGGTGGCGGAATTTTTGAAGTTATTTGTGCTTTTTTGGGTGCGGGTTGCGGAAATTATATTCGTCGAAAAATGATTGATCGACATTTAACTATTTTAGCTAACATTACAGTAGCAGTTGCTGTAGCCTGCGCGGTATATGTGGGTAGTTTTTACTTAATTAGACTATTTTATCCAGTTAGCCTTCATCATTTAGATGGATACATTGGAGCCATGCTCTTTGTGATTCCAGGTTTTCCATTTATTACATCTGGACTGGATATTTCTAAGCTTGATATGAGATCAGGATTAGAGAGAATGGCTTATGCAATAATGATTATTGTTGTTGCAACTGCAGTTGGTTGGGTAATGGCTTTGATCTTAAACCTGCATCCACAAAACTTTGAGAAATTAGGACTAACACCATTAGTTTTAACTCTTTTAAGATTAGTTGCTAGTTTTTGCGGAGTTTTTGGCTTTTCAATTATGTTTAACTCTAAGATCCCGATGGCAACTGTTGCAGGGATTTCCGGAGCTATAGCAAATACTTTACGCTTAAGTTTGGTTGATTGGTCAAATGTTCCACCAGCTGTGGCTGCTTTTATCGGAGCCTTTGTTGCAGGAATGTTAGCTTCAATTATTAGACGCAAAACTGGTTTTCCGAGAATTGCTATTACGGTGCCGTCAATTGTAATTATGGTGCCGGGACTATATATGTACCGAGCTATGTTTAACTTAGGATTAACCTCATTAAATGCAGGAGCCTTATGGATGGTTCAAGCTTTAATGATTGTAATTTGTTTACCATTAGGTTTAATTGCAGCCCGGATTTTAATGGATAAAGACTGGCGGCATGCCGGATAGATTTTTATTAAAAAAGTTGTCATGGAATTTAAACTATGACAACTTTTTTCGTATAATTAATAAAACAAGAGAATTAAAGAGTGAGTGAAAAATGCAAAAGAAAATATTATTGCTTTCAACGGGTGGAACAATTGCGTCAGTTGTTTCAGAAGCTGGGTTAGTGCCTAAAGAATCTGGTGAGCAGTTAATCAATATGTTAGGGGAACTACCTTATGATATTACTGTCGAGGATATTCTCCAACTTGATTCATCTAATATTCAGCCTGAAGAATGGAAATTGATCGCTGAAAAAATTTATGAAAATCGGAATAAGTATGATGGAATTGTAGTATCTCACGGTACTGATACCATGGCCTATACAGCATCCATGCTTTCTTTTATGCTGCAAAATATTAATATTCCAGTTGTTTTAACTGGAAGTCAGGTTCCAATTAATGTAGTGCTGAGTGATGCACCCGATAATTTGAAATTAGCCTTTGCGGCAGCTTCTAGTTGTCATCCTAATATTTATTTAGCCTTTGATAGAAAAGTGATGCTGGGATGCAGAAGCGTTAAAGTGAGAACAATTAATTTTGATGCTTTTGAAAGTGTTAATGTACCACCAGTAGCTAGAGTAACATCTGATGGCCTAGTATTTTCTGACCAAATGGTACCTAAAAATACAAAAGATATGAAAGATACAACTTTAAACACTCGCATTAATCCTCATGTTTCTTTAGTTAAACTATTCCCGGGTTTTGATCCTAATTTACTATTTGCAATGGTTGAAAGCGGATGTCAAGGAATTGTAATTGAAGCGTATGGTTTAGGCGGGATGAATTACATCCGCAGAAATATGGTAGCTGCAATTGGAAAGTTGATTAGAAGAGGAATACCGATTATTGCGACGAGTCAATGCTTATATGAGCGAAGTGATCTTACAAAATATGAAGTTGGGAGAGAAGCGCTGCTTGAAGGAGCAATTAGTGCTCGTGATATGACTTCAGAGAGTGCGATTACTAAACTGATGTGGGGATTAGGCCAAAACTGGGATGTTCACCAGATTTCTGATTTTTTTAATACTGATGTAGCTGGTGAGGTAACGATTGAAAAAGATGACAATTTACAGATAGATTAATTTTTTTAGGGATGCAAATGAAGGAAAACTTTAAACAACCAATTGGCTTAACACAGACAGAAGTTGAGCAAAGAATTAAAGAGGGAAAAGTTAACCGAGCTGTTAATGATCAGGCTAAGACTACCTGGCAAATAATTAAAGAAAATACATTTACGTATTTTAACTTGATATTTTTAGTATTAGCGATCTTGTTAGTGATCGTTGGAGAATACAAGGATTTAACATTCTTACCAGTTATCATCGCAAATATGATAATTGGGATTGTCCAAGAATTACGTGCAAAAAGTGTTTTAGACAAGTTAAATGTTATGAATACAACAAAAATAGCCGTAATTCGTGATCAAGAAGAAAAAATTGTGCCAATCGAAGATCTAGTTTTAGGGGATGTAATTGTACTTAAAACAGGGGATCAAATTCCTGCTGATGGGCAAGTTATTTCTGGAACATTACGAGTAAATGAAGCATTGCTAACTGGTGAAGCCGATGAAATAGAGAAAGATGTTGGCGCAGAGTTAATGTCTGGAAGCTTTGTAGTTGCAGGAAAAGCCTATGCGCGGCTTGAAAAGGTTGGTAAGAATTCTTATGTTTCTAAGCTAACTTTAGAAGCTAAAGCGATGAATTCAAAAGAGGGCTCTGAAATGGTGCGCTCAATTAATCGATTGATTAAATGGGTTGGAATCATCATTATCCCATGTGGAATTGCTCTCTTCATTGTTGCCCGTTATGTAAATCATTTAAATTTAGCGGACAGTATTGTCTCAATGGAAGCAGCAATTATTGGAATGATTCCTGAGGGTCTGTATTTATTAACGACAATTGCTTTGGCATTAGCAGCTATGCGTTTAGCGCGTTCCCAAGTTATGCTTCATGATATGAAAAGTGTTGAAACATTAGCTCGGGTTAATGTGCTATGTGTTGATAAGACTGGAACAATTACTGAACCTAAAATGAAAGTGGAGGAAGTTATTCCAGTTAGTGTTACTAAAGAAGAGTTGAGCAAAGAAATTTCTATTTTTGCCCAAAATATGCCGTACGATAATGCGACTATCAAAGCTGTCGCAAAATCATTTAATCAAAAATTTAATATTCAGGCTACGCAAATCATCCCGTTTACTTCGGTAAATAAATATAGTGGGGCAGTTATTAAGAACAACACTTTATTAATGGGTGCGCCTGAGTTTGTATTGCGGGATCAATTTAAAAATTACGAAAAAGAAATAAATCAATATACCCGACAAGGATATCGTGTTTTAGTTTTTGGAAAATATCCGCATGCACTAAGGGATGAAAAGGAAAAATTAGTAGAGCCTGTTGAGCTATTAGGATATATTTTAATTTCTAATCCAATCCGTAAAGAAGCAAAAAGTACTTTTGAATATTTTGATCGTCAAGGGGTAAATATCAAGGTGATCTCTGGAGATAACCCTTTAACGGTAGCACGCGTTGCAAAGCAGGCCGGTATTCGGGATGCAGATAAGTTGATTGATGCAACCGAAATCGGTGAAGGCGACTATGAAGAAGTTGTTAAAAAATATAACGTTTTTGGACGTGTTAAGCCTGATCAAAAGAAAAAGTTAATTAAAGCTCTTCAAAAAAATGGTAAGACTGTTGCCATGACAGGAGATGGTGTTAACGACATTTTAGCAATGAAGACAGCAGATTGTTCAATTGCTATGGCGTCAGGCAATAGTGCTGCTGTTCAAGCATCCCAAGTTGTTTTATTAGATTCTGATTTTGCTAGAATGCCAAAAGTTGTAGATGAAGGTAGAAAAGTAGTTAATAACATTGAAAGATCAGCTAGTTTGTTCTTGGTAAAGAATATCTTTTCATTTTTAATGGCTATCTTTTCTCTTGCCTTTGCAATGTCTTATCCATTGCGTCCGGCTCAAATAGCCTTAATTTCAGCATTTACTATTGGTCTACCATCATTCTTATTAGCTCTTGAAAATAATTACAACCGTATTCGCGGAAAATTTATTCCTAATGTATTGTCAAGGGCAATTCCTGGTGGAATTACAGATATGCTCGCGGTCTCAATTTTGGTAGTGGCAGATATGGTTTTAGAATTAGGAAGACCAGAAGTAGCTACAACGGCTACGATGTTATTAGTCGCAGTAGGGATGATGGTGCTATACCATATTTCTAGACCACTAAATAAATTTAGGTGGACTGTTTTAGGTGGATCCTTTTTAGCATTAGTTTTATCTATTATTTTCTTCCATAATTTATTTGCACTTTCACGTATCTCTGCAACTGCTGTTTTCTTATTGTTAGTTCTATTCTTTGCAGAAATTACTATATTTAGATTATTAAGTAAGTTTGCTGATGGTGTTAGAGAAGTATTAGTTGCATATGATCAAAAGGGTAAAGATTTAACTATTAATGACATCAAACAAGCCTATCGCAAGGGAAGAAATATGGTAAATATGTCAGTTCCTGAAGAATAAAAGTGGTAAATAAGTATTTTTTTCGACTTGTTGAATGATACAATTAAACAGTTGAGACAATACTTATCAGAGGTAAGAAATGAAAAATCATAGTGTAGAAAAATATAAAAATAAAATAATAGATTATCTTATTCCGATAATTTTGAGTCTAGTAATTGCAACTGTTTTAATTTGGACCGAATTGACTACTCGATCTGGTCTTACTTTAGACGACACTGCTTTTCACTTTCATCGTTTTTATGATACTTACCAGCAAATACAGAATCATAACTTCTCTTACTTTCAAATGAATTATGGAATGGGTGAGAGTGGGCGAATAGTCAATGCTTTATATGGCCCATTCTTTGCTTATTTAA
>ERZ1643249.5395-NODE-5395-length-10256-cov-37.241153_pt1 | contig 10256 bp, 8 predicted proteins | sample MGYA00579263_ERZ1643249 | MGnify/ENA primary metagenome ERZ1643249 (study PRJEB29033, sample SAMEA4952264) | chicken gut metagenome | biome: Broiler Chicken; feature: Gastrointestinal Tract; material: Caecum | place: Ireland | collected 2018 | study: Broiler...
TTTGAACAATCGCCTGCGGCTTGACCGGTTCCACTACGGTTTCTCCGGCTTCATAAGCAACAGCATCCAGGACATAATTAAAATCCGCTTCTCCGATGGTCATTTGCCGGTGGGGACCGCCCATCTCATCAACTTCATCAGGGATGTTATAATCTCCGATGGGGTCAGGTAGCTCCTCTACAACAGGATTGGGATAGTCGCCGTCCTCGATCATGGCGTCCAGTAAAAACGCCAGCCCGTTCCAGGGAATGTAGGTATAGCCTTCATCAAAGAGAAATGAAATGCCATCTTCACCATGTAACCGGGTACGATAGAGAAGATCACCTTGATATTCACGGTCGCCATAAGGAGTAAAGAGAGCCGCAATCTGCCGCCCTTTGTCTGACCAGTCAGGATTGAGTGGCGGTTCTGACAATACGCTGCGAACCGCGCTGTGCAGCTCTGGGGGGTATAGATTGGTGCTGGTCAGGATGTACTCATAATTGCGCCGGACTTCTGCATCGGTAAAATGGCGTGTAGGTTGTTCCGCAGGAACAGAAAAAGAGCCGTCCTTTTCAGACGGCTCTCCCACAGGTGCGGCGCTTGGCGCCACTTCTGTATTTGGCTGTTCTTCGGTCAGCGGGGAATCAGGACTACGCTCTGGAGTACGGTTTCCTCCGCCATCAGTTTCAGACTGTTCAGGTGTCGCGTCCGCTCCATGATGTCCTCGGTCTGCGGAAGCGGCTCCTGCTGGAGCATTTGCTGCGTCAGGGCTTCGATCTTCTCGGTCGCCTCGTCCTGTACCCGGTGCATGATCTCCATCAGACTGCCATCCATTTTCAAAGTCGTAAATCGCTCCGGGTGATTCTCTCTGAGGTATTCCAGGGCCATCCGGCCGTACCTGCCCAGGGGTTGATCTGCTTCGCTGCTGTTGGAGATTTGCAGATCGGGAAGCATCATCCCGTCCTGCTCCCTGTATTTCAGATTGATATTCGGTTTGCTCATGTTGTGCCATCCTTTCACGATTGATAATCTTGATGTTCCGTTCTACTTCTAACAGGATACCTTTGGAAAGGGCGGTTACTGCCGTACCCAGATGTGCAACCAGCGGGAGTGTATTAAAATGGCTGACCGTCGCCATGCCGTCACTCAACTGGATTTCTTCATCCGGCAGGTGACACTTTTTGCCGATGAAATAAGAAATGCTGTCGGTCAAAAGCTGGATGTATTGGGCTTCAAAACCACCGGCCGGGATCTCGGTGAACAAATGGCCTTTGGTTTCCTGCTTGAGTTCCTGCAAAAAGTGGTTGTAATTCTCTGCGACAGATTCGCTTGCCATCGCATACAGCGCTTGGGAAAAATCCTGCTTGGGGAAACCGTGTGCATACGACAGGCGCTCGGTCAGGGCCTTTTTCATTTCATCGGAAAGCTGCCAGTCCGTAGGATGAATCTCTTTGCCAGTAGTTTGGCTTACATCAAAGAGATAGTCAAGAGTGAGTTTGGCATTCCGGTAGACGCAAACGGCAACGCCCTTTGCACGGGGAATCAAATTTCTGCCTATGGCTGCCCATTGCTTTCGTGTTGCCAGAATCGAAACATCCTCGTCCTGTGCGTACACAAGAAGTATGTTGTCAAAACTGTGCTTATGGAACTGCGATGCAAATGCCAGATAATCCCGCCAGTTGTGTTCATTTCGGACAATATAGGGAGCCATGACTTCATATATCGTCCGCAGGCGTTCATCATTTCTCAACGGTATCTGACCTCCTTCCTGTATTGGTGATTATGGCCGGTTATCCGGCCTCTTGCTCGGATTCCTGTTCTTTCTGAGCAAAGTAGAGGGCAAGTGCCTCGTCCACAATACTGTCGAACTCTTTCTGGCTGATGCTGACGGTAAAGTATTTCTTGTAAATCGCCGGTTTGACCTTGAACGCCGTAGCCGTGGATTTCTTGGGTTTCCGGTTAAATTCGCCGGACAAAATCTGTTCGGTACGCTCCGGGGTTAGCTTTCCGGTATATTCCCGCAGCAGGACAACCTTTCCCTCATTGACCTTGTACTCGCTTCCCGAAAGCACATCGTCAACCATCTGCTGTTCCTGTTCAGTCAGATAGGAAAGCTGCACGGCCGCCGCAATCGAAAATTCTCCATTGTCAATTCTGATTTTCAGGGCGTCCGACAGTTCGTTGATGCGGAGATAAGTTGCAACAGAACGACCTGTAAGGTCATATTCCGCTCCCAAAGCATCCCTGCTTTTTATCCTGTGGAAGTCACTTCCACCAGTCCTGTTTCCCTTGATTTCATCAGGGTTTTCCAGCCTTTTCAGTTCCTTAATAATATCGTTCCGGCGTCCCTGACAGACCATCTTGGAATAGCGCAGAGCCAGTACCGCTGCTTTTTCAGAGGGCAGCATTTCGGAGAAAGAGCGTTGCAGGACATTGGTTTCGATCACATAAATCCAAGCATCCTCATCGGAGAGATTTTCCTTGACGATACAGGGAAGTTCGCGGTTTGCAATAATAGCGGCTCTCTGCCGGTGTCTGCCTGCCAGCATCTCATATTCAAATCCATTCTCATCTGGCTCAATCTTTCTGACAAAAGCAGGCACCAAAACACCATGTTGTGAAACACTGTCCACCAAATCATCAAATCGTTCTCCACCGTATTCTCGGAATGGAGATCCTCGAAAACTGCGAATGATTTGTGGTGGAAGCATCTGTATTTCATTACTCGCATCACATACAGACTGATTCGACGCTTTAGACTCATTTTTTGAAGATGAAGTTTCAGTCACACCCAGAAGATCATCAATGGATCTGATACGAGGCTTAAGTGGAGGCATATTCCAACACCTCCTTTGCAAGTTCCAGATAGGCAAGAGAGGCTGGGTTGGCCTGCTCCAGCTCCATGACGCTCATTCCATAGCTGTTTGCGTCTCCCACTTTGACTGTATACGGAATCTGACAGTTGAAGATAGGGAGCGATTGAAACGCCTTTGCAACCTGACCGTATGTGCGACGGTATAGATTCGTCCGTTTGTTGCATTTGGTGAACAGGATACCTCCAATATCAATCCTGGGATTTAATTTCTGCTTAATTTTTTTGATGGTATCCATCAACGCCTGCAAACCAGTCAGCGCAAACAGTTCCGGATCAATCGGGATGATTACCTCGTCGGCGGCCGTTAAAGCATTTATTGTCAACGAACCCAGAGATGGATTTGTGTCTACGATTATGTAATCATAGGACATCCGCAGAGGTGCGAGCAGAGTAGCTAGGTACCCGTTGCTATCCGGCGTCATCAGCAGATTTGCCTCTGCAACGGTGAGATAGCGACTGGAAGGGATCAAGTCCACAGAGTCAATTTTTTGGATGAACTCGTTGGTATCCGGCAGAGATTCGTCCAGGAGCAGATTGGTGATAAGCGTCCCGGTATTATAGGGTGCCTGGGTCGGCAGGACACCGAAGCTGGTGGTAAGGTTATACTGGGGGTCAAAGTCAACTACCAAGACCTTCTTGCCCATCTCGGCCAGCGCATAGGACAGATTTCGGACCGTGCTGGTCTTGGCTACCCCACCTTTCTGGTTGGCTACAACAATTATTTTCCCGCTTTCCATGATAGAAAACCTCCTATATTTTCGTGGAATTTTTGTGATTTCAAGCGTTTGTTCAAGTATGCGTCACTGGCCATAAAGTCGATCAGATTGACCTTCGGGATGATAAATGCCGGACCATGTGAAAGAGCTTTTAGCTTTTTCGTTCTGATCCATTTTGCGACCGTAGATGCCGTGGCGCCTGTTAATTCCGCGGCCTCTCTCGTGGAAACTATGTCGGGAATGTCCCGGAAACTCTCTATGTAGTATTTTCGCAGTTCCTCCGTTGTCACAGATTCGGGAAGCAGGGGCTTGACTGCGTATGTCCCGCTATATGAGCCGGGGGGAAGTTTGTATTTTTCGGGGTGGATTTCCCTGCGCTCAAGGTAGCGAACAATGTCTTTCATCTTAATGGTGTAATTCCGGGTCTTTTTCCCACTCTGTACGCAGGGAACCAGACCGGATTGCAGCAGATAACGAGCTGTGCGTTTGCTGATATGACAGATGATGCGGAATTGCTCTTTTTGGACTGTTTCTGGGTACTGATTCAGCAAATAGCGATACTTGGATACCTGTGCCACATCACTCGCCTCCTTTTTCCTGCCACAGACGCTCAAATGTATCCATCAATTCCTTTTGGAGAGGGGTCTTTCGGCGGATACGGCGGTAATATGGGCTTATCAGAAAGTCCAGCATAAAATCCTTTGGGACGGTGTACTGCTTTCCAGGCTGGAAAGCCTTCAGAATCCCTGTGCTGATCCACCGCACGATTGCCGAGGACGAAAAGCCTGTAATCTGCTGAATATCCTTTACGGAAAGCAGGTCTGAGTAGGGAGAGAGATGTTCGTCATAGAATGTTCTCATAGCACAGATATAGGGACTGTCTGCTTCCTGTCTGCACTCACGCCGATAGAGATAGGCAAGAATGTCCGTCAGCTTGATTTTGTGGCTACGGATCAGGTGGTTTTGCTCAATGGTGTAGGGAATCTCACCTTGTTGCTCCAAATTGTAGGCGGTCTTGGGACAGATGCGGCAGATCTCGCAGAGTTCCCGTTGGGTTACATAGGCGGGATACTTTGCGACGATGTCGGGGTAATACTTAGTCAAATCCATGTGCAGCACTCACTTTCTTGTTCATCTGTCATTGGTAGGTGAGGTACTTCACTGGTGTGTAAAATATTGACATTTGAAATGAGTTCAAATAAAATCAAGTTGTCTAATCAAAACGGTGATTTGCATTTTCGTGAAATGGTATGGGTGTGAATACCCCCAATCTGGCGTGCAGTTCTATCCTTGTTCTATCCTCCGGTCATAATTCGGGGCAAAAACGGGAAGAACTCGGAAAGTCCGGTGGGTTCAAATAAAAGCGAAAAACGGAAGCCAAAATCCGCAGTATACCGCAGCTTTTGGGCTTCCGTTGTGTACTTCCATCTTCGCTTAATTTCCACCAAAAATCACAAGGGGGAAATGACTCGAAATCCGGTAGGTCGGTTCCGCCGGCGCTGGGGTTCAAATCCCCACATCTCCGCCACAAAGGACGGCACTCAGAGTGATCTGGGTGCCGTTCTTTTCAATGTCTAGCTGTCAAGCGGGATTATCCACCCACATCTCACACTGGCTCATTACCGTTTGCACAGCGTCCTCCATACCTTCTGGCGGATACTTGTGCTTTTTCAGTAGATGTTTTACAAGTCTGCGCATACCGGCTCGTGCTGAAGCTTTTTTCTGCCAATCGATGGTACGATTTTTTCGCAGGAGTTCAGTCAATTCTTTTGTGATGGCAATCAGCTCCCTATGCTCATAGAAATCTTTAATTGCCTGTGGTTTCGTTAACGCATCATAAAAAGCTAGTTCCTCCGCAGTCAGTCCAAGCTGCTCTCCTTCCGCATTTGCGTCTGTAATGTCTTTCGCAAGGTTCAACAACTCCTCTATGACCTGTTCATTGGTGAGCATCCCATTTAAGTACCGGTTCATTGCACTCTGAATGATCTCCGAAAATTTCTCTGACTTGACAACATTTGTCCGGCGGTATACAGATATCTGCTCATTAATGAGTCGTTTTAGAAGCTCTACGGCCAGGTTCCTTTCTTTCATGTTCGCAACTTCGTCCAAAAACTTCGGGTCGAATAAAGAGAAACCCTTTTGCATATCAGAGAATAGGTTTATTACACCCTCGCTCTGAATACTATGCCTCAATAACTCGTTAATTCGCTCATTGATTTCTGGAAGAGTATATTTCTTCCCGGTTCCTACTGCAAGAAGGCGCAACAACATGGTTCGTACCGCTTCAAAAAAGGCCGCCTCTAGACGAGTTCTCTCATCAACTAAACTAGCGCACAGCGAAAGGGCCTGACGAAGCAACAAAGCTTCCTTGATGAAAATTGTCTGGGTACGTTCATCATCGGCCCGATCCTGCTCCTTCAAGCTTTTCCCCAATATGAAATCTACAGCTCCATTGATAATCTTTGCACGCTCCAAATCAGTTCCATCAAAAAAGCCCATGTAATCAAAACCATGTAACAGGTCACGACAAACAGATAACTTTTCTTGGAATTTTGGAAGAGCTGTTTTTGACACATCGGTATCACCGTAGTTCTTTCGGTCTCGTGCAGTATAATCGTTCATAGCCTGCTTTAGGGCCGAGGCGATTCCTACGTAATCAACAACCAATCCACCTTCTTTGTCTTGAAAAACTCTATTTACTCGAGCGATGGCCTGCATCAAATTATGGCCCGCCATAGGTTTGTACACATACATAGTGGCCAGAGATGGAACATCAAATCCAGTCAACCACATATCAACTACGATAGCAATTTTCAAAGGAGAATCATTATCCTTGAACTTACGAGCTAAATCCTCCTTGTACGATTTGTTTCCTATGATTTCTCGCCATTCTTCCGGATCATTATTTCCTTGGGTCATAACAACAGCAACTTTCTCCGTCCATCCAGGACGCAGCTCCATAATCCGTTTGTAGATTTTCATAGCAATGGGCCTGGAATATGCCACAATCATGGCTTTTCCTGTCAGAAGATTGGAGCGATTGTTTTCATAGTGATTCAGAATATCGTCAACTAGGGAATGAATGGTCTGTTCTGCTCCCAGAATAGCCTCCATCTGCCCTAGTTCTTTCTTGCTTTTCTCAATAACATAAGGGTCGGCATTCTCTGCCATTATGTCATACTCGACATCAATCTTGTGCAGAGTGGCTTCATCCAACTTCAAATGGATAACGCGACTTTCATAGTAAACTGGACGTGTAGCGCCATCCTCGACTGCCTGGGTCATATCGTAAATATCTATGTAGTCACCAAACACTTCACGGGTGCTGCGATCCTTAGAAGAAATAGGCGTACCGGTGAAACCGATGTACGTAGCATTTGGGAGGCTATCCCGGATAATACGAGCAGTGCCAATGACAGTCTTCGCCTCCACCTCGCCGCTTTCTTTCTGCCTGACCACAACCTTTTCTGTCAATCCATATTGGCTGCGGTGTGCTTCATCTGCCATGACAATGATATTCCGACGTTCAGAAAGCGGCTCATCGCTTTCCTCAAACTTTTGCATAGTGGTGAAGATGATACCGTTTGCCTGCCGATTTGCAAGCAGCTCTTTCAAATGGGTACGGCTCTGGGCCTGCTGCGGCGTTTGGCGTAGAAAGTCCTTACAACGAGCAAATTGACCGTAAAGCTGATTATCCAAGTCGTTCCGATCTGTAATGACCACAATAGTCGGGCTTTCTAGCGCTTCCTGCAGATAGTGGGCATAGAACACCATCGACAGCGACTTTCCACTGCCTTGTGTATGCCAAAACACGCCACCTTTTCCATCTGTGGCGGTGGCATATTTAGTGGATTCGATTGCTTTCTTTACAGCGTAATACTGATGATAGGCGGCAAGCACCTTAAATGTCTTCTCGCCATCCACATTGAAGCAGATAAAGTTTTTAAGAATGTCAAGAAAGCGGTTCTTTTCGAATATCCCTTCAAAGAAAGTATCAAACTGGGCGTATTGAGTATTCTCGTAATTACCATCTTTCGTTTTCCACTCCATAAAGCGATCTTCGCCGGCAGTTATAGTTCCTGCTTTCGAAGTAGCCATATCACTCATCACACAGAATGCATTATACACGAACAAGCTCGGCACTTCATGCATATAGTTGCGTAGCTGCCTGTAAGCATCTGAGGCATCCGTTTCCTCCCTAGAGGGAGACTTAAGTTCAATGACCACCAGAGGGAGTCCATTGAGAAAAACAACAATATCAGCCCGCTTTTCTGAGTTCTCAACCACAGTCCATTGATTCGCTACAAGAAAGTCATTATGCTCCGGGACGCCGTAATCAACCAAGTAAACCAAAGAAGAACATTCCTCACCGTCCACAAAATACGTGACGGGCACACCGTTCTGCATATAGTCCGTTAAGACCATGTTTTTCTGGAGCAGGGTGCCGGTCTCGAAGTTTTTGATCTTGTAGACAGCTTCATTCAACGCCTCCGTGGGAAGTCCCGGATTGATGCGCTGCAGGTCAGGGAGCAGCAGATCTTCATAGAGCGGATTATGGTAGTCTCGGTCAATATCTGGGCCGTATGCGTAGGAGTAGCCCAACACATCGGTAAAGAGATTTAGAACCGCATTTTCATAATTTGATTCGGTGAATGGCATAGTGGACACCTCAGTCAGATATTAGTTTTAGTAGCCCCTGAGATCATGTAGCATTCCGCTTAGCTTGTCATTTAGTTCAATAAATTCAAGCAAATACTCCTCTGTGATTTCAAATTGCCTATTCCCATCTGATACTTTTTCTTTCGTTGCAAGAACCTGATCTCCATTCTTGTTCGTGATTCGAAAGCTATGGACGATTCGATTTCGGCGATTAATAATTTCCTCAAATAGTTTTTCAATATCGGGTCCACACTTAGTTGATATAACATTCTGAATGCTTGGTTTTAGCCGTCCTGATTCTAAGTCTGTAAGATGAAACCAATCATAGATTTTTTGAATATCAAGTCTTAAAATTGTTTCTATAATAAATGCATTATTGGAGTTAAAAACGCATATCGCACTTCCCAATAATTCTCGATACTGTTTACTGGGAAGTGATTGGTGAGTATATTTTTCGTACATCCCTTTTTCATTCCTTTAAACGATAATTTATACGCACAAGCAAAGGCCATCTTCGAACAGCAATTCATCGACCTTGAGACCATTCCTGACGGCTGGAAAAAAGGCAATCTTCTGGATATTGCCAACTATTTGAACGGGCTTGCAATGCAGAAGTACCGTCCTAATGAAGATGAAGTTGGCCTTTCGGTGTTGAAGATTAAGGAACTACGGCAAGGCTCTTGTGATAACAGTAGCGAGCTATGCTCTCCAAACATTAAGCCAGAATATATCATACACGATGGAGATGTCATATTTTCATGGTCTGGTAGTTTGCTCGTTGATATTTGGTGCGGAGGAACTTGTGGCCTAAATCAGCATCTTTTCAAAGTGACATCTAACACTTATGATAAATGGTTCTATTATTTGTGGACGGCACATCACCTTGAGCGATTCATTGCTATTGCTGCTGATAAGGCAACGACAATGGGACACATAAAGCGCGGGGAGCTTGCCAAAGCCGAGGTTCTTATCCCTTCCGATGAGGATTATAAGGCAATCAATTCCCTGATGAATCCGATATTCAATCTGATTGTTGCAAAGCGGATTGAAGCCCGCAAACTTGCTGAACTCAGAGATGAACTCCTTCCGAAACTTATGTCGGGCGAAATTGATGTTTCCGAGGTGCCCGTATGAGTAATAAACAGCTAAGAATACCTTTTAACTCGCCTTTGCATCCACAGGACACCGAAACATCAACCTACGGATGCCGTCAAAACAATCCTGATATTTGCGGAAATAACGGATTGCCGGGAGTATGCGCCTTTGCATCGGATGAATGCATCTGCAAAAAACCATCTCGTGCATGGAAAAAGCAGTTCCAAAAGCTCAAAGAATCGAGCCGCTAAATTATCGTTTATCTCATTATTGAGCGCAATTTTCTGGTCCAGAACACAGAGAAGTGAGCTGATTTTCTTTTGCTCTTCCAGCGGCGGGACGTTCAAGACGAGATCATCGAGTACACTTTGTTGAACCCGCTGCCTTCCTGACGAGCCAACCATTGATTTAATTGCAATATTGCGAAACCAAGGGCTTGTGGCGAGATAATATATAAACTGTGGATCACTTATGCTTTCCCTTGCTCTCATTACTATAAACTCAGTCGATCCAAAGGCAACCTCATCTTTCCCAAGAATGTCAACAAAAGCTGTCTTACCATTTTCAAGGCAAGGTGTTATTCTTGCCATAATCGTATCGCCATTGCGGAACTTGGAACCGCCCGAAAAAGGTGCTCTTTCAGTATCAGATATTTTCTTAGTAAAAGGTTGTAGTTTGTCCATTGCAACCTTCATGGCGATTGCGCCTTTCTTTAGGCTCATTCGTGGGTTAAATTCAATAAAATCCGCTGCCCGCATTTCAGTCCATTGCACCACTTACTTCACCATCCTAACCAATGTACTTTCTATGTGCCAGCTTCACATTTTGTTGCTTCACCATTGCGTAGTGCATGGTCGTATCGATCTTTTGATGTCCTAAGAGCTGCTGGACTTGCTCTATGGGCATTCCCTTGTCTATGGCTGAGGTCG
>ERZ1643249.5396-NODE-5396-length-10256-cov-5.376336_pt1 | contig 10256 bp, 8 predicted proteins | sample MGYA00579263_ERZ1643249 | MGnify/ENA primary metagenome ERZ1643249 (study PRJEB29033, sample SAMEA4952264) | chicken gut metagenome | biome: Broiler Chicken; feature: Gastrointestinal Tract; material: Caecum | place: Ireland | collected 2018 | study: Broiler...
AAACTATAACTAATACTACAAAACATATCCCCATAATAAGTTTTATAATAATAAAATCTATTACATTTACAACATCACCAGCCATAATATACTTATTATATTTAGAAGCTTGTCTCCCAAACAGTCCATTCTTCTTAAAAGTCTTTCTAAATCTCTTAACAAAGCGATTATATTTATTTCTTAATGTATCTCCTAAATTATTATCATAATCCATAATAGAACTAATACTGTATCTAGAAATCCTTCGCTCAACATTAATAGCCTTATTCAATTTTATTAATAAATCTACTATTATAATTACAATAATAACAAGTATAAATCGTATTATTATTAAAGTATTCAATATAATCACCTCTCAATTAACAAAAAATAATATCAACTATTTTTTAAACATATCATCTAATCTATCTATACCTTTTCTTTTAATCTTATCATAAACTTTAGGAATACCTCTATTTAATTTAAACTCTCCTTCTACCATATTATCATCAGTTAAACCTTTTTGATTAAAACTAAATATAGGTTTAATATTAACCTTACCATCTATAATATCAGAAACTTCACATATACTACTAATTTTTCTTCTTCCATCAGTAAGTCTATCTATCTGTACAACTATATCAATAGCATTCTCTATATAACCTCTAACAGCACTAACCGGAATCTCCATCTCATTCATTAAAATCATAGTCTCTAATCTATTAATAGCATCCACTGGACTATTAGCATGAAGAGTTGTAATAGAACCTTCATGCCCAGTATTCATAGCCTGCATCATATCAAAAGCTTCCTTACCTCTAACCTCACCAACTATAATTCTATCAGGACGCATTCTAAGAGAATTCCTAACCAAATCTCTTATTGTAACCTCACCCTCACCTTCATAGTTGGTCGTTCTAGTCTCAAGTGATATAACATGACTTTGATGAAGTCTAAGTTCAGCAGCATCTTCTATAGTAATAATTCTCTCGTCTTCTCCAATAAAACTACTAAGAATATTTAAAAGAGTTGTCTTACCAGTACCAGTACCACCACTTATAATTATATTTAACTTAGCCTCTACACAAGCCTCCAAAAATATAGCCATATTATTAGTAAGAGTACCTTTCATAAGCAAATCATCAATAGATTCCAAATTCTTAGCAAACTTACGTATAGTTAAAACAGGACCTGACAAAGATAACGGTGGAATAATAGCATTTAATCTAGAACCATCCCTAAGTCTAGCATCAACCATAGGATTAGCCGCATCAATAGTCCTACCAAGTGGCTGAACGATTCTTTGAATAGTCCTTAATATATGCTTATCATTAATAAAACTAACACTATCATCCTTCACTATCTTACCATCTATCTCAACATATATAGAACTAGGACCATTAACCATTATCTCCGTAATCCTATCATCATCTAACATCTCCGTAATAGGACCATAACCATTTATCTCATTTTGAATAAGATTAAGTATATAACCTCTCTGCAAATAATTCAAATCATACCCCAAAGTACTCTTATCAACCTCATCATTTATATACTGCTCAAGCAATTTATCATCAGGAATATTCTCATCTATCAAATTTTGAATAATCTTAGCACGCAACTCATCTAACATCTCTTTATCTTGAAACACTTCATAATCACTAATATTTTTAATTTTTATACCAGTAGACTTAACTTCAAAAGCATCCATCAAACTCTTCTTAGTCACTAATATCACCCTCACTATACTTATCACTAATAAGCTCTATCGCAATATCATCAAGTCTCCTTATATCAGAAGCATGAAACCTATTAATACCTTTATTTAAAGTAAGAATCTCCCCATTCATAACATACTTATCTATATTCTTAATATAAAAACTATTAGATATAGTAAAATTAATATTACACTTCAAAATACTTCTAATATCAAACAAAGACAAATAATCACGTCCAGTATCCCTACTATTATTAAGAACAATCAAAAAATTACTCTTATCAGTATCCTTAAATATACTAACAACACTCTTCATATTCTTAAGATCAAGTAAATCATTAGTAACCATAAACAAAGACATATAAGAATTATCTAAAATCAACAAATTAACTTCATTCAAAATATGATTAGTATCAACTAATATAACATCATACTCTCTCTTAGCAAGTTCAAGTATAACCGGTATATATTTTACATCTATTTTCATAGCACTCCTAGGATCTCTTGGACTTGCCATTACATCTATTCCCTTATTATAACTAGTAACATAATCACTAATAGTAGTATACTTATTACTAGCAATAGAACTAATCATCATATATATATCTCTTTTATTTCTAATATCTAACCAAGTAGAAATACCACCACTATAAAAATCAGCATCTATAATAAGAACTTTCTTTCCCATCATGTAATATATACCAGCCAAATTAACTGTCATAGTAGTTTTTCCTACTCCCCCTTTAACAGAAGATATACTAATTACTTTACCATTTTTAGAACCTGCCATATAATCACCTCTATTTAATTTCCTTCAAAACATACTTATCATTATCATTTATATATCCCTTATATCTACTCTTAACCAAATAACCATCAGTATCAAATATTTTACTAAATATCCCCTTAACATAATAAGTACTCTCAACATAAAACTCCATATCAATAAACTTAATATCTAAATTTATATCACTTTTATTCAAAAAAGCTAACTCTTTCATATCATCTACAACAGAAACTTCATTTATATTATCTAATCCCTCTTCAAGAACAATCTTATTTATATTATCTAATTCTTGTTTCTCATAAATAACATTACCAATATCTATAACCATAACCATAATTCCTATTATAATAGGAATTATAACTATAAATAAAACTAAACTCTGTCCTTTATTATTAAGTTGCATTAATAACCCTCTCCACTTTTAGAACAAAAGGATCATCTAATATCTTACCAAGTCCTGGAGTAACCAAATTAACACTCTTTTCTATTTTTATCTTAACATATTTCTCTTTATAGCTACTCATTTCTATCTCAACATCTTTATATATATTTTTAATATCATCAATACTATCCCCATTCTTATACATATCCACTATATCATCACTAACACTAGAAAGAGAACTTCTATTATTAAAAATAGTCCCAAAATCAACTATTACAAATATTATAAATATCAATACAGGCATTATTAACACAAACTCTACTAAAGCCTGCCCTTTCCTATTCATAATACCACCTACCATCCCTATTATCGATTTAATTATATCAAAAATAGAAAAAAAAAGAAAGTAATTTTTACTCTTTACTATCTTTTTTGTTATTTTCTCTCTCTTCCTCTTCATCATCTTTAAATATAACATATATTAATCCTATTATAATCAATATAATAAGTATTATTATAACTACTCTAGAAGAATTACTATCACTTTCTTTTTTATCACTAGCCTTTTTCTTATTTACATTTATAGTATATGTCCTCTCACTTCCATCTTCTGATGTCACAACTATAGAAACAACATTCTTACCAGTCTTAAACTTCTCATTACCTATAATCTCATAACTAGCACCATCATCATTCAAAATAATATCCAAATCTAAACTATCAACGTCACTACCAACTGTAATAGAATATTCAAAAGTATCCTTATCAAAATCAATTTCATAATCTTTAATAACTAACTCTTTAATATAATTATCATTAGAAAGATTAATATAACTAATAGAATTACTACTAGTACTATCTACTCTATTACTAGCAAACACCAAATTGCTATCACTAGATGAAGTATTATTAGAATTATTAACTTCTTCCTTTGGATATTCATAAACAACATCATTATTAGAATTGTTACTAGAACCACCACCAGAAATAGGCTCATCTCCACCAATACCATAATTATTTATTTTAATAGACGTACTAACAGTATTATTATCCATATTAACAGCAAGACCATTCATAGAAGTTTTTATATCATTAATGCTAATAGCACTATCTCCCTCTTTCAAAGCTCTAAATTTTAAAGTTAAAAGAATATCTTCACCAGAATAATTATCTAATAAATATATAAATTTATTAGCATCATTAATATCTCCATACTCACTATCTATATTAACACTAACTAACTCTAATAAACTATGATCATAATTTAATATTCCCTCAATACCATTAATACTATCCTGAGAAAAACCACTTATATTATAAACAACTTCTATCTCATCACCAACATAAACATCACTAGGAGAAATAAAACTACTAACTAAACTATCACTAACACTACTATCATTAAACCAACAACCATTTGTAACAGAATAAATAGTACGTGTAACATCATGAACATCAAATATTAAATCTCCATTAACATCATTAACAAAATCAACCATACCATTATTTAATATACTATCAACCATACTAGTAATATCATAATTATTAACAATACCATCATTATTAACATCACCAACAACCATAATATTGTAAGTTGCTAATACATTTTCATCAACATCATAAAACAAAAGTTTCATACCACTAGTAACAATAGAACCATCAACTAGCTCATTACCATCACTACTTAAAATAGTAATACGATTAACACCACATTCAGCCTCTAAACCATCTATTTCTATTTGATTAAGAACATCCGCTAAAAAAAGATTATTTCTTAAACTACCCTTAACAATAGCAATAGAATCATCAACAAAATTAATAGTATCACTATATTCATTTAATATTTCATCATCAATAATACTACCAATACCCGTTGCATCTACTCTAGAAGACAAAGCTCCAAAGAAAAAAACACCAATAAATAAATACAAAACTATTTTTCTAAAAACTTTTCCCATCATTACTTCCTTTCTATCTTTATTACTCCCTTATCTATTCTTACAAATAAAATTATAGCAACTTGTTATTATTTTTTCTACCTAGTTTACATATATTTTACAAAAACAATTTCATTATTAGCCACATATTAACAAAAACAACCATATAAAATTAAAAATAATTATATATTTTCTTGACTTAAATAGTCTATATATTATATAATACTAATTGCATTTGGCAGCATTATCTATTATTTCTATAACGTGTTATATACAAGTAACTTAATTCTGCTGCATAAGCGAAAGTAATCTTAAAAACACCCTATAGAAATATAGATAACCCTTTTGCAAGAAGGAGGATAAAGATGGCAAGATATACAGGCCCAAATAACAAACAAGCTAGAAGAGTTGGCTTCTCTATTCTAGAAAGTGGTATAGAATTTTCTAAAGGTAAAAAACGTGAATATGGCCCAGGACAGCATGGTCAAGATAGAAAAAGAAAACCTTCAAACTATTCTATCCAATTAAAAGAAAAACAAAAAGCTAGATTTATGTATCAAATTAGTGAAAAACAATTCAAAAAACTTGTTAATGAATCAGGTAAAATGAAAGGTGTACATGGTGAAAACTTACTATTCTTACTTGAAAGCAGATTAGATAACATTGTTTATCGTGCTGGTTTTGCTACAACTAGAAGAGCTGCTAGACAACTTGTAAATCATGGACACGTTACTGTAAATGGTAAAAAAGTTGATATTCCATCATACAGAGTAAAAATTGGTGACGTAGTTAGCTTAAAAGAAGATGACAAAAATCTTAAAATTGTTAATGAATCACTAGAAAAAACTACTAAAAGAGTTGATTTTATTTCATATGATGAAAATAAAAAAGAAGCTACTTACCTAAGAAGACCTGAAAGAAGCGAATTAAACGCTGACATTAACGAAGCACTAATTGTTGAATTCTACAGTAGAGTATAATTTTGATACAGTTAAAAAGAAATATCACAAGTATTTCTTTTTTTATTACAAAAAAAGATTAGAACCAAATCTAATTCTAATCATCACTAAAGAAATCATCAAAGAAATCATCACTATTAGTTCCATCCTCATACATAGAACTATCTTTAATCTCAGTTTCTTCTTCCATTTCCACAATATTCTTATCTTTATTCTTCTTCTCTAATTCCTGAGCTTCTTTCTCAGCCTGTTCTTCCTTCTCTAATTCAGCAATCTTAGCATCAATCCTTTTTATTAATTCATCAGCATTAAAAGAACCTCCACTACCAGAATCACTTTTATTACCTATAAGAGAATTCAAATCTTTATTACCAAATGGAGAACCACCTAAAGGACTAGATCCACCAAATGGATTAACTCCACCTAACGAACCAAGTGGATTTCCACCTAAGCCTCCTCCAAACGGATTAGCTCCCATACCTGGAATCTTTGTACCATTAGAAGAACTTCCCATCGCTTCTTCCATTTTTTCCATTTTCTTTTCTTTAACAAAATCTCTTATATTAAACAATTGAACTTCTTTTTTTACACGAGTTGGATAACCAGCTTTTGAATATTCTTTGCCCCATGCTCCAGAAGCTTTCATCTGCCAATCATAAGTAAGCTTAGTTTTAAAAGGCATCATACGCAAACGCAACCAAATAACTTCACCCTGAGACATTCTTTGTAAATCACTAACAGTAACCAAAGGCGTAGAAGAAGTCTTCTCTTTTTCTTTTGATTTAACCTCTCCACACATCTTACTAAGTTCTTCCAAAGCTTGTAATTCACTACTAATTAAATATAAAATATTACAGTTACCTTTAATAGTCTCAGCATCTTCTTTACCATATACTTTAGTTAACTGAGCAAAATTTTGAATAATAAAATTAAAACGAATATGTCTACTTCTAGCCGCTGTAACCATAGTAGTAACATCTTTCAAAGGTGGCATATTAGCAAACTCATCTAACAAGAAATTAGTACGATATGGTAAATGTCCACCAGCTTCCTGCGCAACATCAATCAAAGTTTCATAACACTGCTTAATAAATATTGTAGCAAGAGGATGCAAAGTCTTTTTCTCATCTTGTACAATCATAAAAACAGCAGTCTTCTTTCTACCAATCTCTTTCATATCAAAATCACTATAAGAAAGCATTTCAGACAAATTATCACGTGAAGAAAACAATTTAACTTTCTGCTTAAACGTAGACAAAACTCCACCCTTAGTATCCTCTGGTGCATAAACAGTACCACTAGCATTAACATAAGCAGGACGTGAAGGATCTTTCATATTAAAATACTCTTTAATATAGTTATTATTAGGACCTCCAAATCTCTCTTCACCTAAACTAGACATCAAATTCATACTATTTAAATTAACTTGCTCTTCCGTAGCATCTTCAAACAATCCCAAAGCCAATCCAGAAAAATAATCAGCTCCAGACTTTTCCCAGAAAGGATCACCAGTATTTTTCTCATCATACAAAATATTTAATGCCAAATCATCCAATAACTCAACAGCCTTATCAGTATTTCCTTCTTGATAAAGACGATAAGGTAAAGTCATAGGATTCCATGCATTACCCTTCTGTGGATCACGAAAATTAAGAAGAATAATATTATATCCCTTTTCTCTTAATAACTCACCAGTCTCTTCATATAATTCACCCTTAGGATCAGTAAGTATCATAGATTCTCCAGCTTTAGCTAAAACCTTAATCATCGGAAAAACAACACATTGTGTCTTACCACTACCAGTAGCACCAAGAATCAAACTATGAGCTTCTCCATCATCAACCCACAATTTTTTTCCATCATTAATAACAACAATACCAGCATGCTCTGAAGTATCATCACCAGGACTAACCTCACACAAAGTAGCCTTCATTTCTTTTTCCTTACACCATCTAGAATATCCTTTATCTTTTTTCTTAGTAGTAAATCCAAATCCTTTCTCTCGTTCAAAAAAATAAGAACTAACAGAAAACATAATACCTAACAATATTAAGAAAAACAAAATTAAAGTAGGCGCAATAAATTCTTTACTAAAAGCCTCAAATGGAACAAAACCATAAATAGTCCCAGAAGTAGCTAATGAATGAAGATTTAAAACAGCAACTGCACATAAATATAGCAATAGAATTGAAAAACATATAAATATCTTTAAATCCTTCTCATCAACCCTAAACTTCATCAACAATCACTCCCTTGTCATTAAAACAATTAAATCTATATAAAATTATAACATATATAAAGAAAACTATCAATTAATTTTATAACATTTTTGTTAATTACAAGTTATAAAAACAGCATTTTTGCCATATATTTAAAAATAAATATTGTTTTTTTAATTTATTTTTGCTATCATAAGTATGTGCTTTAGAAGGGAGGATAATAATGAGTAAAGAAAAAGAAACTAGTGAAAGTAAAAAAACTACTACTAAGAAAACAACAACAAAGAAAAAGAATACTACTAACACTACTTCTAAAAAAGATGCAGTAAATAAAACTAATACTAAAGCAAAAACTAAAGACACAAAAAAGAATATAGAAGAAAAGAAAAGTAAAAAAGAAGAAGTAATCAAAGAAGAAAATATTGAAGAAGTTATAGATAATGACTTTGATTATGATGAAGATCTAGAAGATGGCTACGGTGATGATTTCGAAGAAGAAGAAATAGTTGAAGTCAAAAAAGAAAGTAAAGAAAAAGAAACACCAAAAAAAGATGTTTCTAAAGATAATATTAAAAAAATAGAAAAAATGGCTAAAGAAAAGAAAAAAACTAGAATAAACAATGGAAGCAAAGTAAAAGATTTTGGATATTTCTTAGAAATGCACAGACATGTTATTTCAAGTTTCATCGCTGGAGCTCTAATTACAACACTAGTAGCATTCATTATTTGGCCAGAACGTATTGCTACTTTAAAAAATGGAACCCAACCTGTAGTAACAGTAGATGGAAAAACATACACAGCTAACGATTTATACGACCAAATGAAAGCTCACTATTCTGTAAGTCAATTATTAGACGAAATTGATAATGATTTACTAACTGAACTTTATCCAGAAGACGATGAAATGAATGAAGAAGTAGAAGCAACAGCAGAAAATTATATTAATATGTATCAACAATATTATAATTATACTGAAGAAGAATTTTTATCTGCTAGCGGATTCTCTTCTCGTGAAGACTATTTAGAATACTTAAAACTAGATTACCGTAGACAAAAATATAGAGATGAATATATCGAAGAAAACTTAACAGATGAAGAAATTCAAGATTACTATGACGAAAATGTATATGGTGATATAAATTGTCAACATATCTTAGTAGAAGTTGCTAGCGAAGATACTTCAAGCGACGACTCTAGTGACGATAGTGATGATTCTAATAAATTAAGTGACGAAGATGCAAAAAAATTGGCTCAAGAAATTATAGATAAAATTAATGATGGAACATCTTGGGAAGACATTCAAGAAGAATATAAAGATCAAGTTACTTTTGAAGATTTAGGATACCAATCATGGGATTCTGATTTAGAAGATTCATTCAAAAATGCACTAAAAGACATGGATGATAACAGTTTCTCTGAAGAACCTGTTCAAACATCATATGGATATCATGTAATCTATCGTATAGATCAGAAAAAAGCTCCATCTTTAGAAGATACTAAAGATAAAATTATAGAAAACTTAGTTGAAGAAAAAACAAATGAAGATACTAACATCATGTACAAAGCATTAATTAGCTTACGTAACGAAAAAAATATAGAATTCTCTGATACAGACATGAAAGACAAATATGACAATTATAAAAAAGAATATGAATAAAATAAAGGAATATATCAATTGGTATATTCCTTTATTTTTTTATATAATAATTCTAAAATTAACATAATTATATAAACGAAGTAAGAATACCTAATACAACTCCTATTATAAATATAACTCTCTTATCATTTATTATTTTATTTATCATATGCTACCACTCCTTAATTATATAAACTTATCTTAAAATATATGGATTTGAACTAGTACCAGATCCTCCAGTTATAATAATATTAGATTTTAAATATAACACAGGTCGAACTGAAAGCGGATAACTAGCATTATCAGCATTAACATGTCCTGAAGTATTATTAAGATATACATAATATGATGAAGTTATCGAAGGTGACATAGTCCATTGATGACCAGGAATAAACATCCAATTATTGTTATAACAACTAGGAATATCAGAACCATATCCATTTTCTTTACAAATACTTAAATCAGTTGAATACAAATAATCACTCGAATATATTATTCCTATTTTTCCTGTCCATGTTGTTGCTCTAGGACAAGCTCCATCATTTGTACTACAATTGTATACTGTTGTTCCTCTTTCATAATTATAAAAATCATCAACATACAAATTAGCGCTAGGAATACCACCTAAATAATATATTGC
>ERZ1643249.5397-NODE-5397-length-10256-cov-4.832565_pt1 | contig 10256 bp, 4 predicted proteins | sample MGYA00579263_ERZ1643249 | MGnify/ENA primary metagenome ERZ1643249 (study PRJEB29033, sample SAMEA4952264) | chicken gut metagenome | biome: Broiler Chicken; feature: Gastrointestinal Tract; material: Caecum | place: Ireland | collected 2018 | study: Broiler...
TAAATCCAGATCATCGATTGCAATAACTAACACTCTTTTTCGTATATAATCTTTATATCTTTCTTTTTCGCTGCCCATTAATTGCAAATACTTTTGTATTAATTCAATTAATTCACGTTTTAAATTTAAACTATCAGTAATATTTTTTAAGTTTTCAATTGAAGAATAACCTGTATTCTCACCATTACTGATTTTTTGTATGGAGTTCTCTACCCTTATAAATATTTCCTGCAATTCCCTTATGTCATATTCCCTCCAGTCATTATGAAATCGCTTTTCACTTGCTCTTAAAAATTTTCTATACATATTTCCAATCAAAATTTGTAAAATGTTATCTCTTTTCTCTAATAACCCACCATCTATATAGTCTAAACAATAGAATTCTATCTCTCCAAAATCTATTTTTTGAAAAGGATCCTCCTTTTCAAAAAGTAGATTTTGCTTATAGTTATTTAAATAATTCAAAAAAGAAAACATAGTTGTTGTCTTGCCAGAACCCCTTTCTCCTATAAAGGCGATCATATTATTCATGCTATCTTTTCTCAAAGTACTCTCTCCGTCTCGAATATATAAATCCTCTACATATTCAGATTCATCCAAAATTTCCTTTACTATTTTTTTCGCTTTTCGATAAACTTCGGAAAAAAAAGAATCTTCAAATTTTCTTGGCTCTTCAACATAGTTGTCATGATTTAAAACTTTAATAATATTTCCCATTATATTTCCTCCCTTGTACCTATCTCTATAATACGTTCTAACTCCCTTATATCACTTCTGTTTTTATCATTATCTATATCCTTCGACATTACTTCAAAATAATTCAAATCATCATTTTTTCCAAACACTTGTTTTATAAAATCACTTCGCATTTTAATTTTTGAAAAAACCTTGTCTGCTTCTTCAAAAAATGCTTTCCCTTCATCGTAATTTAAAAAATCCCGAACATTAATTATCCCTATTTCCCTACACGCTTTGTAATAATATAAAAACTCTTCAAAATTAAAATTATCATAGCAATCATCTTTACTAATTTTTTCTGAATCTCTGTTCAAGTCTAAAATAATTTGTATTATTTCTTGAAATGTTTTTCTAGCTGTCTCATAATCTTTTTCTATCTTCAATACATATATTGCTATTCTATAAACAGCTTTAAAGTTACTTGCATCACATTTCCTAGATTGTTTATAGTAGCTATTCGCCTTCTTTCCATTCTGCTTCTGCAACAAAATCCCCGTTCGATAATATACGAATGATAGTACTTGTTCATTTATGTCTTTCATAGTTTCGATACATTTTTGATAAAAATAAATTGCCCTATTACAATATAATTTATCAACTTCACATAATGATCCTTCCAAAATGTAAATTTTATAAAAATCATCATACCTTTTCAGTAAATCATTCATTTCTTCTATTAATTCACTTGTTTGAAATGCTAAATCAAAATCTCCCACTATATTTTTATATACTTTATTAATTTTTCCGATGCAATAAAATTTTGCAAATTCTAAATAATCTTCAATTCTTTCATCTTCTACTTTCAGTATTTCTTTATATGCTTCTAAATAGTTTCTGCATGCTTTCTCTAGTATTCCTCTTTCATTTATGCTATTTCGCATTATACGCGACATTATAAATAAATTATGGCAAACATAAATTTTAACTAATTTATTTAATGAGTCTCTTTCTATATTACTATTTGCTATTTTACTATTTACTTCTTTCAGTAATTCAATAAAATATTCTTTATTTACATTTTTATATTCTTTGGTTATCACACATATTTCTCTACAATCTATAAACTTATCAAAATATACTTTTTTATATTCTGTTCTTGGAATCCCCGTCTCTTGGTATACAAACATTCCTACAAAGCGTAAATATCCCGCAATAAACTCTCCCTCAAGTTTATTGCGGGTTTTATAGAGAACCTCAACTATCCTAACTCTTTTTTCATCCATACTATAACTCCTCATCACATATTTTTATAAACTACTAATTCTTTTTTTTATTTCTTTTATAATAATCTCCATCTCTTTTATCTGCACCGAAGGCGTTCTTACCTTTTTTATAAAACTACTATCCATTCCAAATTGTCTGACTTTATCAATCCAATTTAAAATATCTTCTTTGTTGTACCCATGGTGCACCATTGCATAATAAATATATGCAATTTCATTTTCTACATTTGTATTAAAAATAACCGGATCATCTGTATTAATAGATATTAAAACAGCATTAGCATTTTCATCTGGATAAATAACGCCTTTAGAATTTAATTTCATAATATAATGCTCATCCATTTCCTGAATCTCACCAATGACTAAGTTAGATGTAGGATTCGTTTCGATATACGCTCCCATCCGCTCAATCTTATTAATTAAATAATCTTGAATTTCTCTGAAAATCGATAAATCACTTTCATTAACCGGTATAAAAATTGGATTTCGAAATTTCATATTATAATGTGGACAAAAGTATGTACATATAATTTTTTCTTTATTCCAAATTGCACCTTTTCTTCCTTTCAAATCCTTTTTATCACAATCAAAAAATTTACAAAAATGACAATTTTTGTTTTCACCATCATTTCCAATTGTCTCTTCTTCAATCTCAAAAACTGTTTCGTAATTTAGTTTAAATTTATCCTGATAAGCTGCATACAACATATGAATTGTCATTCCCTGAATATCTCCATACATTTGTTCTGCCAAATCTAATATCTGACCCTCCAATATATCAGAAAAAACATTATTAATTCTTATACCTTGATAGATGCCAAGTCCCCATAACCACAAAAGATCCTCAAAATATTCCAATATTGGTATTGTTACTACCTCGTTATTTCTCATCCATGATTCTATATCTACTCCTAATACAATTGCATGTCCTAATCGATCTCCTGGTTTATAATTCAAATGTTCTATCACTTCATCAATGTGACGAAAACCAGATAAAATATGTCGAAATTCTTCCCCTACATGATACGTGAATCCTAAATTATTTACCAATTGATATTTTTCTTCGTCAAAAACTTTCGGTTTTACTATTTTCTTATTTCGTATACTTGCATATATTGGTGCCACTACCCACGGCTCCATAGCCACTTCTTCTGAAGCGGTATCAATGCCAACTATATACTCATGCAAAAACGGAATCTCACTTCGCAATTCTTCCAAAGCTATTGCGAAATCTACCATATTCTTTCTCCATGGGATGACATGTTTGGAATAAAAATCCAAATCATTAAACTTTGTATTCCAACATACATTCCCCACTCTATTATCTAAAAAATCTCTCTTTAAAAAATGATAAATAATACCTATAGATGGACATATTACTTTACCTTTCTTAACGTATTCATCAATTCTATTAAACTGCTTCCGCGATTCTGCCTCTCTCATTTGTCCTTTCAAATATTCTAAATAGCTTTCTAATAACTCTTTTACCTGCTGCAATATTTCTTGTTTTATCGCCTCTTTTTTTAATTCATCATTACTCATATTTTTAAAAGTTACTCTTGGAGCCATTCTGATTTCAAGTTTTTTTATATTACTGTTATTTAATTTTTGTTTAAAAATAAAATAATTTTGATTTTTTAAAATTCCATTATAAAATCCTATCTGATCATAATATTTTTTAAAATTGTTCAGTCCTGCTATTCTTTCAGTTTGTACCAAAATATGGAAATAATTATTTTTCACTCTCAAATACTGTAAAAATAATTCTCTTGAAAAAATATCATTACTATTCTCTCGTAAATATTTCATTATTTTGTACAAAAAAATCCATTCTTCATCTATCATTAGATATGTATATTTTTTGTATATTGTCTTCAGCAAAATCCCTTCATCTTGTCCATTATCTATATGTATTTTTTCTTCTTCGGTACAAAAAGTATCTTTAAATTTTTTCAAAATAGCTCTATTCAATTCTTTATCATTTTCACTTCCTTCATATAAAGAATTCAGTGCATCCCAAATTGAAACTTCTATTTCTTTCAAGTCGTTTTTTTCTATAAATTCTTTGATTGATGAAAGCTCGCTTTCCAGCAAAAAAGCATAAAGCATGCGAAAAATAACTATGGAAGAATTGATTGCTAATCCTCTTGCTTCTATCTCTTGCTCTATATGCCATTTATTATCAATCCATATATCCGGATGCATTACATTGCTCCAATACCCTAATGGATTCATCCCTGCATTAAAATGAAAATGTGTCTCTGCAACTCCTTTTTCTAAAATCTGTTTCAAAGTTCGATCTGCCATTGTTATATGATTACTTTGCCTGGCAATCATTGAAATTTCATGGCCGCTTTCCAAGTAAAAAGCAATAATAAATACATCAGCCATTACTAATCGATTTAGCATATTCCAAATTGAAACTTTATCAAATGTTCCATGATGATCAAAAATATCTTTTTCTCCAGTCTCTTCTTCCTTATTTATCCAGGTTCTGATCGCAATTTCTCCATCTCGAAAAGTTAATAAAGATTTTGCCACTCGAAAAATATTTTCAAAATATAATTCATTAATTGCTTCTTTTTGTTTATCATCTTGATTAATGGCTCGAGCATAAATATAATTCGTACGTTCTTCTGGATAGAACAAATCAAACATCATCTTTATATCATCAATTGTATATGCATTAATATCATGATTATTTGCTATAAAATACTCTGCCTTTTTTACATTTTCATAATATTCTTTCTCCAGATTCCCCCACTCCTCCGGCTTTCTCCCAACTCTATTTGCCGCTTTATAAAAACTATATCTTAAATTTTTTATTATATCATTTTGATGATAGAATTCCATTTCTCTATAAGGCATTAATAAAGTTTTTAAAATTTGATTTAATCTATATTTATTCATGTATATTATCACCTTCTATCCTGTGTTTCACATAATGAACATAATCCAACATTAATTCATTTATATTATTTTTTATTAAAGTTGAAATATAATTTTGTTTCATATCGCTTGACTCTTCTTTAAGAATTTCTTTCATTTTACTATATAATTCTTTATATGAATTTTCTTCCTCTCCTGAAGTATCTGTCATTAATTTAGAATAATTCTTTAAAAAATTTCTTATAACTTGCTTCAATACTTGAAATAAAGCTATATATTTTTTAGCTGTTTCAAAATTTTTCTCAGTTAATTTGATAAAAATACGCTTTCTTAAAAATTGAGATAACGTTCTTACACGTGTAATTTGTTGGGCTTTCAATTTTTTTGTATTGCCAGTCATACTTTCTCTATGTACCTCATCATCCATGTACCATTTTATTTTAACAATTAAATTTTGAAAAGTTTCTACCGTCACACTTTTATAATCCGAATCAATAAATTCACTTTTTATTTTTGCACACCAAAGGGATATTTCTTCATTATTAATTCCCTCCTCTTTTTTTTCTAGTTTCTTTATAAAAGAGTGATCCTCCTGTTCCTTTTTTTTAATGTCATAAACCTTAAATTTATAATATAAAATTTCATAAACAGCTGACACAAGATTATAAATTATATTATTATTTTCTTCTATAAGCTGATTTTTATTTTTAATATCAGTAGTTTCAATATTATTTATAGCTTCTATAATATTTTGATATTCGTACTGCTCTAAAAAAGATTTACAGACTTCATAAACAATATCTTTTCCGCACATTTTTAAAATTTCATTTTCTAATGTATTCAAATCAAAATTTTGATTATAGTGAAGATTACTAATATCTTCCACTTTTTCGTTATAATTATTTCCCGTCTGTGTTTGTTCTTTATATAAGTTTGATAAAGTATCTACCACTTCATTTTCTAACTCCAAAATTTTATTATGTGTATAGATATCCTCTCCCAAATTTTTTTGTTCTAAACTAATTACATTAATTACATCACTATTTATTTCAAAAATATTCTCATATCTAAAATACAATAATTTTATAATTGTTTTAAACCATTTTGGACTACTTGTACTCCAATTATATAATTTGTTAGTTATCTCCAAATTATCTGTTCCATCTTCTATAAATTTTCTTTCTCCTTTTAAAGTTATTTGGGTTAATTCTTTCACCTGTATATTGGAAAAAATATTAAACTCTGTTAGTCTGGAAATATCCTCTAATATTTTTTCATAATGGTAGAGGATTTCATTAATCCCTCCGTTTTCGCTCCTCTTTACCAAAGAATAATTCCCAGGCGTTAATTTATCCAAAATATATATTAATGTTTTTTCCCCATTTACTTTATCTCCATGATTAATTTTATCTTCTCCATTATTCCAAATTATTAAAAGATTCTCAATAAAGAAAAGCATAATCAATAGATCTAAAATATCTTCAACATCTATCTCATAAATCTCTTGTTTTTGTTCAAATACTTCTCTTATAAAAGGATAATTGATGAATAAATCCCATTGATCATATTTATATTTCCAAATTCTTTCTAAAAACAACTCTATTTTCTTCTTATCACTATTAAAAAGGCCTTTTGACAGCAAAGTTCGATACAGAAAATGATAAATACATCTATATATCTCTTCTTTCAACAAATCCACAGATTTTTTTTGTGTTGCCAATTTTATTAATTGTTTTATTAATTCTTCTACAATCAGATATTGCGTCGCAATTTGTCTTGAAGTTTTTCCCCAAAACTTTAAATATGTTGCAATATAAAATTCATCTTTCCATAAAAGAAAATTTGCATTCTCTAGTCCTTCCGTATCCACATTTCTTGATTGTATATACTCTTTTACTAACTCAATCAATAAATCTTTTACTTTTCTTCCCTTATCGTCGTCATTTTCCATTGTTAGAATAAAATCCATTTTCCGCCTACATGAATTATATGAATCTATATAGTATTGATTAGAAGGCGGCAATACTTTATTGATATATTCTAATACTAATTTTTTTAGATAGTTTTCTTGATTGTATCTATTGGCAATATCATCAACTAATAAACATACATTATCTTCATTTTTTTGATTATAAATAAATTCACGCAAATATTTTTCCACTACTTGATTTAATAATTTTTCTTCTGCTGTAACTATAACAATAATATTTGGATATGATAAGTACTTAACAGTAGTATTAAATATTTCTAATATTCTGTTTGGTGCCAAATCTACATCATCAAATATCAAGTATATTAAAGGTTCTTTAGTCTTATAAATTTTTTTCTGTGCTTCTATTAAAATACTCCAAAATTTAGATAATTCTTTCGTTAATTCACTACTATATTTTCCTCTTTTAATTTTATTACTTATATTAGATTCAAATGTGTTTTCAAAATGAATATTCTCAATTAATAAATAACAATCTCTTCTAACTCGTTCATATTGCTTTCTAAGCGGATTAAGCGTCTTAAATTTGCAGTTCGTAAAATACTCTGTGTCATAAATTAAATTAGGATTAGTTTTGATACTTTCCTCTATTTTACAGATAGTACTATCTAAATTCTCCAAAATCCAACTTAAAACGTGCTGTCCATCTGGTATCACTTCCGGCATAATCATAGGTAAAATTATATCTTCCGGATTTTTTTGTTTTCTTTCTTGCTTTAGTGTAAATGCAACAGATGTTTTTCCACTTCCCCTTTCTCCAAAAATTGAGAACACCATATCATACATCAATGCAAATTGATCATCTTCTTTCATCATATCATCAAGTGCAATCTTACTTAACATATTTCTATATGACTCTATCTTATCAATCAAACTATCGTAAGATGAAAAGTTACTTTTCATTTGAGCCTCACTCAGCAATTTAATTCCTGTCTTTTTTTGTGGTACAAATTTGAATAAGTCCTTCATCACTTTCTCCTTTTTCTTTTGAATCGTATAAATCAACAAATTTTTACTTTTTTAACAGCCCTTCCATATTTCCTAAAGGCTCTTCGTTTTGTTCTATATTTGTCACAAATTTTTTCTCATTTATATCTTCTATTTTTATAATATTTTTTATAAATTCCTGCCTCTTTTTTTCTTCATCTATTCCTGCATAACTATCAAATTTATTTACATATAACATCATTTCCTTTTCTAACAAATATTTGTGATGATAATGTCTTGCCCATGTTTCCTGATATTGTTTAATGTCCAGCCATTTTGATACAATCGATAATGCGAAAACTAATATGACAAAGAAAACTCCGTTTTCGATAATACTAAATATGTTATTGTCGCTATATTTTATGTTCCACAGGCAATAAAGTAAAAATCCCATAAAAGATATCAGCAAAATTATTATATACACAAATTTAAATGCAAAATTTTTGGCTCTATTTTTTTTACATTTTTGCTTTGTTTCTCTATACACACCTTTAAAGAACTCCAGAAACCAATTTTCTGTCTCCTTTCCTCTTTTCCATTGTTTTTCCCATAACTCATCTACTTTTCCAATATCTCGCTCTTCTTTCTTTTCTTCTTCTTTTTTCTCTCCGCCACCCCAAATTGCGTTTGTAATTTCACTTCCACGTTTTCCTCCTAAAATAACGGCTCCTATTTTTATTAAAAATAGCAATATACTACATAAGCCATATTCTTTTATTTTCTTAATTGCATTCCCAAATACTTCTTTTATATAATTTTTTATGTAGTTTTTTATATTACTTGTCATTCTATTTCACCACTATTTCCCTAATTCATATCACATTTTTTCATCATCTGTTTTTCTCTACTTAAAAGTATAGCATAAAAATTTTTTAATAAATTTGACATTTATCTTTATAAATTGACAATTATTTATATTTATAAAATTTTCTAAGTAATTTAAATTACCTTATATTTCTCGAATTCTACGTTATGCCATAAAATATAATACACAAAAAAATACCGCCAGCAATGTATAACTGACGATATATCTTTTACTATTTTGGCTTATTTAATTCTTCTGCTTGCAATGTCACATATTCATTACACTTTTTAACTTTTCGTCTGAATTCCTTTTTATTAAAACTCTAGTTCCTGCAAGGAAAATCAATAATATACATAAAGATATACTGAGATTTTCCAGTGTTATAAATGGAATATCATTAATCACCTCTGAAGTCAAATCCCTAATGATTTCCAATGTATCATAGATTGCCGGAAGCCCAAATACCAAAGTAAGGAAAAAACCTCCTATCGACAAAAAATTTTGAAACTGATCTTCTTGTTGTCGTTTCCTTTCGTCAAAAATATTATCTAATGCTTCCTGTTTTATTTTGCTTATCTGTGGTTTGAGATAAAGTTCCATTCTTTTTTCAAATATATCCATCTGTTCGCTTACGCTTCCAAAACAAGTTTCTTGAAGCACTGCAATAAACAAATTATTTAAATTATATTCTTTTCGAATTTCTAATAGTTTTTTTATAGAAAATGTTTTCATGTAGTAATCATTTCTTTCATTAATTTTTTTCAAAATAATAATCAATAGAACAAATTCAACATTAGAAGAAAGATCACTAGCTATGGTATTACAAATTGAAAATTGATCAGCTTCATCAAGAACTGAATTGTCAATCTGCTTTTTATAATCATCTGCTATGTAATCAAGCAATCCTTTATCTACTAAAGAAAGACACCCACCTGTGGTTTTAACAATATATTTTATCCCATGCCCGCCATAACTATTTTGTTGTATATATTCTTTAGCATCTGAGAGATAGGAGGTATTGCTTCTTGTTGGTACAGGTGCTGATACAATACGAAATAACTCCTCCTGAACTTCATTCGGAATGCTATTTATATGTTTGGGAATTCCTTCAAAATCCACTAATATTCTATTTTTCACTTCATTATTGTACTTAATAATATCCAGCTTACAATCTTTGCATAAAGAATCAAGATAAAATCTAGCTAAAGATGAAAAATTAGGCTTCACATTAAAATCCTCTAATTTCCACACATTTTTGACGTCTTTAATATAAGAATCTTCATTATTGGTTTTAAGCGATATAGTATCAACATCTTTCAATGGTATTTCCAACTTAAGAACTGCCATTTTATTTGCAAAAATATATAATATAGGATACATCCAAACTATTTTATTGCTATTTAACATAATTTTAAAAGGTAATAAAACATAACGATTATGAAAATTCGTAAAGTTTTCTCCATAGATTTTAGAGGCTATTCTTTCTTCTCGTTGTAATCGAATGATTCTTTGATTTAATTCTTCTATGTCATTGTTAAAAAAATGAAATTTAATCGACGAATCACAATTTTCTATCACTATTTGTAAAGACTCAGAGTCCATCTCATACGATATATTCTGCATT
>ERZ1643249.5403-NODE-5403-length-10248-cov-5.741784_pt1 | contig 10248 bp, 7 predicted proteins | sample MGYA00579263_ERZ1643249 | MGnify/ENA primary metagenome ERZ1643249 (study PRJEB29033, sample SAMEA4952264) | chicken gut metagenome | biome: Broiler Chicken; feature: Gastrointestinal Tract; material: Caecum | place: Ireland | collected 2018 | study: Broiler...
GCCCCTTCCGCGCTTTTTTTTGACGAAAAGAGGCGCGTCCGCGCGGCAAATGCCGCGCGGACGCGCCGAAAAAGAAGCTATGCTTCCTTATTTTGTCATTGTTTTTCTTTTTTCTCCCGGACTTTTGCGAAACGGTCACCCTTTTGCGCGCCGAACCATCCCCTTCAAGCGGCGCAAGGGAGAAAGCAGCGCCGAGACAAAGCGATAGAGCGCGAGCCCGCTTATCTCCTCCGTCCAGGCTTCGGCGCGCACGCGCGCCGCGTCCATCGCCTCCGCAAAGCCCTCCCCCGCCGCGCCCTCGATCAGCGCAAGGCGCTCCCGCGCGATCGGGTTGTCGCCCGCGACGGCGGCACCGCGCGCCGAGAGTTCGTCACACAGCGCCGCCCTGTTTCTGCATAGCGGCGAAGAAAGCCTCTCTATCGCCATTCGGAAAAACTGCGGACAGGGCGCCTCTCTGCGTTTTTTCAGCTTGCGGAGGATTGCATACGACTTCCCCTGCAAAAGTTCGTCCTGCCTGCGCAACGCGGCATCCAGCCTGCGGAAGGCGCGCACGACGGGTTCGCCCGCCGCAAACGCCGCCGCGTCGTCCAGAAGGGACATCAACTCGCGCTCGCCGCGGCGGGTCTCGCTCAGCGCCAGTTCGCCGCTCGCCGCGTGTTCGCGCATCTCCTGCGAGAAGCGGGAGAGAAAAGCGGGGCGCAGGGCGGGGTCCAGCCGCCTGTACGCAAACAGATAATGGGAGATCTTCGCGCCGATATACGCCGCCTGAAGCACCGTCTTTTTGTCGGGGTGCGCGGCGAGAAAATCGGCGATGTATGCGAATTCGTCACAGATGCAATAGAGCTTGGAGCGGTCGCTGACCGAGCTGTCCGGATTGTCCTGCCGATAGCAATAGAACGCCTCGCGGACGAGCACCTCGCGGTCGGCGCATGCCTGCGTCTGGAACCAGAAGCCCGTGTCCTGATAGGACGCGCCCGGAGTCTCGTTGTGGCGGATGGCGTTCCCGCGCAGGAATGCCGAGCGATAGATCCCGTTCCATGTGTTGATCGGAAAGGTGAACGCGCGGAGTTCTTTGCGCGGACAGAACACTTTTCCGTAGTATTTTTCGCTCGTGAGACGGCGAAGGAGCGGCTCGCTCCCCTCGCGCACCTCGTAAAAATCCGAGCGGACGATGTCCGCATCCGCGCGCTTCGCCGCGCGGTACAGCCGCGCAAACATCTTGGGGAGGACGTAGTCGTCGCTATCGACGATGCCGATGTATTCGCCGCGCGCGAGGTCGATGCCGAGGTTGACCGCGTTGCCGTAGCCCGCGTTTTCCTTGTCGGCGATGCGCACCCGCCCGTCCCGTTCGCGGAAGGCGCGTAGGACGGCGAGGCTCCCGTCCGTCGACCCGTCATTGACGCAGATCACCTCGATGTCGCGCAGCGTCTGGGCAAGAAGGCTCTCCAGGCACTGCGGCAGGTATTTTTCCACGTTGTACACGGGCACGACCACGCTCACGCGCGGACGCGCCCCCTCGTCGAAGCCGATCAGCTCCCGTACACGCGCGCGCTCGCGCGTGCGCGCCTTTCTCTCTTCACCGCCCACCGAAAACTCATTCATCCCGTTTCCTCCGCAGGCGCCGCGCCTGCGCCGCCGCACATATGTCTGTTTCCGCACATCCGCCGCATTTTCGCGGCAGATGCGCCCGCGCACATATGTGCGCTCACTTCTCAATCGTAAAGGACAAAAAGTCAGGCCGTCCCTTGCCGCGGAACACGAAGCGAAGAGAGGTCACGCCCTCTTTGCCCGAATACTCCGCGCCGAAAGTGCCCTCACCGCACACGTCCGCGGGGATCTTTGCCGCAAGTCCCTCTTTGTCGTACACCTCGACGATGCCGCGCGCGCGGCCGCGCAGGGTGACACAGACGCGCCGCACCCCCTCGATGTCGAAATAGCGGAACACCGCCGTCGCGCCGTCGCAGAAATTCGCGATGTACTGGTCGTCGCGCTCCTCGCGGTCGCCGCCCGTCTGCGTAAAATAAGGATGTGCACCGCGCGGGCGTTTGATGACTCCGTAAAAATAAGTGCCCTTGCGCGAATACAGATGGCAGGCAATGCGAGCGGGATATTCCCCTTCTCCGCGCAGCGGCCCGCCGTTGAGCCCGCAGGAGGTCAGCTCCGCCTGGAAGAACTTTCCGTCCTCGAAGCGGATATGCTCCGCGCAGGCCTGCCGCGAAAACTGGTGGCGGTTGGTCTGGCGGTGGTAAAAGACGTAATATTCCCCGCCGATCCCGACGAGACTCCCGTGCGTGTTGCCCGTGTAGTTGACGGCGTCTTCGCGCCTGCGCCCCTCCGTGCCGATGTCGCCGTTGGAGACGAGCGTCCCGCCGTATCCGAAACCCGAGAGCGGAGAGTCGGACACGGCATAGCACAGTTCGTGCCCCTCGAAGGCGCTGTAGATGAAGTAGTATTTGCCGCCGAATTTGCGCATGGAGGACGCCTCGAAGAACTCATGTCCCTCATAGGGCGTGCCCTTGCCCTCGGCGCGGCCCTTGACGCCGATGTACACGGGGCCGCTGCGGACGGTCAGCATGTCCTCTTCCAGCTCGAAGCCCATCGGCCCGTGTGCCGAGGGCTTGTGTCCGCCGAGCAAAAAAGAGGGGTAGTTGACGGGCCCGAAGCCCGTATAGAGATAGAATTTTCCGTCGTCGTCCGCAAAGACGCCGGGGTCGAACTGCAGCGGCTCCCCTTTCTTGCCGAGAAGGGTGCCGTCCGCATAGCGGACGTGACCGAGAAAGCTGTATTTGCCCGCGGGCTCGTCGCAAACCGCGACGGAGATCAGCCCGAGATAGCCGATGAAATAGTACAGATAATACCGCCCGTCCGCGCCGCGGCAGACGTCTGGCGCGTACATCGCGCTGAGCATGCCGCTCTTTCCGTTCGGGTCCTGCCTGCGCTCGAAGATGACCCCCTCGTACCGCCAGTCGGCAAGGTCGGAGACGGGCGCGCTCCAGCACACATAGTCGTTCAGACAGAAGGAGACGCCGTTGAATTTATCGTGCGAACCGTAGACGTACACGCGGTCGCCGAAGACGTGCGGCTCGCCGTCGGGGATGTATTCATAGCCCGGGAGATAGGGGTTGAATGCCTGTTTTTTCTGCATGGTGAGATTCCTCCTTACCCGTCTATTTTACACCTTGTCCGAACAAAAATCAACAGGGAAAACGGACTTTCTTATGTACTTTTGTTCTTTGAATGCACTTTCGGAGAGCCCGCGACCCGTCCTGCACGAAAAAAACGCGCCTGTGCAAAACCGTCTGCACGGGCGCATATTCGGACCGCCGCAAACAGAAAAGAGGGCGCGCCGCGCGCCCTCGGTATATGTATCGTCGTAAGCGGGATCGTCCACCCATGCGGCGGGTTTGCCCTTGGCGGTGAACGCCTGTTCGAGGTTGCGAAGCTCGAGCTCGCGCGCCTTCTGTTCGTTCATGAACACGGCAATGCCCGAACGGTTCGCCTCCTGGTCGTTGAATGCCGCGTGCTTGATGTTGACGAGGCAGCCCTTGCTCTGCGCGCCCTGCACGACCGCGCTGCCCGTATAACCCGAGAGGATGGGATCCTCCGAATAATATTCGCAGCCGCGCCCGTTGTAGGCATGGCGATGGATGTTCATCGCGGGCCCGATGACGATGGGCAGGTTGAGGACGAGCGTGGTCTCGCCGAGGATGATCTCGCCGTTTTCATACGCGAGCTCTTTGTTCCATGCGTAAGCGAGGTTGGTGGGAGCGGGCGCGGCGCTCGTGCGCGCGCACGATCTTGTCCATCTCCATCGAAAAGTCAAAATAGGAAACGGGCTTGACGAGAAAGTCCGTCGCGCCCACCTTATAGCCGCGGATGGCGAGCTGCGCCATGTTCGTGACGAAGATCAGGCAGACGCTCTCGTCCACCCTGCGCAGCCGCTCCGCCGCCTTCATGCCGTCCGGCAGGGGCATGAGGATATCCATGAAGATCCCGTCCGGCCCCGTGCGGTACTGCGACAGAAAATCCAGGCCGTTTTCGTATACGAATGCCCGGCAGTTTATCCCCTTTTCCGCAGAATATCGCTCGACGTAACCGCGCAAAAGCTCCGCCTGCTCTGTTTCGTTTTCCACGATCGCGATCTTGATCATCTCTACCTCTTCCGCAATTTATTTCTCTCCTCCCATTTTACTTTAACACAAAAGCAGGAGTTTTACAACGGGGTTTGACGAATCCTGTCTCTTTTTTGACTTACTCTGTCTCATTGTCCGCAAAACGGGCGCGCAGAAATGCGAGTTCGTCCTCCCGCACCTGCCGCGCGAGCGGCGCGCGCACGTCCAGGTGAAAGACGTGCCCCGTCTTTTTGTCGCCGTATTCGCGAAACACGTGCTTTGCGCCCTTTTCGGAAAGCAGGGCGGAAAAGCGGATGCCCTCCTCGCGCAGAAAATCCCCCGGCGCAGTCATCACGAACGCGGGCGGGAAAGCGGCGCTAAGATAGCGCAGAAAGCCGATCTCACCCCTCTTTTCGGCGGGCACGTAATCGCGAAGCATCCCCCCGCCCATGACGCCGCGCAGCGCGTTCAGATCGTACACGCCGCAATTGAGGACGGCGGCGCACGCCTTCGCCTCGGGAAAGGCGATGCCAAGCTCCGCGGCGTATTCGGGACAGCCGCGCGCGATCAGATACTGCACGATGAGGTTGGCGCCCGCCGAGTCGCCGATCATGCCGAACGCGCGCGCGGCGGGGAACTTTTCGGACAGCGCGGCACACACGCCCGCCGCGACGTCGCGCACCTGCGTCGGGAAGCGGAAGGCAGGCGCGAGGCGATAATTGACGCTGACGACGCAAACCCCGCCGCGCGCGAGCGCCCTGCAATAATGGCGGTACTGCGCCGTTCCGCCGTAGACGAATCCGCCGCCGTGCACATTGACGAGCACGGGCGCCTCGGCGCGCCCTGCGGGACGGTAGACGTCGTACGTCTGTTCGGCGTGCGCGCCGTATGCGTTCCCCTCCTCGTCCGTCACTTCGGGAAGGGGCAGAAGCCCCGCGTCCCTCTTTGCGTCCGAGCGCCTGCAAAATGCGGAAAATACCTTCCCCGTCAAAGACACGGCGCCACCTCCTTTCCTCTTTTTTTGTCATTATAACATACCTTGCGCGGCGTTTCATCCGATTTTAAAAAAATTCCCCGATTTTTCACCGAGCAGTCGCAAAAACACGCCCGCGAAGATCTGTCTGCGCGGGCGGACGGCGGATAAAGAGCGCCCCGCCGTGACGGCGGGGCGCGGAAAAGTTCCGACTGCGGAAACAGCCGAAAAGGACGGTTTCTCTATTTTGTCTCCCTGCCGTCGGATACTGTTTTTCTCTCGGAAATCACGATAAAAAATCAGCGCGGGGCGATCGCCCCGCGCCTGTCTTTTGTTTGTTTTATGCCTCGTCGGCCGGCTTGGACTGCGCCGCGAGCCACTGCCAGATGGTCGCGTCTTTGCCGTCGATCTTGACCGTCAGCTTGCTGTTGACGTCCAGGTCCGCGATGGTGAATTCCGCGCCGTCCGCGCCTTCCGTCGCCTGCACGTACTTGCAGTCGTCGCGCAGCGTGTAGATCCACGACCAGTGCCCGTCATAGGTCACGCCGTCCACGGTGACCTTATCGAACAGGCTGTACCAGACATTCTGCGCGCCCGCTTTGAGCAGTTCGGTGTAGACGTAGTTGGCGTTGATGTTGAGGAAGTCCCCTCTCGTGCCCCAGCCCTGTCCCGCTTCGGTGACGGGGATGGTGCCGTCCGCCTTCGCCTGAGTGATCCACATCGGGATGTCCTTGATCGACTCGATCATCTCGTCGGTGATATACTTTGTGTCATAGGGAGCGGACACGGGATAAGCCGCCGCGAAGTATTCGCCGTGCTTGAAGAGCAGGTCGAAGGTCATCCAGCCGCCGTTGGAGCAGCCGCCGAGATAGATGCGGTCCATGTCGATGTCGCCGTTCCCGGTCACATAGGTCGTGATCAGTTTGTAGAGAGACTCGGTGTAGACGCTCGCCTCGGGCGAGGACGCCTGCTTGCCGTCGCCGATGTCCATCCAATAAGTGGGCGTCTGCGGTGCGAGCACGTATGCGCCCGCCGCGCCGTCCGTCTTGAAGAAGGTCTGAATGTGATCGCCGGAGAGCTGCGTGACCTGGTTGCCGAGGATGGCAATGGAGGGATCGGTGCCGCCTTCGCCGCCGCCGTGCAGCCAGATGATGAGCGCGTTCTTGACGCCGTCCGCCTTGAGCGCCGCGGGTTCGTACGCGCCGTAGGTCAGCTCGACGGTGCGCGCCTCTTCGTTCCAGGTGATCTTATCGGAGAACTTGCCGTCCGTGCGCCAGTCCGCCATGCAGGGGACGAGCGTATCCCCGTACGCGACGTTTGCATACTTTGTGTACTCTTCGCCGCCGATCACCAGGCCTTTGGCGACGGTCAGCGTGTATTTGGACATGTCGTTCCAGACGTTGTGCGAATTGCTCTGCTGATAGGTGAAGGGAGAAAGGTTGTTGTTGAACGACCACATCCCGTAGCTCACTTCGTATTCGACGGCGGCGTACAGGGAGGTCGCGTCCTCCGTTTCGTTGCCGTTCTCGTCGCACAGATAGACGGTCTGGTTATTCCCGCCGACGGTCGCCGTGCCGTTTTTGAGCGTAAAGCTGTTTGCTTTGAGGCTGTCCGCGCTGACGGGATCGTCAAATTTCACGATCACTTTCTCGATCGCGGGACCGCCTTCATAGCCGCCGACCACGATGTCGAAGGAAATGTCGCCGTCATAGGTCACGTCCGCGGGAGCAGGCGCAGTGCCGCCGCCGACACCCGTCTGCGAGACGACGATCGAATCGGTCATGACGTCCATGCAGTCGAGGTTTGGAACGGTGGTCGCCTGCACCGTGATGACGACGGTGTTGAGCCCCGCGACGAGGTCGCACTGGCCCAGCGACAGCGGATCGAAGTACTTGTTCCAGGTCATGGGCTCCTCGGCGCCCGCGCCGCGGAGCGTCGCCGGCTCGAACGCGATGTCCGCGCCGTTGAGCGCAACAGTGATGTCCGAAGTCGTGACTACCTGATCTTCCACCCACATATTGAAGTTGCCTCCCGTGAAGTCCATCTTCGTGTTGTTGCTGGACATCAGGAACTTGATCTCCGCCTTGCCCGCCTTGTCGGCATAGAACTTGAAGGTCACCGTGTTGCCCACGACGCCCAGATAGCCGACGGATTTGTTGCCGCTCGCCGCAGCGATGTTTTCCTCGACAAAGCTCGTCTTCGTGCCGTCGTTGCCGGAGATCTCGCCCTCGACGAGCGCATTCTCCGCCTCGATGCGATAGCCGCCGGAGATCGCCGCCACGGCCATGCCCGTATCTCCCATGTACTGCGCGTAAAGCGTGACGTCCGCGCTGACTGTGTAGGTCGTAAGGTCGACCTTGTCGCCGCCCGTCTTGGCGGTGTACCAGCCGCCGAAGGGGCTGCCCTCCAGCGAAGCTGTGGGAGCGTTTTCGATCTTGCCGCCCTCCTTGACCTTTACTGTCGCGTTGCCCTCGAGCGTGCCGCCGTTCGCGTCGAACGTGACCGTGTACTCCTTGGGCAGAGCGGTGTAATGCGCGTACAGCGTGACGTTCGCACTGACGGTGTAGGTCGAAAGATCCACCTTGTCGCCGCCCGTCTTGGCGGTGAACCAGCCGTCAAAGGTGCTGCCTGCCATCGAAGCAGTGGGAGCGCCCGTGATCTTGCCGCCCTCTTCGACCTTTACGGTCGCGTTGCCGGCAAGCGTGCCGCCGTTCGCGTCGAACGTGACGGTGTACTCCTTGGGCTGCGGCGTCTCCTCTTCCTTGTACTGCGCGTACAGCGTGACGTCGGCGTTCACGACGTAGGTCGATAGATCAATCGCCGTGCCGTCCGTCTTTGCCGTAAACCAGCCCTCGAAGGTGAAGCCCTCTTTTGCCGCGGTGGGCGCGTTCGTGATCTTTCCGCCCTCCTTGACTTCCGCTTCGGCTCTGCCCGTCAGCGTGCCGCCGTTCGCGTCGAACGTGACGGTGTAAGTGACGGGGTCCTTGGGCTCATCGGGCGCGCAGGCGACAAATATTCCGCAGAACATCGCCATCGCGACGAGAAGAGCCAGAATCGATACGATCCTTCTTTTCATCTTTCCCTCCTGGAATTTTTCGGGCAGGGCAATCCGCCCCTCCCTTTTATTCCATAATAAAGCCGCCCGATGGGGAAGTCAATACGGGCGACCCCGACGGCAACAAAAAAGGCACACATTACATCGGCGGCGGGAGGAAAAAGCGGAATCTCGCCTGCTTTCGCGCGGGCGAAACGGAAAAAGCGGGCGAGAGAAACTCTCCGCCCGCTCTTTTCCGATCATTTGTTTTCCGTCATCTTTTCTTTTTTGGTTTATAGTTTTCGGGGTGTCTCTTCGCGTCGATCCCGCGCAGCACCAAAAGCGTCACACACGCGGCGACGAACACATAGACGATCACGTTTGCCGTCACGAGCAGGATGCGCCAGGGCGCCATCGTGTAGCTGACGATGGTGCCGGGCACGAGCCCGTTCATCGCGCCGGAATTCACCGTCGCATACAGCAGATGCCTGCTCGCCTCCCGCAGAGAACGCACCGCCGTGGCGGATGTGCTGTCCGCAAGCTCGAGCGGCGTCGTGCAGAGCGCCACGTCCGCGCCCGCACGGATCATCGCGTCGATGTCCATGTACTTGCGGTTGTCCTGCTTGTAATCGGTGATCACCACGCCGTCAAATCCCCACTCCTCGCGGAGGACCTTTGCGAGCAATCCGTCATGCGCGCCCGCCCATGTGTTTCCGACCGCGTTGAAGTTCGAGTTCTCCGAGCTCTCTTTCCGAGATGTCGGATGGGCGCTCGCGAAGCTGAGCGATATATTTTTATGTCATGGCATAAATAATTCAATCCGCGGCGTTTTTGCGCGGCGGCGCTTCTTTGCCGCGCACGGGAAAGAGAATGCAGACGACGAATTTGTCGCCCTCCTGCCCGATCTTCGCGGCGCCGCCGTATTTCTTCGTTATGTAACGGATGCTCCGTATCCCGTAACCGTGGTTCGCCTTGTCCTGCTTTGTGGTGACGAACTCTGCCCCCTTTTGCCGCGGCGGGCGCGGGGACGGGTTTTCGATGCGGACGAGGACATGCTCCGCCTGCTCCGCTACTTCAACGCGGAGAAAGCGGTCCTCCTCGCGCGCAAGCTCGCGCACGCACTCGATGGCGTTGTCCAGCGCGTTGCCGAACAGAGAAGCGAGGTCCATCGGCTCCAGAAAAGAGACCGCCTCCCCCTGCACGAACAGGGTCAGCGCGATGCCGTGGACGGAACAGGTGCGGGCGGCATCACTGAGGACGACGTCCAGAACGCCGTTGCCCGTGCGCACGCCCTGCGCATAGCGGTCGATGCACGCGCGGATCGCGCCGAAATACTGCGCGCGTTTTGCCTTGTCAGGCTCCTCGCAGATGAGCGCGATCTGGTGCTTGAGGTCGTGCACCCGCCTGCCCATGTCCTCATAGAGCGCCTTGTTCAGGCGGTACTGCTCGTCGTATCGGCGAAGGATGTTCTCCATCTTCCTGATCTCGATTTTTGCGGCAATGTCCGCTTTGTGCGCGCGGAGCATATACAAAAAACTCAGTCCGCAAAAATCCACGAGCGAACGGATAAAGCAGCTTTCCAGCGCGTGCGAACTCTGAAAGGGCGTATTCAGCCCGCTCAGGCTGAGCCCGCCGACCGCCATGGCAACCCCCGCAAGCGCAAGGGTCTGCCATGCTTCGCTCCACTTATAGACGAGGCGAACATAGGTCTTGCCCTGGAAGGCTTCGAATAATGCGGCAAACCCGAAGAGGATCAGATAGCATTCCGCGCAAAATCCCCAGCGAGCCACCCATGAATCGACAAGAACGCCGCAGCGTACCAGATAAAAGTAGATATGCCAGTTGAAGGCGGCGACAAACTCGGCAAGCAAAAAAGCGTTGACGGTCATCACCAACACAGTGGCGGTCGGGCCGCGACAGGTAAGGCGCACAAAGCCGAACATGAGCGAACCGGAGACGATCATGCTCACGGGCCACAGGTATCCGGGCACATGGTTCTGCAGATATTGGTATGCCATCAACAGACAAAGAGCCGCCACGGAAAATAAAGCCGTGACGGGCACTTTGCATCTCTTGCGGGAAAAGCCAAGACAGAACATACAGGCTCCCCACTCGGCGAGAGCGATGAA
>ERZ1643249.5405-NODE-5405-length-10245-cov-6.934347_pt1 | contig 10245 bp, 10 predicted proteins | sample MGYA00579263_ERZ1643249 | MGnify/ENA primary metagenome ERZ1643249 (study PRJEB29033, sample SAMEA4952264) | chicken gut metagenome | biome: Broiler Chicken; feature: Gastrointestinal Tract; material: Caecum | place: Ireland | collected 2018 | study: Broiler...
AAGGGCTATGCCCGAAAAATAAAAACCACGTGCTTTGCACGTGGATGATTATTACATGTCGGCGGAATTTGTAGCCATCGCTTTGTTTAAAGGCAGTTTTTTATCTGCAAACCGAAGCACTGTTTGACAACATGTTCATGTTTATGATATAGTATATCAAACGCAAAACGAAAGTTTTTTCCGAAAAATATGGCAGAAATTCAGACAGAGGAATGCAGCATGAATCAACGGGATACATTAAAAATCAATGCGGCGGGGCATCTGGAGATCGGCGGAGCCGACGCAACGGAACTCGCGGAGAAATTCGGTACGCCGCTCTATGTGATGGACGAAAAATATATCCGCGATATGTGTTCCGCATACCGCAGGGCGATCGAGGAAGATTATGCGGGAAACGGACTTGTTCTGTACGCTTCCAAAGCGTTTGCTTGCATGGCGATCTATAAAATTGTCGCTGCGGAAGGGATCGGCGTCGACGTTGTATCCGGCGGGGAACTGTATACGGCGTTGAAAGCGGGATTCCCGGCTGAAAAGATCTATATGCACGGGAATAATAAATTGCCGTCGGAGCTGGAAATGGCTGTCGACAGCCGCGTTGGCTGTATTGTTGTCGACTCTTTGGCGGAAATCGATAAGCTCGACTCGCTGTGCGAAAGGCGCGGGGTTATACAGCGTGTTCTTATCCGCGTCAATCCGGGCGTGGAGGCGCACACCCATCATTTTATACAGACGGCAAAGACGGACAGCAAGTTCGGTTTTTCGCTCGCGGACGGTACGGCGGAAGCGGTTACGGTGCGTGCTTTATCCAAAAAATATCTCCGGCTGGACGGGTATCACTGTCATATCGGTTCGCAAATATTCGAAAAAGAATCGTTCGGGCTGGCTGCAGACAAAATGCTTGCTTTTATGTCGGAAATGAAAACTGCGCACGGGTTTGAGGCAAGAACGCTGAATCTTGGAGGCGGATACGGAATCTGGTACTCCGACGGGGATGCCCGTTACAGCGTATCCGATTACACGGGATACCTGAAAACGGTTATAGCTGAGGTCAAATGCAAAGCACGGGAATACGGGATTCGTGAACCGTTTCTTCTCGTGGAGCCGGGTCGTTCTATCGTCGGGGAGGCGGGCGTAACGCTGTATACCGTCGGAACGATCAAAGAAATTCCCGGCGTCAAAAAGTATGTTGCGGTGGACGGCGGTATGTTTGACAATCCCCGTTATGCGCTGTATCAGGCAAAATATACCGCATTGCTTGCCAATAGAGCGACGGAAAAACCGTGTGAGGTCGTAACAGTAGCGGGAAAATGCTGCGAGAGCGGGGATCTTGTTTGCGCAAATGTATCCTTGCCGAAGGCGGAAACCGGAGATATTCTGGCTGTTCTTTCGACGGGGGCTTACAACTATTCCATGGCAAGCAATTATAACCGCAATCCCGTTCCGCCGGTTGTTCTGGTTCGCGACGGGAAAGCGGAATATATTGTAAAGCCGCAATCGTATGAAGATATTATCCGCAACGACGTGATTCCCGCGTACCTGCAAAAATGAAAATGAGGGCGGACAACCGTATTTCGCCGCAAAGCCGGAACTTTGCGACGGGTGCGCATCCGCTCTTTTTTTGCACAGGGTCATGCGCGTATGTCTTGCTTTTTTTATTAAAATATAGTATAATTTTTTTATGTATGATTTTCTGTTTATTATCGCGAGCTTTATCGCTGTAGCCGTCGTTCTTTCGCTGCACGAATTTGCGCACGCGTTCGTGGCATATAAATGCGGCGACGTGACGCCGAAACTGAACGGTCGGCTGACGATCAATCCGATCGCGCATTTTGATTTGCTCGGCTTGCTTATGTTCACATTTGCCGGATTCGGCTGGGCGAAGCCGGTGCCGATTAACCCGTATAACTTCCGGCATTATAAGCGAGGGTTGGGTTTTACAGCGGTTGCCGGCGTCGTAATGAATTATATTACGGCATTTTTGTTTTATCCGGTTTACTTGCTCATACTGCGCTTTGTCAATCTGCCGTGGGAACCGATCAATTTCTTTCTCTCAACGCTGCCCTTGCTGATGTACAGTTATTCGCTCGCCTTTTGCGTGTTCAACCTCATTCCGCTGCCTCCGCTTGACGGTTGGCGGGTGGTGGAAGCGGTAAACCGTAAACGCGGCAGGGTGTTCCGCTTTTTTCAGCGGTACGGCAATATTATTTTGTTAGTCCTGATCGGCATACATTTCCTGGTCAACATTCTCAGTCGTTTTGAATATTTCGTTATTGCATCACAGATTTTCAGCTACATCGATATTTTAGGTTACATCATGACTTTCGTGACGCATTATCTCGGCTGGCCGATAACGGCGTTGTGGGGATTGATATTCGCGCTTTAAGGGGAAATCGCATATGGCAAAAGATCCTGCCGAAAATTTTGAGTCGGTCGTCGATTATACGACGGTTCTGGACAATTTTGAAGGGCCGCTCGACTTGCTTTTGTATTTGATCAAGCAGGAGCGCATCGAAATCAAAGACATATTTGTTTCCAAGGTGACCGAGCAGTTCCTCGATTATATGAAAGGTTTGCCTTATATCGATATCGATAAGGCGAGCGAGTATTTGAGTATTGCTTCCGCAATTTTGGAAATCAAAGCGAAGAGCCTTGTTCCTGCGCTGGTCGAACCGGAGTCGGATGAAGAGGATGCCGAATCCGTGCTGATTCGTGCGCTTGAAGAATATAGGCTTTTAAAAGAAGAAAGCGCAAAGTTAAAGGAGCTGGAAACGGTCGGCTACTATTATAAGGAACCGGATAAGAACGTCGGAGAGGCAAAAATCGTATACCGAGACTTTAATCTGGAAGGCTTACTGAAAGCGTTCACCGATCTCATGCTTCGTCAGGAGGCGCGTTTGCGTGACGAAGGCGTTCAGCGCGAAATTCCGAAAGATGTATATACGATCCCTGACCGTGCGGCATATATTTGCGAAACGGTCGGCGAACGCGGTCAGGTCGATTTTGAAGAATTGTTCTCGCCTCATTCCGGGAGAAGCGAAATTATCACGACTTTCCAGGCTCTTTTGGAATTGTTAAAGCATCAGTTTGTGCGCGTGGAACAGGGCGCAACATTTGACAAAATCATTATTAAATACAATCCCGACAGAAGTGAGGAGGAAGATTTTGGAAATTTTGGAGAATTTGAGTAATATACTCGAGAGCATACTCTTTGTTTCCGGCAATCCCGTGCCGATCGATATAATTGCGGAAAAACTCGGCGTCGGGGAAAAGGATGTGCGCGATGCCGCAAAAAAACTGCAGGAACGGTATGCGGAAAAGGGAGGGCTGCGCCTGTTGATCTTCAATAAAAAATTGCAGCTTTCCAGCAATCCTGAATATAAAGATTATGTATCATCGGTATTGAACCCGATCAAGGAGCGGGAATTTACTCGTACGATACTGGAATGTTCGGCGATCATTGCCTACAAACAACCGATTACGAAAGGCGAATTGGAGGCTCTGCGCGGTCTGAATTGCGATTATGCGATACATACGCTGCTTGATTTGAAGATGATCGAACCGGTTGGACGCAAAGATGCTGTCGGGCGACCCATCCTGTATGCAACGACCGATAATTTTCTGAAGAGATTCAAGCTGAACAGCATTGAAGATTTGCCCGATTACGACGAGTTGATGGAAAGCATCGCAAAACTTCATGCGGATGAGCCGGATTCTTACTTGTACGCAAACAACGTCTATGTCGACAGCGAAGGGGGGCAGGAGGGGGGCGGATCGCCTTCGGAACCAGTCGTTGCGGCGGAGCGCGTTTCCGGAGAAAAGAGTTCCGGCAAGGATGAAGCAAGGGAAGATCTTCCGGACTTTTTGCAGGATCTGGAAGAGGATGAAATCATAAAAATCGAATAAAAAGCATAGCAGGACTTATAAAGCAGCCGCCCGCGAGCGGCTGCTTTATGGTGTATAGCGTCCGCCTTCCTGCAGGGACAGCGGATTTGAAGCAGCTCGGGAACTGCTTGCGCTGGTATAAATTGATGTTATTATTTTCGGAGTGATATGACAGAACTTATCTTTGTAAGGCATGGTGAAAGTGAATCGAACGAAAGAGGGCTTTTTACCGGACAGGCGGATGTTTCCCTTTCCGGGTTGGGGAAAAAGCAGGCGACCGCATTGAAAAATTTTATCCTCAAAAAATATACGGTCGATGCTGTTTATTCAAGCGACCTGAAGCGTGCGCGTGATACGGTTTTACCGATCGCAAAAGCGCTGCATCTGCCTGTTCAGACAAATGCTCGGTTGCGGGAAATCTACGGCGGGTTGTGGGAGGAATGTCCTATCCGGTACATTGCCGAAAATTATAAAAATGACTATATGGTTTGGTGTGAAAATATCGGATTGGCTCGCTGCACGGGCGGAGAATCGATGGAGGAAGTCCAAAAAAGGGGGATCGCGGCAGTCGGAGAGATTGCAGAGGCAAATGTCGGGAAAACAGTTTTGATCGGCACGCATGCAGGTTTCCTGCGCGCGATGCAATGTTATTGGCAGGGGTTGCCGTTGGAGCGAATGAAAGATATTCCGTGGGTGCCGAATGCGTCGGTTACCGTAGTCCGTTACAACGGCGGAGCCCCTGCGCTGATAAGTCTTGCCGATGTGTCCTTTTTGCAGGGCGTAATTACGGAACTGACAAAGGGGATCTGATGTCTGGGCGCAAAGACAGCCAGCCGCAAACGAGAAGCGGATGAATTTTTAAGCAGATTGCAGAATATTCCAAAACACATCAAAAAAGGGAGTCACCTAAATCGAGGCGACTCCTTTTTTTGAAACGATAGAATTATACTTATGTCTGCTGTACGCAGTTACGCGCGGAAGGGGTCAAATTTGTGCAAAAACCGATTCTCCACGTCGGCTTCGATCTCTACAGCATCTCCGCTGTAAAAGATGCTTCGCTCTGTTGCAAACCGCTTCAGCTTTTCGTATTCGCCGATGTTCAGGTAGGGAATCCGCAGGCGGATTCTGGAAAGGTTTTCAGAAAAGAACTCCGCAATTTTGCTTTTTAAGCCTTCCAAGCCGACGCCGTGTTTTGCCGAAATAAAGATACTGTCGCGGGGAAATCCGTCGAATGAAGCCAGGCTTTCGCTTTTGTTCATGACGGTAAGATGCGGAACTTCACAATGAAGTTCATCCAAAGTCTTTAAAGTAGTGTCAAGTTGCATTGCATAGTCGTCGGTCGCGTCACAAACAATAAGAAGCAAATCGCAGTTCAAAGCGCTTTCCAGCGTCGAATGAAAAGCCGAAATTAAATTGTGGGGCAATTCGCGCAAAAATCCTACTGTATCTGTCAAAAGATAATCTCTGCCGTCTATGATAAGTTTGCGCGATGTTGTGTCCAATGTTGCAAACAGCCGATCGGCGGCATAAATATCCGCTCCCGTAAGGCAGTTCAAAAGTGTTGATTTGCCGGTATTTGTGTAACCAACCAAGGAAATTGTTCGTATATTGTCTTTTTTCCTTCGGGATGCAATCAGCCGGCGATTGTTCTTCAGACTTTCCAGTTTCTTTTCAAGATAATCAATTCTTTCGCGTATGCGGCGCCTGTCCGTTTCGAGTTTTGTTTCTCCCGGACCGCGTGTGCCTATGCCGCCTCCTAAACGGGAAAGAGCGGAGCCTTTTCCTTTTAACCGCGGATAATTATATTGCAACTGTGCAAGCTCGACCTGTAATTTTCCTTCGTTGCTATTTGCGTTGCGGGCAAAAATATCTAAAATCAGAGTAGTTCTGTCGATTACTTTTCGATCATCGAGAGCAGAGGAAATATTGAGGGTCTGCGAAGGGGACAGGTCGCCATTGAAAAGCACCGTAATATCCAATCCGGCAAGCCTTTCGCGCAATTCGGATAATTTGCCGGCTCCAATGTACGTTGCCGGATTGATTTCGCGTATGTTCTGATAAATTGTTCCGGCATATGCCGAGCCGGAACTTTCGATCAATGAAACCGCCTCCTGTTGCAAAGAACGGTAATTTTCTCCCAAAACCGGCTGTATAATATAAATCTTTTCTTGTATATTCTTTTCAGATTCAAACATTAAGCATGTCTCAATTTTAATATTTTTACGGTTATATATAGTACTATGTCACACATAAATGCGATAAAATGAGTTATTTATCGTCATTATCGCGCAATTTTACCTTTCCTGCAACCGAACGACGTATATCTTCGCTGATGGCGGCATAATGCTTTTTGGTTGTGTTCACGTCTTTATGCCCGAGCACATCGGCGACGACATATATATCTTTAGTTTCCCGATACAATTGCGTGCCGTAGGTGCTTCGCAATTTATGTGGCGAAATTTTTTTCAGCGGAGCGATAATACGGCTGTATTTTTTTACAAGATTTTCGACAGCGCGTATGCTGATGCGATTCTTTTTCAAGGAAAGAAATAGAGCATGCTCGCCTTCGGGAATATCTTTGCATTCTTCCTTAAATGCAATATATTTAGCCAAAGCATCGGCGACTTCGTCCGAAAAATAGAGGATTGTTTGATTACCGCCTTTTCGTGTCACGCGGAAGCTATAATTTGTAAAGTCGATATCCTCATTGTTTAAGCCAACCAACTCACTGATTCGGATTCCGGTGCCTAAAAAAAGCGTCAAAATTGCAACATCCCGAATTTTTGTTTTTTCGTGGAATGCCTGCTGGTGTTCCGTCATGCCTGAACCGGAATCCGCGCAATTTAAAAGATCGGCGACCTCGTTTACTTCCAGGCGAATAATTTCTTTTTCGTGAATCTTGGGAAGGGATACTTTTGCGGCATTGTCAACCTGAATGCGTTCTCTGGAGAAAAAATATTTAAACATCGCGCGCACCGACGACAATTTTCGCGCTTTAGCGCGTTCGCTGCAACTTTCCGCTTTTCCGTTGAAGCTATAGCGGTTCAGATAACTCAAAAATCGTTCAATATCATACGCCTGAATGCGTTCGAGGTCATTCAAGGATAAATCCAATACAGATTTATCTCGCAAAACCTTTTTAACGAGATAATCGAAAAATATGCGAAGATCGTAGGCGTAGTTTAATCTTGTCAAAGTACTCGTTTGGTTTTCAATTCCTACAAAATAGTCTTCCACAAAGGGAGGAAGATCTTCCAAAAGGTACTGGATCTTTTCCAGATTTTTTTGATTGCGCGATTGATAGAAATTTTTTTCATTCATAGTAACAATTATAACGCAAATTCTTGTAAAAAGCAATCCTAAATAATTTTTTGATTTATTTTTCTGTCACAAACAACGCTATAGTCTTTTTCGTATGCATATCTGCCAAATCGCATATTCAACGATGCGATACGTTATAGAACTCGCCGTGTTTCGTCGTTTTTTGAGATTTCATGATTTTTAAATAAGTATTTATAAACTCCCTGTATTTTAAAGAGTTTTTACCGTTATCTATGCGTAAAAGCTGTGTTTTACGCATAGATAAAGCTGTTTGAATTGATAGAAAAATGGGGATTTATCTATTCCCCACTTTCAAACTTCTCTGCTATAATTTTTGTTTTTTGCTAAATTTCAGTTTTATAACTGCGCTCTATTGCATATTGCAAACAAAACAGAAACAGCTTTGGTGCCTCTTTTTACACCTTCTTTTATGCGACTTCTTCTCTTCAGAGTAAGCACATCTGCACTATCGGTTTTAATAATTAACTCCATGTCACGGAAGTTTATTTCAGTAAACCATCTCGAAAAAAGTTTTTCGAACCAATTTTTTGGGCGGTGAGACGAAATACGACGCATCCGTCCGGACAGACGATCGTTTTACTGTATTTACCGTCGCCGCCAATGTTTTCAAGGTCGCCGCCGCTCCGAACCGATTCCATAATCGGATATAACATCATCATGGTTTTGGAGCAAATCCCCTGACCGTCCCGATTGACCGGGCATCCATAAGTACAGGTATATCGGTCACCGATCTCCTCGCCGTTTCTGCAATAATGTTCAGTGTGATCTCCCCGTAAAAACCCCGTAACCTCAATTTCAAAGGAATATTCTTCGTCGAACCACTTTTTCATGGCGTTTCCTCCGGAAAAATTCAATACGTTGCATTTGCAGGTCTTTAAAAACTACTGTTTTTTGCCATGTTGCCAATCATTGCAAAGCCTGCCCGCAAATGAACTTCATTTGCGGGCAGGTGGGTTAAGCTGTTCTTGTGCTATTCGCTGTCTTCAGAATCGTTTTCCATCAGAATATCCGTTTGAGATTCGATTTCGGGTTTGGTCAATGTCTCGGCGTCGGCAATCGATTCGTTATCGTCTGCGCCATTCGCCTGCTCCGGCTCGTCTTCCTCTCGCGGCGCAACGGCAACTGTCGCGACCTCCGAATCCTTCAGCCGCATAACGCGCACGCCCTGCGTATTTCTGCCGATCATGGAAATATCCGATACATGCATCCGGATAATTGTTCCGTTATTCGAGATGATCATAATGTCCTCGTTCTCATTGACAATCTTCAAGTTGACGAGGTACCCTGTTTTTTCGTTGAATACGCCGGCTTTAATGCCCTTTCCCGCGCGTCCCTGCAAACGGTAGTCCTCGACATCGGAACGCTTGCCGTATCCCTTTGAGGTCAGCGTCAGGATCTGGCAATCGGGTTTGACAACAAGCATGTCGACGAGCCTGTCCGATTCCCCGAGATTCATTGCTTTGACGCCTTGCGTATCCCTGCCCATCGGGCGTACATCTTTTTCGCTGAAGCGGATACACTTGCCCTCGCGGGATGCGATGATCAGTTCATCTTCGCCGGTTGTAAACTGAACAGAGATCAGTTCATCGCCCTCGTTGATCTTGATTGCGATTTTGCCGACTTTGCGAATATTTTCGAACTCTTCGAGCGACGTCTTTTTGATAAGCCCGTTGCGCGTTGCCATGGCAATATATCCGGTCGTATCTTTTGCCAAAGGAATGACCGCTGTGATCTTTTCGTCTTGCTCGATCTGCAAAAGATTGACGATTGCGCGACCTCGCGCCTGGCGCTGCGCCTCGGGAATTTCGTAACCTTTGATGCAGTAAACTTTTCCGTAGCTGGAGAAGAACAGAATATTGTCGTGCGTGGAACTGATAAACAGCTTTTCAACGAAGTCCTCTTCCTTCGGTTTGTGCGCGGTGACGCCCATCCCGCCGCGACGCTGCGCCTTGTATTCGGCGACCGGCTGACGTTTGACGTAGCCGGAATGCGTCATCGAAATGACGACTTCCTCTTCCTCTATAAGGTCTTCGACGTCGATCTCGCCGTAGTCATAGGAAAGTTCCGTCTTGCGTTCGCTCGGATAACTGTCTCGGATGGTGCAAAGGTCAGTCTTAATGATGTCGAGAACTCTCTGCTCATTTGCGAGAATATCTTTCAGGTCGGCAATCGTGCGTTCCAACTGTTCCAACTCTTCCTGCAGTTTTTCGACTTCCAGGGACGTCAGGCGCTGCAAGCGCATTTCAAGGATCGCGTTCGCCTGCTTGTCCGAAAGTTCAAACGCCTGCATCAACTTCTCGCAGGCGACGTTTTTATCCGCCGACTGCTTGATGATGGCGATGACTTCGTCGATATTCGCGAGCGCAAGAACGAGTCCTGCGACGATGTGCGCGCGCTCCTCTGCCTTGTTCAGGTCATATTTTGTGCGGCGGACGATGACGTCTTTCTGATGTTCAATATAATAATGAATGCACTCCTTGAGATTGAGCACTTTCGGCTCGCCGTCCACAAGTGCGAGCAAGATTATGCCGTTGGAGGTCTGCAGTTGTGTGTGCTTGTACAGAAGGTTAAGAACGACCTGAGCGTTCGCATCCTTGCGCAGCTCGATGACGATGCGCATACCGTCGCGGTCGGATTCTTCGCGTATGTCGGAGATGCCTTCGATGCGCTTATCTTTAACCAAATCGGCAATGTTTTCAATCAGCTTTGCCTTGTTGACCTGGTACGGGATTTCGCTTACGACGATGCGTGTGCGTTGGGTGTTGCCCGAAGTATAGTCCTCTATTTCGCAGCGGGCGCGCAGGATATAATTGCCGCGGCCGGTGCGATAGGCGCGCTTGATACCCGCCCTGCCCATCAAAATCGCTCCCGTCGGGAAATCAGGCGCGGGAATATGCTCCATCAATTCATCGATGGAGATTTCGGGATTATCGATCTGCGCGATGACCCCGTCGATGACCTCGGCGAGGTTGTGCGGCGGGATATTCGTCGCCATGCCGACGGCGATGCCGTCGCTGCCGT
>ERZ1643249.5406-NODE-5406-length-10241-cov-11.450422_pt1 | contig 10241 bp, 10 predicted proteins | sample MGYA00579263_ERZ1643249 | MGnify/ENA primary metagenome ERZ1643249 (study PRJEB29033, sample SAMEA4952264) | chicken gut metagenome | biome: Broiler Chicken; feature: Gastrointestinal Tract; material: Caecum | place: Ireland | collected 2018 | study: Broiler...
GCCCCGGGCTTTCTGCCTTCATCAGGTTCATATGAGAACCGCTGCCGGTAATATGCAGGATAGAAAGAAGGAAGACAAGGACTCCCATACCTCCGATCCAGTGAGTGAAGCTCCGCCAGAAAAGTATACATCTGGGAAGCGCTTCAACATCCTTTATAATGCTGGCTCCTGTGGTAGTAAAGCCAGACACTGTCTCGAAAAGGGCATCGATGGGATTTGTGATCGAGCCGCTGAAAAGAAAGGGAAGAGATCCCATAATACTTAATATGATCCAGCTCAAAGCTACCGTGACAAATCCTTCTTTGGTATAAAAAATTTTGTTTTTGGGCTTTTTATGTGAAAGGATAAAACCCAGCAGGACACAGAGCAGCCCGGTGATTACAAAAGACCAGCCGCAGAATTCCCGGTAGATGATGGCTGTGATACAGGGAGGCACCATAAAGGCCGCCTCAAAATACAATACATATCCGATTACATATCTCACAATTGCGTAATTCATATCTGCCTCCAGGTCTTATCTTTTCAGTATGTCTCTTAAGTCTTTCAAGCCTTTAACAGTAGTTACCACAATAACGGTATCTCCTACCTGGATGGTATCCTGGCCTCTTGGGATACTGACTTTTCCTCCACGGTTAATACAGGCGATCAGGAGGTTGTTTTTCAGATCCAGGCGGGCCAGTGGAATATCTGTTACCTCAGAGGATTCTCTTACATAGAATTCCAGTGCCTCTGCCTGGTTGTCCAGAATCTGATACAGGGTTTCTACATTACTTCCCACAGAATTTCCCATTGCACGTACATACTGAAGAATATAATCTGCAGTAATATATTTTGGATAGATTACACTGCCCAGATCCAGTTCATCTACGATTTCGTCAAAAGTAAGACGATTGACTTTGGTCACAAGTTTGGCCTTGGAAACCTTTTTTGCGAAAAGAGACAGGAAAATGTTCTCTTCGTCTAAATTTGTAAGGGTGACAAAAGATTCCGCATCTGCAAGTTCTTCTTCAAAGAGAAGCTTTTTGTCAGTCCCGTCTCCGCAGATAATGGTGGCCTCCGGAAGAAGATCGCTTAACTCCTCACATCTTTCCCTCCTGGATTCGATAATCCGTACCCTTATTCTCATTTCGATAAGAAGAGAGGCCAGATAGTATCCCAGAGTACCTCCTCCTACGATAAGGGCATTTCTGACCTGGTGTGTATGTACACCGATCTTTTTAAAGAAAAGAGCAGAGTTTTTCGGTGAAGCTACGATAGAAACCAGATCGTTGTCCTGAAGGGTGAAAGAACCGGAAGGAATATAGACATTTCCCCCTCTTTCCACACCGCAGATCAGGATATCACTGCGGAATTTTTCTACCACTTCCATAACAGACATTCCCTGAAGACGGAATTCCGGAAGAATTTTAAACTTCAGCAGCTCTACCCGGCCTTTGGAAAAAGTATCCAGTTTAATGGCAGAAGGAAAGCGGAGAAGACGGGAAATTTCCATTGCGGCTGCAAGCTCCGGATTAATGATCATGGAAATGCCCAGACGTTCTTTCAGAAAATGAACTTCTTTATTATAAATGGGATTGCGCACACGGGCGATGGTATGACAGTCGCTGACCTTTTTGGCGATGAGACAGCAGAGAAGGTTCAGCTCGTCAGAACCTGTGACGGCAATAAGAATATCTGCATCTTTTAGTCCGGCTTCGGACAATACCCGGATACTGGATCCGTTTCCTGTGATACCTAATAAATCGAGATCTTCTGAAAGCTGCTGTATCTTGTCGGAGTTTGTATCGATCACCACTACCTGGTGTTCTTCATTGCACAACTGTTCTGCCAGCGTCCATCCTACCTTACCGCAGCCAACAATGATAATATTCATAGTTACCTCCAAATAAGTTATTTATTATTTTAAAAATAAAATGAATAAAATAAAAAAAGATTAAAATATCAGACCTATTATAGCACTGCCACAGGTAAATGCAACAAGATATCACAAGATTTTACCTTTTCCTTACAAACCTGTAATTTGTTGTGCATATATGCCATAAAAATGTCTGATATATGTAAAAAAATAGGAAAAAAGCCCAAAGAAGCAAGGGGTTTTGGGCCTTAAAGAGACCGGAAGTGCCGCAGCCTGTGCAGCACTTCCGGTCTCTTTAAGGAAAATCACTGGTTCAGGATCTTCATGAATTCTTCTCCGGTAATGGTTTCTTTCTGATATAAGTATTCTGCCAGTTCGTCCAGCTTATTCCGGTTTTCTTCCAGGATTTTGCCTGCTTTCTGGTGCTGACGTTTTACCAGTGCTATAACCTGTTTGTCAATTTCCGCCTGAGCCTGGGCAGAGCAGGCAAGGGAAGCGTCTCCTCCCAGATACTGATTGGTTACTGTCTCCAGAGCCACCATGTCAAAATCCGGACTCATGCCGTAGCGGGTGATCATGGCTCTTGCCAGCTTGGTGGCCTGCTCGATGTCGTTGGAAGCCCCTGTGGAAGCAGAGTGAAATACCAGTTCTTCCGCAGCCCGTCCTCCTGTGAGGGTTGCAATTTTATTTTCCAGCTCTTCCTGGCTCATGAGATAGTGATTCCCTTCATCTACCTGCATGGTATAACCAAGAGCCCCGGAGGTACGGGGGACAATGGTGATCTTCTGGACCGGAGCAGAATTTGTCTGCTTTGCGGCTACCAGGGCATGGCCGATCTCGTGATATGCCACCACTTTCTTTTCCTGGTCTGTGAGAATGGAGTTTTTCTTCTGATAACCGGCGATGACCACTTCAATACTTTCTTCCAGGTCAGCCTGGGTTACGTATTCCCGGTTATCCCGCACTGCCCGGAGCGCCGCCTCATTTACAATATTTGCCAGTTCCGCACCGGAAGCGCCGGAGGCCATCCGGGCGATAGAGCCAAAATCCACATTGTCACAGAGGTTTACCTTCTTTGCATGTACCCGGAGGATGGCTTCTCTTCCCTGAAGATCCGGAAGTTCTACCGGCACACGGCGGTCAAACCTTCCCGGACGGGTAAGGGCCGGATCCAGGCTTTCCGGACGGTTAGTGGCCGCCAGGATCATAACACCGGTGTTTTCTTCAAAACCATCCATTTCCGTAAGAAGCTGGTTCAGGGTCTGTTCCCGCTCGTCGTTTCCTCCTGCCCGTCCGTCACGTTTCTGTCCGATGGCATCAATCTCATCAATAAATACGATACAGGGAGCCTTCTTAAGGTTTATTTGGTTCTGTCTGCATATCCAGTGCGGACAGGGAGGCAAGGAGTGCATATTTTACCGCCATTGAGGCAAAATCAATCGCATATTCTGCATATAGGGCAGATGCTTCTTCTCTGTCTTCGCCGGGGGTATTGGCATCAGAGTGAAGGTCCGCTGTGATCTGGTTTTTTAACAGCCTTTCTGTTTTCTGGCTGTATTCAAGCTGGACTTTTGCCAGACTGGAAACAGCGGGAGAACGGCTGTTTTTCACTATTTGTTTCAGACGCAGCTCCAGAGAATTATATTCTTGTCTTGCAGACTCCAATTCCCGGTGGATCTGCCTGTGGCTTTGGGCATTGCAGATTTCCAGCCGTTTTCGGAGACATTCATACTGCTGTTCCAGTTCATGTAGTTTCGCTGTAAAAATATCCTGATGTGCTTTCATGATTCTGGTCTCCTTTCCGGAAGATTGCCTCTCTGGTAATTGTTATAACAGGTTTCCGGGAAAATAGGGATTATCAAATCCGGGATTTTGTACTTACACATTTTCGGATATGTAAAAAAAACTGACATTTTTTTCAATGTGTCAATACACTGGGAAAAAAGTGTCAGTAGAAAATATCCGACTCTGCTGTTAGCATAACTGTGGAGTTAAAAATGGATAAAAGGAGATTGAAGTTATGGAACTTCTTGTGACCGTGGATAAAAATTATATCCTGCCCCTTCAGGTAATGCTTACTTCTCTGTATATGAACAATCCGGGGGAGGATGTAGAACTGTATTTACTGCACAGCAGATTACAGGAAAAAGAATTGGAGCCGCTGGAAAAGCAGTGCGGCAGACTGGGATATAAATTTTTCCCAGTGAAAATAGAAGATTCCTGGTTTTCCCAGGCTCCGGTTACGAAACAGTATCCCAGAGAAATGTATTACCGTCTTCTCGCTCCCTGTTTTCTGCCTCAAAAACTTCACCGGATCCTGTATCTGGACCCGGACATACTGGTGATCAACTCACTGAAGCCCCTCTGGGAAACAGACATGAAGGGAAGACTATTCGCCGCCGCCGCCCATACAGGGAAGACAAACCTGGCAAATAATATCAATCAGGTGCGGCTGGGAACTACCCATAAATACTTTAATTCCGGAGTGCTCCTTATTAACCTGGATCAGGGAAGAAAGGAAATTCTTCCGGAAGAGATTTTCCGGTATGCCGGAGAACATGCAAAAGAGCTTCTGCTTCCGGATCAGGATATCTTAAATGCAGTTTTCGGCTCCAGAACCCTGGAGCTGGATGACTATCTCTGGAACTACGACGCCAGGAATTACAGTACCTACCTTCTGCGGAGTGGAGGCGTCTGTGATATGGACTGGGTAATGGAAAATACAGGGATCCTCCATTTCTGCGGAAAGACCAAACCCTGGCAGGCCGGCTATATACACAGGTTCGGGATCCTGTATAAACATTATATGCAGATCAACCGCCGTCTGGATCAGAGCCTGGCCTCCGGATTCAGGTGAAGCAGCTCGCCGGAAAGGATCTGTTCTAACTGCCGCACCAGCTTTTCCTGATCATAAGAGGGTGTTTTGCTGTATTCCAGCAGAACGCCCACCAATCCACAGGCGTTAAACTGGAGAAGGACCTGCATATCCTCATAGTTTACATACAGATCCGGATGGTTGTGCCGTGATACTTCTACCATATAGGCTTTGGCGGCATCAATTAATAATTCCTCTATCTGAGCACGTCTCTGAGAATTCAGGAGCTTCTGAAACTCAGAAAAATGTTCTGTGCAGAAAGTAATAAAAACCTTGATGGCAGATCTAAGATCTCCTGCCTTCAGACTTTCATCCACCAGGCTATGGGTCTGCTGGCGGATGGACCATTCCAGAACATCCATGATATCCTGAAAATGATAATAAAAAGTCTGGCGGGAAATATGGCATTCTTCGATCAGGGACTTTACGGTAATCTTGTCGATGTTTTTTCGGCGGACCATTTTGATAAAGGTCTCAGCAATGATGCTTTTCATATCAGCAGGCATAAGTATGTCCTTCCTTATCTGTAAATTTTTCTGTTAATATTGATTATAAATTATCAGAAAATAATTTGCAAAGATAAAAAGTTGACAATTCCTGAAAAAATGTAGTAGACTATAGAAAATAAGCAAAGGCGCCGAGAGCAGATGCTCTGGGCGCCTTTTCCATTTTAAGGAGGGAGCAGGAATGAGAGAACTGGTGGAACATACAGAAGGAATCAATCGTCTTATGGCCAGGTTCGGGGTCAAATTCGGGATTTATAAAAACGGAGAATTTCACGAACAGCTATTTCCCTTTGACGCCATTCCCAGGGTGATCACCGGGGAAGATTTCCGGATACTGGAAAAGGGCCTGATCCAGAGAGTGGATGCCCTGAACCTTTTCCTGAAAGACATATACGGAGAAAAAAAGATCATTAAGGATCAGGTGGTCCCGGAAGAATTTGTATTTATTTCTTCCGGCTACCTTCCGGAATGTGAGGGGATCTGTCCCCCTAAGGGAATTTACAGCCATATTTCAGGGATCGATCTGGTGCTGGGGAAAGATGGGGAGTGGTATATCCTGGAGGACAACCTGAGGATCCCTTCCGGCGCTTCCTATCCCATGATCGCCAGAGAAATCTGCCGCCGGGTATCCCCGAAAACTTTCAGCAGCAATCAGATCGTGGACAACCGAAACTATGCAGAGCTTTTGAAGGAGACCCTTGACTGGGTAAACACAGGGGGCATATCGGTGATCATGACTCCGGGAAGGTATAATGCGGCTTACTTTGAACATTCTTATCTGGCAGAGCGGACAGGGAGTGAGCTTGCTGCCTGCTCAGAGCTTTTTGTAGAAAATGATTATCTCTATTACCGGGACTACAGGAATACGAAACAGAGAGTAGGTGTTCTTTACAGAAGGATATCCGATGAGTATCTGGACCCATTAACATTCCTTCCCGAATCTCTTATCGGAATTCCAAATCTCATGGAGGTCTATCGAAAGGGACATGTGGCTATTGTAAATGCTCCGGGAAACGGGGTGGCAGACGATAAAGGGATTTATTATTTTGTGCCCAAGATGATCCGTTATTATCTGGATCAGGAGCCAATCCTGAAAAATGCACCCACTTATCTTCCTTATTATCCGGAAGACCGGAAATATGTACTGGATCATCTGGAAAAGCTGGTGGTAAAAGATGTGGCGGAAGCCGGAGGATACGGGGTGATCTTCGGAAATGAACTGAGCCGGGAAAAACTTTCCCAGATGAAGGAGATCATAAAAAAAGAACCCAGAAGATTCATTGCTCAGGAGGTCATTGATTTTCAGAATATGAAGGTTTCAGAAGGGGATGGGACGGTGCTGCGAAAGGCGGATCTGAGAGCTTTTGTACTGTCCGGAAAGGAGACGAAAGTCTGGGCCAGCGGCCTGACCAGGTTTTCCAGAAACCCGGATTCCTTTGTTGTAAATTCATCACAGGGAGGAGGATTTAAAGACACATGGGTATTATCTCAATAGAAAAAGCAGATCATCTTTATTGGCTGGGGAGGTATACAGAAAGAGTATATACCACGCTGCGGGTATTTTTTCATATCTATGACCATATGATCGAACAGCCGGAAGGCATTTATGCAAAGTACTGTAAAAGACTGAATATCCCGGATGTTTATACTTCTAATAAACAGTTTGCCCAGGCTTATCTTTTTGATGAGGATAATCCGGATTCTGTAGTATCCAATATGAAGCGGGCCTATGACAATGCTGTGGTACTTAGAGAAGAATTAAGCAGCAATGTGCTGTCTTATGTCCAGCTTGCCCTGGATACTTTTCAGGCCTGTAAAAAGACCACGGCACCTCTTCTGGAACTGCAGCAGGCCATTGACTATCTGCTGGCTTTCTGGGGCTGCGCAGACGATTACGTGGATCAGGAAGACTGCAGGAATATTCTGAAATGTGGAAAATACGTAGAAAGACTGGATCTTTTCATCCGGCTGGATTATCACAGAGAAGATCTGGAAAAAGAATACAGAAAGCTGGTTAACCGGCTTTATAAAGCAAATTTAGATTATAATAAGGAAAATCTGAAGCACCTGGAACAAATCATTATGGATAAGGGCCAGCAGAAATCTTATGATCAGGAGGCACTGGGCTGCCTGGGAGGTTTGATCTCCTGAGCAGCCGGCAGGTGATATGAAAAAATTAAGATTTATATACAGAATGGAAATCCAATTTTCGTCTCCGGTGAACAGCCATTATTTTGCCCTGCGCTGTATCCCCGGAGACTGTTCACGGCAGAGGATTGCTCTGACAGAACAAAACATTTATCCTGCAGACTATCTGGCCAGGACAAAGGACGGATTTGGCAACATCCGGCTCAGCGGGTGCTGCCAGGGACCTCATGAGACTTTTGGATATACCATAGCCGGGACAGCTCTGACCAGGGGAATGGAAGCGGTAAAAGAGCCCCTTCACCCCATGTACCGGTATCCATCGGCCTATACCCGTCCTGTTCCGGAAATAGCCGTCTTTGCCGGGAAAGCGGAAAAACTATGCCGGAAACTTGGCAAAAAACAGAATCTGGAAAAGGCCGTCTGTGTTATGGGAATGCTCTATGAGGGCTTTTCCTATGAGCCGGGATCTACAGATATCAGCACCACAGCAGGGGAGGCTTTGAAACAGGGAAAAGGCGTATGCCAGGATTATGCTCATATCATGACGGCGGTACTCCGATATATGGGAATCCCTGCCAGATATGTGGCAGGATTGATGATCGGAGAAGGGTATACCCATGCCTGGGTAGAAGTTTATACCCGGGATGGCTGGTATGGACTGGACCCGACGAACAATCTGCATATTGACGAATATTATATTAAACTTGCCCATGGAAGAGACTACGGAGACTGTGTGACAGACCGGGGCTGCTTCCGTGGAACGGCTGGGCAGGTACAGAAAATTTATGTAAAGGTGGAGGAAATAAAAAATGACGGAAACAGTGGTGGCAATGAAACTGCCGGTGGATGAAAGCCTGCGGATCCGGAAAAACCGGGTCATGCCCACCCACCCCACAGGAGAAGAAAAGCGGATCGCAGTGGTAACCGGTACTCATGGAGACGAACTGGAAGGTCAGTTTGTCTGCTATGAGCTTCTTCGGAGGCTGAAGGCGGAGCCGGAAGGGCTGAAAGGGATCGTAGATGTATATCCGGCTTTGAACCCTCTGGGAATTGATTCTATCACCAGAGGGATTCCTATGTTTGACCTGGATATGAACCGGATCTTTCCGGGGAATGATGAAGGCCCTATGATGGAGTCTTTGGTCTGTGGACTGACGGAGGACCTGAAAGGAGCTGATCTCTGCGTGGATATTCATGCCAGCAATATTTTCCTTATGGAACTGCCTCAGGTGCGGATCAATGAGCTCACGGCAGAGAAACTGGTCCCTCTGGCACAGGATATCAATGTGGATTTTGTATGGGTGCATGCCAACGCTACCGTGCTGGAATCTACTTTGGCTTACAGCTTAAACCAGGCTGGCACCCCTACTCTGGTGGTGGAGATGGGAGTAGGGATGCGCATTACAAAGGCCTATGGATATCAGCTTGTGGAGGGATTGTTAAATGTTATGAAGACCCTGGGGATCTGGGAGGGAGAAGTAGGAGAAATCCGAAAGCCTATCGTGTCCGCAGACCAGGAAATCGGTTATCTGAATGCAGACTGTGCAGGGATCTATGTTCCCCGGGTACAGATCGGAGAACAGGTAAAGGAAGGAGACCTTCTGGGAGAGATCCTCAATCCTCTTACCGGAGATGTGGAGCAGGCAGTGAAAGCCCCTATTTCCGGCATGATATTTACAAGAAGAGAGTATCCGGTAGTCTACAGCGGCTCCCTGCTGGGAAGGATACTGGGAGGTGGAAAAGCATGAAAAAGACAGAAATTTTTACCCTTGGCTCACCCTATAGGGAAGACCTGAAGATAACCGGGTATACTTTCGGACAGGGACAGAAGTCTGCCTGCATAGTGGGAAGCATAAGAGGCAATGAAGTCCAGCAGCTCTATGTCTGCTCTCAGATTGTAAGGAAGCTTGAAGAACTGGAGGCAGCAGGAAAAATCACCAAGGATAAAGAAATCCTGGTGATACCTTCCATAAACCATCATGCCATGAACATCGGAAAGCGGTTCTGGCCTGTGGACAATACGGACATTAACCGGATGTTTCCGGGATACGATCTGGGAGAGACTACCCAGAGGATCGCAGCAGGAGTATTTGAAAAGGTGAAGAACTATGATTATGGTATCCAGTTCGCAAGTTTCTACATGCCCGGGGACTTCATTCCCCATGTCCGTATGATGGATACAGGAAAGCAGAACACCAGCCTGGCAGGTCTTTTCGGCCTTCCTTATGTGGTCATTAGAAAGCCCCGGCCCATTGATACCACCACTTTGAATTACAACTGGCAGATCTGGGATACCAGCGCCTTTTCTGTCTATACTGCAGAGACGGACTTCATAGACGAAGAATCCGCCCGGCAGGCAGTCTCTGCTGTCCTTCGCTTTCTTACCAGAATGGGGATCCTGAAATATAATTGCCATAACGGCTATATTGCCACCGTGATCCATGAAGAGGAACTTATGTCTGTCAGGACCAATACAGGAGGGATCTACAGAAGACTCTGCCGGCCTGGTGATGAGGTTTATACCGGACAGCCTCTGGCAGAAATCTTGGACCCTTATGAGGGATATGTGACTTCCACAATCTTATCCCCCACAGATGGGATTATCTTTTTCACCCACAAAAAGCCTCTGGCTACAGAGAACGAAGTGATCTGCAAGATTATACGGCGGCTGCATAACTGATAAAGCAACCCTTGTACACTGAGGGTATAATACAGAAAAGACCAGAGAACGGAGAATTACCTGAAGGGAAAGCACTCAGGGCACCTGGTCTTTTTTGTTATGCTTTCAACTATATATGGAGAATAAATCAAGATAGACAAATCCTCTTAGAATGGATTATACTGTAAGAACAGATGA